>Ga0335073_10001192_pt1 | contig 34608 bp, 6 predicted proteins | sample Lox_Sample_22_FD_207093 | JGI IMG/M metagenome (GOLD analysis project Ga0335073, IMG submission 207093) | Soil microbial communities from Loxahatchee National Wildlife Refuge, Florida, United States - Lox_Sample_2.2 | ecosystem: Environmental > Terrestrial > Soil > Wetlands | place: USA: Florida... | reverse complement strand
GGCAATAACGTTGGAAGAGGTTTCGTTCCTCCAGGCCTTGTATCTCTCGGAGAGCGAGCCGCTGGACCTCCAGCTCGTGATTCGTAAAATTCCCGGGCGAGCGGACAGCTTTACCTTTTCTCTCATGGGTCGTCCAGAGTCGGGAAGCAGCTCACGGGGCGAATCCGCGGAACATGGATGGACCGAGCACTCCAGCGGAACAATCCATTTTGAAGAACCGTCACTGACTCACAATGCAACATCCGCTCTGCCGGAGTTAGGCGAGGAGCGATTGGACCACCCGACTCAGCGAGCGAATGCGGCGCATCGCGGTACGCGAGAAGAACATTACCGCATCGCCAGCCGCAGCGGGCTCCAATACGGCCCAGCGTTCCAACTGGTAGAGAGCTTCGAGGTAAGTCAGGTTTCGAATCGGTCTACCGCCCAGACTCACATTCATGTCGGCGATGATGTCCGGGAACTTGGCTATCTCATCCATCCTGCGCTTCTGGATAGCTGTTTTCAGGCCATGCTGCACTTGCGGCCACGAGGGGCAGGAATGTCGCTTAATGATGTTTATCTGCCTTTGCATCTGCGCGAGCTCCGCGTCTTCGATCTTCCTTCGAAAATGTCGGCTGAAACCGGCCAGCTGATCACTGAAGCAGTGTTTCTCGGGGCGGACAGCACTGCAGGAACGCTGGAGATGCAGTTACAGCTCAAGACCGGGGGAGGGCAAGTTCTGGCAGTCATCGAGGCAATGACTGTACAACGGGTCCAAGCCACGAAGGACGAAACCACGGCGGAACATCTCTTCGTGATGGGCTGGAAGCCGCTGCCTGCCTTTCCAAGTTCCACCCCGGGCGGCTCCGCCGGACGGCACTGGCTCATTTTCGCCGACGCGGAAGGCGATCTGGAAAACGCAGGAGCGTCATATGCTGCTGCTTTGGCGCGGCGTCATGCCTCGCTCGCCGGCCGCTGCACGCTGGTGTGGCGCGGCGACGACTTTCGTCCACTTGGCGCAGGCGAGCGGCGTATCGATCAAATGGGCGCCGACGAGTACGAGATTCCTCTGGGGGACAGCGCTGCGCTCGATCGGCTGCTCGGTCTTGTCACCGCCGAGGCGGGTCGAATAAGCGAAGTCTTTGACCTGTGGACGCTGAATGAGGAGTCAACTTTCCCCGACGCGGATGATCCTCTAGAAGGCATCATGCATGCCCAACTCGCCGGTTCAAAGTTCATTCCGGCGCTGGTGCAGGCTATTACCCGTGCCGGTTGGCCAAAGCCGCCCCGCTTGTGGATGTTGACTCAGGGAACGCAAAACCTTACCGATACTCCTCCCGCGAAACTGGCCGGCTCAACCGTCTGGGGAATTGGGCGTGCTGTCTCCCGCGAGCACCCCGAACTGTGCCCGACGCTGATCGACCTCAGTTCGCGATCTGATGGCTCTCGAGCAGATGAGATCGAATCCTTGGTCCGCTTAGTGCTGACAGAGCAGAGCGACTCCACTGCGGTCGAAGATCGCGTCGCGTTCCGCGGTAAGCTCGGCTTCGCCGCCCGCGCTCTCCCGTGTCCTTTGCCGGTAAACGACGATCGAGCGCGTCAGCTCAGCAGGCACGAAGCGTGGCGGGTCGAGACTGCGCAGCCGACGGGCCTGGATCAGTTACAGTTGCGAGTCGTACCAGCGGCTGCGCCCGGGGCCGGTGAAGTGGCCATCGAAATTGCCTACGCAGGACTCAACTTTATCGATGTCACCAAGGCGCTCGGCATTTATCCAGGACTCGACCCGAAAGCTCCGGTGCAGATGGGCGGCGAATGCAGTGGCCGCGTCGTTGCCTTTGGTGCAGGCGTTGAGCACCTGAAGATTGGAGACGAAGTCGTTGCCGTCACTCCCTCGCCGACTCGCGCGGGCCTTCTAACGTCCCACGCGAATGTGCCGGGGTCACTCGTGTTGCCCAAGCCCCCAATGCTCACGCTGGCTCAGGCAGCTTGCCTGCCGATTGCGTATGTGACTGCGTATTACTCGCTTATTGAACTCGCCCGCCTTCGCGAGGACGAATGGGTGCTCATTCACGCTGGCGCCGGTGGCGTAGGTCTGGCGGCAGCCCAGATTGCGCTCGCCAAGGGTGCTCGTGTGATCGCCACTGCGAGTTCGCCCGAAAAGCATGCATTCCTGCACGAGTGGGGCGTCGAGCATGTGCTGTCCTCTCGCTCGCTGGACTTTGCTCAAGGTGTTCTGGAGATTACTGGCGGCAAGGGCGTCGATGTCGTGCTTAACTCACTGTCCGGAGACTATATCGCCAAGAGCCTCGGGGTGCTGGCTCCTTATGGCCGCTTTGTCGAGCTGGGCAAGCGGGATATTTACGAAGACCGACGCGTCGGTCTGAAGGCCTTTCGTCACAACATCTCCTATTTTGCAGTCGACCTCGCAGCGCTGATCGAAGAGAAGCCACGGTTTACCGCGGCTATGTTCGCCACGGTCATGCGGGCGATCGAGACAGGCCAATGGAAAGCTCTTCCCGTTCGTTCCTTTCCTGCGACCGAGCCTGCGCAGCCCTTCCAGTTCATGGCCCAGGGCCGGCATATCGGAAAGCTGGCGTTGCAGTTCGAAAACCTTGAGCAGGTCCGTGCTCTGCCGATGCGATCCGACGGCCAACCAGCCCTCTTTCACAAGGATGCCACCTACATTCTGACCGGCGGCCTGGGCGGCGTAGGCGCAGCGGTTGCGGATTGGATGGCGAAGAATGGCGCCGGTCATATGGTGCTGGTTTCGCGCCGGCAAGCGGGCCCGGCTGAGAACGAGGTTCTTCAGCGCGTCCGGGCAGAGGGCGCGATTGTCGAGCATTACCGCACTGACATCCTCGACCTGTCGCAGGTCAGGCAGTTAGTAAGGCGGATTACCCAGACTCTGCCTCCGGTGCGCGGCATCATGCATGCAGCTGCTGTCATCGACGACGCACTTGTGACCAATCTGACTCCGGATCGCTTTGATTCAGTCTTCGGACCGAAGATTCGAGGCACCTGGAACCTGCATCAGGCAACACTCGGATTGCCGCTCGACTTCTTTGTGATGTTCTCTTCATTCGCAAGCGTGTTTCCTCAGCCGGGTCATGGAAGCTATTCCGCAGCCAATAGCTTCATGGATGCCTTTGCGGGATATCGGCGTGGGCTGGGGCTTCCGGCCACAGCCATCAACTGGGCGGGTTGGTTGGGTCTTGGCCTCGCACGCGAGACGGGCACCAGCCGAACCATCGAGGCGTACGAGGCCGAAGGCTTCGGCAGCTTTGAAAAAGATGAGGCTTTGTATCTGCTGGGCCAGGCCCTGCGCTCCAATCCGGTGCAAGTGCTGGCGGTGAGTATCGATGCCGACAAGCTGATATCCGCACATGAGGACGTTCCGCCACTCTTCCGCGAGGTGGCGAGCCTCGATGGCCGGAATCCGTCCGCCAGGACAAGCTCTGCGGCGGTCGAGACCTTTCTCGACGAACTGCTCGCCGCAGGTACCCATGCTGAAAAGCTGCTTAAGCTCGAAGCTCTGCTGCGCACCGAAGTAAGTCGTGTACTCAAGCTGGCGCCGGACAGAATCACAGCGAATCAGGCATTCGGACAGATGGGCATCGACTCGCTCATGGCCTTGGAGTTCATTCGCCGAGTCAATGGAGCCTTGGGCCTGGCACTGCCCGCAACAGCGGTTTTTAACTATCCTTCCATCACCGCTCTTGCCAATCAGATTGCCAGGCGGCTAGGCGTTGTGCCGGACGCAACACCGTCCGTGGCTCCGCGCTTACCCTTTTCTGACCAGGATGCAGAGGTCTGCGGCGTGCAAGCAGACTTCGAGCCCCGTGTGCTGCAAGAGCTTTCTGAAATCGACGCCCTACGTGCGCTGATGGAACCGGGAGACTTGACCCGTGGCGACTGATCGCGTCGAAACGTCATTGAGTGCGGCGCGCTTGACAGTGGCCGCCAAGCGGGCGCGCGCAGAAGCCGGAGCAGCCGCACAACTGCTCATGGCCGAGCCGATCGCGATTCTTGGCATGGGCTGTCGCTTCCCAGGCGGAGCGGAGAGCCCAGCCGCGTACTGGCGCCTCCTTGATGAGGGACGGTCGGGAATCCGTGAAATTCCAGGAGGCCGCTGGCCCGGCGCCCGCGAGACATTAGAACCCCACCTACTTTTCGGCGGTTATCTCGACGATGTTGATGGCTTCGACCCCGAGTTCTTCGGCATTGCACCTCGCGAGGCTCATTCTCTCGATCCGCAGCAGCGGCTTTTATTGGAAGTGTGCTGGGAAGCGCTGCTCGATGCCCGCATACCCCCAGGCTCCCTGAGCGGCACTGAAACTGGTGTGTTCGCCGCCATCTACAACACCGACTACTTCCGTTTGCAGATGCGCGAGGGAGCATCCTTCGACGCCTACACCGGGGTGGGAGCAGCGCATAGCGTGGCTGCTGGGCGAATATCGTTTCTTCTCAACCTTCGCGGTCCATGCATGGCTGTTGACACGGCGTGTTCTTCTTCGCTCGTGGCCATCCATCTGGCCTGCCAGTCTTTGCGCAGGCGCGAGTGCGGCGTTGCACTGGTAGGAGGATCGAGTCTCAAACTGCTTCCAGACGAAGTGCGGGTTTTTGCTGAGTGGGGCATGCTTTCGCACGACGGTCGCGCGAAGACCTTTGACGCTGCCGCCGATGGATTCGTCCCCGGCGAAGGTTGCGGGATGGTTGTGCTCAAGCGCTTTTCTGACGCCATTGCCGCCGGAGACCCGATTCGTGCGGTGATTCGTGGATCCGCTGTCAATCACGACGGCCGCTCCAGTGTGCTCACTGCGCCCAATGGACCGGCGCAGGAGGCAGTAATTCGAGACGCCCTTCGCGATGCGCAAATTCGGGCCGCCGATGTCTCGTTTGTCGAGACCCATGGCACTGGCACTTCGCTGGGAGATCCGATTGAGGTAGATGCCCTCGATGCTGTGTACGGAGCATCGCCGGAGGGCGGCAATGCCTCATGCGTGCTGGGTGCGGTGAAGACAAACTTCGGCCATCTTGAAGCAGCTGCCGGCATTGCTGGTTTGATGAAGGTGGTGCTCTCCCTTGAGAACCACGAGATCCCGCGCAATTTGAACTTCGAGCGGCTTAATCCGCAAATCCAACTAGGCACCGGCAGCCGCCTGCAACTGGCAACCGAGCCGAGAAAGTGGCCACGGGCTTCGCAACCGCGATTTGCTGCCGTGAGTTCCTTCGGCCTCGGCGGGACTAACGCTCATGTCATGCTAGAAGAGGCGCCGATCCTGCCTCGGACTGCGGAGCCGGCTTCGCCGGAGACGCCGGTCCGTGAGTTTTGTCTCCCGGTTTCAGCGCATTCGTCTCAATCTCTGAAGGCCCAGGTCCAAGCCTATGTCAGTTTGCTTCGGAAGCCTGGTGCCGACCTGGCACGAATCGCACCGGCTGCCGCACGCTCCCGCGACCACGCATCGTTTCGGGTGGCCGTAGTTGCCACAAGTGCGGTCGAAGCAGCTGAGAAACTCGAAGCAAAGATGGCCGCATGGATCTCACATTCACCGGCTGCATCCGATCCGCAAACCAACCTTGCCTTTGTCTTCTCCGGCCAGGGTTCGCTTTGGCCGAGTATGTTGCCGGCGCTAACCATGGAGTTGCCTGAGGCTGAAACTGTCCTCTCCACATGCGAGAAGCTTGTGCGAGAGATAGGAGGTTGGGATCTTCGGGCAGCCGCCGAGAACGCTGCCATGCTCGAGGATACTGCAAAATCCCAGCCCCTCTTATTTGCCACGCAAGTGGCATTGGTGCGGACTTTGACTACCTGGGGCATTGCTCCAGGTTTTGTTGTCGGCCACAGCGTGGGCGAGGTTGCGGCTGCTGTCACCGCCGGCGTTCTGTCGCTCGATCAAGGCATGCGCTTGGTACTGAAGCGCGGGCAACGCATGAGCGAAACCAGCGCCGACGGTGAAGAACAAGGCCGCATGATGGCTGCCGAGATGAGTCTGGTCGAAGCCAACTCCGCGCTCTCCGCATACGCGCTTTCAAATGAAAGACCCGCGCCGGAAATCGCCGCCATCAATGCCCCATCCTCAGTGGTATTTTCAGGGCCCGACGGGAAGATGCAGGTTCTTAGAGACATCCTGGCAGGTCGCGAGGTGGACACGCGCTGGCTGGACGTCCGCTACGCCTTTCACAGTGCCGCGATGGATAAGGCCAGCAAAGCGCTGGCAGAAGATTTACGCGCTGAATTGGCATCTGCCTCGCGCTCTCGGCCCTCGGTCACCATCGTCTCTACTGTGACTGGCAGGCGCTGGGAACGGAACGACGGCGATGCGGAATATTGGAGTAGTGGGATCCGCAAGCCGGTTCTATTTCGCCAGGCCATCGATCAGCTCTTTCCACTCGGCTGCCGAGCCGTCATCGAAGTTGGTCCCCATCCCGTACTCCTGCGCTCTGTAGCCGCCTGTGCCGGAGAGACGCTTGAGGGGAGGGACGACAGCAAACCACTGTTGACCATTGCCTCGATGCGTCGGGGCCAGGGGGCGCTAGGAACGCTCATGGCCGCCGCCGCCTTGCTCTATGAACAAGGAGCGGCTCTTACCTGGCAGAACATCTATCCCGGCTCCATTAGTCCTGTCGACCTCCCACCATATATATGGAATCGCAGGCGCTACTGGCTGGCGGAAGAGAGCGCCGCTCCATCTCGAGTTGCGCACACCGAACGCGCCAACGAACTGCTGCAGGAGGAGATTTCCTCACCCTTCGTGGAAGGCCGACTTTGGCAGTCTTTGGTCAGCACAGACGCTCAGCCGTGGTTGTCTGAACACCGCTGGAACGACCAGCCGATTTTTCCATTCGCGGCGTGGCTGGAGGAAGCGCGCAGGGCGGCGACGGCAGCATCTGACGGCAATCCCGCCACCCTGCGTGACTTCGCCGTACATCAGCGACTTATCCTGGGTGCCGCGCCAATTACACTGCATACGCTCTCGACTTCTACCCGCGGGCTGAAGCTTGCCGCGAAAGTGAAGGGAGATTGGCAGACCTTTGCAAGCGGATTCTGGCATCACGACGAGACCATCGTCGGCGAAGCAATGCCCGCGATCGACGTAGACGCGTTAAAAGGGAAATCGAGCGAAGTCCTCGCTGCGGAAGAGATCTACCGCGAGTTGAACGAAAACGGCCTGAACTATGGATCGGCCTTCCGTCTCCTGAAGCGTGTGTATGCCGGCACCGGCTTTGCGCTGGGAGAAGTTGCGGCTGATACCGAAAACGCGCTTGCTGGCAGGCAGAGACAGGATGCAACAGCTTTGCACCCGACTCTGCTCGATGCGTGCCTGCAGACACTGCAGGCTGCACAGCCCCACGAATTTCGTGGCAGAGCCGTGCTGCCCATGAGCGTCACCAGCTATCGCGTTTTGCGGGGCACGGTGCCGGCCTTCGCGCTGCTCACGATGACATCAGCATCGCCGGATGAAGCAGAAGCTGATGTTTCCATTGCTGACCGCCAGGGCGTCTTGGTCGCCGAGATCAGAGGGCTTCGCATGCGCCGAGTCTCAGCTCCCGTAAAGCGATCCGCCATGTGGGAGACGGAGTGGCAATTAGCAGCGGAGGCAACCTCAACGCCCGTCGACAGAGGTCGTTCGGCCTGGATTATTCCCGCAGCCAAGGGCGATGATCTCGCTCTGGCCCGATGGCGCGAGGAACTCGCTCTGGCTATCGAAGGACTTGGAGCAACCACCCGTAGTGCTGATCCGGATACCCCACTGCGCGAGCCCGCCAGCATATTGCTCGCTGGGACTCTCGCCACTGTCACCTCGCAGCTGCTACAAGTCGCGCGACAGGAGCACGACTATCCGGGTTCAGTGAAGGAGGTTTGTCTCGTGACGCGGGGAGCATTGGCCGTGCGTCCGGGAGAATCGGTGGACCCGGAGCAAGCCGCGCTTTGGGGACTCGCGAGAACCTTCCGCACGGAATACCCCGCGATTGCCACCTATCTCGTCGACGTTCCCCATGCAAGCGCGGCCGGCGTCGAACTGGCGTCACTTGCTGGCGCCGTTGCAGCGGGCCTAGAAGGTGCCGCAGCTGAGGAAGCGAACCTGGTGTCCCGGTGGCTTATTACACAGTCGGCGTCGCGGCCCGACCTGAGGTCAGAAGAGGTGGCGCTGCGCAACGGCCGGTTCTTGAGGCCGCAGATGAAAACCGTGCAGGCAGAGTCAGTCGAGATGAACGAGCGCTCGCTCGTCATAAAAACTCCCGGCCTGCTCGAAACCTTAAGTGATGAGCCTTTGCAAATATCCGATCCGGCTGCCGGCGAGGTACAAATCGCCTGCTACGCGCATGGGTTGAACTTTCGCGATGTGCTGACTGCGATGGGCACCTACGCCGGCAAACCGGCGCCGCTTGGCGCAGAGTGCGCGGGTGTCGTGGTCACGGCAGGCGAAGGAACCGGCTTCGTGCCCGGAACACCGGTGATGGCCTTCGCTCCTGGTGGCCTGCGCACGACGATCAATCTGCCTGCCTCCTATGTCACAGTCAAACCTGCTGCAATGAGCTTCGCGGAGGTGGCTGGGATTCCAGTTGCATTTCTCACCGCTCACTACGCCTTCACTCGCCTCACCCGGCTTCAGCAAGGGCAGACCGTGCTGATACATTCGGCGGCTGGCGGTCTCGGCCAGGCGGCTATACAGATCGCACGCTGGCACGGGGCGACCGTCATCGCGACTGCGGGAACTCCCGAGAAGCGCGCATTCCTCAAGGCTCAGGGCATCACTCACGTCTTCGATTCTCGCAGTGAACATTTCGCCGAAGATATCCTGCACGTCACCGAGGGCCGCGGAGTCGATGTGATCCTGAATTCGCTTTCTGGCGAGAAAATCGCCGCCGGATTTCGCGCGCTTGGCAATGGCGGCGTTTTTCTCGAAGTAGGTAAGCGCGATATTTGGAGCCCGGAGCGAGCGGTTCAAATTCGTCCGGACGTGCGCTACACAGCTTTTGACCTGGGTGAAGTGGCACAGCATGATCCGCAGGTGATTGCCACCATGTTGCAGGAACTGCTGGTCGCGTTTGCTGAGGGCAGGCTCTTTCCGCTCCCTTGCGAGATTTATTCGATTAGCGAAGCGGAAGGAGTTTTCCGCCGTATGGCCGGGGGCAGGCATGTCGGTAAGTTGGTTCTGGTGCGGCCTCCGCGGCCGATCACACAAGAATCGTGGAAGACAGCCTTACGCGAGGGCACAGTCTTGATCACCGGGGGCACCGGCGCGCTGGGCCTCGCGACCGGGCAATGGCTGATTGATCAGGGCGCGAAATCGATCGTGCTTGTGAGCCGTCGCGGTGCTTCGGATGCCGTAATCCGATTCCAGGAGGCCTCTCACGCCATTGGGGTTCGCGTCATTGTCGAATGTGCCGACGTCGCGAATCGAGACGAACTCGCTGTCGCATTACAGACGGCGCGCAGCTTCCCTGGGGCGCCCTTTCGCATAGTGTTTCACGCCGCAGGCGAGGTCGACGACGGCCTTCTCGCCCAAACTACCGCAGAGATTTTTGCGCGCGGCCTGAGGACCAAGATGGAAGGGGCACGGCTGCTTGATGAGATGACTGCTGAAGATGCCCTCCTGTCAACCGTCTACTACAGCTCGGTTGCCGCTTCGCTCGGCTCCGCAGGGCAGGGAAGCTACGCCGCGGCGAACGCGTATCTCGATGGCCTTGCCGAGCAACGTACTGCGCTCGGCCTGCCAACCTTGAGCGTAAACTGGGGCGCTTGGGCAGAAGGCGGCATGATGGCGAATCTCTCGGTCGCCGCTAAATCACGCATAGCTCGCCAGGGCGTACAGCCTATGTCCTCTGCAGCGTCGCTCGAGGCACTGGAAACGGCTCTTCTGAATGGCCGGTCGCGTGTCACGATCGCCGATGTGCAATGGAAGTCCTATCTCCATCAGTTTCCATCCGCATCGCCCGCCCATTCCTTCTTTTCGGGATTTGTGCCCTCGGGCGACAGCGATTTAGCTGATATTGCGAAAGGGCCGGAGCCGGACGCTACTCCTCTCCCGCAAATCCGTGCAGCCGAGGAAATTGCCGCGATTCGTGGCGCCACGAGGTCCGAACGCCTTCCGCGGATGGAGGCTTTCGTTCGCGCATCAGCGCGCAAGGTTCTCGGCTTGTCCTCGGAACACCCCATGCCTGGCGATGCGCCTCTACAACAGTTAGGATTGGATTCCCTCATGGCCCTGGAGCTGCGCAATCTCTTGGCGCAGGCTCTTGGCTGTCCCTTGAAGGCAACGCTTCTCTTCGACTACCCCAGCATTCGCGGTCTTGCTCAATACCTCCTTAACCTGGCGGTTCCAGAGAGAACGCAATCCGCACCGGGCGCTGAAAAACTCAGGAGTGGCTGGCGACCCGATTCTGCTGACGGCAACCGTGTCGAGGATCTTGATTTATCCGCGATCAGCGATGCAGAAGCCGAAGAACTCCTGGTGGCCGAACTGGATCGGAAGGAGCGCTTGTGATCGAGAACTCTGGACGAGACAAGATGATCAAGCCTGCAGGCGCCGAGGACGACGCAGCGCTTTCTCCCGTAAAGCGGGCCCTCCAGGAAATTCGCGAACTTCGCGCCAGGCTTGCTGCGGCAGAAAGCGCCGCCTCGGCCGCACAGCGCGATCCCATCGCTATCGTCGGCGTTGGCATGCGCTTCCCCGGCGGAGTTGTGGATGCGCACTCCTTCTGGGATCTGCTTGAAGCAGGAAAGGACGCCATCACCGATATTCCGCATGATCGCTGGGATTGGCGATTTTATTTCAACCGCAATGCTGAGGCGCCGGGAGCTATGTACTCCGTCCGCGGTGGCTTTGTGGATGACATTGATAGTTTTGATGCTGATTTTTTTGGACTGGCTCCGCGCGAGGCGACCATGCTTGATCCGCAGCAGCGCTTGCTGCACGAGGTGGCGTGGCAGGCGCTCGAAGACGCCGCAATCCGGCCGGATCGTCTGCGTCACTCGCGTACCGGAATCTTCACCGGACTGAGCAATTTTGACTATTACCGCGCCGTAATGCAGGACGACCTTCGTATTGACGCCTACGCCGGGTCAGGCAACTCACCCAGCATGGCCGCGGGCCGGCTGGCGTATACGCTCGGCGTGCATGGGCCGGCCATGACCATCGACACATCCTGCTCGTCGTCGTTGGTTGCAGTGCATCTGGCATGTCAGAGTCTGCGCCTCGGCGAATGCGATCTTGCATTGGCTGGCGGCGTCAACGTGATCCTCGCCCCGCAAATGCATATCGGTTTCTCTCGCGCGCATATGCTGGCGCCAGATGGCCGCTGCAAGACCTTTGACGAAGCCGCTGATGGTTACGTGCGTTCCGAGGGTTGTGCGGTTGTAGTGCTCAAGCGCCTGAAGGACGCGACTAAGGAAGGCGATCGGATCCTGGCCGTCGTGCGAGGAAGCGCAGTCAATCACGATGGCCGCAGCGCGGGACTCACCGCTCCCAGCAGCCACGCGCAAGCAGCGCTACTGAAAGAGGCATACAGAAACGCCGGCGTGGCCCTCGACGAAGTAGGCATGATCGAAGCCCACGGCACGGGCACATCGCTGGGCGATCCTATCGAGATGGAAGCCCTTGGCGAAGTGTTTGGCAGCCGGCCTTCCGGCTTATCTCCGATTGCGGTGGGTTCTGTAAAGACGAACCTCGGTCACACAGAAGCGGCCAGCGGAATGGCCGGCCTTCTTAAAGCCGCCTTCTCGCTGCATCATCGGCAGATTCCGCGTCATCTGAACCTTCAAAAGAAAAGCGCACTCATCCCCTGGCAAGATCTGCCGTTCTATGTCCCGGCGAACCACACGGAGTGGAAGCTGGAAGCAGATCAGCCGACGCGCGTCGCCGGCGTTAGCTCCTTTGGCTTCAGCGGCACCAATGCTCATGTGGTTCTTGAAGAATTTGTTCCAGAAAGGCAGGATGCAGGCGACTCCCTCGAGGGAGAGCCGCAGGTCGCGGTGCTTTCCGCATCGACTGAAGAAGCATTAGCCGCGGCCCAATTTGCTCTTGCGCAGTATTTGCAAAACGAAAGCCAGCACTGCTTGCGCGATGTTTGCGATACGCTGAGCCGCGGCCGGATGCCTCACCCCTATCGTCGCGCCTGCGTTGTGCGCACGCGCGAAGATCTGCTCGAGCAATTGCGTTCTGACGCTCCGCGGCCCACAGATGGAGGGCGCGCAAACTCCGATCCCGTGCTCGGGTTCCTCTTCACAGGGCAGGGCAGCGAAAATGCCGGGATGGGCTTCGAGCTTCTCGCGCACAGCAGCATCTTCCGCTCGGCAGTTGATCGGATGGAACGTGCGCTTGATGGTCGGCTACGCAAAAGCATTCGCGAAATCTGGGCAAATGAACACAAGGAGCAAGAGCGCGCATCTCTCGTCCAACCTGCCCTCTACGCGTACGGATGGGCACTGAGCGAATTGTGGCGCAGCTGGGGAGTTGAGCCGAGAGTCTTGCTGGGGCACAGTCTGGGTGAGTATGTGGCCGCAACGGTTGCTGGCGTGATGAAGCCCGAGGAAGGAATTCGTCTTGTCGCCGCGCGCGGCCGCCTGACGGAGGAACTGGCAGAACCCGGCGCCATGATCTCCGTTGCTGCCTCGAAGGAGCAAGTCGGTGAACTGCTCGTGGCCGCTGCGTTTGGCACTGCGTTAAGTATCGCGGCAATCAACGGCCCGTCGAGCGTAGTAGTGAGTGGTCGATACTACGCCGTCGAGCAGTTCGAGGAGCAGCTTCGTTCGCTCCAGATGCGTTATAAGCGTTTGCGCACAACGCACGGATTTCATTCCTCCACTCTGGATGGCATGCTCGATGCCTTTCAAGCAGAGGCGGCAGCCATCGAGTTCAAGGTCCCTGAGGTGCCTTGGATCTCGAACCTGACGGGAAAACTGGTCGACCGCAATTCTCCCATTGACGCGAAATACTGGCGGAATCATCTGCGCCAAACCGTGGAGTTCTCACAGGGGCTGATAGCAGCTCAGACAAACGCCTCCACTTTTGTTGAAATCGGTGCGAAGCCGCAGTTGCTGACGCTCACAGAAGCTAACGGCATTGCTGCCAATCGATGCATCGCTTCTACTGGAGTCGCGGCCGGCGAGTGGCAAAGCCTGTTGACCGCTGCTTCCCGGCTCTATACAAGGGGGGGTGACCTCGATTGGGACGCGGTCGCTGATCATCGCTCCTACCTCAAAGTTCCGTTGCCCGGCTATCCCTTCCAACGGAAACGGTTCTGGTTCAACGACGGCTTGCGCGGTGACCAAGGAAGCGCCGTTGCCATGGCCCAAGCCGCGTCCGATCAGGCGCTGTTAGTCCCGATCGACCTGCCAGCGGCTCGCATCGCTGAGGGCCTGAATGCGATGAATCGTTGGGCTACGGCACTCATCCTCGCCACGCTCAAAGATGTTGGTTGCTTCCAAGACGGGAATAATACCGTCACTGCGGAGACCCTCATCCTCGAGCTCGGTGTTGTCCCCGCTCATCGAAGGCTGATGGAACGCTGGCTCCGGCGGCTGAACGCCGAAGGAGTTCTAATCCTGGCGGAGAACGGCGAGAATCCCACGTACGTTCTTAGGCCAGATGTCTCCATACCGGATCCGGAGTTGCTGTGGGCCGGAACGAAACAATTCGGCGACGAGCCGTTGCGTAACTATCTTGCCAGTTGTGCCGCCGGCCTTCTGCGGGTTTTGCGAGGAGATCTGAATCCGCTGGAGACGCTCTTTCCCGGCGGCAGTGATGAGTTGGCGAAGGCGCTTTACGAACGCTCTCCCGGGGCGGTTTACGCCAACCGCATTGCGGCTGCAACCATTGCGGCCAGGGCCCGTCTGGACGTAAAAACCAGCCTGGGATTTCCCCGCCGTCTCCGGATACTCGAAGTAGGGGCAGGGACGGGTGCCACGTCGGCAGCAGTCCTGGCGCATTTGAGTTCGCAGCAGGTGATCTACACCTTTAGCGATGTCTCTGAGATTTTTCTGGCACGCGCACGCCAGAGGTTCCGCGCACACGCGATGGAGTTCGCACTTTTCGATCTGGATAGTGCAACGTCCGCCGAAGCTCACGAAGGACGTTACGACGTGGTCCTGGTTGCGAACGCGCTGCATGCCGCGAAAGATCTTCGCGCGAGCCTGGCTCGGTTGTTTCATGTATTGCAACCGGGGGGAGCATTGGTTCTCGTCGAAACAACGGCAGAACAGGCCTGGCATGACGTTTCCACTGGCTTGATTGAGGGCTGGCAACACTTCTCCGATGACGCGCGCGGCAGTAGCTCACCGCTGATTTCGCTCGGCCAATGGGCGGAGGAGTTTGCCCTTGCCGGGTTCGAACATTTCTCCGCAGCACCTTCACCGGAACTTGCCACGCATCGGCTTGGACTGCATGTGCTGATCGCGCATAAACCGGACCAGGCATCGGCCTCGTCCGCGGGCAACCTAAACCACTCCCGACCAGCGCTCGAGAGCTCAATGTCTTTCGCAATCTCCGAGCGAGACATGGCATCGCTAGACAGTACCCTTCCCCCTCTACACGCAAGCGACCTCCTCGAGAAGATCGCTTCAGCATCGCCGAAGCAGCGGACAGGCCTGGCAGTGGAAGCGATCACAATTGCGGTTGCACAGGTATTGGGACGAACAACGCCACCTATGAAGGACGATCGTCTGATGGAACTCGGCCTCGATTCATTGATGGCTATAGAATTGCGAAATCGTTTGCAGGCCGCCTTCGGCATCGACGGCCTATCATCCACGCTCGTCTTCGACTACCCGACGTCTGAGGCCATCGCGAGGGCCCTCCTGGTGCAAATGGGGTATGAGGGGGACGGACGAGACGTCGGTCACACCGGCCATAGTGCAAGCGCGCCAGCGGACGAACTCACAGCGGCCCCACCCATGCACTCTGAAGAAGAGTTGGATCAAATGTCCGACGACGAAATTGCCGAGCTGCTGCGCATGCAGTTGGAACCATAACCGATGACAGAGAAACCAAATCCAGGCAATACCGGCGGCCACAGCGCATTGCTCAAACAAGCACTGCGCGCGGTCGAGCAGATGAAGCAGAAGCTCGATGCAGCAGAGGCGCGCCTGCATCAGCCGATCGCCATCATTGGGATGGGGTGCCGCTTTCCGGGCGAGATTTATGACACAGCGTCATTCTGGGAGTTGCTCAAGCATGGTCGCGAAGCCCTCATCACAGTGCCGCCCGATCGTTGGAACATCGACGAGTACTACGATCCGGATCCCTCAAAGCCAGGCAAAATGGTTTCCCGCGTTGGCGGCTTCTTAACCGGAGTCGACCTTTTCGACGCGGGTTTCTTCGGCATCGCTCCCCGCGAGGCCGCGATGATGGATCCACAGCAGCGCTTGCTGCTGGAGGTAGTGTGGGAAGCACTTGAGAATGCCGGTATCGCGCCGCGTTCGCTGTCTGGCAGTCGTACCGGAATGTATCTCGGGATCGCCAGCGGAGACTACGCGCAAATGCAGCTCGACGCTGGGGACCCGATCATGCTGGATGTGCATTTCGCGTCGGGAAATGCACACAGCGTCGCTTCCGGAAGGCTGTCTTATCTGTTAGGTCTGAAAGGACCAAGCTTATCGGTCGACACGGCGTGCTCCTCCTCTCTCGTCGCCGTGCAGCTTGCCTGTCAGGCGCTCCGTGCCGGTGAATGTACGATGGCCATCGCAGGCGGGGTCAACGTCATCCTGGCTGCTGAGACGACCATAGCTCTGTCGCAAGCCCAGATGATGTCTCCCGATGGGCGATGCAAAGCATTCGACAACCGTGCCAACGGCTTCGTGCGCGCAGAGGGTTGCGGAGTCGTCCTGCTGAAGTCCTTGGATAAGGCACAGGCCGATGGCGACCCGATTCTCGCCGTGATTCGCGGAGCCGCCCTCAACCAGGACGGTGCCAGTAGTAGTCTTACGGTGCCCAACGGGCCTTCGCAGGAAGATCTGATGCGACGAGCCCTTCAGGAAGCAGGACGGAGCGCGGCGCAGGTGGGCTATGTCGAGGCGCACGGAACCGGAACTTCATTGGGCGATCCCATCGAGCTGCGTGCATTGGGATCCGTTTACGGCGCATTGCGCCAGACCGGCCCGCGCGTGCTGGTAGGTTCTCTCAAAACCAATTTCGGACATATGGAAGCCGCTGCCGGAGTGGGCGGTTTAATTAAGCTGGTTCTCGCGCTGCAACATGGCGAAGTCCCCGCTCACCTGCATTTTGAAACGCCAACTACTCACGTTCCTTGGGATGAAGTCAGATTGGATGTGCCGCGCTGCACCATGCCGTGGCCCGACTTGCGGAACGCGGCCGGAGAGCTGACTCCACGCCTTGGCGCCGTAAGCTCCTTCGGGTTCAGCGGCACCAACGCTCACCTGATTGTGGAGCAGGCGCCAGCGGCGCAACAGCCTGCACTCGGCGCAGTTGGCCAAGAGAACGTTGCAGCTGCACATCTTCTTCCACTCTCCGCACGCAGTAGCGAGGCCTTGCGCGCCGTAATCGAACGCTATGAGCGGTGGCTGAGCGGACCTGATGCGGCTGCGTACGACTGGGCTGAGATTGCTACAACGGCGGCAGCGGGCCGCGATCACTTCAGGCATCGTGCCGCTCTCGTTGCCACCAACAAAGAAGAGGCGGTTGCCTCACTGCGCTCTCTGAATGCCTCGTCGGATCTCGGCGCGGCCTCCATACCTCCATCCGTATGCTTTCTGTTCACCGGTCAGGGCAGCGAACACCGTGGCATGGGATTGGACCTGTTGAATCGCAGCGCGGTCTTCCGCGCCGCAGTGAATCGCCTCGAGCGTGCACTTGATGGCAGCCTTCCCAGCAGCATAGCGGCGATCTGGGCCAACGAGCATGGCGAACAGGAGCAGGCAAGCCTTGTGCAACCAGCGCTCTATACCTATGGCTGGGCGCTTAGCGAGTTTTGGCGGAGCTGTGGAGTCGAACCACAGGTGGTCCTGGGCCATAGCCTCGGAGAATACGTTGCCGCCACCGTTGCCGGAGTCATGACTCCGGAAGAGGGCATTCGCCTGGTGGCCGCTCGTGGCCGTCTCACCGAGGATCTGGGCGAAGCAGGCGGCATGATTACCATCGTTGCGTGCGAAGAAGAAGTTCGCACAATGCTGGCAACATCGGGCCTCCACAGCAATCTCAGCGTTGCGGCAATCAATGGCCCTCAGAGCGTTGTCGTGAGCGGCGATCGCGCAGCGATTCAAAGCTTCGAGCAGAGTCTGCGCGAAACCGGCACACGACATAAACGTCTGCGCACCACTCACGGCTTTCACTCCGCCGCGCTGGATGCGATGCTTGATGCTTTTGAAGCTGAAGCCAATAGGGTTCTGTTCCGGGTTCCTGATATTCGGTGGATCTCGAACCTGACCGGCCAGGCGGTCGACCGCAAGCGGCCTACCGATGCCCGCTATTGGCGGCAGCATCTGCGCCAGACAGTCGAATTTCAACGCGGGCTATCAGCCGCCAATCTCTTCGGTGCCGGCCTGTTTCTCGAAGTCGGCCCGGAGCCGCAGTTGCTCGCGTTGACAGAAGCAAATGGAATCGCACCGGACCGATGCGTCGCTTCCATCAGCAAGCTTGGTGCAGTCGGCGAATGGACAAAGTTGTTGTCTGCGGTTGCGGAAGTCTATAAACACGGTGGCGATATCGATTGGAAGGGCCTCACCAGCAGGTGCCGCTTCCGCCGGGTTCCCCTGCCTACCTATCCCTTCCAGCGCCAGCGTTTCTGGTTCACCCAGCGCGGCCGAGAAACAGTAACGGCAGAAGTTTCCGCCAAACCGGTCAGCCATTTGCCTGCACAGCATCCTCTGCTTGGAGCGCGTCTGCGCACTCGCTCTGAGGCGGCGACGTTTCATGCAGAACTGACGCCTGTTTATCCGGCTCACCTCGGCGATCACGTTGTCTTGGGAAGGCGTATGCTTCCCGGCGCAGCGTATCTTGAGTTGGCACTCGCTGCGGCGTGTCAGGTCACCGGGCAGCCCCACTGGAGAGCGGTAGACGTGGAATTCCGCGAGCCTTGCTTTTTCGATGAGCCGCGTCTGCTCGAAACCGTAGTCTCCACAGTGGATTCGACGGGCGGCAGGCGGCAATTCGAGATCGCCAGTACCACGCTGCACGTACGAGAGGCTCGATCAGGGGAGAATCCCACGTGGACTGTTCACGCTGTCGGGCTTCTGGAGCTAGCTTCCCCTTCTTCGCAGCCTACATTCCCCGTGGATGTCGTGGCCATTCAGAGCCGAGCCGAAACTCTCCTAGATAAGGACGCCTTCTACAGCAGATTCAAAGCAGCCGGCCTCAACTTTGGCCCGACTTTTCTGGCAGTCGGACAAGCCTGGGGCAATGGCGACGAGGGCTTGGTTGCGCTTGACCTGGCACCAGAGGTGATTGTCGAGAGCGCGGCTTACGGAGTCCACCCAATCGTACTCGACGCGTGTCTTCAGGCTGCCGCCGCCGTATCCATTAATACAGATCCGTCTGCCTCCCCGGCTCTGCCGGCTGCGCTGAGCAGTTTTCATTGCCCGGGCAATCCGTCCTTACTTCGATTCGCGCATGTCAAGGTGCAACGGCGCGAGGGGCGTCGCCTTTCTGTCGACATTGCTGGACTGGACGCAGATGGCAACTGCTTGCTTTTGGCGGAAGGCCTGAGGCTGATGCCGTCCTCGGGGCAACAGTACCGCGGTTGGCTGCACCAGGTGGAATGGGAACTGATCGCCCATACCGAGAAAAGCAATCGCGACCAATCCGAGTCTTTGCCCTTCCCGCCGGTGTCTCTTGATTCCGACGTGCTGCAGAAATCGCTGAAGGCCGTTGCGGAACAAACCGGCTTGGCCGAGTTTGAACGCTGGATGCGGGACTTCGATTCGCTCTGCACGGCATGGATCGCGGAAAGCTTTGAGCAGGGTGGGTTTGACCTTACGCCGGGCCGGGAGTTCACTTCCCACGCTCTGCTCCTACAGCTCTCTGTCACTCCGCAACATCATCGGCTGGCGCATCGGTTTCTTGCCATACTCGGCGAGGGGGGCTATCTCGAGAGCCTGGGTCAGGACCGTTTTCGCGTACTGAAGCGCACGCCTCTCGATATCGTATCCAGCGCTGCACGCCTGCGCACCGCTAATCATCCCGAGATGGACTGGACTGAGCAGACAGTAGCCCAGTTGCTTCCGCTTCTGCGTGACGAAGTCAATCCTTTGAATGTTCTCTTCTCCGAGGCCGGCAGGCAGATTGCAACGCGGCTTTATCGGGAATCTGTCGTGGCGCGCACACTCAACCCGGTTCTGGCCAGCGCAGCCGTACAAGCCGCGGACCAACTCGGCCGCAAGGTGCGGGTGTTGGAGATAGGCGGCGGCACGGCGGCAACCACCAGCTATCTGCTGCCGGCTCTGCGCGGACGAATTCAGGACTACGTCTGGACAGACCTGGGCGCAGCATTCGTCAGTGGGGCCCGGCGGGAATTTGCCTCCGCCGAAGGCATGCGCTTTCAAACACTCGACATTGAGCGCAATCCCGAGGAGCAGGGACTAGCCGGCGAAGTGTTCGATATCGTCATTGCCTCCAACGTAATTCACGCAACCGCCGACCTGAAGCAGACACTGGGCCACATTCGCTCACTCCTGGCTCCGGGCGGTGTCTTACTGGCGGCGGAAACAACACGAGGACAGGCCTGGATCGACCTCACCGTCGGATTGACCGAGGGGTGGTGGCGCTTCGCTGATCGGGACATGCGTCCTGACTACGCTTTGATCGGAAAGCAAGGTTGGGTGTCATTACTATGCGAGTTCGGCTTCGAAGATGTATTGCTCCTCCCGAATCAGGAGGAAGGTTTGCTCAGCGGGCAATGCCTAATCGCCGCAGTGAATGGAGCACAACAGAATCATCCTGATGCAGGGGACCTTGCACAACCGAAAACCGCTGTTCTCATAATCACGGCCGGAAGTGCTGCAGAACCGGGTCCGCTGGCAAGCTCGCTTGCAGACGAGGCGAAGACCCACGGGGCTGCAGTCACGCTGATCTCCGCAACCGAAATTAACCACGCTGTGATTAACGCTTGGTTTGTCGAGACGCCAAACGGTCGGGCCGTCTCCGGCTCTCCCAGGCACATCTTCTACTTACCCGCCGCCGAGCTTACGACTCCTTCGTCTGAAAGCACCGGGGCGGATGCTTTGAATTGGCAGGAGGAGGTCCTCGATGGAGCTCTCACATGCACGCAGGCACTGTTGTCGGGGGATCACCACTCCGGCTGCCGATTATGGCTTGTAAGTCACGGCGCGTCTGGGCCAGTAGTCTCCTCTCCGGACGGCGCAACCCTGTCGGCCTTCGCCCGCAGTCTGCGTTGCGAATATCCCGAGATCCGCGCCACAGCGGTCGATCTCCCCGCCAACGAAGACTCCGCCCAGAAACTTTGGCGTTTGGCTCATGAGATTGATGACACAGCTGTGCAAGTATCCGTTCGAGATGACCGGGTCTACGTACCCCGCCTGACGCCCTACATATTGCCGGGCAATCGATCTGAAAAGGCGAGCAGCGGCGCGGATATTGAGCAATCCGAAACACGGCGCCTGCACTTTGCGCCTTCGGGCCTGCTTGAGGATTTGGAGCCCGCGACGGAGGGACGCCGCGCTCCTGAAAGCGACGAAGTTGAAATCGCAATCGGCGCCACGGCCATTAACTTCCACGAAGTACTGAGCGCCCTTGAGCCAGGCTCTGCTCATGACTTGCCGCCCGGAGGCGAATGCGCCGGTGTCGTTGTTCGCGCCGGTGACTGTGCTTCCAGCCTGCAGGCCGGCGACCGCGTCGTGGCTATTGGCTCAGGTCTGATGGCTGACTTTACTACTCTGCCCTGCGATCGAGTGTGGAAGATGCCCGACGGCGTGTGCGAAGAGGAGGCAGCCACGTTGTTGATCCCGTTCCTCACCGCTCGTTGGTGTCTTGATCGGGTAGCCCGGCTTCAGGCCGGAGAGCGTGTGCTCATCCATGCTGGCGCAGGCGGTGTCGGACTCGCTGCCATTCAGGAGGCGAAGCGGCTGGGTGCCGCGGTCTACGCCACTGCGGGCAGCGATGCCAAGCGGGAATATTTGCGCAGCCTCGACATTAAAAACGTCTTCGACTCTCGTTCCACCACCTTCGAATCCAGCGTGTTTGCGGCGACCGGCTTTCGCGGTGTCGATGTTGTTCTCAATTCCCTAAGTGGAGATAAGATCGCAGCCGGATTTCGCTGTCTCGCCCCGCGCGGCCGGTTCATCGAACTGGGTGAACACACTGTGCTCAGCGAAAACGAGGCGCGGGCGCTTAGGCCTGATGTGAGCTATCATGGCGTTCACCTGCGTGCCGCTTTGCAGGCAGCAACCCCCGAGGTACGGGACATAATCGCATCGATTCTCAGTGATGCGGCAGCAGGTAAGATAACTCCGTTGCCCTGGAAGCGATTTGCCCTCAACGATGCCGTAGCGGCTTTTCGCTATATGGCCGCCGGCCAGCACACCGGGCGAGTCCTGCTCGCACCATCCGGCTCTACTACGCACTTCAAAATTCGGCACGATGGCGCCTACGTAGTGACTGGGGGTTTCTCCGGCCTTGGACGTCTGACAGTAGAGTGGCTCACTCAGCAGGGAGCGGGCTGCGTACTGGCCCTTGCTCGCAGTGAACCGGACGCGGAATCTCAGCACCTTTTCGCGCAACTCCGGCAGCAGGGAACTGCGATTATCGCTGTGCGCTGCGACGTGAGCGACGAAGCTGCGCTCACCGCAGCGATCGATACGATCCCACCTGCTTTTACTCTGCGGGGCGTGTTTCATGCGGCCGGGGTACTCGATGATGGCGGCCTGCTGCAACAGACGCCGTCCCGGTTTGCGGCCGTCCTGGCGCCCAAGGTTGCCGGAGCCTGGAACCTTCACCGACTCACTCGTTCTGCGAAGCTTGATTGCTTTGTCCTTTTCTCCTCCGCGGCCGGAGTCTTCGGCTCCCGCGGACAGTCCAATCACGCGGCAGCCAACGCCTATCTCGATGCACTTGTCCACTATCGCCGGGAGCGCCTTGGGTTGACTGCACTGAGCGTGAACTGGGGCGCCTGGAGCGGAACCGGTGCTGCGGTGCGGCACAACGTGGTTGAACGCGGAGAGCGTATCGGCGTTGACCCCATACCGCCGGCCGATGGATTCAGAATCCTGGAGCGCCTGCTTGAGGAAGACTGTACGCAGGCTCTCGTTTCCAAGGTGGATTGGGCGAGATGGGCCGGGCACGAAAAAGCAGAGGCTGCAGCCAACGCTGATCTGCTCATGCACGTCCTGCAGGCACAGAAATACAGTGGCTCTGAGAAAAATGCCAAGTCAACCGGCTCAGATCCGGCCGCAATTGCTAATAGCCCAAACGGGCAACGCTCCTGGCGCAGAAGCCTGGAGTCTGCTCCTGATACACAGCAGCTTCCGATGCTGGAGGCGCGCGTCGAAGAGCGCGTCCGCGCGGTACTGTGCCTTCACGCCTCGCAGGCGATCACTGCCTCTCGTCCTTTGCAGGAATATGGACTCGACTCGCTGCTCTCGATCGAGCTGCGTAACGCGCTCTCCTCGGACATCGAAACGAAACTTCCCGCAACCACACTCTTTGACTATCCAACTCTTGCGTCATTGACGAACTATCTCTTTCGAGATGTGCTGAAGATACGGACCAACGAAGACGCCGCAAAGAACGGGCAGACTCCAAAGCAAGACGTGATCGGGGCGGTTGCCTCGCTTTCCGACGATGAGGTGGAGAGGCTTTTTCAAGGGAAGATGGCAGGAATCGAACAGTGAGTGATTTTCTCAAACGGATTGCGGAGTTTTCGCCCAAGCGTCTCCTGTTGCTGGCTGCCGAACTCGAAGAGCGCGTTCGTGCCCTTGAAGCGCGCAATCACGTTCCCATCGCGATCATCGGCGTGGGTTGCCGTTTTCCTGGAGGCGTTCGCAACGCGGAGACCTACTGGGAACTGCTCAGCGAAGGCCGCGATGCCATCACCGAGGTACCGTCGTGGCGATGGGATATCAGCGCACTTTACGATCCTGATCCACATGCCAAGGGCCGCGTAGCCACGCGCTGGGGCGGCTTTCTCGAATCTCCCGAACTCTTCGATCCGGCGTTCTTCGGCATTGCGCCGGTCGAAGCACGAGGGATGGATCCTCAGCAACGTCTGCTGTTGGAAGTCGGTTGGGAAGCTCTTGAAGACGCAGGCATCGTGCCCGGCACGCTGGCCGGCAGTCGCACCGGCGTCTTTATGGGCCTGTGTAATTCGGATTATGCGCAACGCGCGCTCCAGAGCAACCCCGAGGGCATCGATGCATACTTTGCGCAGGGTGCTTCCCATGCCGTTGCTGCAGGACGCATTTCCTATTTCCTCGGTTTGCGTGGGCCCAGCGTGGCAATCGATACCGCGTGCTCATCGTCGCTTGTCGCGATACATCAGGCCTGCCAGTCTCTGAGGCTTCTGGAGACAGATCTTGTTCTGGCCGGAGGCGTAAACCTGCTCTTCATCCCGGAAGTCACCATGGCGCTTTCGCGCGCCCAGATGATGGCGCCGGACGGGCGATGCAAGGCATTCTCTGCGCAGGCCAACGGCTTTGTGCGTAGCGAAGGTTGCGGCATCGTAGTGTTGAAGCGGCTCGAAGATGCCCTGCAGGATCGTGATCGGGTGATTGCCGTCATTCGGGGTTCGGCTGTAAACCAGGATGGCCGAAGCAGCGGTATCACCGCTCCCAACGGACCTTCGCAGGAAGATGTCATCCGCGCTGCTCTGGCGGATGCAGGAATTTCTGCCGAGGCAGTGAGCTACGTCGAGGCGCACGGGACCGGCACCAAGCTCGGCGACGTCATCGAATTGGGAGCTCTCGAAACCGCTTTGGGCAAAGATCACTCCCCGGACGCGAGGCTCCCTGTAGGTTCCGTGAAGAGCAATTTCGGTCACGCAGAATCTGCGGCGGGCGTCGCCGGGCTTATCAAACTTGCACTCTCTCTTCAGCACCGTGTCATACCGGCGAGCCTTCATTGCGCCAATCCAAATCCCGAGATTGACTGGGACAGCAATCATCTTCGAGTGCCCGCGACCACCGAACCATGGCAGCCAGCGGCTGGCGAGACGACCCGTATCGGCGCAGTAAGCTCCTTCGGTTTCAGCGGCACGAACGCTCACTTGGTTGTAACCGAACCGCCTGCGGTCTCGATACCAGCCATCGAGGTAAATGACACGTCGGCCAGCTGCGTACTCCCTCTATCGGCCCGCAGCGAGCGAGCGTTGCAGATCATGGCTGCTCAACTCGCTGACCGCTTGCGCGAGAATCCAACCCTGCCTCTGCAGGATGTTGCTTTCACGCTCTCGACAGGACGGTCCGCGTTCGCCCACCGCGCAGCTATTCGGGTGGAGTCGAAAGAACGTCTCATCGAGGAGTTGTCGCTTTTGGCCCTGGGAGACAGCGATCAGGACAGCGCGTTCTTCCGCGGTGTCGTCGAGGCGCGCAAGCCGCGCGTTGCCTTCCTGTTCGCTGGACAGGGAGGTGAACGAGCCGGAATGGGCCTATCCCTCCTCGCGCATAGCGAGGTGTTCCGTGCCGCCGTTGCAGAAGTCGACGCCGCGCTGGCGGGGACGATTTCAACTTCCGTCGAAACTATCTTCCGCAACGAGCATGGCGAGCTTGCGCAATCCGCGTTCGTACAGCCGGCTCTCTATGCCTTCCAGTACGGAATGGCACGAGTCTGGCAGGGCTGGGGAATCGAACCACAAATCGTGGTCGGTCACAGCATGGGCGAAATCGTCGCGTGTACCCTCGCAGGAGTGATGAGCGTGGCCGACGCATCGCTGCTGGTCGCCGCGCGCGGCAGGCTTACTCAGGAGCTGGGCGATCCGGGCGGCATGGTTGCTCTGGCCATATCTGAGGAGCAGGCTCTGGCCGGCCTGGCAGGCTATGAAGCCCATGTGAGCATCGCTGCAGTGAATGGGCCAGCCAGCGTCGTCATCAGTGGCCGCAGCGAGCCTTTGGAACAGGCTACTCTTGGCTTCGAGCGCGCCGGTATCCGTGTCAAGCGACTGAATATCAGCTACGGCTCACACTCGCCAGCCATGCATCGTGTACTGCCCGCCTTCTATGAGGAGGCGACCAACGTTCAGTACCGTCTTCCGCACATGCCCATCCTGGCCGATCTCACCGGGGAGATGGTCACCGATGCAACGATCTTCAACGCGCAATATTTCACTGCCCATCTAAGCCGCCCTGTGCAATTCCAGCGCTGTCTGGACCGGCTGGCGAAAGAAGGCTGTGGGCTGTGTATCGAGATGGGCCCACGAGCCGTCCTGAGTACATTCGGCAAAGAGCGCGCCGAGCCTGGGACAGGTTGGATTGCTTCCTCAACTGGCCGCGAGGATGATTTCATGGCCCTGCAAGCCGCGCTTGCCGAAGCCTTCACCTGCGGCGCCTCGATCGATTGGAAGGAAGCGTTCCGTCATGGCAAGGCGAATAAAGTGTCGCTGCCCACCTATCCATTTGAGCGCGAGCGCTACTGGATTGACGAAGAAGACCACGCCTCTCAAAGACCTGTGCCCAAATCAGCGCGGGTTGAACCAGGGGCGCACGGGTACGCAGGCTCACAGCTTGACGCATCGGTTCCGATCTTTGAAAGGGAATTGGCGTGGCCGCTACCGTGGCATCTTTCTGACCATCGCGTCGGCGAGCACGTTGTGGCGCCTGCAAGTGTGTATCTGTCCCTCGCGTGGGACGCGTTTCGCGCTCATTGCAATACCTCATTTCCCGCGAGAATTCTCGATCTGACCATCCTCGGTCCTCTGCAACCGGGAGATGAGGCCTTGTATTTGCAGACTGTGTTGACGCCTTCTCAACCGGACGGCAACTACACCTTCTATATCAGCTCGCGGCGCAGGAACGATGAACAGTGGACTCTGCATGCTACCGGGCGGATCGAGCCAAGCGCCGTGGCGTTCGACCCTGCAACCCCGACTTTTGATAGGAACGCCGCAGGCCGCCTCAGCAGTGAGGAGTTCTATCAGCTGCTCGATGAACGTGGAGTTCATCTTGGCGCCGCTTTTCGCGCTGTCAAGGAACTCTGGTACCTGCCAGGCGTAGCGCACGCCCTTGTCGCCTCGGATGACGATTTCCATGTGCGACCCGACGTCTCTGACGGACCGCATCCCGCCTTGCTGGATGGATGCTTCCAGGTTCTCGGCGCAGCGGCGTTGGACGGCGGAGATACGGAGTTGCGCCTCATGACAGGTATCGAAGAGATTGCCGTGCACGGAGAACTCCGCGGAGAGATGCTGGTCGAGGCGCAGCTTGAGTTGCAGGATGGCGGCGTCTATGAAGGCAGCCTTCTCGTACGTGACAGAGGGGGTGCCGTCCTGGCGCGCGCGCGGGGCATCCGGCTCCGTCCCGTGGAGGCGCAACGGAACGTAGACCATCTCGGTGAAGGCTGGCTATACGAGCAGGCCTGGGAGCCCGCGCCGCTCAGAGGACAAAATTCCGATGTAAGAAACAGGCACTGGCTTGTTCTTGGTTCGTGGGAAGGCTTGGCGGGCACTGTGGTCGATGGTCTTTTAGGTGCCGGCGAAAGCGCCGTGGTGGTGAGCGGCCTCGACGAACTCGAGTCAGCAAAAGCAGGTTCATCGCAGCGTGAAATCGTGGACTTGCGCACCATTGAATCGCAAGTGGATAACCCGCCACTGGCGTCGTTCGATCCACTGACCGCTGACTCAGCAGAGTCAGTCGGCGAAGCAGCGATTGGACTCGCTGGACAAAGTGTTCGACTGTGGCAGGAACTCCTGCGCGGCGAAGGCAGGGTTTGGTTTTTTACGCAGGGCGCTCTGGCAGTTTGCGGCACATCGCAAAATAGCGGAGCAATGCAATCGACCCTGTGGGGACTTGCGCGATGCGCGACCCTGGAGCATCCGCAGCGATTGCGGCGTGTTGTTGACCTCGACCCCAACGCCACCTCGCAGCAGATTAGCTCGGTTGTGGTTCGCGAGCTGCTGTCAGACGATGACGAAGAACAGGTCGCCTACACCGGCAGCACGCGCCTCGCCTTTCGTCTCAAGCCGTCGGCGTGGCTCAATCCTATACCAGTCGACAGGCCTGCGATCTTTCGTAAAGACGCAAGCTACTTGCTAACCGGTGGAGTGGGGGGGCTTGGTTTGCGCGTAGCGGCATGGCTCGGTAAGCGAGGGGAAGGCAAGATAGTTCTCCTGACACGGTCAGACGCCACGGTAGCGTCTCGACATCAGGAGATCGAGACTTTGCGCGCTGCGGGCGCGGACATCGCTGTCGTGCAGGGCGACGTAGCAAACGCCGATGCCATGGAGCAACTCATCGCACGTTTTGGCGTGACTGGCGATTTCCCCCCACTGCGCGGCATCTTCCACATGGCAGCCGATATCAGCAGTGCTCCCGTCGAGGCCATTGACGATGAGCAGATTCGCTCCAGTTTCCGCGCTAAAGTTTCGGGCACGTGGCTTCTGCACGAACTTACGCGCACGCTGCCCCTCGACTTCTTCGTCGCCTTTTCGTCAACGGCCGCCGTTCTGGGAGCCGGCAACCTGGGTACGTATGCGGCCGCCAACTGTTTTATCGAAAGCATGGCTGCTGTCCGCGCCGCTGAGGATCTTCCGTTCACCTCTATCAATTGGGGAACGTGGCAGACGATGCGGCTCGCTAGCAGGGAAGCGCAAATTCAGTACGCCTCGGGCGGCATGTTGCCAATGCCGGATGATGCAGCTCTGGATTGGCTGGAATACCTGTTGCATCGTAACGACATAAAGCAGCCAATGGTAGCCAACATAGACTGGGCGATTCTCGCTTCGTTGTATGAGTCAAAGCGCCCGCGCCCCTGGATGCAATTTGTGCGGCCGCATCCCCCCATGCGCGACCAAGGCACGACGTCTGCGTGGAGCGTGCAGCCAGGAGAAACCCGCCTCAGTTCCCTCGAGCGTGCGGTGCAGAGAGAGGCTGCGCGTGTACTCGGTTTTCGTCGCGGCGACGTGCCCCCTTCGAACGCCCGCCTGGCTGATCTGGGCCTCGATTCGCTTATGGCTGTGAGCTTGCGCAATCGCCTGCAGCAAATGACCGGTCACGCCTTGTCAGCCACCTTCGCTTTCGAATATTCAACTCCAGCCCGTATGGCCATGGCCTTGGACATGATGCTGTGGGGCGCAGGCGAAGTGGATGAAGAGCATCCCGCCGCGGACCGCGACGAGATTCATATATGAGCAACGCTGCCGAACTTCTCACCCGTCTGCGCGCCATCGGTGTGCAGCTCACGCTGGAAGATGAAACGATCCGTCTTAATGCCCCTAAGGGCGCACTGACTCCCGCGCTGCAAGCGGAGCTAAAGGCAAGCAAGCCCGAACTGTTGGAACTGCTGCGTGCTGCTCAACAAAATGGCCGCAAGGGTGCCGCGGGGCTTATCCCCAGAGCTGTCCGGCAGGAACTTATGCCGTTATCGTTTGCGCAACAGAGGCTATGGTTCCTGCAGCAGATGGATCCGGAGAGCACGGCTTACAATCTGCTTTCGGCGATAAGGATGGAAGGCAACCTGGACGTCGATCTCCTGGAGCGCTCCCTCCATCGCATCATCCTCCGTCATGAGGATCTTCGGACATCGTTCGTTCAATACGACGGTTCACCCTATACACAAATCGTAGATGGCTCCGGTTGGAAAATGGACCGGTTTAGGTTGGATCGTCGCCCCAACGAATCTCTCGAACAAGCTGTCTCGCGATTCGCTGAAGAGAGGACGAATAAGCCCTTCAATCTCGAGCAAGGACCATTGCTGCGGGCCTATCTGCTTCAGTCGCCTGAGCATGAATCAGTCCTGCTTCTCTCCATGCATCACATCATCTCCGACGGATGGTCGATGGGCGTGTTGATTCGCGAGCTTGCGGAGAACTATCAATCCTTCCGCTCGGGAGAAGTTCCGCGCATCACGGACCTTCCAATTCAGTACGTCGACTACAGTGTGTGGCAGCGGGAATGGCTCGCGACTGGCGTGCTAGAACGCCAAATGCAGTACTGGCGCAGATCTTTGGAGGGTGCGCCGCCCGTCGTTCTCTTTCCGCCCGACCACCCACGGTCAACAGATGCGCGTGGCAGGCGCTCCAAGCTCGTACTCCCCGCGGAAATGGTTGAACGCCTGCAGGCATTCGGGCGCGCCCACGATGCCACGTTGTTCATGACCATGCTCTCTGCCTTCATGTTGTTGCTCTCCCGATATAGCGGGCTGGACGACATCGTCGTCGCCTCCGCTTCTGCAAATCGAAGCCGCGCTGAAGTAAGCGAGCTGATCGGATTTTTCGTGAACAACCTGGTGTTGCGAGCCAAGGCGGAATCCAGGATCACTTTTTTGGAGTTCCTCCAGCGAGTGCGTGAATCGACTCTCGGCGCTTACGAAAACCAGGACGTACCCTTCGATCAACTTGTGCGTGAGCTGCAGACGGACCGCAATCCCGAATATGCGCCTCTGTTTCAGACCATGTTTATCCTGCAGAACTTCCCACTCGAAGAACTGCAGTTGCCGGAACTTACTGTCTCGCCGCTGGAAATTGACGCACCAACTGCACGCTTCGATTTAACGGTTGAAATTTATCCTTACCGTAAAGAGCTCTTCGTCTATTTCGACTATCGTGCCGATCTCTACGACGATGTCACAATCGTGGAGCTACAGCGGAGTTTTGAGCATGTGTTGGAATTTGTGATTGCCAATCCCAGCGCGCCGCTGGAGTCTGTACCGCTGTTGCCGAACTCTGCAAGAGAAGAACTCCTCAGCTTCGGCAACCTCGAGTTTGTTACCCTTCCGAAGGGCTCTTTGCTGCTCGATGCTTTCAGCAGAGCAGTGAACGAGACACCGACGAAAGTTGCGGTCCGTGCAGGAACGGAATCGCTCACCTACGCGGAACTTGATCGCTGCGCCAACAAACTCGTCGGACGCTTGCAACGCGCCGGTGCATCTCCGGGGTCCCTGGTTCCGGTCTGTTTGAATCGCTCGACAGAACTGTTGGTAGCTCTCCTCGCCGTTCTCAAAACTGGCGCTGCTTATGTCCCGCTGGACCCGGCTTCTCCAAAGCATCGCATCAATTCAATTTTGGAAGACATTCAGCCCTCTGTTTTAATCAGCGAGGCTTCGCTCCTCCCGCTGCTCGAGCGATATCAATCGCAATGCTTCGTTCTTGACCGTGATCCTCTCGCAGGCAGCGACAATACTGCAGCTGAGACCACCGTAAGCCCCGTCGAGGCGCCTGCATCCGACCGCCTCGCATATGTGATTTTTACTTCCGGATCGACAGGTAAGCCAAAAGGAGTCGAGATTTCTCACGGCGCGCTGGCCAACTTTCTGGATAGCATGAGCCAGGAGCCGGGGTTCACCAGCCAGGATCGCATTCTAGCCGTTACAACGGTTTCCTTCGATATTGCCGGGCTTGAGCTCTTCCTGCCCATCTATGTAGGTGGGGAGTTAGTTATCGCCCTGGCGCCTGGCGATCTTCCTGCTCTGCTCGATGAGCTGGTTCGCGTCAGACCGACGGTTATGCAGGCCACTCCGGCACTATGGCAAATGCTTATCGGCGGCGGGTGGGAAGGTGACGCTGAACTAACCGCACTTTGCGGCGGAGAGGCCCTGTCCCCGACCGTTGCTGCAGCGCTGCTATCTCGTGTCAAAGCGCTGTGGAATATGTACGGACCAACAGAAACGACCATTTGGTCGTCCGTGTTTCACGTCAACTCCGTGGCCGGGACAAGCATTCCGCTGGGCGGTCCCATTCAGAACACTCGATTTTATGTGCTCGACTCTCGCAAAGAGCCCGTTCCCTTTGGCGTCGTGGGTGAGCTTTATATCGGCGGCGATGGGCTGGCACGCGGATACTTTCAGCGTTCTGAACTGACAGCCGACAGGTTTATCATGGCGCCTTTCGGAAAAGCCGAGCGTCTCTACCGCACTGGAGATCTTGTTCGCCGCCGTCGCGATGGCACGATCGAGTTTCTCGGTCGCGCGGACTTCCAGGTCAAACTGCGCGGCTTTCGCATCGAACTCGGAGAAATCGAACACGCACTGCGCCAACAACCCGAAATCGTCGACTGCGTGGTGCTGCTGCGCGAAGATGAGGGGCAGAAGGAACTCGCCACCTATGTCGTATTTCGCCCCGGCCAGGCAATTTCTGCAGCGCAGTTGCGCAACCGTCTCCGCGAGCGCCTTCCCGATTACATGCTACCGGCAACCACCGTGACGCTCCACGCTCTGCCACGACTCCCCAACGGCAAACTTGACCGCAGCAAGCTGCCCGCTCCAGATCGGAATAAAGATTCGGCAGAATCCTCCACTCATGAGTCTCCTCACGATCTTTCTTTCAATGCGACTGAGTCTGCCATCGCCAAAGTATTTCAAGACCTTCTGCATACGAATCGCATAGGAATTGATGAGCGTTTCTTTGATCTCGGTGCACATTCGCTGCTTCTGGTAAAAGCGCATGACAGACTTCGTCGGGAGCTCGACCCGAATCTTCGATTGGTAAGCTTCTTTCAGCATCCAAGCATTGCTGCGTTGGCCGCACACATCGACGGGTGCCGCACGCCCAAAGTGGAAGTAGGGATAACGTCATGATCCCGGCACCCTGGCGTTACTATGCGAAACAATATCGCGGCCGAGGCTGGACCATCCTTGCGAGCGCTGCACTCGCCGCAATCGGGTTTGCGTTCGTCATTCCCTCGGTCTTGCTGGTTCGAGTTATCTTCGACCGCGCGATTCCGCACGCCGATTATCGGCTTCTCGTATTAGCAACCGTGGGAATTGTGGCCTTGAATTTCGTCACGGGAGGGCTGAGTCTGCTGGTGCGCAGGATCGGGCTGAACTCTACCAAACGCCTCATCTGCCACATCCGCGCCCAGCTGCTAATCAAGATGTACTCAGTTTCCCGCCGTTACTTCTCCGAGACTGAATCGAGTCTCATTCATTCGCGCATCGTTTACGATTCCGACCGCGTTGACGTGATGACCAACTCGATTCTGTCGGACATGCTGCCGGCAGCGGTCTGTTCGGTGGCTGTTTCCGTGATTCTGGCCGTGCTCAATTGGAAGCTGTTCCTGGCGATCTTGTGCGCCGGCCCGGTCCTCCTGGTCATCAACCGGCAATTCGCACGCAGGGTGAGACTTCAGGTGCAGAAGTATCACCAGTCGTTCCATGACTTCAGCCATGGCATTCTCTTCATGCTCAGAACGATCGACCTGGTGCGTCTGCAGAATACCAGGGACTTCGAGGTAGAGCGACAAACAAGGCGTATGGAAGAGTTGCGGGACGTCAGCGTTAAAGTGGCATGGCTCCAGGCCGCCTATAGCGTGTCGCAGCAGAACATGACTGCTGTCCTGCTTGCCGTCATGCTGCTGGTTGGCGGCTGGGCGCTGGCCAGCCATACGATGAGCATGGGCAGCCTGATGTCATTCTATTTCTGTCTGAGCCTGCTCAGTACCTACCTACGCGACTTGCTCTCTTCGGCTCCGCTGATCATCGCTGGGAGCGAAGCTCTCTCGGAACTTCACGAATTGCTCATGCTCGATGATGTTGAGCCCTATCGCGGGACTCAGCGCATCTCGTTTCAAGGCAATATCTGCTTTGAACGGGTACGCTTCGGTTACCGGGCCGATGATTTTCTTCAGGGCGTCGACCTCGAACTGCCGGTGGGCTCCCGGGTCGCACTTATCGGACCGAATGGATCCGGCAAGACCACGCTTCTGCATCTGCTTTGCGGCTTTTATCGCCCTCGTGCCGGACGCCTGTTAGCCGATGGCCACCCGTACGACCATATCGATATTTCGGAGCTGCGCGAGTCGATTGCTGTGGTCATGCAGGACCCGATACTTTTCTCCGGAACAATCTTTGAGAACATCGTCTACGGAAGCCCCACGGCAACAGCCGAAGAAGTGGAATGGGCAGCCCGAATGGCAACCGCGCACGAATTTATCGTCAGTCTGCCCGAAAGCTACGACACGATCATCGGCGAAAGTGGAACCCTCCTCTCCGGAGGTCAGCGCCAGCGCATTGCGATTGCACGAGCGATACTGCGCCGGCCACGCATCCTGCTTCTCGATGAACCGACCAACCACCTCGACATAAATTCAGTTGCGAAAGTCACAGCGAATCTTCAACGACTCCCCCACGCTCCAACCATCATCGTGGTCTCACACGATATTCATGTGGTCAAGAACTTCGACGCCGTCTACGAAATCAGCAACGGCCATCTGACTCGAAAGTCGGACGTACGGCTTGAGGCTCAACAGACATTCTGATTGATTCCGTCTTCCCTCACCGTTTTCGTTTGTCGGGACCTGCAGAGAACGCCTTGGAAATTCTTCCGAAGAGGGTGGAGCGTGGAGCGGTCGGCGGTGCCGCAGATGGTAGTTCCGACTCAGACACTACTGTCTTGACGTCGTTCGCAGAAGGCTTGGAGATTCCGGGCCGGTCTGGATTATCTGCCAGTTCTTGAAGAAGGCTAAGGAACCGCCCTGAGAGGGCTGCGATCTCGGCATCCTTGAAGATGTCGGTGCGGTACTCCAGGTAACCGTAGATGTTGCCGTCCGTGGACTCATTCAAAAGCAAGGACAGGTCGTAGCGCGCTGTGCCGGGATCGCTATCGAACTGCCAGAAGCTGGGATCGGCAGCCATTGCCGGTTCGAATCCGAACATGACCTGAAAGATCGCGGACCGCGGCGACCTTCTGTTGAAACGCAGCGCGCGCACCAGCGTCTGAAAGGGGACATCTCGATGTTCGTATGCTTCTAGGGCCGTCGCGCGGACTTGCTGCAGAATATCGCGAAACGATTGTTGTGGATCCATTTGAATGCGAAAGGCGACCAGGTTCATGAAGAGACCGATCATCCGCTGCGTCTCTACACGAGTGCGTTGGGTGACAGGAGAGCCGATGCAGAAGTCATATTGCCCGGAGAAACGCCCCAACAGTACAGCAAAGGCTGCAAGGAACGTCATGAAAGGGGTGGCGCCGCATTCGCGACCGATCCGAGTGAGGGAACCGCGCACGGGAGCTGGGACGACTATGGCCACCTTGGACCCCAGAGCGCTGCGCTGCTCGGGATACTCTGCACTAATTGGAAGCTCGAGAAAGGGCGGAAGTCCAGCCAGCTTCTCCCGCCAGTACCGGACCTGGCGATCCATCATCCCCTCACGCAGTTGCTGGTCGGCCCATACAGCGTAATCGGCAAACTGCAGAGATGGCTCCGGCAACTCGGGCGTCATTTTTGCCACGAAAGCCTTGTAGCACGTCATCAGCTCTTCGCGCAGGATGAACAGCGCTTGAAGATCGGCAATGATGTGATGGATGTTGATAAGGAGGACATCACGCTCCGGTGTGCCACGGAACACATGAAACCGCACCAGTGGCGCACGTCGAAGATCGAAAGGTTGCTGGGAGTGTTCCCGAATCAAGGCGCGGCATTTGGAGATGACTTCCGCTTCGGGAAACGATCGGAGATCGGTGAAGCCGATCTTCGTATGAGTGGCCGCCGCAATCTCCTGATAGAGATCGCCATCCCCTTCGTGAAAGCTGGTGCGAAGGATTTCATGCCGCGCAATGAGCAAGTCAACAGACTTTTGT
>Ga0335073_10001191_pt1 | contig 34632 bp, 28 predicted proteins | sample Lox_Sample_22_FD_207093 | JGI IMG/M metagenome (GOLD analysis project Ga0335073, IMG submission 207093) | Soil microbial communities from Loxahatchee National Wildlife Refuge, Florida, United States - Lox_Sample_2.2 | ecosystem: Environmental > Terrestrial > Soil > Wetlands | place: USA... | reverse complement strand
AAGGCGCGGACGGTGTCGCGGCGGTCGCTCAGATGCGCTTCGAGCAGCGAAACGCCTGCCGCGAGCTTCGTGCGGCCGATCGCAAGCGCCGCCCGCGCCGCCGTTCCCTCGTCCGCAGAGCCCAGTAAGGCGGCAAGGCGGCCGTCTCCCAGCGTGCGCTCCGATTCGAGGTGCACGATCTCAGAAGCGGTCTTCGCCGGAACCGCCCCGAGAAACATCAGGGCCGCAATGACGATAAGACTCGCTGAACGCAAAGATAACCGCAATTCTTGTACCGCCCCCCAACCAAATTGACCGAACCTGCGTTCTAGTATATGCACGACGAGCGCCGTCCCTCCGGGCGGCTACCCAATAGCGGAAAAGAGAGCACCATGGCAACCCCCGAAACCCCTAAAAAGACGAGCGGCATGTCTGTCCGCGAAGCCGGCCAAAAAGGCGGCCAGACGGTCAAGAAAAAGTACGGCCCTGAATTCTACGAGCAGATCGGACGCAAAGGCGGACTTGCAACAAAGCAAGCTCACGGTCACGAATTCTACGAGCAGATCGGTAAGAAGGGCGGGAAGAAAGGTGGCGAAGCTACGCGCGATCGCTACGGCCCGGACTTCTACGAACGAATCGGACAAAAAGGTGGCCAGAAAGTCAAGCAACTCATCGAGGAAGGAAAGCGCGCCGCGGCCGCGCAGGCAGAGCGCGAAAAGCGCGCGAGCTAGTTTCCTCGTGCTGATCGCGGCGAGCACCGTGCTCGCCGCAACGGCTCCGTTTGCGCCACTCCCGGTCGCAGCATATCCGCTGCAGCGCCTGCCCGGGGCGGCGAAGTCGCCCTCGCCCACGCCCGATACCGTACCCGCCAACATGCTGCCGCTCGGCACGTCGCTCGCGTTCATTCTCGACGACACGATTTCGTCGGCGAACTCAAAGGCCGGCCAGACGGTTCGCGCGCACCTCGAGCACGCAATGATCGTAAACGGTACGACGGTCGCTCCGGCGGGCACGCCCGTCGAAATCAAGATTACCGACGCGTCGCCTGCATCGAATCCCGATATTTACGGCTTCGTCGATATCTATATTCATCCGATGAAGCTGCCGGACGGACGATCGATTCCATTGCATCCCCCGGCGGCGCATCTCAACATCAACACGAGCTCAGGCCACGATTCAACCGTTGACGTCGAAGACACCATCGGGGATCTCTGGGCCCCGACGCTTCTTTTGCACGTCTTTCGCAAGGGTAGAAATTTCACGCTCGAGCCGGGCGCGCGCATCCGGGCCTTGACCGACGCGACGATCGTCGTGTCGCCCGACGGCACGGTTGCGATCAATACGCCGGCTCCGCTCGTACTCGACGCCGATACGCCTGTTTCGTCTTTCAAGGCCGTTCCGATGGCCACCGGACAGCCGAGCTACTCCCCGGCCCTGACGCCGCCGCCGCTCACGCCAAACACGCCGCATCCCTAACCCACAAAGGAGCCGCACGTGATCCGTCGCCATTTCGCCGCACTCTTCGCGCTCTTCGCCCTTTCGTCGTCGCTGGTTCTCGCGGCCGGCAGTGCTATTTCACCGAAGCCGCAGGGTGCGGAGATCGCCTTCGTCAGCGGCATTCAAAAGGATTTGAACGCGCGCTTCGCTACGATCGCCCAGGCCGAGGCCGCCGGCTATTTCCGCTACACGAACGAAGACAACACCGGTTCGATCAGCTACGCCAACCTGAAGTGGACCTCAGCCGATCCGCAGCACCCCAGTCAACTCTGGTATAGCGTCGACGGAAAACTTCTCGGCGCCGACTTCTCGCAGCCCTACGTCAAGGGAAGTCCGCCGAACCTTTGGGGCGTCGATCCGCAACGCTGGACGCATTTCGGCGCGCACATTCATTACGTGCTCGATCAAAACGGCAAGATGACTTACGGACTCGACACCTCGGTCAAAAAGTTCGAGGCGGCCGGCGGCAATATCGAAGATCCCCAACCCGCGACGCTCGTGAAGATGGGCCTCGCCAAAAACGCCGCCGAGGTCAAGCATCTCTTTCTCTTCGACAATATCTGGGATCTCGAGGTTTGGGTGATGAACAATCCGAACGGCGCGTTCGCTGAGATGAACCCCCTCGTCCATCCGAGCGCAAACGCCAAGAGCATGGATTAGCCAAAATCGCGCATATCGGGCCCAGGTTTAGGAGGCGAGGTCCGAAGTTTACAGATGGTAATCGAGGACCGAGCCGACGACAACCTGGGCCCGATAAGCCCGATTTTTATTCGTTGGACCAGTAGTCTTTGAGAGCTTTGCCGCGCGAGGGGTGGCGAAGTTTGCGCAGCGCCTTCGCTTCGATCTGGCGGATGCGTTCGCGCGTGACGCCGAACTCCTGACCGACTTCCTCGAGCGTGCGCTGGTGGCCGTCTTCGAGGCCGAAGCGTAGTACGAGCACCTTGCGCTCGCGTTCGGTGAGGTTTTGCAGCACGTCCGCCATCTTCTCTTTGAGCAGCATGACGGAGGCCGCTTCGGCAGGCGCGACGGCTTCCTGATCTTCGATGAAGTCGCCGAGGTGCGAATCCTCTTCTTCCCCGATCGGCGTTTCGAGCGAGATCGGTTCCTGCGAGATCTTCATGACCTCGCGAACTTTCTCGGGCGTGAGCGCCATTGCTTCGGCGATCTCTTCGACCGACGGCTCGCGGCCGAGCTCTTGTAAGAGCTGGCGCGAGACTTTGATCAGACGATTGATCGTCTCGACCATGTGCACGGGAATGCGGATCGTGCGCGCCTGATCGGCGAGCGCGCGCGTGATCGCCTGACGAATCCACCACGTCGCGTAGGTCGAGAATTTATAGCCCTTGCGGTAATCGAACTTCTCGACGGCTCGGATCAAGCCGAGATTGCCTTCCTGGATAAGATCCAAAAAGAGCATGCCGCGGCCGACGTATTTCTTGGCAATCGAGACGACGAGACGTAGATTAGCCTCGGTGAGCTGCCGTTTGGCCTCCTCACCGTCGGCGACCAGCCGCGAATCCGCGGTGCCGTTCTTCTGCAGTTCGAGTTCGCCGGCTTCGATCCGCATCGCGAGCGATTTCTCTTGCTCCATCGAGAGCAGCGGTACGCGCCCGATCTCTTTGAGATACATGCGAACCGGATCGTCGAGCGAGAGCCCGTCGGGTATCGGCTCCTCCGGCTCTTCCTCGGCCTCGCCTTCGGGCTTCTCTTCCTTCTGCTCGTCGATGACCTCGATACCGGCGGCGGTGATCTCTTCAAACAGGCCGTCGATCTCATCGGGGTTGACGTCGTCGAGCGCATCGAACGCCGTATTGATTTCTTCATACGTAAGCGAACCGCGCTGCTTTCCGCGCGCGATCAACTTCTTCTTCAGCTCATCCAGCGTCAGCGACGGTTGCGCTTCGGCAACCGCGGCCGCAGATTTCTTGCGTGGCACTCGGACATCACCCCCTTTCTTCTGAGATCGCGGCGACGCCGCACGGTGGGACCCCCAATGTTCCGGGGTCGAGTATCATTAGCTTCGTGATTTTGGTTTTACTTCTTTAGCTTTAGTTTAAGGGCTTCGAACTCGCCCATGAGTTCGCCCGGGACGGATCTCCCCGCTTCGAACATCTCGTCGATGGAGCGAGACAGCTCGGCGTACCGGTTTGCCTCGTCTTCGAGCGTCAACCGCTCGACGATGCGGTTGAGATGCGCGCGGCGCTCGTCCGAATCGCCGTAGCGCACCGTCGAGCTGCGGTCCCGTTGGCCGAGCGAGGCCAGGAGATCCCGCGCCTCATCGTCATCTGCGCACGCCGCGAGCGCGTCAGCCGCAGTTCGCAATTCGTGCGCGTGGTCGAGAAGCAGGCGGTATGCGCGCCGGCATACCTCGTTGCGAAAGCGATCGGGCGCGATCTGGTTCGCATATTCGAGCACGAGCGCGGGATCCTCGACGGCAATCCCCAGCACGTCGCGTTCGAACGACAGCGGCTCGAGTGCGCCAAAGCGTCCGTTGACCGGAGCGTGGCGGCTCCCCGCTGCGCTCGCCCTGTCGGAACGTGGTGAAAAGTTGGCGCTATTTGCGAGGAAGCGGCTATTTCGAAGGTCGTCGACGTTCACCTTCAAACGTCCGGCGACGTAGACGCGCCAGCGGTCCCACTCCTCGCGCGGCGTCATCTCGCGGATCAGCGCTTCCGCCTTTCTCGCGATCGCCGCCGGGGACTCGAATCCCGAGCGAAGGCGATCGATCTGCGGATCGAGCTTGAACTCTATCGAGGGCTTGGCCGCATCGAGAAGGGCCCGCAAGCCTTCGGCGCCGTGCGCGCGCACGTAGCTGTCGGGATCGTCGCCGGGCGGCAGTTGGACCACCCGGACGCTCAATCCGGTATGCTCAATCACTTTAGACGCAATATCGATCGCTTTGGTTGCAGCGCTGCTGCCGGCAGCGTCCGCGTCGAAGCACAAATATATGTTGTCCGCATATTTACGCAGCTCCGCAGCCTGGCGTTCGGTGAACGACGTGCCAAGCGCCGCGACCGTTCCCTCGAAACCGGCTTGATGCAGCGCGATCGCGTCGAGATAGCCCTCGACGACGATCAAGGTGCGGTCGGTCTGCGCCGCGCGCCGCGCGATGTTGAGCGCAAAGAGATGTTCGCCTTTGGTGTAGACCGGCGTCGTGCTGGTGTTGAGATATTTCGGCTCGCCGTTACCCAAATCGCGTCCGCCGAACGCGATGACCTCGCCGGTCGTCGCGTAGGTCGGCACCATCAGCCGGTTGCGGTAGAAATCGTAGAACCCGCCGCGCTGCGACGGCTTCACCAAGCCCGCTTTTTCGGCTAATCCGAGATCGACGCCGTGCCCCCGCAGCTCGTGCGTGAGGCCTTCCCAGCCATCGGGCGCAAAGCCGAGATGAAAGCGTTCGAGAATCGCCTCACCAAAGCCGCGCCGCTCGCAGTAGGCGCGAGCCGCCGCGCCTTCGGGACCGCGCAACATTCGCTCGAAGTATGCTGCGGCAATCGCGTTGGCTTCGTAGATCGCCTCGCGTTCGCTGCGCCGCCGGGCCGCGCGCGGGTCCTCGTTTTCGACTTCGATTCCCGCCTTGTTTGCCAAGAGCCGCGCCGCGTCGCCGAACGTCAGATTCTCGAGCTTCATTGCGAACGCGATGACGTCGCCGCCCGCGCCGCACCCGAAACACTTGAAGTAACCGCTCTCGGGATGCACGTGAAACGAGGGTGTCTTCTCGCCGTGAAAGGGGCAGAGCCCGACCAGATCGCGCCCGCGTTTCTTGAGCGAAACATACTGGCCGATGAAGGTGGCGATATCGATCCGGGTGTGGATCTCGCGTATGACGCTTTGGTCGAGGCGAGGCATCGTAGGTAAGAGTAACTTCGGCCAAGCGCCCGAATCCCCGTCATGGTGAAGCGCATCCTCGACCCGGTCCACCACTTCATCGAGCTCGAACCGGGCGAGGCCCGCCTTCTCGACGTGGCGCCGATGCAGCGGCTGCGCCGCCTTCGGCAGCTCGGTCTGGCGTATCTCGCGTTTCCTTCCGCCGAACATTCGCGCTTCACGCACGCGCTCGGGGCGCTCGCGATGGGTACGCGGGCCTATGACAGCCTCATTCGCCACGGCGGCGGCGCGGATCGTGCCTACGAGCGCCGTCTGGTACGCTGCGCGCTCTTGCTCCACGATGTCGGCCACGGCCCGTTCAGCCATGCCTGCGAAGCCGTGCTCGGGATCCCGCATGAGGCGCGCACGCGCGAGATTCTCGCGCTTGCGCCGGTGCGCGAAGGCATCGAAGCGCTCGATCTCGACCCCGCCGACGTGCTGGCGCTGATCGTCGGCGATCCCAACGCGCGCTATCCGGCGCTGCGCGAACTAGTGAGCGGGCCGAATCTCGACGCGGACCGCATGGACTATCTGCTGCGCGACTCCTATTTCACCGGCGTCGCGAGCGGCCGGTACGACGCCGATCAGCTGGTCGCGTCGCTGCGCCTCTTTGCGCACGACGGCATCGACGTCATCGGAATCGACGCTCGGGGCGTCGTCGCCCTCGAGTCCTTCGTCATCGCGCGCTACATGATGTTCGCCTCGGTTTACTTCCACCACACGACGCGGCTCTTCGAACGGATATTGCAGGACGTGCTGCGCGAGTTGTGGCCCGACCCGCGCGCGCTCGACCCCATCGACGATTTCCTGCGCTGGGACGATTTCCGCGTGCTCAACGAACTGCGCGACCGTGAGAGCGAAGCCGCTCGCGCGCTGCGCGAACGCATCCGCGTCTACGCGCTCGCCGCCGAGTTCAATGCCGACGCGGACCAGCGCGCGTACAGCGCGTGTGAGGCCGCACTGCGCGACCGGTACGGCAGCGAGGCGGTTTGGGCAGACGAACAGTCCCAGGTCATGCACCGCCTGCCGCTCGGCGCCGAGCGCGGACGCACGACCGTCTGGGTGGGTACGTCGGCCGGACTGATCGACGCGCGCCAAGCATCGGATCTGATCGCGAAACTGAGCGGCAAAGCCTACTGGCGCAAGCTCTTCGTTCGGCGTGACAGCGCCGACGTGCGCGAAGCGCGCGCCCTATGCGCGACGATTATCTCTGAGTACAGGCAGTGACCCGTAGGGCCGCGGTTTAGGTAAGGGTTCCGAGCGTGGCTTGGGCGGCAGCGAGCCGCGCGACCGGTACGCGATACGGCGAACACGATACATAATCGAGTCCGATGTGATCGCAGAACGCGACGCTGGACGGCTCGCCACCGTGCTCGCCGCAGATGCCGATCTTCAAATCGGGACGCACCCCTCGCCCGAGCGTAACGCCCTGACGCATCAGCGCGCCGACGCCCTGGCGATCGATCACCTGGAACGGGTCTTCGCGCAGAATCTTCTTCTCGAGATAGACGGGAATGAAACTGCCTTCGGCATCATCGCGGCTGTAGCCGAGCGTCGTTTGGGTGAGGTCGTTGGTGCCGAACGAGAAAAATTCGGCGATTTCCGCCAGCTCGTCGGCGACGATGCAGGCGCGCGGCAGCTCGACCATCGTGCCGATGTGGTAGTCGACCGCAACGCCGCGCTCGCAGATCACCGCGTCGGCGACGCTTTCCGCCGCATCGTAGGTGACGCGCATCTCTTCCTTCGTGCCCACGCCGGGAATCATCACGTCCGGCCATACGTCCACGCCGCGCGCCCGCAGATCGCAGGCGGCCTCGAAGATCGCGCGCACTTGCATCGCGTAGATCTCGGGATAGAGAATGCCGAGCCGGCATACACGCAGACCGAGCATGGGATTCTGCTCGTGCAACTGCTGTACGCGGCGCAGCATCGTACTCTTGTGTAGATACTCCGCGTTATCGGTACCGCGTGTCAGCCGCAGCTCCGTCGTTTCGACCAAGAGCTGATCGAGCGACGGCAAGAACTCGTGCAGCGGCGGATCGAGCAGACGAATCGTGACCGGATAGCCGGCCATCGCTTCGAGAATGCCCACGAAATCTTGACGCTGAATCGGCAACAGCTTGGCGAGCGCTTCGGCGCGCGCTTGCGCGGTGCCGGCCATGATCATCTGCTGCACGATCGGAAGACGATCGGGCTGCATGAACATGTGCTCGGTGCGGCAGAGACCGATACCCTGGGCGCCGAGCTCCCGCGCCTTGCGCGCATCCTCGGGCGTGTCGGCGTTCGCCCAGACTTCCAGCCGGCGAATGTCGTCGGCCCACGAGAGAAACGTCGCGAGCCAGTCGGGAAGCGTGCTGGGCGCGTCGATCAGCGCGAGTTTTCCGAGAATCACGTTGCCGCTGCTGCCGTCGATCGTGACCCAATCGCCCTCGTGAAGCTCGTGCGCGCCGATGCGCAGCAGCTTGTTGCGCCGGTCGATCTCGAGCGCCTCGCAGCCGGCGACGCACGGCTTTCCCATTCCGCGCGCTACGACGGCCGCGTGCGAGGTCGCCCCGCCTTTGGCAGTGAGCACGCCGCGAGCGGCGATCATGCCGTGCACGTCGTCGGGCGTCGTTTCGATACGCACGAGAATCGTGTCTTTACCTTGCTCTCTCCACGCCACCGCCTCATCCGCCGTGAAGACGATTGCGCCCGCGGCAGCGCCCGGCGAAGCGTTGAGCCCCTTGGCAACAACGTCGATCTTCTCGTGAGGATCGATGCGCGCGTGGAAGAGCTGATCGAGCGACTCCGCGCTCACGCGCCCGACCGCCGTGGATTTGTCGATCAGTTTCTCGGCGACCATGTCGAGCGCGATGCGCACGGCGGCCTCGGCGCTGCGTTTGGCGGAGCGCGTCTGCAACATGTAGAGCTTGCCGCGTTCGACCGTGAACTCGAGATCTTGCATGTCTTTGTAGTGCTGCTCGAGTTTGGTCGCGATGTCGCGGAATTGACGATAAATCTCGGGCTGATCGCGTTCGAGATCGGCGATTCTCTCGGGCGTGCGAATGCCGGCGACGACGTCTTCGCCCTGCGCGTTGGTCAGATACTCGCCGAAGAGCACGTTCTCGCCGGTGTTGGGATCGCGCGTGAACGCGACGCCGGTTCCCGAATCCTCGCCCATGTTGCCGAAGACCATCTCGACGATGCTCACGGCCGTGCCCCACTCGTCGGAGATTTTGTTGAAGCGACGATAGTCGATCGCGCGGCGCGAATTCCACGAATCGAAAACGGCCATGATCGCAAGCTTCAGCTGTTCGTGCACGTCCTGCGGAAACTCGCGGGCAGCGTGCGCGCGCACGACCTCCTTGAAGGCGCCGGCAAGCGCGCGCCACGATTCCGCGTCCAGCTGCGGATCGCTCTCGACGCCCAACTCCTTTTTGCGCCGCTCGATCAGCTCGTCGAAGTGCTCTTTCTCGACACCGAGTACGACTTCCGAAAACATCATGATGAAGCGTCGATAGGCATCCCAGGCGAAGCGATCGTTGCCGGTGAGCTTCGCGAGGCCGGCTACCGTTTCGTCGTTGAGGCCGAGGTTGAGGATCGTATCCATCATGCCCGGCATCGAGACGCGCGCGCCGCTGCGCACGGAGACGAGCAGCGGATCGGAGGCGTCGCCGAAGCGCTTGCGCGTGCGGGATTCGAGTTCTCGCATCGAGCGCTCGACCTGCGCGTCGAGGCCGGCGGGAAACTCCCGCGCGCCGCGATAGAACTCCAGACACGCCTGCGTCGTAATGATAAAGCCTTGCGGTACGGGCAGTCCCGCACGCGTCATCTCGGCGAGGCCCGCGCCTTTACCGCCGAGGAGATCGATCATCGAACCGTCGCCTTCGTCGAAGAAGTAGACGTATTTCGCTGCCACCGCCGTCCTCACGTCCGTCATCCTCTCGGTTACCGAAGCACCGTACTTAAATACCGCTCGAGCGCATCCGCCGCGACTCGCTCCTGACGCATCGTGTCGCGCTCGCGCACGGTTACCGTGCCGTCGTCGAGCGTTTCATAATCGACGGTCACGCAAAACGGCGTCCCAATCTCGTCCTGCCGCCGGTAGAGTTGTCCGATATTGCCTTCATCGTATTGCGTGCGGTGGAGCGGGCGCAGCGCCGCTTCGATCGCGCGAGCGCGTTCGACCAGTTCGGGCTTGTTGCGCGCGAGTGAAAAGATCGCCACCTGTACCGGGGCGATGAAGGGATGAAAGCGCAGGACCGTTCGCTCGGTCTCTTTTCCGTTGGGATCCACGCTCTTCTCACGTTCGTAAGCGTCGATCAGCATCGTAAGGGTCGTGCGATCCATGCCGGCCGAGCTCTCGATCAGAATCGGCGTGTAGTGCGTCTTGCTCGCCTCGTCGTAAAAACGCAGGTCCTTGCCGGAGAGCGCCATATGCGCGTCGAGATCGTAGGTGCCGCGATGTGCGATCGATTCGAGTTCGCCCCAGCCCCACGGAAAGAGATATTCGACGTCGATGCCCGCCTTGGCATAGTGCGGCCGCTCGTCGGGCCGCAGCTCGTAGAAACGCAGGCGATCCGGCTTCACGCCATACCGCGAGTACCACCCTTTGCGGCGCTCGACCCAATCCGCAAACGCCTCGAGATCCTTGCCGTCGTCAGGCACGAAATATTCGAGCTCCGCTTGCTCGAATTCGCGCACGCGAAAGGTAAAGTTGCCCGGCGTGATTTCGTTGCGGAACGACTTACCGATCTGCGCGATGCCGAAGGGCGGGCGCTTGCGCGCGGTCTGATACACGTTTTTGAAGTTGACGAAGATGCCTTGCGCCGTTTCAGGGCGCAGATACGCAAGTGACGCCGTGTCCTCCATCGGGCCGACCTGCGTCTTCATCATCAGGTTGAAATTGCGCGGCTCGGTAAAGCTCTCTTTGCTTCCGCAATCGGGGCACTGGTGCGGATCTTTGAGATGGTCGTAGCGAAAGCGGTGCTTGCAGACCTTGCAGTCGACGAGCTTGTCGTGAAACGCGTCGACGTGTCCCGAGGCCTTCCATACGAGCGGGTGCATGATGATCGAGGAATCGAACGCGACGACGTCATCGCGCAGCTCGACGTTCTCGCGCCACCACGCGTCCTTGACGTTGCGCTTGAGCACGGCCCCGAGCGGCCCGTAGTCCCAGAAGCCGTTGATACCGCCGTAAATCTCGCTGGACTGGAAGATGAAGCCGCGGCGCTTTGCCAGAGCGGTGATCTCGTCCATCGCGACGAGGTTCTGCGGGGTCGTGGTCTCCATAGGGGGTGTTCAATTTATCAAGCCGATTGGAATACCCCCAAGCCTTCTTTGGACCTATTGCCTTATATAAATTACTTGATATAATGTCGAGTATATCAGGAGGACCAACACATGTTTATCGCTTCCCTACTTCTCTCGGCCGCGCTCGAGCGCACCCAGCCTACGCAGTCGGCCTACACCAGCGCGAACCCGATTCAGGTTGCGGCCTGCTCGGTCAGCCAGTCTCCCTTGCTCGATCTGCCCTTCGGGAGCGGGTCGACAGCCGGAGGCGCCGAGACGGCGATCTCGTTCGTAAATACCGGTTCGGCGCCGGTGACCTCGGTCGTCTTCGCGGTCAGTGAAGGCAACCAGACCACCCGCATCGTCGACAAGGGCACGTTTTCGAACGGCATCACGGTCAAGCACACCTATCTGACGCCGGAGTTCGGCTATGCGCTCGGCGACGTGAGCTGCAACGTGCAGTCGGTCGCATTTGCGGATGGTACGACCTGGCAAGCTCAGTGATCGATCTCCACGAAGAGTCGCTCATGGATCACGACGAGGAGACTGGGCGACTCTTCCTTCATCTCAAGGCCGCGCAAGCGACGACGCTGGCGGCGCTCACCGACGCTCTCAGTGACCTCGGCATCACCGTACCGCAGCTTCTGATCCTGCGGGCGATTTCCATGACCCCCGCAATAACCAGCGCCGAACTGGCCAGACAGTGTTTCGTGACACCGCAAGCAATGGTCGCAAACGTGAGCAAACTCGAATCGTCCGGCCTGATCGCGCGCAGCAAGGGCGAGGGCAGGACCATCGAGACGCATTTGACCGACAAGGGCCGCGCGATTCTCGATCGAGCGGGCTCGCGGGTCGAATCCGCGCGACGCTACGTCGCGCAGCAGATCGGCGAGGAGCACGTGCGGTCGCTCGAAGAAGGGCTGCTCGCACTCACCGAATGTATGCGCAAGAGCCTTATCGTGACGACTGCGCGCACTTGGGACCTCGACGAAACCGGCTCCTAGGCATTCGCGATCGCGATGAGATCGGCGTCGGCCACGGTTGCTTGCCGGGCCGCTAAACGATCGAACGCCCGAGCAAAACGCCGCCGGCCCTCTTCATCGAACTCCAGCCCCAATTCGCCGGCGCGCGCGAAGAGCGCATGCCGCCCCGAGTTGCGTCCGAGCGTCAACGTCGTCGCGCGGCCGACCGTTTGCGGATCGACGATCTCGTAGGTCGAGCGCTCCTTCAGGACGCCGTCTTGGTGGATACCGGACTCGTGGGCAAACGCATTCGCGCCCACGATCGCCTTGTTCTTCTGCACCGGCATGCGGGTACCGCGCGCAACCGCGCGCGAGATGTGCTGCAGATTCGCGGTATCGAAGCGCGCGCGAGCGCCGAAGAGATCGCTGCGCGTCTGGAGCGCGACCACCACCTCTTCGAGCGCGCAGTTTCCCGCACGCTCGCCTATCCCGTTGATCGTACATTCGACTTGACGCGCGCCCGCACGCACCGCCGCGAGCGCGTTCGCCGTCGCCATACCGAGGTCGTCGTGCGTGTGCACGCTGATGCGCACGCGCTCGATTCCCTCGACGTGCGCGCGCAGATAGACGATCAGCGCTTCCATCTCGGCCGGCGTCGTATAGCCGACGGTGTCGGGCACGTTCACCGTCGTAGCTCCGGCCGCAATGGCCGCGGTGAAGATCCGCGCCAAGAACGCCGGCTCGGAGCGCGTGGCATCTTCGGCTGAGAACTCGACGTCGTCGCAATAGCCGCGCGCCCGCTGCACGGCCGCCGACGCCATCTCGACGGCACGCTCCGCCGTGATGGCGAGCTTGTGCCGAAGATGCACGGGCGAGGTGGCGATGAAGACGTGTATCCGCGGGCGGCGCGCCTTGGCGAGCGCGCGTGCCGCCGCATCGATATCTTCATTCGCACATCGCGCGAGGCCGGCGACGCGCGCGTTGCGCGTGCACCGCGCTATCCGTGCGACGCTCGCGAATGAGACCTCGTTCGAGATCGGAAAGCCCGCTTCTATGGTGTCGACGCCGGCCTCATCGAGCATGCACGCGATGCGGAGTCGTGTTGCGGCCGTCATTGCGGCTCCCGGCGATTGCTCGCCGTCGCGCAGCGTGGTATCGAAGATCTCGACCTGTTCCATGACGGCCTCCGTGTTCAGCGGGCGTACTCTACCCAGTCGGGATGGCGTGGATCGGCGCCGCGTACCGCCTGCGCATACGCCTGCTGCAGCTCGCTCGTCACCGGGCGCGCGGCGGGCAGTACGTGCTCGTCGATCCGGACGATCGGCATCACCTCGGCGGCGGTACCGGTGAAGAAGATTTCATCTGCATCGAAGAGCTGATCCGGCGTGATGCGGCCGATCGTCACCTCGATATCGCGGTCGCGCGCGAGCTGCGCAACGGTTGCTTGCGTGATGCCTTCGAGCACGTCGGCACTCGCGTCATTGGTTCGCAGCCGCCCGTTCTTCACGACGAAAATGTTCTCGCCGGTTCCTTCCGCGACGTCGCCGCGATCGTTGAGCAAGATAGCCTCGTCGAAGCCCAGCCGCGTCGCATCCTGCAACGCGAGAATCGAGTTCGTGTAGTGTCCGCTCGCCTTCACCGTCGACGGCAGCGATCGCGAAGGCGTCTTCTGCCAGCGCGACATCGTTACGCGCACGCCTCCCGCTTCGCCGATCAGCGAACCTGCGAGCGGTTTGAGCGCGATGAGGACATGCGTCGGGCAATGAAAAGCCGGCGCGAGCGAGATGCCTTTTTCGCCGAAATATGCGAGCGGGCGAATGTACCCCGAAGGGAACGCGTTGGCGTGCAGCGTTTCGAAAACCGCGCCGGCGAGCGTCTCTTCGTCGTAGCCGATCTTCAGACCGTAGACTTCGGCCGAACGGTAGAAACGGCGAATGTGATCGCGCAGGCGGAAGACACCGGTGCCGCGCCGTGTTTCGTATGCGCGAATCCCTTCGAAAACGCCCGAGCCGTAGTGCAGCGCGTGCGTGAACGGACGCACCGCGATGTCGTCGGCGAAAACCAGCGATCCGTCGAACCACATGCTTTCGCGCGCGGGAACGGTAGCGATCATTCACAAACCTCCGTCGTCGTCACGGCACCCCGCGAGGCCGATCCGACGCTCGCGGCATACTTTGCAAAGACACCGCCGCGATATTGCGGCGCCGGAGCACGCCACGCGCGTAAACGCTCCGCGATTACCGCCTCGCCTGCCGCCAGATCGAGCCGCCGCCCTTCGACGTCGATGACGATCTCGTCGCCGTCGCGCACGGCGGCGAGCGCTCCGCCGGCCGCCGCTTCGGGCGCAACGTGTCCGATCATCAGACCGCGCGTGCCGCCGCTAAAGCGCCCGTCGGTCACGAGCGCGACGGTTTCGCCGAGTCCCGCACCGACGATCGCGCTCGTCACGCTGAGCATCTCGCGCATGCCGGGGCCGCCTTTGGGCCCTTCGTACGCGATCACAACGACGTCGCCCGGGGCGATGCGATCCTCGAGAATCGCCGCCATCGCGGCCTCCTCCGAATCGAAGACGCGCGCCGGGCCGCGATGGTACAGACGCTCGGAACCCGCGATCTTCACGACCGCACCGTCGGGCGCGAGATTGCCTTTGAGGATCACGAGACCGCCGTGCGGTTTGAAGGGCGCCTGCGCGGTCGCGATCACGGCTTGTCCAGGAGTCTCGACTGCCGTTGCTACCTCTTGCGCGAAACTCCGGCCGGTCGCGGTCATCACGGTCGCGTCGACGAGATGTCCTTCGGCCAGGCGCTTGCCGATCAATTGCGTGCCGCCCGCCGCGTCGACGTCGAGCGCGACGTACTTACCACCCGGACGCAAGTCGGCAATGATCGGCGTACGCCGGCTCACCGAATCGAAATCGTCGATCGTGAGCTCGGTGCCGGCTTCGTGCGCGATGGCCAGCAAGTGGAGCACGCTGTTGGTCGAGCCGCCGGTTGCCGCTGCGACGGCTATCGCATTCAAAAAAGAGGCCCGCGTGAGCAGATCGCGCGGACGTACGTTTTTGGCAAGCGACTCCATGACGATCGCGCCGGCGTCATGCGCCCAACGCGCGCGCCGCTCCGACGTCGCACCCGGACTCGCGCTTCCGATCGGCGAGAGCCCGAGATATTCCATCACCATCGCCATCGTGTTTGCGGTGTACTGCCCGCCGCACGCGCCCGGTCCCGGGCAGGCGCGATCCTCGATCGCCTTGAGTTGCTCGTCGTCGATCGTGCCGCGCGCATGCGCGCCGATCGCTTCAAAGACGTCGATAATGGTCAAATCGCGGCCGTCGAGCTTTCCGGGCGCGATCGAGCCGCCGTAGATGATGACGGAGGGAAGATTCAAGCGTGCAAAGGCCATCGCCGTGCCCGGAATCGTTTTGTCGCAGCCGACCAAGCCGACCATCGCGTCGAAATAGTGCGCGCGGCCGATCAGTTCGATGGAGTCGGCGATCACTTCGCGGCTGACGAGCGAGCCCTTCATCCCGGGCGTACCCATCGTAATACCATCGCTGATGGCGATCGTGTTGAACTCCATCGGCGTGCCGCCGGCGGCGCGCACGCCCTCCTTCACGCGCTCCGCGAGATCGCGAAGATGATACCCGCACGGCATCGTCTCGACCCACGTATTCGCGACGCCGACGAGCGGCTTGCGCAGGTCGTCGTCGGTGAATCCGTTAGCTTTGAACATTGCACGCGCCGCCGCGCGCGTAGCACCCTGCGTGAGCCGGTGACTCAACATACCCTGAACTTCATCTCCTCGACCGCAACCGGCGTCCGTTCACGCATCCAAGGCATCAGCGAACGCAGCTTCGCCCCGATTTTTTCGATCGGATGCCCGTCGGTCTTGCGCTTGTATTCGTTGAAGCGCGGGCGTCCCGCTGCGTGCTCGGCAACCCATTCTTGCGCGAAGGCGCCGCTCTGGATCTCGGCCAGAATCGCACGCATCGCGGCCTTCGACTGATCGCCTATCACACGCGGGCCGCGCGTGTAGTCGCCGAACTGCGCCGTATTGCTGATGCCGTCGCGCATGCCCTCGATGCCGCGTGCATAGAGCAGGTCGACGATCAGCTTCATCTCGTGCATGCACTCGAAGTAAGCCATCTCGGGTGCGTAGCCCGCTTCGACGAGCGTCTCGAACCCGGCCGTGATCAGCGAGGTGAGCCCGCCGCAAAGCACGGCTTGCTCGCCAAAGAGATCGGTCTCCGTCTCCTCGCGGAACGTCGTTTCGAGAATACCCGCGCGCCCGGCGCCGATTCCGGCGGCGTACGCGAGCGCGACCTCGCGCGTGTCGCTGCTGGGGTCCTGATAGACGGCAACCAGCGCCGGCACCCCGCGCCCGGCTTCGTATTCGGTGCGCACGAGCGAGCCCGGGCCCTTGGGAGCCACCATGAAGACGTTGATGGTCTTGGGCGGCACGACGGTACCGAAGTGGATCGAGAAGCCATGCGCAAACGCGAGATACGCGCCCGGCGTCAGGTGCTCGTGAATCGCGCGCATATAGAGCCCGCCGTGCTCTTCGTCGGGTGCGAGCACCATCACCACGTCGGCGATCGAGACCGCATGCTCGACGCTCTGCACGTCGATCCGGTCGCGAACGGCTTGATCGTAGGATTGCGATCCGTCGCGCAGCCCGACGACGACGCGGTATCCCGATTCGTGGAGGTTGAGCGCGTGCGCGCGCCCTTGACTTCCGTAGCCGATGATCGCGATCGTCTTGCCGCGCAATGCGTTCGCGTTCGTGTCTTCGTCGTAGAGGGCGTTCATGCGATGGTCTCCCTGTCGTCAGCGAGCAGTTTGGTGATCTGAGCATCGAGGCGGCGCAACGCGTCGCCGGGGCCGGCAAAGGCAAGCTCCATGCAATACGTCGCGCCGCGGTGCTCGGCGGCAACGCGCGTGTAGGTGCAGCCGAAGCGGTGCGCCAGGTGGATGATGCGGGCGAGCATGCGCCCGTCGTTGGCGGTGACGGTTCTCATGCGGGAACCGGCTCCATGAGATCGTCGAGACTCTTGCCCGACGGAATGATCGGCCAGACGTTTTCGTGCGGAAAGCACGCGCAGTGCAGCAGCATCGGCCCGGCCGACTCGAGCATACGCTCGATCGCGCCGGGGATCGCGCTCGCGTGATCGACCAGGCGCCCTTCGATGCCGTAGGCGCGCGCAATCGTCGTGAACTCCGGATTGTCCGGCAACGCGGTCGCTGAATAACGGGCGTTGTAGAAGAGCTCTTGCCACTGCCGCACCATGCCGAGGTTGCGATTGTCGAGCAGCACGATCTTCACCGGCAGATCGTGGCGGCGCAGCGTCGCGAGTTCGGCCATCGACATTTGAAAGCCGCCGTCTCCGACGATCGCGACCACCATCCGTTCGGGATGCGCAATTTGCGCGCCGATCGCCGCCGGAAGACCGAAGCCCATCGAGCCCAAACCGCCGGAGGTGAGGAAGTGCTGCGGGTGCGAGACACGCACGCGCTGCGCCGCCCACATCTGATGCTGGCCCACGTCGGTCGTCACGATCGCGTCGGCGGGAAGCGCCGCGAAGAGTGCGTCGAGAAAATCCGTCGCTGAAAGATGCTCGCTGCGCGCGTCGTCGCGCGGGAGCTGCTCGCCGGAAGCGCACGCCCGCGCTCGCCACCCTTCGAAGGACGGCAGTGCGGCGCGCGCGAGGCGATGATCAAGCGCGACGAGGGTTTCACGCAGGTCGCCGTGGAGCGGGATCTGCGTGCGCACGACCTTGTTGAATTCGGCCGCGTCGACATCGGCATGAACGATCGTGTGCGCATTCGGCGCGAACTTCGCGGGATCGCCGGTCACGCGGTCGTCGAAACGCATGCCGAGCGCGAAGATTACGTCGGCGCCGGCGACCGCATGATTCGCGCGTTTCCAGCCGTGCATGCCGAGCATCCCGAGAAAGGCCGGGTCGCCGGGATCGGCGCAGCCCAGACCGTGTAACGTCGCCGCGACCGGTGCGCCGATCCGGGACGCGAATGAACGAAAGATCTCGGTAGCCCCCGACCAGCGCGCGCCGCCGCCGACGATCAGCACCGGACGCTCGGCGCGCTGCAGCGCAGCGACGGCTGCGTCGAGTGCCTGGGCCGAGGCACGCGGCCGCTCGCAGAGCGCGGGCGCGGGCTCGCGCGCGAGCGGGACGCTCTCAGCCTCGAGCGCGCGCAAGACGTCGGTCGGCAGATCGATCAGCACCGGGCCCGGACGTTGCCCCGTGGCGAGGTGGAAGGCCGCGCGCAGCACCGGCTCGAGCTGCTCGATGCTGCGCACGACGATGTTGCGCTTGGTCACCGCGTGGGTGATCGCGGCGACGTCGACTTCCTGAAACGCATCGGTCCCCATGACCGCCGTGCGAACTTGACCCGTCAATGCGATGAGCGGAACGTTATCCAGCATCGCATCGACGATGCCGGTCACCAAGTTCGTCGCGCCGGGGCCGGATGTCGCGACGCACACGCCCGGCCGCCCCGTCGAGCGAGCGTAGCCGCTCGCGGCAAAAACGGCGGCGGCTTCATGGCGTACGAGCACGTGCGCGATGCGATGGTCGTAGAGTGCATCGTACAGCGGCATGATCGCGCCGCCGGGATAGCCGAACACCGTGTCGACTCCCAGACTTTCGAGCGTATCGAGAACGATCGCCGCGCCCGTGCGCCTATGCACGATTGCCTCCCATCTGAAGAAAAAGAAACGAGGCCCCGCCGAACCGGCGGGGCCTCGTGCTAGTGGTTTTTCGCTTAACCTCTACGCAGAAACCAATCCCAACCGGTTCGACATCGAACGGCTAATAAGGACGAGCGCTACGAGGAGGAGCGAGGTCAAAATCATGTCTTCGCACCCTATCACGGTCAAATCAGACTGTCAAGCTCGGGCCGTCCGCCGCACTAACGCGGCGCGTCGTCCGTTTTGGCTACGCGTAGCGGCGGCCGCGCCACGTGATCTGGCCGCGCGCGCGCCGCACGACCGAGGTTACGAAAATGGCCACGACGACAGCCGTACCGAACGGCAAATAGATCGCCGACACCCCGCCTAGGCCGAGGCGATGCATTCCCGGCCACGCGCCCGCGACGGTCGCACATATCGCGAGCGCGAGCACGAGCGCCGCAGGCCACGCGTGCAAGGCAAGCGCCACGATCAGCGCAAGCGGTGTGAGTGGCGAGATGCAGGTGAGCAGCGCGATGCCTATCGTCGCCAAAGCGCGCTGGTCGCGCGCGCTGACCCAGAAGTTCTTCACAAAACCATCCCAGATCTCACGCAGCGAACGGTACATGCGCACGCGCACCAGACCGGCCGACGCGACCAGCGCCGTACGAAATCGGCCATCTCGTTTGAAGAGGCGCGCCAGCTCCAAGTCCTCCGCGATTTCATTGCGCACCGCTGCGTGTCCGCCGATGGCGTCATAAGCGTGCCGCGCGACGAGAAGGTATTGCCCGTTGAACAGCGCGCTCTCGCTCGAGGGGTCGTTGATCGCGGAAAGCGACCCGATCGCGAACGCGATGATCCACAAGATACTCGGCAACAACACGCGCTCCGCCGGCGTCGCCATGATCTGCTCCGTCAGTACGCTCAACGCGTCGAGCCCGTGTGTCTGCGCGTAGACGAACGAGGCGGTCGCGGCATTACGCTCGTGAATCGTGTCAGCATCCGTGAAGAGCAGCCACTCACCGCGCGCTCTCTGCACGCCTTGGCACAGTGCCCACGGCTTGCCCACCCAGCCGCGCGGAAGCGGCTCGCCGCGGATCAGCTCTACCCGTGAATCGTCTTTGGCGATTCGCTCGACGATCGCAGACGTGTCGTCCTCGGAGCGATCGTCGACGACGATCACCTCGAAACACGGATGGTCTTGCGCGAGCAGCGAGCGCACGCACTGCTCGATTTGCCGCGCCTCGTTGCGCGCCGGCACGATAATGCTCAGCATCGGCAGATCGCTTGGCGGCGGGGCTGCTTCGATCGCCGCATGCGATCGAAACGAAATGACGAGGCTGCGCAGCGAAAACGCTAGATTCACGAGTACGAACAGAGATACGATGACGAGGTCGGGCACTTGGGGCTCGAACAGCGCTACCGGCACTTCGCGTCATACACCTCGAACGAGCACCATGCCGCTCTGGGCACACCGCGCCGTCCGAGCTCCTCGGTGCTGTACGCGCCGCCACCACCAAACACCAGGCGCCACGTTCCATGACGCAAGCGATAGTAGTGCTCTCCGCCGGCAGCGCCGTACCATTCGCTCTTGGCCCAATCTCGATATACCGCTACAAACGGGATAAACGGTCCGCGGGCGATCTTTCGAACCGCTTCGATCTCACGCAACGGCCCGTAATCACTGCCGTAGTCCCCTTTGCATGAGGTTTGGTCGCTCAGGCCGGGCATGCCGCGCATCAGAAGTTCAGCGGATTTTTGATCGATGCGGCGCATCGTGAAAGCGCACCTGGAGTGCACGACATCGAGAGGTTGCCAACCGAAAGAAAACCGATGCAGCAAAATCGCATCGGAGAGGGGAGCACCCCCGACTACCGCGCCGTGCAGCAGAACCGTCGCATGGCTGCCCACGGTATTCACGCGGGCAACGCTAGCCGCCGCATGCCCCGGATCACGCACGGCTTGAAGCGCTGCTGCTGGAGGGGTCGCCGCATAATTAAACGCGGTTGCAGCTGCAAGCACCAGTCCCAACACGCCGATCAACTTTGCAAACGACTCTTACAAAACCTGTGCCGCCCTGAGCCGGCCGCAACGTGCCACCCACCGTTGCGAAGTCGTCACCTATGTGATACTGTCGGATCGGGTATCAGTCTGCCAGACACATCGAAGCGCGCGAGGCGTCGCAGTAATGCGGCGCTTCGTTTTCGTTTAAACTCTTCGACTTCGCTGCCAGGGGCCTCCGCATCACCTGTTGCGCTTCCCTCGACTACGGCGCTTCGCGCCTACGCTCGGGATGACAGGCGAAAGCGTCCCTCGACTACGGCGCTTCGCGCCTACGCTCGGGATGACAGTCGGCAGACACATCGAAGCGCGCGAGGCGCCGCAGTAATACGGCGGCAGTAATACGGCGCTTCGTTTTCGTTTAAACTCTTCGACTTCGCTGCCAGGGCCTCCGCATCACCTGTTGCGCTTCCCTCGACTACGGCGCTTCGCGCCTACGCTCGGGATGACAGGCGAAAGCGTCCCTCGACTACGGCGCTTCGCGCCTACGCTCGGGATGACAGTGGGTGCGCTTTCGGCTGGGTGTCCGCCCGCAACTGACCACAGGCGGCGGCGATGTCGCGGCCCATGTTCTTGCGCACGGTCGTCGGCACGCCGTCTCTATCGAGCACTTCAGCAAATTGCCAGATACGCGCGTCGGCCGTGCCGGCGAACGGACCGTCGGGTGTCGTATTGTACGGAATGAGATTCACGTGGTATAAATGCCCGCGCATCAAATCAGCCAGCTGACGCGCATGTTCGGGTGAATCGTTCACGCCTTCGAGCATTACATACTCGAAGAAAACCTTGCGATTCGTTTTCGCGACGTAACGTTCGCACGCCGCCATCAGCTCTTCGAGCGAAAAGCGGCGGTTGACCGGCATGATCGAACCGCGCACGCCGTCGTTCGGCGCGTGCAGCGAGATCGCGAGATTGACCTGCAGGCCTTCATCGGCAAAGCGGTCGATCTTGTCGACGAGTCCCACCGTCGAGATCGTAATGTGGCGGTGACCAAGGCCCAGGCCGTGCGGATCGTTGAGCAGCGCAACCGCGCCCATGACCTCATCGTAGTTGTGGAACGGTTCGCCCATGCCCATGAACACCACGTTCGTGATACGTTTGCCGCGTGTCGCGAGCTCGCGCGCGAAATGGCGTGCTTGATCGAAGATTTCGCGTGCGGTCAGATTGCGCGTAAAGCCGGCTTGACCGGTCGAGCAGAACGCGCACGCAAAGGCACATCCGGCTTGCGAGGAGATGCACACCGTCGTCCGGTCGCCGCGATGCTCCATCAAAACGGCTTCGACCTCGTTGCCGTCGTGCAGCCGGAAGAGCCCTTTGGTCGTCTGTGCGTCGCGCGAGCGCTGCACGACGACCGGCTCGACCGACGAAAACGCAAAGCCGCGCTGCTCCAGCGTTTCGCGTAATTCCTTCGGAAGCGTCGTCACGTCGCCGACCGCGCCGAGCAGCTCTTTGTTTGCCGCACGGTAAATCTGCTTGAGACGGTAGGTCTTCAAATCGAGCGCACGCGCAAAATCGTCGGCGCCGGCAAAGCCTGCACCGCGCGCCGCATCGTCGAGCCAAATTGCCTGCGGGTCCCGGGTCATACGGTTACTCTATCAGAAAAGCGATGCTTGCTCCGGGGGCTTTTCCGGCACCGGGACCGGCTCGTCGAGCTTGGCCCGCACCGCTTTGAGGTCGGCCCAAACCATGCGCTTCACGGCGGTCAGTTCGCCGCCGGTCTGGCGCAGCACGTAGGCGGGATGAAACGTCACCATCAGCGGAATCGCCGACGGCCCTTCGTACCAGCGCCCCCGCATCTTCGTGATCTGAAAATCGCGTCCCAAGAACGATTTGGCAGCCGGCGCACCAAGCGCCATGATTGCGCGCGGACGGATGATGTCGATCTGTTCGTCGAGGAACGGCCGGCAATTCGCCATCTCGGTCAGCGTGGGCGCGCGGTTTTTCGGGCCGCGCGGGCCGGGTTCGGTCGGGCGGCACTTCACCGTGTTGCAGATGTAGACGTCCTCGCGGGCAAAACCGATCGCGGCAAGCATCTTATCGAGCAATTGCCCGGCGCGCCCGACGAATGGGCGTCCGAGGAGGTCTTCGGTCTCACCCGGTCCTTCGCCGATGACCATCAGCTGCGCGCACGGATCGCCTTCGCCGTAGACGTTGTTGCGCCGCTGCGCACCGATCTCGCACTTACGGCACGCCGCCGCGGCGGCGGCTCCCTGCGCGAGCAGCCGCGTGCGTCGCGCGCGTTCTTCAAGCACCGGAAGGCTCGTCACGCACCGCCAGTACGGCCTCGCCGAACGCCACGATCTTGCACGAACCGTCGGGGCTTTCGCTGACGTGAAAACTCAGCCCGATGACGGCATTCGCGCCAAGCAGACTGGCTCGATGATAGATGCCGTCCAGCGCCTCTCCGCGCAACTGCTCGGCGTCGCTGACGAACTCTCCCGGGGAGACGCCGATCAGCATCCCGAGGCTGCGAAACGTGGCGCGAAGCCGATTGCGCGGACGCGACGCGACGCCGGAAACATATCCGTACCGCTTGATGATGCGATAGCCTTCGAGTTCGTCGAAGGTGACCACGGCGTCGGGCGCAATCATTCCGCTCATGGCGCAGTCTTCACCATCGGTGCTCGTGATCCGCCTCGATGGGATCGGGGATGCTCTCGCGCTTACGCCGCTGCTCGCCGCCCTACGCGAACGCGCAATTCCCGTCGATCTCGTCATGCGTGCGGTCAATGCGGAGGTTTTTTCGACGCGCGCCGCACGCGCGGTCTACGTCGCGCCCTTTGCGCTGCGCTCGTCAACGCGGGCCAACCGCCGCGAAATCAGCGATTTCGGCACGCGGCTTCGCGAAAACGGCTACTCGCACGTTCTGGTCGCGACCGAGGATCCGGGCGGCTACCGCCTGGCGCGCGCAACCGGCGCGCCGCATCGCATCGGGTTCGTAAACGGCTGGGGAAAGCCGTTCAAAACGATTTGGGCTTCGCTGCTTTTGACCAGCGCCGTCGTACGCAGCGCCGGCCTCGACCCGCACGCTGCGCACGAGTGCGCCGTCCAATGGAAACTAGGTGAATCGCTCCTGCGCGAGCGTCCGATCCCCCGCGAACCGAGCATGCTCCGCCCGCTGATCCTGCAAAATGACGTCGCGCGCGGCGACCGCATTGCTTTTCAGATCAGCGACAAATGGGAACGGCTCGGGATCTCTTTCGACCAGGTCGTTGCGGCGCTTCGCGCCGTACAGCGCGCCGGCTCGCTGCACGCGATCGCCTCGGAGAGCGAAGCCGGATACGCGCAGCGCGTCGCCGACGCGGCCGGCGTCTCGATCGAGCGCTACGTCTCGCTCTATCCGTGGAAAGAAGCGATCGCTCGCGCCGCCGCGCTCGTCGCTCCCGACAGCGGAGCGATTCACGTGGCGGGCATGGTGGGCACGCCGACGGTCGCGGTCTTTCCTCCGGTACGCGATTTCGATCTGCAGTTGGCTCGCTGGGCGCCTTGGGCTGCGCCCTATCGCGCGCTGCGCGCCGAAGGCAGTTGGCCGGACGCGCTCGCGCCGGCACTGCACGATCTGCTCGAGCGATAGAGTTCGACGCCGCCTTCAGTGCGTACCAACGTATATGCACGAGCCTCGACCAGCCGCTGCAGCGCCGCGCCATACTCTTGCAAGCGCGGCGAGCTGGGAAAATCGCGATCGACGAGCGCGTAGCAGGTATCGATACTCTGCGACGGGTTCTCGGGAAGCAGCGTTGCGTTCGGGTCGCGCAGCGCCAGGTGCGTGTACGCCTCTTCCTGCGTTGCAATCGAGGCGTCCGCCGGAAGCGTCGCGAGGACACGGTCGAGCACCGCATCGCGCGGTTGCGGTGCGCGCAGGTTGAGACCGGGGTGCAAGGGATCGGCGACCGCGAGCTCGACCGCGCAGAGCGCCGCGCACGCCCACATCCAGCGCCCCGCGCGCTCGTCCGGCAACCGTCGCACCGCATATGCAAACGCGACGAGCACGTATCCGAGCCACGCGCCCGCGTAATGCGTGCCGAGCGTAAACGTCGTCGACATGCGCGAGAGCAGCACTTCCCCGAGCGGCGCGACCGCGAGCCACATCATTCGCGAGCGGAACGGCAGGAATCCGAGCGGCGCGAACGCGAGCGCAAAGAAGCCCACTCGCTCCAACAGGCCGCCCGGAAAGAGCGCGCGCACGTCGTTCGCCGTCCAGGCGTAAAACCGGACCGGCGACCAATGCGGATCGGCGACGTGGTGCGGCTGGATTTCGAAGAAAAATACGAGCGCGCTGACGAGCGCAACGACGGCAACGCCGGTTGCCGTGCGGCCCGCGGCGGTATTGCGAAAGCGCCAGGCACCGGCAAGCGCCGCAACGCCGACGAAGATGGCTTGATCCTCTTTGACCGCAATCGCGAGCAACGCGAAGAGCAGCGTCGCAATCGTGTTCCCGCACTCGAACGCCCAGATCATCCACGCGATCGCCGCCGGTGCAAACGCGTTTTCGTGAAAATCCACGAACGCTAGGCCCGCAAGCGGAGGATAGAGCGCGACCACGGTTGCGCTCCAGCGCGCCACGCTGGCAGCGGCGCGCCCCTCGACGATCGCGTAGACCGGCGGAATGACGAGCGCGCATGCGACTGATTGGAGCGCGATCAACGCAAGCGGCGAACGCCAGACCGCGAGCAACGCGCCCGCGAGATAGAGGATCGGCGAAAAATGAAACGCCCAGTGGCTGCCTTCGATAGGATTGCAGAAGCAACCGAACGCGCTCGCCGCCGTCTGTGCGAAGATACCGAAATCGACGAGATTGCGGTGGGCGTCATACTTGAGCGCGCCAAGGAAAGTAAAGAGCGCCGCATAGAGCAGCGCGAGCAGCCACGGAAAGCGGCTACGCACGGCGCCGCTGCAGATACGGCCAGATAAAGGTGTCGAGATCGCCGTCGAGCACGCCTTGCGCGTTGCCGGTTTCGACGTCGGTACGGTGATCTTTGACCATCTGATACGGATGCAAGACGTACGAGCGAATCTGCGAGCCCCACTCGTTCGCGGCGCGTTCGCCGCGCAGCGCCGAAAGCTTCGCGTCGCGCTCCTCGATCGTACGCTGCACGAGTTTTGCCCGTAGGATGTTCATCGCCACGTCGCGGTTTTGCGCCTGCGAGCGTTCTTGCTGCGACGCCACGACGATGCCCGACGGCTCGTGGATGATGCGCACCGCCGATTCGGTCTTGTTGACGTACTGGCCGCCCGCACCGCCCGATTTGAAGGTCTCGATGCGCAGGTCTTCCGGCTTGATCTCCACGTTCGTCGCTTCGTCCGCCTCGATCTCGGGAATCACGTCGACCGCGCTGAACGACGTGTGTCTGCGATGCGCGGCGTCGAAAGGCGAAAGACGCACCAGCCGATGCACGCCCCGCTCGCTCTCGAGCATGCCGTAGGCGTTACGGCCGCGCACGAAAAACGTGACCGACTTCAGGCCTGCTTCTTCGGCCTCGGACTCGTCGACGATCTGCGTTGAAAAGCCGCTGCGATCGGCCCATCGCAGATACATGCGCAGGAGCATAGCCGTCCAGTCCGCCGCGTCGACGCCGCCCGCACCTGCGTTGATGCTGACGATGGCGCCATGCGAGTCATACTCTCCATCGAAATTGGCAGCCATCTCGAGTTCGTCGAGAGCGCGCGCGGCTTGTTCGAGATTACCCTCGACCTCCGCGTCGGCCGCAGAGTCCCCGGCGAAAAGCTCGAGCAGCTCGCGCGAGTCGCCGAGCGCGCGCGCGATTCCGTCCATGCGTGCGACCTCGTCGCGCAGGTCGGCCAGTTCTTTCATCGTACGCTGCGCGCGTTCGGGGTCGCTCCAAAAGCCCTCGTCGCGCGAACGCAGGTCCAGCTCGCTGATCCTCCTGCTCTTGCCTACGTAGTCAAAGACGCTCCTTGAGCGCGGTAAGGCGGCCGGTGAGGCGCGTGATGGTCGTCTGCTGGGAATCGCTCATAGCGCACCGGGCATTCTCGCATCATCGCGGACACTCTTTCCGCCCGGACGCGAACGCGTGATGGAGAGACAGCACAACGACGGAGGTTCAGCTACCATGATTCAGTGGCCCGGAACACAAGATATGACCTCGCCGCTCTCGTGGCTCTTCGAGGGAGAGCCTGCCGGGCTCGGCGATACGGGCTCGGTCGAGGGCGCCGGCCAGGGCACCTTCGGTCTCGACGATATTTCGCGCTTCATGCAGTTCGCACAAGAGAGCGCCTCCGCGGCGTCGTCCAACCCCCTGAGTTTCATCTCACCGGGATTCGGCATGCTGCAGGCGGCGGGTTCCGCGATCGGCCAGTGGTTCAGCGGCACGCCGCAGTACAACGGCGAGCAATACTACGCGAGCGCATCGGGCGGCTCGAACGGCGACCCGCACATCTCGTTCAACGGCAGCACGTGGAACGATATGCAGAGCGAGCCGGATCTGCTGCACTCGGACTCGATTCCGGGCGGCTATCAGCTCTCCACGCAAACCACGGCGCCCAACGCGAACGGCGTGACGTACAATCAATCCGCGACCGTCACGACGCACGGCGGACGCACGCAGGTCTCGCTCACGAACAGCGGCGTTGCTACGATCGCGCAAAACGGCGTCGCAACGAACCTTTCCCCCGGACAGACCGTGCAGCTCGGCAACGAAAGCGTGACGTGCAACGCGAACGGCTCGCTGCAGATCACCAGCCACAACCAAGACGGCGGTCAGATCACCACGACGATGACGCAAAACGGGAACGGCGTCGACGTGAACGTCAGCGCGAACAACGTCGATCTCGGCGGCGCGATGGTCAACGGCAACGGATCAAACGCTCCGGCGCAATCCCTTCCGCCGCAGCGTCCGGTCATGCGCCGCTACGACGCGGCCCTTTCGCCGAGCGTGTAAGCTGCCTAGGCGACCCCGGCGCCGTGGCACTTCTTGTACTTCTTGCCGCTGCCGCACGGACAGAGCTCGTTGCGGCCGACTTTTTGCTCGGCGCGCACCGGCTTCGCGGGTTCACCGTCACCGATATTGTAGTGCATCTCTTGCTTGCGCGGCTGCGGCAGCATCGCACCGGTAGGAATCGGCTCGAGCGGCGGTACCGGCGCCGGCGCGCCGCCGCTCGGCGGTTCTTGCCCCGGCGGCGGGCCGTGCTCGATCACGACGCGGAAGATACCGCCGATCGCTTCGTCGGCGATGTTGTTCTTGAGCGACTCGAAGATCTCGTAGGCTTCCTTTTCGTACTCGACGCGCGGGTCTTTCTGACCGTAACCGCGCAGCCCGATACCGGTCTTGAGGTGATCCATCACGTAGAGATGATCGACCCACTGCCGGTCGATGATCGGCAGCAGCAAGTAGCGCTGCTCGACCACGCGCATGATCTCGGGCGTGACCTCCTGCTCTTTTGCCTCGTACGCCGCGATAGCCGCGGTCTTCAGCGTGCGCCGAATCTCCTCGCGGTCTTTGCCCGCGAGATCGTCGACGCTCAGCGCGCGCTTGAGCGGAAATACCGCGTCGAGCGCATTGAGCATTTCGGGCAGATCCCACTCGCTCGGATGCGCGTTCTCGGGCGCGTTCTGGTCGACGGCTTCGTCGACTTTCGCTTCGAGCGACTGCAGCATGAAGGTACGCGAGTCGAACTTGCCCTCGAGGATCGCGCGACGGTCGCCATAGATGATTTCACGCTGTTTGTTCATGACGTCGTCGTACTCGAGGACGTGCTTGCGAATCTCGTAGTTGTGATTCTCGACCTTACTCTGCGCGCGTTCGATCGACTTCGAGACCATGCCCGATTCGATCGGCTGCTCGTCGGTGAAACCGAAGCGCTCCATCACGTTGGTCAGGCGATCGCCGCCGAAGAGGCGCATGACTTCGTCTTCGAGCGAGATGTAGAAGCGCGAAGAGCCCGGATCGCCCTGCCGTCCGGAACGGCCGCGCAGCTGATTGTCGATGCGGCGCGACTCGTGCCGCTCGGTCCCGATGATGTGCAGCCCGCCGCTTTCGGCGACGCCCGTTCCCAGCTTGATGTCGGTGCCGCGGCCGGCCATGTTGGTCGCGATCGTTACTTGACCGGGCTGCCCGGCATCCTTGACGATTTCAGCTTCCTGCTCGTGATATTTCGCGTTGAGCACGTTGCACTCGACGCCCTTGCGGCGCAGCATCGAGGCCAAGAGCTCGCTTTTCTCGATCGAACGCGTGCCGACGAGCACCGGCCGCCCCTTCTGGTGCTCGGCGATGATCTCGTTGACGACCGATTCGAACTTGGCTTTTTCCGACTTGTAGACGATGTCGGGATTGTCTTTGCGGGCCATCGGCATGTTCGTCGGCACGACGACGACGTCGAGACCGTAGATATCGCGAAACTCGCGTTCCTCGGTTTTGGCCGTGCCGGTCATGCCTGCCAGATGGTCGTAGAGACGGAAGAGATTCTGGAAGGTGATCGTCGCGAGCGTCTGATCCTCGCCGCGCACCTTTATGCCTTCTTTCGCCTCGATCGCCTGATGGATGCCGTCGGAATAACGGCGCCCGTGCATCAGCCGTCCGGTGAACTCGTCGACGATGATCACTTCGCCGTCTTTGACGATGTACTGCTGATCTTTATGGAAGAGATTCCACGCCTTGAGTGCCGCGTTGAGCTGGTGCGCGAGCTCGATGTTGCGCTGGTCGTACAGGTTGCCGATCCCCAGCATCTTCTCGACCTTGGCGACGCCGGCTTCCGTGATCGGCACTGCATGCGCCTTCTCGTCGACCGTGTAGTCCTCGCCCTTCTTCAACCGCGGAATGACTTTCGCAAAATTTTCGTAGAGTTCGGTCGATTCTTGCGAGGGTCCGCTGATGATGAGCGGCGTGCGCGCTTCGTCGACGAGAATCGAATCGACTTCGTCGACCAGAGCGAAATAGAGCTCGCGCTGCACGAGATCCTCGACCTGCCACGCCATGTTGTCGCGCAAGTAATCGAACCCGACCTCGTTATTCGTGACGTAGGTGACGTCACAGGCATATTGCTCGCGCCGCTGCGCCGGCTCGAGACCGTGCTGGATCACGCCGACTCGCAAACCGAGCGATTCGTAGAGCGGCGCCATCCACTCGGCGTCGCGGCGCGCCAGATAGTCGTTGACCGTGACGACGTGCACCCCGCGCCCTTCGAGCGCGCGCGCGTACACGGGGAGCGTCGCGACCAGCGTCTTGCCTTCGCCGGTCTTCATCTCGGCGATCCGGCCCTCGAAGAGCACTTGGCCGCCCATGATCTGCACGTCGAAGTGCCGCATTCCAAGCGTGCGCTTGCCCGCTTCGCGGACCACCGCGAAGACCTCGGGCAGCATCGCGTCGAGCTCTTCGCCCTCTTCGAGCCGCGCCCGGAACTCCGCCGTCTTGGCACGCAGCTCGTCGTCGGAAAGCGCGGTCATCGCAGGCTCGAGCGCGTTCACACTCTCGGCCGTGCGCCGAAGCCGCGCGACGTCGCGCGCGTTGCCGTCAAAAATAGCTCGCAAGAATGCCATAGGGGTTTATAACGTTCTCCAGGGTGAAAAGTTTGCTTGCGGCGCCCGTTTTACCCAGGTAGGGCCGCGTGGGCCGGAAGCGTCACGATAAAGGTCGACCCTTCGTTTTCGCGCGACTCGACCGAAATCGCGCCGCGGTGCACCTCGACCACCTTGCGCGCGACGTAGAGCCCGATGCCCGAGCCGGATATGCCCTTGCTGCGCGCGTTGCTCGCACGCCCGAATCGCGTGAAGAGGTTCGAGAGCTCCTCCGCAGGGATGCCGATACCGCGATCGCGGACCTCCATGACCACCTCACTCCCGCGTGGCTCGACGGTGACGGTGACCTCGTCGGTCGAATACTTCAGCGCGTTCGAGACCAAGTTGTCGATGACGTGACGGAAGCGGTGCGGATCGAGCTCCACGACCACCGGATAGTCCGGCACCGCTATGCGTAAGCGGGGATTGCCCGGCGCCGTCGCTTGGACGCATTCCTCGACAAAGGATCCGAAGTCGACGGTCGTACGCGCCAATGAAAATCCGGCCGACTGCGTCTGCGCGAGCACCAGCGCGTCTTCGGAGAGGCGCACCAGCCGCTTGGTCTGCGAGTAGACCGTCTCGATCTCTTCGCGCGACTCGCCCGGATTCTCGAGCAAAAGCTCGCAGTATCCGAGAATGACGGTCAGCGGACCTTTGAAGTCGTGCGCGAGCATCGCGAGGAGATCGTCTTTGAACTCGCTGGATTCTTGCAGCGCGCGATTGGCCAGGCCCATTGCCTCATAGAGTTCGAGGTTGCGCAGCGCGAGTGCGAGCAGCGCGCCCAGCTCCTGCATGATGCGCAGGTCGTCGCGGCCGAATCGTTCGTTGTTCGCGCGGCCCACCAAAAGAAACGCGTCGATCGCGTCGCTTCCGCCGGGCCCCGTCTGCGAAAGCGGCGTGACCAGGTAACCGGGACCGTCGATCAGTCGCTGGATCCGGCGTTCGTCGCCGACGAGCGAGCTAAGCCGTTCGGCACGGTGTACGAGATCGAAACCGCTCTGCGCCAGCGTCTCGTCGACGCCTTCACCGAAACGTCCCACGATCGCATAGCGATCGCCGACCCAACGCAGCACGCAGGCGCGATCGGCATGAACCAAAGAGGTCGCGAGACGGCACATCACGTCCGCAAGCGAACCGATTGCACCAGCATGACTGAGAATCGTGCGCGCCGCTTCCGCGAACGTCTCGCGTTCCTGTGCGCGCCGCAGTTCGCGTTCGTACGCATGCGCGTTGGCGAGTGCGATCTCGAGATGCGATCCGAGCGTGCGGAAGAATGTCGAGCGCTCTTCGGCCGGCCAATCCAAACCGGCCTCGGCGGAGCGCACGATGAAACATCCCCACAACGCGCCCTCGAGGCGCAACGGAATAATCACGCCCGGGCGTCCGTCGAAGAGCGCGTCGCGCGCGATGCGCGGCAGCATCGAGACGTCCGAGGGTTCGTCGACCGCGAGGAAGGGCTCGAGAAGACCACGTTCGATCGACGCGGCGGGTTCGAAGCCGCGCTGCTCGCGTACGCGTACCGCGCGGCGCACCATCGCGTCGCCCTCGAGTCCATAGGCCGCGCAATCCAACGGAAGTTCGTGCGAAACGGTCACCACGAAAACGAGCAGAACTTCATCGACATATTGCGTGTCGCGCAGAATGCGCACCACGCGTTCCAGCGACTCAGCCTGCGAACGCCGCGCGCGCTCGCGCTGGTAGAGACGAGCGTTCGAGAGCGCCAGTCCGACGTGAAAGGCGAGCGAGCGCAGCGCGGCGATGTCGGCATCGTCGAAACCGCGCGGCCGGTCGAACGCCAAGACGAGCGCATCTTCGACGCGCCCGTCAACGACGAACGGAATCGCCATCGCGCTCTGCGCACCCGCGCCGTAGATCTCGCCGGCGCCTACCTCGTCGCGGCGCACGGTGAGCCCGCCGAAGACTTTGCGGAGATCCGCGTCGAGCGCGACCGCCGCGCGCGGCGCGCCGGCGATACCGCCCTTGACGGCCGAGGCAACGACGGAGGCGTGATCGCCGTCGTCCATGCGCTCGTAGACGAAGCAGCGGTCGGCGGAAAAGGCTGCCCGTACGCCCTCGACGATCCCGAAGAGCACGTCGCGGCGGTCGAGCGATTTGTGCAAGCGTTCGTTGACCATCGTGAGCAGTTGGCTGTCGCGCGATTGGCGGCGCGCGGCCGCGAGTGCGCGTTCGGAATCGAGCATGCGCGCTGCGACCGCGCAGAAGGCCGCGAGGGCATCGCGATCGCCTTCCGAAGGCTCGGTATCGAGCGAGACCGTGACGACGCCAAGCGTGCGCCCGCCGGCTATGAGCGGCGCAAAGAGCAGATCGTGTTCGCCGATCGTCGAGCTCACGCCGACGAAAGCACGCTGCGCGTCGCGCGCTACGAAAGAGACGCTGCCGTCACCGAAACGCGCGAGCGCGTGCAGGAAGAGACGCCGCAGTTCGGTCGACCCGTCGCGCAACGCGAAGCCCAGCGCACCGGTGGGCTCGGTCGCGCTTGCGACGCCCTCGTCGTCGAAGATCAACACCGTCGCGACGCCCGCTTCGACGCACGAAAGAGCCCCGGCTGCAACGGCTGCCGCCTTGGTCTCCGGCGTCGGCGCATCGGCGAGACGCGTCAGCGACGCCAGGCGATCGACGTGGGTGCGAACGGTGCCGGTGCTCCTTTCGAGGTTATGGCGTCAGCAAGCCAAGCCCGATGACTGCACCCGGTGATTTCAACGTTGCACTCGGCGCCACATTGCCGGTGGAGCCTTCCGCATAGACATAGACGACGCCCGTCCCGGAAGCCTCGTCCGCGACGTAGACGTTGCCGTTGCTGTCGACCTTCACGTCGGTCGGTGCGACCAGAAGCGTGTTCGAACCGGCAATGTACTTTGCCGGCGCACTCTGCGAACCGCCGAGCGGATTGAAGATCAGAATTGCGGGAGTGGGTTTCGTCGGCGAGAGCACCGTCGACGCCTGATCCGAAACGTAGATGTAGCCGTTGCTGTCGAGCGCAATGCCGGTCGGTTGACCGATCGTGCTCGCTGAACCCGAGATCGTCGCGATCGGCGCGATGTTGAGCGGCGTCGGCGTCGGAACGGGTGTGGGCGAAGGCGTCGGCGTACTGCCGACCGGTGTCGCGGTCGGTGTCGGGCTCGGGCTCGGCGTCGGGCTCGGCGAGGAGGTCGGCGACGCCGACGGCAGCGCAAAGACCTCGACCGACGCGTTCTGCAGATTCGAGACGTAGACGTTGGAGTTTTTGTCGACGGCGATGCCGCTCGGAGCGTTCAAGCCCGTCGCGGGTCCGGCAATCGTTTGATACGGCGACGTAAGCAGGGACGTGTAAAAGAATTCGATTCCGCTCACGAACGACGACGGCTGACTCGGATTGGTGACGGCGATGGCGAGCACGTCGGTCGTGGTGGTCTCGCCCGTAAACGTGTACTGGAAGTCGGCGATGCCGCGCGGACGGATGTTGCCGAGGGCGAGCGACTGATACGGAATCACATTGCCCGTCGCTTGCGCTTTGAACTCTAAAATGCCGCCCGCCGACGTGCTCGAAAGCCAGTCGGTCACCCAAAGGTCGCTCGTGCTGTCGAACGTGAGATACTGCGGCCCCGCGAGCGTCGTGTTGCTTCCCCCGATCTGATAGATCGGGCCGGACGTCGATTTCGGCGTGGTCCCGTAGATGCTCACCGCGTTCTGGGTTACGTTCGACGCGTAGAGCGTCTGCGAACCGAAGTTGGGACCAACCGAGATCGACTGGGTGGCATCGCTGGAGCTGCATGCCGCAATCGCAATCGCGGCTATGGCTACTCCCACAAAGCCGAGGGGAAGCCTACGAAGCATATTTTCTCCTACAGTGGGGAACCGGGCCCTGGATTTGGTGCCGGGTGGGCCGTCGCCTGCCAAAAATGCCATGCCGCCAGGGCGGCAATGACGACGAGGACGGCCACGATAAGCCAGCGCACCACCAACCGCCGCCGGTAGGCAGGCCTGCCCGACTCAGTATCGATGATCTCTCTGGGCATACGCTCAGACGGCCGTCCGCTTGGGGTGATTGATCGCCTGCGGCGAGGTGAGCTTGAGCATCTCGCCGACGGTCACGAACCGGTAGCCGGCGCGCCGGAAGTGCTCGATCACTGTGGGCAAGGCTTCGATCGTCGCGAGCTTACCGCTGTGCAGCAGCACGATGTCCGGTGCGCTCGCGTGACGGAGCATATCGTTTGCGATATGCTGCGGCGTCAGCGTCCGCCAGTCGCCCGAATCATCGGTCCACAAGACGACGTGATAGCCGATGCCCTGCACGGTACGCAATGTCGTCAGCGTGTAGCGCCCGTGCGGCGGCCGCATCAGAGACTTGACCGCCGGATCGTGCGCGATCGACCAGAGCACGTCGCGCCCGCGCAAAACTTCCTCGCGGACCTCGGCCGGTGTCTCTTGATCGAGATTCGGGTGCGAGTAGGTGTGATTGCCGATCTCGTTGCCGTCTTCTTCGATCCGTCGCGTGATCTCCGGCCACTGTTCGGCGTCGCGCCCGATCAGAAAGAATGTCGCGGGTATGTGGTATTTTCGCAGCATGTCGAGCAGCAGCGGCGTGAAAATCGGATACGGCCCGTCGTCGAAGGTCAAAGCAATCAGGCGCGGACGCGGGTCGTGATCGGCCGCAATCGTATTGTGCACGACCCGGTAGAGCCGCGCCGAAAAATCGCCGGAGAACTCGTCGTACGCGTTCATCTGCGGCGTGACGATCGCCGGTTTGAGGTTGCTCTCGTGCCGGAAGAGGCGAGCGCCGCCAAAAGCGAGCGCCAAAATCGC
>Ga0335073_10001190_pt1 | contig 34666 bp, 23 predicted proteins | sample Lox_Sample_22_FD_207093 | JGI IMG/M metagenome (GOLD analysis project Ga0335073, IMG submission 207093) | Soil microbial communities from Loxahatchee National Wildlife Refuge, Florida, United States - Lox_Sample_2.2 | ecosystem: Environmental > Terrestrial > Soil > Wetlands | place: USA... | reverse complement strand
GAGAGCTCGTCGCCTCCGAGAGCGCCTACGAGCATCCGCAGCCGCATGCCTGCTTCATCCAGTCCGTCGCCGACGACCTCGTCAACGAGGGCGGCATCATGGATCTCTGGGTGCGCGAGGCGCGGCTCTTCAAATACGGCTCGGGAACCGGCTCCAACTTCTCGAAGCTGCGCGGCGAGAACGAGAAGCTGTCGGGCGGCGGACGCTCCTCGGGGCTGATGAGCTTCCTCAAGATCGGCGACCGCGCGGCGGGCGCGATCAAGTCGGGCGGCACCACGCGCCGGGCGGCGAAGATGGTGACGGTCGATATCGACCACCCCGATATCGAGGCCTATATCGACTGGAAGGTCATCGAGGAGCAGAAGGTCGCGGCGCTGGTCGCCGGCTCGAAGCTGGCCGAGACGCATCTGAACCGCGTCATCGCCGCCTGCCAGGGAGGCGCGTGCGATGCGGCGGACGGGAGCCGCTTCGACCCCGCGCGCAACCCGGCGCTGAAGCGCGAGATCAAAGCGGCGCGACGCGCCATGATCCCGGAGAATTATGTCCAGCGCGTCATCCAGTTCGCGCAGCAGGGCTACACCCGGATCGACTTCCGCACCTATGACACCGATTGGGACAGCGAGGCCTATCTCACCGTCTCCGGCCAGAACTCGAACAACTCGGTCCGCGTCACCAACGCGTTCCTCGCCGAGGTCGAGACGGACGGCGACTGGAACCTCCACCGCCGCACCGACGGCAAGGTGCACAAGACGCTGAAGGCGCGCGAGCTGTGGGAGAAGATCGCCCATGCCGCCTGGGCGAGCGCCGATCCCGGGCTGCAATACGACACGACGATCAACGAATGGCACACCTGCCCGGCGAGCGGCCGCATCAACGCGTCGAACCCGTGCTCGGAATACATGTTCCTCGACGACACGGCGTGCAATCTCGCCTCGCTCAATCTGATGGCGTTCCGGCGCGAGGATGGCGAGTTCGACACGCCCGCCTTCGAGCACGCGACGCGGCTCTGGACCGTCACGCTCGAGGTCTCGGTGCTGATGGCGCAGTTCCCGTCGCGCGAGATCGCCAAACTCTCCTACGAGTTCCGCACGCTCGGCCTCGGTTACGCCAATATCGGCGGATTGCTGATGGCGGCGGGGCTGCCTTATGACAGCGACCAGGGCCGCGCGCTCGGCGCCGCCCTCACCGCGGTCATGACCGGCATCGCCTATGCCACCTCGGCGGAGATGGCGGCGGAGCTCGGCGCCTACCCCGGCTTCGCGCGCAACCGCGAGCCGATGCTGCGCGTCATCCGCAACCACCGTCGTGCCGCGCATGGCGAAAGCAAGGGCTATGAGGGCCTCTCGATCCTGCCGGTGCCGCTCGATGCGGCGAACTGCCCCGATCAGGCGCTGGTCGAGGCGGCGCGCAACGCCTGGGACGCGGCGCTGGCGCTGGGCGAGCTGCACGGCTATCGCAACGCGCAGACGACGGTGATCGCCCCGACCGGGACGATCGGCCTGGTGATGGATTGCGATACCACCGGCATCGAGCCCGACTTCGCCCTCGTCAAGTTCAAGAAGCTCGCCGGCGGCGGCTATTTCAAGATCATCAACCGCATGGTGCCGGAAGCGCTGCACGTCCTCGGCTATGACGCCGCCGAGATCGAGACGATCGTGCGCTATGCCGTCGGCCACGGCACGCTCAAGGGCGCGCCCGCGGTCAACCACGAGCAGCTCCGCGCGCGCGGCTTCACCGACGGCGCCATCGAGGCCGTCGAGAACGCGCTCGGCGCGGCCTTCGACATCAAATTCGCCTTCAACAAATGGACGATCGGCGAAGAGCTGTGCAAGGCGGCGTTCGGCTTCACCGCGGCGCAGCTCGACGATGTCGGCTTCGACATGCTGACGGCGCTCGGCTTCACGCGCGCCGAGATCGAGGCGGCCAACGCCTATTGCTGCGGCGCCATGACGCTCGAAGGCGCGCCGCATCTGCAGGAGCAGCACCTGCCGGTCTTCGACTGCGCCAACCCCTGCGGCCGGGTCGGCAAGCGCTTCCTCTCGGTCGACAGCCACATCCGCATGATGGCGGCGGCGCAGCCCTTCATCTCCGGCGCGATCTCGAAGACGATCAACATGCCGAACGCCGCCACGGTCGAGGAGTGCAAGGACGCCTATCTCCTGTCCTGGCGCCTCGGCCTCAAGGCGAATGCGCTCTACCGCGACGGCTCGAAGCTGTCGCAGCCGCTCTCCTCGGCGCTCATCGCCGATGACGAGGACGAGGATAGGGTGGAGGAGCTGCTGGAGAAGGCGCCGATCGAGCGCGTGCCGGTGCTGGCCGAGCGCATCGTCGAGCGCGTGGTCGAGCGCATCGTGCAGCAGACCGAGCGCCGCCGCCTGCCGCAGCGGCGCAAGGGCTACACGCAGAAGGCCATCGTCGGCGGCCACAAGGTCTATCTGCGCACCGGCGAATACGAGGACGGCAAGCTCGCCGAGGTCTTCATTGACATGCACAAGGAAGGCTCCGCCTTCCGCTCGCTGATGAACAACTTCGCCATCGCCATCTCGATCGGCCTGCAATACGGCGTGCCGCTCGAAGAATATGTCGAAGCTTTCACCTTCACGCGCTTCGAGCCGGCCGGTCTGGTCGAGGGCAACGATACGATCAAGATGGCGACCTCGCTGCTCGACTACATCTTCCGCGAGCTCGCGATCTCCTATCTCGGCCGCAACGACCTGGCGCATGTCCAGCCCGCAGACATCCTTCCGGACACCGTCGGCAAGGGCGTCGCGGAATCGACGCTGCCCGAGGAGGGCGGCCGTGGCACCGACGTGGCGGCGGTGATGAAGAAGGTCGCGTCCAACGGCTACGTGCGAAACAAGCTGACGACGCTCACGGTTGTGCAAGGGGGAGCGCGCGGGGCCGCGGCGAGCGACGGCAATGCCGCCATCACCTTCGGCGCGCCGGTGAGCCAGACCGTGTCGTTGGCGGCGCAGCTGCAGGCGAGCACCTCGCTCAGCTTGCCGGAGACACGGATCGAGCAGATCCGCGCCGCGCGCATGAAAGGCTACGAGGGTGACAGCTGCGGCGAATGCGGCAACTTCACCCTCGTACGCAACGGGACCTGCCTCAAATGCGATACGTGCGGCAGCACCAGCGGCTGTAGCTGATCGCGGCGTGCCCCCGGCTTAAAGCCTCCCGGCCGGTGCACGGTATTGGGGCAGAAATTGGGGTGCGGTGCAAGCCGCACCCCTCTTTTTTTCAAATTCATCCTTGATTCACCAAGCCCGCTGGGCGTTCGCCGGTCCAAAACAGCAACATCCAGGCGAGCGGCCGCCAGAGAAAGACAACCAAATGGCCCGCTCGCAGCAATACGACCGAAAATCCGTGGTGCCTGGGGATGATCCGAAAAACCCGCCCCTATCACTCCATACCCTCGCCCAGTGGCGAGGGGCCACGCGCAGTTGACTGGCCGGCCATCTTCGTGATGGCCGGCCTTTTTTCTCGGCTTCAGCCCGGCTTGCCGCTGAGTAAAGCCTGCAACATGCGGGAAGGCAGCTCGACGAGGCCGGGCGGCAAGTGAAAGAGGGCGGGGTCCTGCGGCCCGATGGCCAGATTCGCGAGCTCCATGCGCAGCTGCATGGGCCGCCCGCCATGGGCGCGGGTGATGGTGCCGTCGAGCCGCATCAGCACGCCGCGCGCGCTCACCCAGACAAAGCCGCGGGCGCGGCTGCCATCGGCGGCGACATGGTCGATGCGGTATTTGGTCGTGCGCACGCCGTTGACCACCTCCTGCCCCATCGGCGAGCGGCGAAGAGCGGGATCGTCGAGTTCGGCCAGGAGCGGCGGAAAGGCGAAGGTCACATAGGTCTTGAGCATCGGCAGGAAGAGAAAGCCCTGCTTCGCGGCCGCATCGAGAATGATCACTTCGGCGATGCCCTGAATCTCCTGCTCGTCGCGGTCGCGGCCGGGAATATGAAAGACCGTGCCGGTGTAGGGCGTGCCGTTGATGACCACGGTGCGCTCGGCGCGGTAGGCGACTGCCGCATCGCCGAGCAGCTCCGCTCGCGCCCGCCCGGACACGGCCACCAGCATGAGAAGGCTCAGCACGATGATCCACCGGCGCATGCGATACTCCCTGCCCTCGCCCGGCGTTCCGATAGCCGCGGATTGCGGCGCTTTCGCGGCGGCGCGCTGGCGCGCTATGCTCACCAGACCACAGCTTTTCGCGGGAAGGCAGATCATGGCGGGACGCATCGAAGCGCGGCTTAGGGAATTGAAGCTCGCATTGCCCGAGCCGGCGGCACCGGTGGCGAATTACGTGCCTGCCGTGCGCAGCGGCGATCTCCTGTTCATCGCCGGCCAGATCTGCCAGTGGCAGGGCGAGCGGCGCTTCATCGGCAAGCTGGGACAGGAGATCAGTCTCGAGCAGGGCCAGGAAGCGGCGCGGCTTTGCGCGCTCAACATCCTCGCCCAGGCCAAGGCGGCGCTGGGCGGCGATCTCGACCGCGTGCTGCGCTGCGTCCGCCTCGGCGCCTTCGTCAACTGCACGCCGGACTACACGCAGCAACCACAAGTCGCGAACGGCGCCTCCGACCTGATGGTCGAAGTGCTCGGCGATGCCGGCCGGCACGCCCGCGCCGCGGTCGGCGTCAATGCGCTTCCGGGCGGCGTCGCCGTCGAGGTCGACGCGGTCTTCGAGGTGCGTTGAGCGAGGAGCCGGTCTCACCCATGGCGGATGGCGGCGGCGGCGTCACGGTCAAGGTCGTCTCGGCGTTGAGCGACATCCCGGCGGCAGCGTGGGACGCTTGCGCCGGCAGCGACAACCCGTTCGTATCGCATGCTTTCCTCGAGGCGCTGGAGGCCTCGGGCTCGGCGACGGCGGAGAGCGGCTGGCTGCCGCAGCACCTCGCGCTCGAGGACGAGAGCGGCACGCTGCTGGGCGCCGTGCCGCTCTATCTCAAGAGCCATTCCTATGGCGAGTACATCTTCGACTGGGGCTGGGCGTCGGCCTATGAGCGCGCCGGCGGCCGCTACTATCCGAAGCTGCAATGCGCGGTGCCGTTCACGCCGGTGACCGGACCACGCCTGCTGCTGCGGGCGGACGCGCCGGAAGCGGCCGCCGACACGCTCGTCGCCGCCATGGTGGAGCTCGCCCGGCGGCACAAGGTGTCGTCGCTCCACGTCACTTTCCCCACCGAGCTGGAGTGGCAGCGCCTCGGCGACGCCGGCTTCCTGCAGCGCATCGGCCAGCAATTCCATTGGCAGAACGAGGGGTATGGCAGCTTCGATGAGTTCCTCGAAGCGCTGAACTCGCGCAAGCGCAAGCAGATCCGGCGCGAGCGGCGCGATGCGCTGCAGGGCGGGATAGAGATCGAGATGCTCACCGGCGGCGACATCAAGAGCGCACATTGGGATGCGTTCTATCGTTTCTACCGCTCGACCTCCGATCGCAAATGGGGCGAAGCCTATCTCACGCGGCGCTTCTTCGACCTGCTCGGCGAGCGCATGGCCGAGCGCGTCCTCCTGGTCATGGCGAAGAAAGGCGGACGCTATGTCGCCGGCGCCCTCAACCTGTTCGGCAACGAGACGCTCTTCGGCCGGAATTGGGGATGCCTCGGCGATTTCCCCTTCCTGCATTTCGAAGCCTGCTATTACCGCGCGATCGACTTCGCCATCGCGCGCGGACTGAAGCGCGTCGAGGCGGGAGCGCAGGGCCAGCACAAGATTCAGCGCGGCTACCTGCCGGTAGCGGTCTACAGCGCGCATTGGATTCGCGATCCCGGCTTCGCCCGCGCCGTCGCCGATTTCGTCAAGCGCGAGCGCCACGCGCTCGAAAGCGAGATGGAACAGCTCGAAGAGACGCTGTCGCCGTTCCGGTGCGAGGCGGACTAGCGCAAGGGAGGGAGCCATGACCGAAGCGCTCACCCTGACCCGGCTCGGCGATGCGCTCGGTATCGCCGCGGCGGGCATCGATCTCAACCAGCCGCTCGCCGCCTCGTCGCGCGCGGCGCTGCGCCGGGCGCTTCTCGACGGTCTCGTGCTCTGCATCCGCGGCCAGTCGTTGACGCCCGGCGCCTATCTCGCGGCGATGCGCGCCTTCGGCGAGCCGATCACGCAGGTGCGACAGGCCGCGCGTCATCCCGAAGTCGCGGAGATCATGATCCTGTCGAGCGAGGATCGCGACGATCTGGGCGACGGTAAGCGGCTCGTGGTCGGCGCTCATTGGCACAGCGACGACAGCTACAAGGCGGTGCCCTGCGCCCTCACCATGCTCTATGGCGTCGAGGTGCCGGTCTCAGGCGGCGACACCCAGTTCGTCAACATGTACCGGGCTTGCGAGGATCTGCCGGCCGAAATGCGGCAGAAGATCGCGCCGCTGCGCGTCATCCACAAATACGATTCGAGCCGAAAGGGGACGCGCATCGCCGCCCTTACCACGGCGGAGGCACAGACAGTGCCGGATGTGGTCCACCCGCTGGTGCGGACGCACCCCGAGGCAGGGCGCAAAGCGCTCTACATGAACCCCAACCGCATGGAAGCGGTGGTCGGCCTCGAGCGCGCCGAGAGCGACGCCCTGCTCGACGCGCTGGTGCGGCATGCGACGCAGCCGAGATACCAATACCGCCACCAATGGCGGCCGGGCGACATTTTGATCTGGGACAATCGCTGCACGATGCACAAGGCGAACGGCGATTATCCCGAGGGTGCGCGGCGCCTCATGCACCGCATTATCGTCGCGGGCACGGTGCCGGCGTAGCTCCGCCGATTGCCGCAAAAAAGAAGGCCGCAGACGCGGCCTTCTTGTTCCGATCCGGAGCGACCGGCTTCAGGTCTCGACCGGCTCCAGCTCCTTCGGCATCGGCGTGCGCGGCGGCGCCTCGGTAAAGGAGAAGCCGAGCTTGTCGCCGTCGCGGGTGACGCGCACCACGCCGCCCTTGGTGAGCTTGCCGAACAGCAGCTCCTCGGCGAGCGGCTTCTTGATGTGCTCCTGGATGACGCGCGCCAGCGGCCTTGCGCCAAAGAGCTTGTCGTAGCCCTTCTGCGCCAGCCATTCACGGGCGGACTCGTCGAGCTCGATGGTGACGTTGCGGTCGGCGAGCTGCTCTTCGAGCTGGAGGATGAACTTGTCGACGACGCGGCCGATGATGTCCGCCGTCAGCGCCGAGAAGGAGATGATCGCGTCGAGCCGGTTGCGGAACTCCGGCGTGAACAGCCGGTTGATCGCCTCCTCGTCATCGCCGGTCCGCATGCCGCCGCCGAAGCCGATGGCGGGCTTGGCGAGCTCCGCCGCGCCGGCGTTCGTCGTCATGATCAGGATGACGTTGCGGAAATCCACATTCTTGCCGTTGTGGTCGGTGAGCTTCCCGTAATCCATCACCTGCAGCAGGATGTTGAAGAGATCGGGATGCGCCTTTTCGATCTCGTCCAGCAGCAGCACCGAATGCGGATGCTGGTCGACAGCATCGGTGAGCAAGCCGCCCTGATCGAAGCCGACATAGCCCGGAGGCGCACCGATCAAGCGCGAGACGGTGTGCCGTTCCATGTATTCCGACATGTCGAAGCGGGTGAGCTCGATGCCGAGCGTGCGGGCGAGCTGGCGCGCCACTTCGGTCTTGCCGACGCCGGTCGGGCCGGAGAAGAGATAGCTGCCGATCGGCTTCTCGGGATCGCGCAAGCCGGCGCGGGCGAGCTTGATCGCCGCCACCAGCGCCTCGATCGCCGTATCCTGACCGAAGACCATGGTCTTCAGGTCGCGATCGAGGTTCTTCAGCACTTCCTTGTCGTCGCGCGAGACGCTCTTCGGCGGGATGCGCGCCATGGTGGCGATGACCGCCTCCACCTCTTTGGCGGTGATGGTCTTGCGCCGCCTTCCCTCCGGCACCAGCATCTGCGCCGCGCCGACCTCGTCGATCACGTCGATGGCTTTGTCCGGCAGCTTGCGGTCGCCGATATAGCGGTGCGAGAGCTCCACCGCGGCGCGGATGGCGTCGGCGGTGTAGCGCACCTTGTGATGGCGCTCGTAATAGGGCTTGAGCCCGCGCAGTATCTTGACGCTGTCCTCGACCGTGGGCTCGTTAATGTCGATCTTCTGGAAGCGGCGAACGAGAGCGCGATCCTTCTCGAAATAGTTGCGATATTCCTTGTAGGTGGTCGAACCGATGCAGCGGATGGCGCCGCTGGCGAGAGCCGGCTTCAGCAGGTTCGACGCGTCCATCGCGCCGCCGCTGGTGGCGCCGGCGCCGATCACGGTGTGGATCTCGTCGATGAACAGCACCGCGCCCGGCATCGCCTCGAGCTCGCTCAACACCGCCTTGAGCCGCTCCTCGAAATCGCCGCGATAGCGCGTCCCGGCGAGAAGGGCACCCATGTCGAGGGCGTAGATCGTGGCGTTGAGCAGCACCTCCGGCACTTCTTTCTGCACGATGCGGCGCGCCAGGCCTTCGGCGATCGCCGTCTTGCCGACGCCGGGGTCGCCGACATAGAGCGGGTTGTTCTTGGAGCGCCGGCACAGGATCTGGATGGTGCGGTCGACCTCGGATTCGCGGCCGATGAGCGGATCGATCTTGCCGTTTTTGGCCTTCTTGTTGAGGTTGACGCAGTAGGCGTCGAGCGCGTCATGGCCGCGCTTCTGCTGCTTCTCGTTGCCGCGCTCCTCCTCGTCCGCGCCTTGCACGCGGCGGGTCTCGGAGCGGCCGGGCGCCTTGGCGATGCCGTGCGAGATGTAGTTGACGGCATCGAAGCGCGTCATGTCCTGCTCCTGCAGGAAATAGACGGCATGGCTCTCGCGCTCGGCAAACATGGCGACGAGGACGTTGGCGCCGGTCACCTCCTCGCGACCGGAGGATTGGACGTGGATCGCGGCGCGCTGCAGCACGCGCTGAAAGCTCGCGGTCGGCTTCGCGTCCTCGACATGGGTCGAGACCAGGTTGACCAGCTCGTTGTCGACGTAGCCCAGCAGATCCCGGCGCAGCTTCTCGAGATCGACCGTGCAGGCGCGGAGCACCGCCACCGCGTCCTGATCTTCGGTCAGGGCCAACAGAAGGTGCTCGAGCGTCGCGTATTCGTGGCGCCGCTCATTGGCATAAGCGAGGGCCCGATGCAGCGTCTTTTCAAGGTTGCGCGAGAGCATCTACGCCTGATCCTTTTATGGTTCCCAACAGGGCTTTCCGTATCAGTCTTTTTCCAAGGTGCATTGCAGCGGGTGTTGATGTTGCCGGGCGAAATCCATCACTTGGGTCACCTTGGTCTCGGCGACTTCGTAGGTGTAGACGCCGCAGATGCCGACGCCGCGGCGGTGGACGTGCAGCATGATGCGCGTCGCTTCCTCCCGGTTCTTGTTGAAGAACCGCTCCAGGATGTGAACGACGAACTCCATGGGCGTGTAGTCGTCGTTCAACATCAGGACCTTGTACATCGACGGCTTCTTCGTCTTCGGCTTCGCCTTGACGATGACGCCAGTGGCTGGTCCCTCGCCACCGTTCCGCTTCTCGACGTCGCTCATCTCCGGCCGATCACGATACGGGTCCGTGCGCCCCATCCTTCCCATGATATTGGGTTCATCGATCCAGGGGAAAGCCCTTTCCATGACGCCTCGCCGACTCTTCACGCCAAGTTAGGACCGGCTCGCCCTGAACCCGGGCGCGCGAACCCCGCTTGCGGATGCCTGCGACAGAGTGTAGCAGACGCATGGTTAACGCTCGGAAAAGGCGCTCGCGATCAAAGAAAAACCCGGCCGCGAAGCCGGGTTTCCAACGACTCGCCGCCGCGGCTCCGGTCAGCCCGCGTGCGGGCGCGACAAGCTGTGGATCGTCGCTTCGACCCGGCCGCCGAGCGGCGCGAGCGCCTCGTTGGCGACCTTGACGCTCATCTCCGAGAGCTTGGCCGAGCGCTCGATCAGCCGCTCGAGATTGGCCTTGGCGAATTCGGAGTTGAGCTGGAAGACGTCTTCCAGGGTCTTCGCGCCGAGCAGCGCCGTCGCCGTCTCGGCCGCCTGCTCGAAGGAGCGCCGCGCATAGAGGATGACCTCCTTGCCGATCGCCTCGAGGCCTTCGGAAAGCACGGCATTGGCGCGCAGCACCGCGGCAAAATTCTCCCGGCCGAGATCGGCCAGCTGGTCATAGCCCGCGAACAGCGCCGCCGTCGCTTCGCCATTGGCTTGCTTGGTCGTCGCCACCGCGCTTGTCTTGGGCGTCGCCACCGCGCTTGTCGGCTTCTTCGTCTTCGCCATCACTGATACTCCCATCGCCACGCCCGGCACGTGGCCAGGGCGAGCATACCGCAACGCAACACGGCTTATATGGCACAACCATGCCAATAATCAAGTAATATGTGTGCGTCGCAACAAAAGTGCCTTGCGGCGGAGACAGGAGCTGCCAGCGGTTGCGAGCGCGCCGCGCGAGGGCGGCGATGGAACGCTCTGCCGATCGGCGACGTTCTCCACTGCCGGTTTCATCGCGCGGAGCGAGCGGAAATCGCCACGTCCGTCGCACTTGGGAGCGGCTGTCGCGACCATGGAAAAATGTTCGTGGCGCGTCACAGAAAACCTGGACAAGGACTCCATGGTTTTTTAATCTCTCTTTGATTGAATCCTATCCCTGGTTTCGGGGGGATTGGGGGAGAACAGTGAGAAGTTTAATCGTGCGCGGTGCCCTTCGTCGTTTCGTCTTGTTAAGACTGTCGATCGCTCTGGCTGCCGCGCTGTTTCTCCTGGCCCCGCCGCTCGCAATCGCGAAGACCGAATCCTACATCGTTATCGACGCCGGCACCGGCAAGACGCTCGCCGAGAGCAACGCCGATGCGCCGGCGCATCCCGCGTCGCTCACCAAGATGATGACGCTGTACTTGCTGTTCGACGCTCTCGAAAAAGGAAAAGTGACGCTCGATACCCCGTTTACGGTTTCCCGCTGGGCCGCGTCGCAAGCTCCTTCCAAGCTCAATCTGGTCGCCGGCCAGACGGTCCCGGTGCGCGATCTCATCCTCGGCATCGTCACCAAGTCGGCGAATGACGCCGCGGTTACCATCGCCGAGAATCTCGGGGGCAGCGAGCCCGCTTTCGCCGAGATGATGACGGCGAAGGCGCACGCCCTGGGCATGACGCACACCTTCTATCGCGACGCGTCGGGGTTGCCCAATTCGGGGCAGCTTACAACCGCACGTGACCTCGCCAAGATGGCGCTGGCGCTCTATCGTGATTTTCCGAAGGAATACCACTACTTCGCGACCGAAGAGTTCACCTATAACGGCGTCCACTTCGTCACGCACAACCACCTCATGGAGAGCTTCCAGGGGATGGACGGCATCAAGACCGGCTACATCCGCGCCTCGGGCTTCAATCTCGCCGCCTCGGCGGTGCGCGACAACCGCCGGCTGATCGGCATCGTCCTGGGCGGCGATACGGCCCATGCACGCGACCTCGAGATGGCCCGCCTGCTCAACACCGCCTTTGCCGGCCAGTCGGCTCCGCCGGTCATGACCGCGGAGGCGACGGACGACGCCGACCAGCAGCCCTCGCTGACCCGTCGGGCGGCCCACACCCTGGCGGCGCTTTCGCCGGTGGCACGTGCCGAAGCGGCGACGCCGGCCCGGGTCCGCCATGTGCGCCACGAAGCGGCCGACCATTGGAGCATCCAGGTCGGCGCCTTTGCCCAGCAAACCGCCGCCGAGAAGGCCGGCGCTGTCGCCTTGGCGAAGCTCCCGGCCAAGGGCCGCACCGTCCAGGTGCTGTCGCCCGGTCAGAGCGAGCGCTACTACCGCGCCCGCATCGTCAGCTTCTCCGAGCGCGACGCCGAAAGGGCATGCCGCGCGCTCCACAAGAAGCATCTGCAATGCGCCGTCATCGCGCCGGGCCCGACGCAACAGATGGCGGCCGCTCCCAGCCATCGCGGCTGAGCTAGCGCTCCTGTAACGGCTTAGACGCTGCTAGTAGCGGCCTAGAAGCTCGGCGGCACGATGCCGCTGGCAGCGAGCTGCTCGGAGAGCAGCGCCTTCAGCCGGCCGAGCCCCGCCTCGTCGCGCGCCTCGGCGCGGGCGACGAGAACATCCTGCGTGTTGGACGCGCGCAGCAGCCACCAGCCATCGTCGGTGCGGACACGCACGCCATCGATGTCCGACATATCGGCGCCGGCGCGCTGCAAGCGTTCGCGCACTTCGGTGATGACAGCGAATTTGCGCGTCTCGGCGCAGGGAAAGCGCAGCTCCGGCGTATTCACCACCGGCGGCAGGCGGTCGCGCAGCTCGGCAAGACTCTCGCTGCTGCGGCCCAGGATGCCGAGCAGCCGCACGGCGGCGTAAAGCGCATCGTCGTAGCCGTAATAGCGGTCGGCATAGAAGATATGGCCGCTCATCTCACCGGCCAGCGGAGCGCGGATCTCGGCCATCTTGGTCTTGATCAGGGAGTGGCCGGTCCGCCACATCAGCGGCGTGCCGCCGAGGCGCGCAATCTCGTCGAACAGGACCTGGCTCGCCTTGACGTCGGCGATGATCGTCGCCCCCGGCGTCAAGCGGATGATGTCGCCGGCAAGCATGACCATGAACTGATCGCCCCAAAGGATGCGACCCTTGCCGTCGATGACGCCGATGCGGTCGCCGTCACCGTCGAAGGCAATGCCGAGATCGCAGCCGCGCTCGAGCACCGCTTGCCGCAGCTGGACCAGATTCTTCACTTCGGTCGGATCCGGATGATGCGCGGGAAAGCGGCCATCGATGGTCTCGTTGAGCAGCTCATGCCGGCCCGGCAGGCGCGCGACCAGGCGCTGCAACACCTCACCGGTTGCGCCGTTGCCGGCATCCCAGGCGATGTGGAGCGGCCGCACGCCGTCGTAGTCGACGAGGAGACGCGCGACATAGGCGTCGATCACCTCGCGCTCGGCGGCGCCGCCGCGGCGCGCCGCCGGCGCCGGCGGCGCCGCGGCCACCCGGCCGAGGCGCTGAATCTCTGGGCCGAAGAACGGCTTCTTGCCGAGCATCAGCTTGAAGCCGTTGTAGTCCGCGGGATTGTGCGAGCCGGTCACCATCAGCCCGCCATCGACATCGAGCGTGTTGACGGCGAAATAGAGCATCGGCGTCGGGCCCAACCCGATGCGCAACGACTCGACGCCGCCTTCGGCCAGACCCTCGACCAGCGCCGCTTCGAGCGCCGGCGAGCTGAGCCGGCCGTCACGGCCGACAGCGACGCGCTTGCCACCGGACTCTTGCACGATCGCAGCGAAGGCGCGGCCGATGGCGCGCGCGTCGGCCGGGTCGAGGGTTTCACCGACCACGCCGCGGATGTCGTATTCGCGCAGGATCGTCGGGTTCAGCAGGCGACCGCTCTCGGCGTCGGCGCCGCTCATGGCCAAATCCCTCATAGGCTCAGCAATAGCTATCGAGAATCTTGCGCACGGCCGCAGCCATGTCCGGCCGGGCAAGGGCGAAGGCGATATTCGCCTGGAGAAAACCGACCTTGTCGCCGCAATCGAAGCGCGTGCCGTCGAAGCGCAGCCCGTGGAAGGGCTTGTTGCCGTGGATCAGCTCGGCCAGCGCGTCGGTGAGCTGGATCTCGTTTCCGGCGCCGCGGCCGATGCGGGCGAGATGGTCGAAAACCTCGGGCTCGAGGATGTAGCGGCCGATGATGCTGAGATTGGAGGGTGCTGTCGCCGGGTCGGGTTTCTCGACGACGCCCTTAACGTTAACGAGCCTGCCCTCCTCGCCTTCGATATCGAGGATGCCGTAACGGTTGGTGTGCTCACGCGGCACTTCCATGACCGCCACCATGCTGCCCTCGGCGCCATTCTGCGCCTCAATCATCTGCTTGAGGCAAGGCGTGTCGGCGAGGATGAGGTCGTCGGCCAGCAGCACCGCGAAAGGCTCGTCGCCGATGAGGTTGCGCGCACACCAGACGGCGTGGCCGAGGCCCAGCGGCACTTGCTGGCGGGTATAAGCGACCTGCCCGGGCTGCGGCATCCAGGAATTGAGCGCCGCGATTTGCGCTTCTTTGCTGCGCTCCCGAAGCGTCGTCTCGAGCTCATAGGAATGATCGAAATGGTCCTCGATCGCGGTCTTGGAGCGTCCGGTAACGAAGATGAACTCCTCAATTCCGGCGGCCTGCGCTTCTTCCACCGCGTATTGAATGAGCGGCTTGTCTACCACCGGCAGCATTTCCTTAGGCATCGCCTTGGTCGCCGGCAGGAACCGCGTCCCCAGCCCGCCAACAGGAAAGACCGCCTTGCGAACGCGCTGTGCCATATAAATGTCTCTTCGTCGATGGAGGGAGCGTGTTTGGGGAATAACGGAAAGCCCCAGCCGCTTGTTCCCTCGCAGGGTTACTGCGCGGCCGTCGGTCGCACGCCGATTATATATCAGTTTATAACTTCAGCGCGGCCGACAAGCCAGCGGCCAGAACTTAGTCGCGCAGTAGTACCTCGCGCGCTCGGTTGATCTGGGCAGCAAGATAGGTCGAACCGCCCTGATCGGGGTGGATCTTCATCATCAGCCGGTGATAGGCGGCGCGAATCTCCGCCTCACCGGCACCCGCCGCCAAGCCCAGAACGGCGTAGGCCTCCTCGCGCGTCATGGCGTCGCCTGCGCGCCCCGGGGGTGGTCCTGCCGCCTCGCCGGCCGCGCGCCAGCCCGGCGCGAAGCGGTCGAGATAGGCCTCGAGCAGATGCGCGCCTTGCGCGTCTTCGGCGCGGCATGTGCGCCAAAGTTCCACCAACTCGTCCCGTCCGAGCTCGCTCAACTGGCGCCCCTGAAAGCGGCCGCGACGCACGGTGCCGGACATGGTGGCGGTGTCGTGATCGAGCCGCATGCGCAGATATTCGGTCTCGACCTCCGAGACTTGACCACGCGGCGGCGCCGCGGCCGGGCGGTGCCGGCGCCAATGCAGCCAGCCACGCAGCAGAATGGGCGCGATGCCGCCGATCTCGGCAAGGCCGAGGCCGAGCCGGCCGCTGGCGACGAGCACGACCAGCAGCAGCGCCGCTACGGTGGCGCCGACGGAGATGAGCAGTACGCGCGCGCCGCGGGCCAGCTTCGCGGGATCGGCTTCGACGAAGGCGCGCAGCAGCCAGAGCGCGAGCAACAGCACCAAAACGCCGAGGCCGAGATAGACGATCATCCGCTCTCTGTGCCGCCGATGGCGCCGGCGAGCAGGCGAGCGGCGCCGCCGGCGCGGTTTCCGTAAGCGGTGAGCGCCGCCCGCCCGCCCGCGGCATAAGCCGCAACCGCGCCGAGCAATTGCCGAAGCTGCTGGGCGCTGGCCGCGTCGAACCTGCCGTAAGCGCCGCCGGAAAGCCGGGCGATCTGCCGGAAAGCGCTGCCGGCCGTTTCGTCGCCGCCCTCGTGAAACACGAAGATCGGAACCCCCAACAACCCGAGCTCGCCGGCGAGGTGGCTCAGCTCGTCCAGCTTCTCCTCCATCGCATCGCCAACGAAGACCAGCGCGTTCACCTTCTCCGCCCGCGCCTCGCGCAGCGCGTGCGCGAGCACGCGACCAATCTGCGTCTCGCCGCCGACGCAGGAGACACGACGCATGGCACGATGCAGATCCGCGGCGGTGCCAAGCCAGCGGCTCGCTTTGCATTCATGGAAGCCGCGGTAAAAGACCAGCTGCACGTCGAGCCCGCCGAGCGCCGCTGCCGCCTCGAACATCTCGCCTTGCAGCCGGCAGGCATGGTCCCAGGTGGCCTCGCGGCTTGCCGTCGCATCGAGCGAAAAGATCAGGCGCCCGCGACCGCTTTCGGGTCGCAACGCCGGCATCGTCTTGACCTGGCGCAGGAACGCCTCGACCTCGGCGGATTGCCGGTCGGCAGGAAGCTGCTTGTCGCGATCGCGGTCGTTTGCCATCGACCTATTATATGGGGTGCGCCGCGCCGGCGCTCAGCTGGCCGTGTCTCTCACCCAGACCGGTCCCCAGAGATTGAGCGCTTTGCCTCCGGCCGGCCAGCGTTTGCCCGGCACCCCCTTGGCCAGACGCTCAAGCTCGGCGGAGATCTCGATATTGTTGCCGTCGGGGTCCTTGACCATGAAAAAGAGATTGTTGCCGGCGCCATGGCGGCCCGGCCCCCACCAGATGCCGACATCGTGCGCAGCGAAATGATCGGCCCAGTCCCGGATATCGTCCCAGCCCGGCACCTCGAGCGCGAAATGATCGCTGGCGGATTGGGGCGCGCGGAAGACGGCGAAGCTGTGATGCTCGAGATTGCCGCGCAGGAAGCAGACATTGACTTCGCCGAGCCCGCCCTTGCCGTCATCGACATGAACCGTATCGGAGACGAGGAAGCCCAACACGTCGCGGTAGAACGCCATCATGGCAGGAAAGCGCTCCGACGCGACGACGACATGCTGAAGGCGGCCGGGCAATCCGGAGACGGTTGCCGGAGACTCCCTGCCCCCTACGCCGAAAACCGCGAGCCGGCCATCGGGATCGCGCAACGCAAAGCCGCCCTGAGCGAAAAGCGGCGTCGGCGAAGCGAGCCCCTCGGCGCCGCGCTCGCGCAGAAAGCGGCGGTAGCGCTCGAGCTGCTCGTCATCCTGCAGCGCAAACGCGCTCCAGGGATGACCGCGCGGCTCGCCCCGGCCGATGACCAGGCGCCGCTCGTGACCTTCGGCGAGATAGAGGTCGCTGTCGAGACGCGACACGCTCATCCCGAGCGCTCGCGCATAGAAAGCCGCAAGCGCCTTTGGATCCGGTGAATCAAGGCGAAGATGATCGAGCGCGGCAGGCCAGAGCGGCGAGACCCCGAGCGTTGCATCCGCCATCATGCGGCGCGCACCCAAACCGCGGTGTCGTGGAAGACGGCCCCGCCATTGGGAAGACCGGGATCGGCGCTGATCAAAGCGTTGATGCCGATGCCTTCGTCGAACGCGCGGTTGGGCCAGATGCCTTCGACCACCAGGACGCCGCGCTGCAGCCCGTCGAAAGCGCGGGCATGGAGCAGCACGGTGCCGAGGCGATTGCCGAGCCTGACGCGATCGCCATCGCCGAGACCGAGCGCGGCAAGATCGTCAGGATGGATGCGCACGACCGGCCTGCCCTCGCGCCCGAGGCTCGACGGCATGTTGTTGAAGGTGGTGTTGAGGAAGGAGCGCGCCGGCGGTGCCACCATGCGGAAGGGATGCTCGGCATCGGAGCGGTCGATCACCGCCACCTGATCGGGAAAGCGCGGCAGCGCCGCATGATTAGGGCCGATCGCGGCCCAATCGGCATCGAAATGGAAGCGCTTATCGGCATGAGCGAAGCCGTCGAGAAAATGCGCCGTCGCGAAAGGCAGCGCCAGGTCGTGGCCGCCGCGGTCATAGATGGTCGCGGCATCGGGCAATCCGGAGGCGGCGAGCGTGCCGTCGATGATTTCCCATTCCGTCATGGTAAAGCCGGGATGATCGGCACCGAGTCGCTTGGCCAGCGCGCAAATGACGGAATGGTTGGAGCGGGCTTCACCAGGCGGCTCGACCACCTTGCGCGCGACCTGAAGGAAGGTGTGAGCGCCGGCGGTGTAGATGTCGTCGTGCTCCAACATCGTCGTCGCCGGGAGCACGATATCGGCCATCGCCGCCGTCTCGGTCATGAACTGCTCGTGCACGCAGGTGAAGAGGTCGGAGCGGAGAAATCCGCGGCGCACCTTGTTGGAGTCCGGCGATACGACCAGCGGGTTGGTGTTCTGGATGAGCAGGGCGGTCACCGGCGGCCCGTCGCCGAGGTCACGTCGATCGCCGGTCAGGATCGGACCAATGCGCGACTGGTCGAGGATGCGGGTTTTGGCATCGACCGCGTCGAGTCCTTCGATAAGGCTGCGGTTGAGCTTGTAGATGCCCGCGCCATTGGCATAGAGCGCGCCGCCGCCCTCGTGCTGCCAAGCACCGGTGACCGCCGGCAGGCAGCTCGCCGCGAAGAGCTGCATGGCGCCGTTGCGGCTGCGCGAGAAGCCATAGCCGATACGCAGGAAGCTGCGCTTGGTGCGGCCGTAAAGTCGGGCGAAATCGATGATCGCGCGCTCGGAAAGCCCGGTGATCGCCGACGCCCAGGCAGGATCGCGGGTGGCAAGATGGGTCTCGAGCGCTTCGGCGCCGCGGGTATAGCGCGCCATGTAGGCGCGGTCCGCGTAGCCTTCGCGAAACAGCACATGCATCACCGCGCAAGCGAGCGCGGCGTCGGTGCCGGGACGCGGCGCCAGATGGATGTCGGCGACCTCGGCGGTCGGCGTGCGGTAGGGATCGATGACGACGAAGGTCGCAGCGCGCTCTTTGCGCGCGCGCGTGATGTGCGTCATCAGATTGACCTGTGTCGCGACCGGGTTGCCGCCCCAGACCACGACCAGATCGGCGAGCGGAATCTCGCGCCCGTCCACGCCGCGCTTGACGCCCGCGCCGGCGAGCCAGCCGCAATCAGAAAGGACGTTGCAGATGGTCGAGTGCTGACGCGAGTAGCGCATGGCATGGCGCAGCCGGTTGATGCCGTCGCGCTGCACCAGCCCCATGGTGCCGGCGTAGAAATGCGGCCATACCGTCTCGCTGCCGTAGCGGCGCGCCGCGTCGGCAAAGGCTTCGGCGACCCGGTCCAACGCCTCGTCCCAAGCGATCGGAACGAAGGCCGCCGCGCCCACGCCTTTATCGCCGACTCGGCGCAGCGGGGTTGTCAGCCGCTCCGGATGGTGCTGGCGCTCGGCATAGTGCGAGACCTTGGCGCAGACCACGCCGGCGGTATAGGGATGGTTTTTCCGGCCATAAACCCGTCCGATGGTTGCGGGATCGAGGCGCTCCACCTCGAGGGCGCAGGTGCTCGGGCAGTCATGCGGACAGACCGAAGGTACAAAGTCGCGCGGCACTGGCACCTCCTCCAGCGCCACTATATGGCGCAGGAAGGGCGCGGGAAAGCCGGTTGCGCCGCCGGTCCCGGGGTGGCATCGTCAGCCGTCGGCGCCGTGCGACCAGCGCGCTTGCGCGCCTTGACGATGACAGCGGCAGTGTTAGGGTATTTACCCTAAAGCCGAGGGTGGGGGCGAGGAATGAGCGTCACCAATCACGGCGAGGCTGGCGCCGCGGCGCCGCGTCTTGCCAAGCCGCGCGTGCCCGAGAAACCGCTGTCGCTCCTTCAGTTCATGCGCGTGCTGCGCGACAATTCGCTCGCCACCTACCGGCACGAGGCCTACAGCGCCGATATCCTCGAGCGCCGGCTGTTTTGGAAGCGCACCTTCTTCGTCAACGAACCCAGCGCGCTAAAGCACATTCTGCTCGATAACGTCGCCAACTATCGCAAGACGGAAATCACGCGTCGGCTGCTCGAGCCCGGCCTCGGCCGCGGCTTGTTGACGAGCGAGGGGGAGACCTGGCGGCGGCATCGCCGGATCATGGCACCGGCCTTCGATCATCGCAGCATCGTCGGCTATGCGCCGATCATGACCGAGATCGCCGAGCGGCTGGTGGCCGAATGGGGCGGCCGGCCGCAGGGCACCGAGCTAGACATCGCGGCGGCGATGATGCATGCGACCTTGCACATCATTTCGCGGACGATGTTCTCCTCCGATTCCGACGACATCGTCGACATCGTCGAGAAGGGCGTCGAGCGTTACCAAGCCGAAGTACGCCCCGGGCTCGCCGATCTGCTCGAACTGCCGGTCTGGTTGTCTCGGCTCGGCTCCGGCCACCATCCCGAGCGCATCTTTACCGAGTTCGACCGCGCCATCGACCGGCTGCTCGCGGCGCGCGAGCGCGATCCGGCATCGCAGCCCAAGGACCTGCTCGCCCGTCTCATCGCCGCCCGCGACGAAGAAACCGGCGGCGGCATGAGCGCCGCGGAAGTCCGCAACCAGGTGGTCACCATTTTCATGGCCGGCCACGAGACGACGGCGCTGGCGCTGACCTGGACCTGGTACCTACTGTCGCAGCATCCAGCGGTCGAAGCCAAGCTCCATGCCGAGTTGGAGGCGGTTCTCGGCGGGCGGACGCCGCGGCACGAGCAGCTCGGCCAACTGCCCTACACCCGCATGGTCATCGAGGAAGCGATGCGCCTCTATCCGCCGGCCCACACGCTGTCGCGCAGGGCCATGGGCGAGGACGAAGTGCTGGGCCGGCGCATTCCCAAAGGCGCGCAGATCATGATCGTGCCCTGGCTGCTGCACCGCAATCCGCGGCTTTGGCCAGATCCTGAGCGCTTCGATCCCGAGCGCTTCGCGCCGGACCGCGCGGCGTCGCGCCATCGCTTCGCCTATATTCCGTTCGGCGCCGGCCCCCGCATCTGCATCGGCGCCGCCTTCGCCATGGCGGAAGCGATGCTGATCTTGGCGACGGTCGCGCAACGCTATCGGCTGCGCCTCAAACCCGGTTTCCCCGTGGAGCCGCAAGGCCTCATCACCTTGCGCCCCCGGCATGGCATGCAGATGATCCCGGAGCGGCGCTGAGCTGTGCTCAGCAATTCGCCCTAGCGATCCTCTTCACGCAGCGACAAGAGGCTGGCATTGCCGCCGGCGGCGGTGGTGTCGACGCTCAGCGACCGCTCGACGGCGAAGCGGTGAAGATAGTGTGGACCGCCGGCCTTCGGGCCGGTGCCCGACAGGCCTTCGCCGCCAAAGGGCTGCACGCCGACGACGGCGCCGATCATGTTGCGGTTGACATAGGTATTGCCGATGGCGAGGCGGCGGTGGATGTGTGCCACCGTCTCATCGATGCGACTGTGAATTCCGAGCGTCAGGCCGTAGCCGGAAGCGGCGATGGCGTCGAGGACATTGTCGAGCGCATCGCCGCGCCAGCGGACGACATGCAGGATCGGGCCGAACACCTCGCCCTCGAGCACATCGAGGCGGTCGATCTCGAACGCGCGCGGCGCGAAGAAGCTGCCCTGCTCGGTGCCCGCCGGCAGATCGAGCGCACAGATCAGCCGCCCCTCGCGCACCATCCGCGCGGCATGTCGCTCGAGCGATTGGCGCGCGTCGTCGTCGATCACCGGACCGATATCGGTGGCGAGGAGCCCCGGATCGCCAATGACGAGCTCGCGCATGGCGCCGGCGAGCAGGCTCATCGCGCGCGGGGCGATGTCGTCCTGCAGGAACAGCACGCGGAGCGCCGAACAGCGCTGGCCGGCGCTGTTAAAGGCGGAGGCCAGCACATCGACGACGAGCTGCTCGGGAAGCGCCGATGAATCCGCAATCAGCGCATTCTGCCCGCCAGTTTCGGCGATGAAGGGGACGATCGGGCCGGACCGCTTGGCAAGCGCAAGATTGATGGTGCGCGCCGTCTCGGTCGAGCCGGTGAAGGCGACGCCGCCGATGCGGGGATCGGCGACAAGCGGCGCGCCGACCTGATTGCCGTCGCCGGGCAGCAAGGCCAGCAGATCGCCGGGAATGCCGGCCTCATGCAACAGGCGAACCGCAGCGGCAGCAACGAGCGGCGTCTGCTCCGCGGGCTTGGCGATGACCGCGTTGCCGGCAGCGAGCGCGGCAAGGATCTGACCGGTGAAGATGGCCAGCGGGAAATTCCACGGCGCGATGCAGGCAAAGACGCCGCGGCCGTGAAGCGACAGCGTGTCTCGCTCGCCGGTCGGGCCCGGCAGCAGGCTCGGCGCCGCAAATTCGGCACGGGCGCGGCTGGCGTAATAGCGGCAGTAGTCGACCGCCTCGCGCAGCTCGGCGAGCGCGTCCGGAATGGTCCGCCCGCCCTCGCGCACGATCAGCGACAGCAGTGACGGGTGGCGGGCCTCCATGAGCTCGGCGGCGCGCTCGAGACAAGCGGCGCGGTGCTCGGCGCCGATCGCGTCCCAACCTGGCGCCGCCGCCGCCGCGCGCGTCAGCGCTTCGTCGAGATGCGCCTGAGATGCCGTTGCCACCGTGCCGAGCTCGCGCCGGCGATCGGCAGGGTCGAGCACCGGGTTCGCCAGCCCCGCCCTCTCCTCGCCGCCGATGATCGGTGCGGCGTGCCAAGGCTCGACGGCATAGGTCATCGCCTCAGCCAGCCCGACAAGGCGCAACCGGTCCGACAGATCGATGCCCCGCGAATTGCGGCGCGACGCGCCATAGAGCTCCTGCGGCACCGGAATGCGGGGATGGCGCTTTTGCGGCAGGGCGGCCAATCGGGCGATGGGATCGGCGACGATCTCCGCGATGGGGGCGGCCTCGTCGACGAGCCGATTGACGAAAGACGTGTTCGCACCGTTCTCGAGCAGGCGCCGCACGAGATAGGCCAAGAGGTCCTCATGGCCGCCGACCGGCGCGTAGACCCGGCAAGGAAGGCCCAGGCCGCCCTTGCCAACGACTTGCTCATGGAGCGCTTCGCCCATGCCGTGCAGGCGCTGAAACTCGAAATCGCGCCGCTCGCCCGCGAGCTCGAGCACCGCCGCCACGGTGTGCGCATTGTGAGTCGCGAATTGCGGGTAGAACGCGTCGGGCGCGGCGAGGAGCCGTTTGGCGCAAGCGAGATAGGAAACGTCGGTGGCGAGCTTGCGGGTGAAGACCGGGTAGCCGTCGAGCCCTTGCTCCTGGGCGCGCTTGATCTCGCTGTCCCAATAGGCGCCTTTCACGAGCCGCAACATCAAGCGGTGCTTGCCGCGACGGGCCAACGCGGCGAGCCAGTCGATCAGCGGCAAGGCCCGCTTCTGGTAGGCCTGGACGGCGAGTCCGAGGCCGTTCCAGCCGGCGAGATCGGGATCAAGCGCCACGCGCTCGATGAGGTCGAGCGAAAGCTCGAGCCGGTTCGCTTCCTCGGCATCGATGGTGAAGCCGATGCCGGCGGACCGCGCGCGCCGCGCCAGCGCGTCGAGGCGCGGGGCGAGTTCGCGCATGACGCGCTCGTGCTGGCTCTCCTCGTAGCGGGGGTGAAGCGCCGACAGCTTCACCGAAATGCCGGGCCGATCGGCGACGTCATCACCCGTTCCCGCGGCGGCGCCGATGGCGGCGATGGCCGCCTCATAGGCGGCGAAATAGCGATCAGCATCGTCGGCATCGCGCGCCGCCTCGCCGAGCATGTCGTAGGAATGACGGTAGCCTTGACGCTCGGCCGGCCGAGCGCGGTCGAGCGCTTCGGCGATGGTGCGGCCGATGACGAACTGCCGGGCGAGAACGCGGATGGCCGCTGTGACCGCCTGGCGAACGAGCGGCTCACCCGAGCGCGCCAACAATCGACGGAGAGCTTGGGCGAGATCGCCGTGCGCCTCGCCCTCGCCGATCAATCGCCCGGTGAGCATCAAAGCCCAGGTCGAGGCATTGACCAGGAGCGAGCCGGAATGGCCCAGATGGCTCGCCCAATCTGCCGGCGCGAGCTTGTCGCGGATGAGGCGGTCCACAGTGGCGGCATCGGGGATCCGCAGCAGCGCCTCGGCAAGGCACATCAAGGCCACGCCTTCGGGCGAGGACAGCGCATATTCATGAAGCAGGGCATCGATGCCGCCCTTGCCGCGCTGGCGCTTTCGTGCCTCGGCGACGAAGCGGCTTGCACGTCGCTCGATGCGCTCGGCCGCCTCCGGCGGCAGCGCCGCCTCGGTCAAAATCCGCGCGACCGCCGCCCCTTCCTCCTCGCAGTGAGCAAGACGCATCGCTTGGCGCGACGGGTCGGCGGGCGGAGGCGAAGCGAAGACGAGGCCCATGGGGTGCTGCTTAACCAAGCTTAGGACGATCAGGCGACCTGAGCGAGACGTGTGAAGAAGCGGGCGGCGCGCCAAACCGACGCAAGCCGGACCGGCGCCAGCGATTATGGTAAAGACGGGGCGGTCCGATCGAGGCCGGGTTGGCGGCGGACGCCTCTCCGGATAGATAGTGTCGGCGCAGAATCTCCCAGCAATAGTGGCCCATCACTAAACCCCGCGGCGCACCACTGATCCGCAGGAAGGCTGCGACTCCGGGTCGCGCTGGCGGACCGACCGTGCTATAAGGACGCCGGGATTGTTCGGGACTTGCTCAACCCGACGGTTCCGGATCATGATGAGACGCAAAAGCGTCCGTGACGACCCTTGGGTCTGAAAGTTCGCCAAGGGGGCCAACCAGACCATATCTGCAATGAACCGCCGGCAAGAGCGGGGCCAAAGACGGGAGGTAACGCGTATCATGAAGACCACAACGGTTTCTCGTCGCAAATTTATCAAGCGCGCGGCATTGGCGACGACTGCTGCCGTTGCAGCACCTTACATGCGCACTTCTTATTCCGCCGGCAAGCTCACGCTTGGCTGCTGGGACCATTGGGTCCCCGGTGCCAATGACACGCTGACCGCGATCGTCAATGAGTGGGGTGCGCAGAACCACGTCGAGACGCATATCGACTACATCACCTCGGTCGGCGACAAGGATCTGCTGACGGCCAGCGCCGAAGCGGAAGCGAAGACCGGCCACGACATCATGCAGCATCGCGCCTGGCAGGTTCAGGTGCATCGCGATGTGCTCGAACCGGTCGACGACGTGATCGACCGCCTGGTCAAGGATCATGGGCCGATCGCCACGATCAGTGAGTACCTGGCCAAGGACACGCACGGCAAATGGAAAGGCGTACCAACCGTTGTCGGCAGCCAGGTCAAGCCATGCTGCTCGCGGATCGATCTCTATAATAAATATTGCGGCGTCGACGTCACGAAGATCTTCCCGTTCGGCGACACTCGCGACAAGACCTTGGTCGATGGCTGGAACTGGGACCTCTATCTGACGACGGCGGAAAAGCTGTTCAAAGGCGGCTATCCCGTCGGTCTCCCGATGGGCCAGACCAGCGATGCGATCGACTGGGTGGGCGCGCTCTTCCGCTCCTACGGCGCGGTCTTCGTCGACGAGAAGGACAATGTCACCGTCGACAGCGCTGAGACCCGCGCCGCGCTCGAATACGCGCAGAAGCTGATGAAGTTCAACCCGCCCGATGTCTATGCCTGGGACGATGCCGGCAACAACAAATGGCTCATCTCCGGCAAGGGGTCGAGCATTATGAACCCGCCCAGCGCCTGGGCCGTGGCGAAGCGCGACAATATCAAGGTGGCGGAGCAGTGCTGGACGCACGACATGCCCCGTGGCCCCAAGGGCCGGTTCGCGCCCTACCTGCCCTTCTATTATGGCGTGTGGACCTTCGCTCAGAACAAATCGGCGGCCATGGACCTCATCCACTACATCGTCGACAAGCCGCAGGCGAAACGACAGGTAGCCGCCTCGGTGGGGTACGACTTGCCGGCCTTCAAGAGCTACTACGACTTCGACACCTGGAAAACGGTCGAGCCGCCCAAGGGCACGGTCTACAACTACCCGCCGCGCGGCGACGAAGAGCTCAGCATCACCGGCTACCCCGCTCGCGCCGATGTGGCGGCGCAGATCTACAACCAGTCGCTGCAGACCGTGATGATCGGCAAGGTGTCGCAGGGCGGCGAGAAGATCGACGACGTCGTCAAATGGGCGAAGAACGAGTGCGAGGGCTATCTGCGCAGCTAAGGCTGGGCGGACGGCGTTAGTCTAATCGCAACGGCGCGGCGTGGTCCCCACGCCGCGCCGGCGTGCGCAAGCCGCGCACCCGTCGCTGGTGGGAGTGGTAACGTCATGAGTGATACGATTCCACGGACTCTGGCGTCGGGCAATACCGCGGCGGCGATCGGACGCCCGGGCAGCCTTTACCGCATGTCGCGGCAACGCTCGACCGTCGCTTTCCTCTTCGCGCTGCCTCTCCTCGTCGTCATCGGCGGACTCATTGTCTATCCCGGCTTTTACGCGGTCTATCTGTCGACGCTCAACACGCGGATGAACAGGTTCATCGGCTTAGGCAATTACACATTCCTGTTCAGCCGCGACACGTTTTGGATGGTGGTGGAGCAGACTTGCCTCTTTGCCATCACTGCCGTGATCTTCAAGGCGCTCATCGGCATCGTCACCGCGCACCTCGTCAACAATCTGCCGAGCAAAGGCCAACGCAAGTGGCGCGGGATGCTCCTCATTCCCTGGGTCATGCCGCTATCGCTCAGCACTCTCGGTTGGCGCTGGCTGCTCGACCCGACCTACAGCGCCTTCAACTGGCTTTTCGCTCAGTTCGGCGGACCGCAGATCGGCTGGCTCAGTGATCCGATGTGGGCGCGCTTCTCTGCCATTCTGGTCAACGTGTGGTTCGGCGCCCCGTTCTTCCTGATCATGTATCTCGCCGCGCTCAAATCGGTCCCCGGCGAGCTTTACGAGGCGGCATCGATCGACGGCGCCACCGCTTGGCAAAAGCTCATTCACGTGACGCTGCCGATGATGCGCAACATCATCTCGATCACCATACTGTTCTCGCTCATCGTCACTTTCGCCAATTATGACATCGTCAACGTGCTCACCGCGGGCGGTCCGCGCAATATGACTCATGTTATTGCCACCTGGGCCTTCCAACTCGGCATCGCAAGCGGCGACATCCCGCTGGGCGCTTCGGTGTCGCTCTTCATGTTCCCGATTCTGGGCATCTGCGCGATTTTCATCCTGCGCGGTGTGCGCCGGCGCGGAAAGGAGATTTGATGACCGCGATCACCGCCGATACCGCAGCTGTCGTCAAAGGCGGCAGCCTGCGCCGCAATCGGCGCTGGGCGCTTATCACCTCCTATGTCTGCCTCGCGCTCTTCGCCATCTTCTTCCTGACGCCGCCCTTCTATGCTCTGGTCACCGCAACCAAGAGCACCGAAGAGATCTCGAACCAGAATACCATTCCCTGGCTGCCGTCGATGTCGCCGACGCTGTCCAACCTCGAGACTCTGTGGACGCAGACGGACTTCCCGATCTATCTCAAGAACAGCGCCATCGTGACGGTCTGCGTCGTGGCGATCACCATGGTAATTGCCGTGCCGGCGGCATTCTCGCTCGGGCGGATGAAGTTCTGGGGCTCCGGGATTCTTGCCACAGGTGTGTTCCTCACTTATCTCGTTCCCGACACTTTGCTCTTCCTGCCGCTGTTCAAGGTCGTCGGGTCGTTCGGGCTGCTCAATTCCTATTGGGGCCTGGTTCTCGTCTATCCGACACTGACGGTCCCATTCTGCACCTGGATCATGATCGGCTATTTCCAGAGCATTCCCAAGGAGCTCGATGAAGCGGCGCTGATCGACGGCGCGAATCACCTGCAGATGCTGTTCAAGATCTTCATTCCGGTGGCGCTGCCCGGGCTCATCGCCGCCACGATCTTCGCTTTCACCGCCTGCTGGGCGGAGTTCGTTTATCCGATGGCTTTCATCTTCACCTCCAGCCAACAAGTGCTGACCGCCGGAACGATCACGACGCTGGTCAAAGCCGACGTCTATCAATGGGGCATGATCATGACCGCCCAGTTGATCGCGGCGATGCCGCCCCTCATCCTCTACGCCTTCCTCATGGATTACTACATCGCCGGGCTCACCGCCGGCGCGACGAAGGGATAAGCGCCATGGCACAAGTGACGCTCAACAAGGTTGTCAAGAAGTTCGACCAAACCGAGGCGGTGCGCGGCATCGATCTCGACATCGCTGACCAGGAGTTCGTCGTGTTGGTCGGGCCGTCCGGCTGCGGCAAGAGCACCACGCTGCGTATGATCGCGGGCCTGGAGGAAACCACGGCCGGCGAGATCGTGATCGGCGGACAGATCGTCAACGATCTGCCGCCCAAGGATCGCGACATCGCCATGGTGTTTCAGAACTATGCCCTCTACCCGCACATGACCGTCTTCGAGAACATGTCTTTCGGCCTTCGGCTGAAGAAGTTCCCGAAAGCAGAGATCAAGCAGCGCGTCGAGCGCGCCGCGCGTATCCTCGACATCACCGAGCTGCTCGAGCGCCGGCCGCGCCAGCTGTCGGGCGGTCAGCGCCAGCGCGTCGCCATGGGCCGCGCCATCGTGCGCAATCCCAAGGTCTTTCTGTTCGACGAGCCGCTGTCAAACCTCGATGCCAAGCTGCGCGTGCAGATGCGCACCGAGATCAAAAAGGTGCACCAGCAGGTCCGCACCACGACGGTCTATGTCACGCATGATCAGGTGGAGGCCATGACGCTGGCCGACCGGGTCGTGGTGATGAATGGGGGCCTCATCGAACAGATCGGCACGCCGCACGAGCTTTACCACGCGCCGAAGACGCGGTTCGTTGCGGGGTTCATCGGCTCGCCGGCGATGAACTTCCTGCCCTGTCGGCTGATCGAGCATTCGGGAGCGCTTTCGGCGCAGATGGGCGGCGGCCTCACGCTGCCCGTCCCCGCCGAGCGCAACGCCGCCTATCGGCCTCATCTCAATCGAGACCTGCTCTTCGGCATCCGCCCCGAGCACGTCACCGAGACGCGTTCCTACGGCGCCGGCGCCGAGTTCACCATGCCGGTCGACGTCGTCGAGCCCATGGGCATGGAAACCATGGTCTACTTCGTCGTCGATGGCGCCGAGGTGTGCGCTCGTGTGAGCCCTGAAGCGGCACTGCAGCCCGGCGAACGCATGCGCTTCATGGCCGACATGCGCCACATGCACCTGATCGACCCTGAAAACGACGGGGTGATCGAGGTGCCAGCGTCGGCGCGCGTCAACGGCGCTGCCACCGCGGCTTAGGCGCGAAGCGCCTAGCTGCTGATCCGGTTCAGCATCTTCTCCGGCGGCCGCTCGCCCCATTGCGAGACGAAGCCGTCTTCGGCAGAGATCAAATTGGCGCCGTTTCGCGCATTGAGCCGATCCGTATCGGTCCAGTGCTCATGCGTGCGGCCCCACGGATCGGCCCAGTAGTCGTAGATCTGGCTGCCGAGCAAGTGGCGGCCAAAGCCCCACATATGCTCATATTTGCCCTTCTGCCGCAGATGCTCGTGGCCGAGGAAGACGTCGTCGACGTCCAAAACCTCGAAGGAAAGATGGTTCAGCCCGGCTTTCTCATGCTGCAGGCAGAAGAAGGCGTGATGGTCGACGTATTCCTCGCCGCGATCGCAGCGGTTGAAGGAGCCGATGATGTGGTCCTTGCTGCCCGCGTAGACATCGTCGGAGCAGATCAGGCCGAGCGTATCCCGGAACCAGTCCACCGTCTCCCGCAAGCGCGGCGTTCCCATCACACCGTGACCGATCCGCTTCACATGCGCCGCGCCGCGTTGCAGCCTCATCAGTTCGCCGGGCCGCTTGAGCGCGTCGCTGCCCGTATTCATCAGCTGGCGCGGCACTTGGATCGGCGCCACCGATTCGATCCCGTAAACGACCTCGATCTGGTAGCCATTGGGCTCCTTGAGGCGAATACGCTTGCCGCCGCCGGGCTCATCGATGCTCTCCACCGCCGAGGCGCCGGGCAGCTTCGCCAAGCGGTCGAGATCCTCCTCACTGGCGGCGTCCCAAGCGAGCCCGACGAAACGCGGCTCGCCCAGCTCTGTCACATGGAGGTGATGGACGGGATCGGTCCCCCGCATATAGAGCGCCTTGCTCGTGCGCGCCGCCCGGACCATGCCGAAATCGGTGAGAAACTCTTCCATCAGGTCGAGATCCGGCGCGCGCAGCCGGCCATAGGCGATGTCCTTGACCTTGATCGTGGGCATTTGTTCCTCCCTGAAGCGGCGAAGCCCCTGGGACGAGTATGACGCCGGCGCCCGCCAGGGCAAGCCTTACAGGCGTCAGCCGGCGAATGGCCGGAAATGCTTGGCCAGCGCCAGACCTTGATTTTGGTAGTTGGATTTGATGCTGACGCCATAAACGCGATCGGGATGCCCGGCCATTCGTTCATAGCGCAGCCAGGCGACCGTCTGGCCATGCTCAAGCATGAACGGGACTTCGTGTGAACGCACCTCCAGCACCGCGCGGCTGCCGCCGGCACGCCCGTTCCAGCCGAAGCCGGGATCGAAGAACCCCGCATAATGCACGCGATATTCGCCGGAGCGGGTGTAGTAAGGCACCATCTCCGCCGCAAGGTCGGGTGGCACCCCCACCTCCTCGGCGGTGGCAAGAATGTAAAACTCGTCCGGGTCGAGGATCAGCGTTGCCTCGCGGTGATAGGTTATGCGCTCCCAATAGTCATGCGGGTCGTAGGCGCCGAGCGCGTCGATATCGATCTTGTCGGTATGCTTCTTGGCGCGATAGCCGATGACGCTGCCCTGACCCTGGCCTTTGAGGTCGATGGTCACGGGCACGAGATTGTCTCTGATCTGATGGCGTGCGCCGTCCGCGCGCACGAGCTGGCCTTCGTCATAGAGGCGATGCAGCTCGCTCACGGCGATGATCGGATTACCGCGCTGGAAGCGCAGCTGATTGAGCCGCGAGCCCTGGCGCGCGACGATGCTGAAGGTTTGCGGAGCGATCTCGAGGTAAAGGGGGCCTTCATAGCCGCGCTCGATCTGATCGAACGCGGTGCCGCGGTCGGTGATGAGGCGCGTGAGCACATCGAGGCGGCCCGTCGAACTCTTCGGGTTGGCAAAGCCCATGACGCCGCCGCTGAGACGCACTCTCTCCATCAGCGGCACGACATAGACGCAGCCGCGCTCGAGCACCGCGCCTTCGGCAAGGTCGAGGGGATATCCGCCCATCTCCTTGACCTTGTCCATGACGCTGGCTTCGGCGCCCGGCAGAAAGCTCGCCCGCACGCGGTAGGCATGATGGCCGAGACGCAGGTCCATGCTCGCCGGCTGGATCTGTGCCGGTTCGATCTCGGGTGCGGCGGTGATCTCGCGGGCGCGGATCATCGCCATGATTGCCTGATAGGGCAGCACGCCGGTGCCCATCCGCTGGGCGAGCCCGGCCGAGCCTGTATCCGCCGACGCAAGCACCGAGGGCGCCATGCCGAGGCTTTCCGTCATTGTGTCTGTTGTCCTCGCGATGTGAGGCGGATGGTGCAACGGATCGCAGGCGCGATCAAATGATTACCATTCAGATTCAATCCCCCGCCTCCACCAGTCCGAGCCTTTTTCTAGGGCTTTGAAATGACACGATATTGGGGATTATCCCCGTTATCCACAGACAGGTGGTAGTGAGCAATGGTGGACAAACTGCGCTTATCGGAAGTCGCGGCTCTCGATGCGGAGCTCGACGGGCGCGCTGAGGCCGGGATCGCCGAGCCGACGCAGCAGCGGCGAAAGATCGGTAAGACGGCCAGCGACGACATGGATGACTTCGCCCTCGCGCTGCAGGCGGCCGGTGACTTCGACCAGCTTGGCGCCCATGACGATCGAACGGAAGCGCTCGAACACCTTGCGCCAGACGACGATATTGGCGATGCCGGTCTCATCCTCGAGCGTCATGAAGATGACGCCGCTCGCCGTCGCCGGCTGCTGACGCACGATGGCAAGCCCGGCGAGCTTGACGAGTCCTGATGGCGGCGCCGTGGTTAGCTGTGCATTCGGCAGGATGCGGCGCGCCGCGAGCTCCGAGCGCAACAGCGCCAGCGGATGGCGTTTCAGAGAGAGGCCGGTGGCGCGATAATCCTCGACAACATGCTCGCCCAGGCCCATTGCCGGCAGCGGCGCCGGCGGCTCGGGACTCCCGGCGGCGAGCGGTGCCAGCAAAGGCAGCGGCATCTCCGGCTTGACATGCCCAAGCCCTTTCACCGCCCAGAGCGCCTGGCGCCGATCGAGCCCCATCGAGCGAAAGGCATCGGCATCGGCCAGCCGCTCCAGCGCACCGCGGGAAAGCCCAGTCCGGTGCTGCAGCTCGGCGGGCCAACGGAATGGGGCATGACGTTGCGCCACGAGCTTGTCCCTGATTTCCGTCTCGGCGAGTCCCTTCACTTGGCAAAAGCCGAGACGGAGCGCACGGCGCCCGCCATCGCCGATGGGCTCGAGCGTGCAATCCCAATTGCTGTGATTGACGTCGACCGGGCGCAGCTCGACGCCATGGTTCTGCGCATCGCGCACGATCTGCGCCGGCGCATAAAAGCCCATCGGCTGGCTGTTCAGCAGCGCGCAAGCAAAGACCTCGGGATAAAACCATTTGAGCCAGGCCGAGACATAGACGAGGAGCGCAAAGCTCGCGGCGTGCGACAGCGGAAAGCCGTAGTCGCTGAAGCCCTTGATCTGATCGAAGCAGCGCAGGGCGAAATTTCGCTCGTAATTGTTGGCGACCATGCCGGCGATGAACTTCTTCTCGAAGCGGTCGATATCGCCATTCCGCTTGAACGTCGCCATGGCGCGGCGCAAGCCGTCGGCCTCGCCGGCGGTGAAACCCGCACCGATCATGGCGATCTTCATCGCCTGCTCCTGAAAGAGCGGGACGCCATAGGTGTGCTTCAGCACGTCTTCGAGGCCCTTGGGATGGGTGACGGGCTCCAGCCCCATGCGGCGGCGGAGATAGGGATGGACCATGTCGCCCTGAATGGGACCCGGCCGCACGATTGCGACCTCGACGACGAGATCGAAGAACTTGCGCGGCTTAAGACGCGGCAGCATGCTCATCTGGGCGCGGCTTTCGACCTGGAAGACGCCAATCGAATCGGCATGGCAGAGCATCTCGTAAACCTCTGGCCGCCCTTGAGGCACGGTCGCGAGGGTGTAGCGCTTGCCCTCATGGCGCTCGAGCAAATCGAAAGCGCGGTGAATGCAGCTCAACATACCGAGACCCAGCACATCGACCTTAAGGATGCCGAGGACGTTGAGATCGTCCTTGTCCCATTCGATGACGGTGCGATCCTCCATGGCCGCATTCTCGATCGGCACCAGCTCGTCGAGCCGTCCCTCGGTGATGACGAAGCCGCCGACATGCTGAGAGAGATGACGAGGAAAGCCCATGAGCTCGCCGGCGAGATCGAGCGCCAGCCGCAAAGTGCGATCCTCGGGATCGAGGCCGGCGCCGCGCACCTGCTCGTCGTCGATGGCGCCGCTGCCCCAACCCCAGACGGTGCCGGCGAGCGCGGCGGTCACGTCCTCAGAGAGGCCCAGCGCCTTTCCCACTTCGCGGATCGCACCGCGTGAGCGATAGGTGCTCACCACCGCCGTCATGCCGGCACGATGGCGGCCGTATTTTCTGTAGATATATTGGATCACCTCCTCGCGCTGCTCATGCTCGAAATCGACATCGATATCGGGGGGCTCGTTGCGCTCGCTGCTGACGAAGCGCTCGAACAGCAGATCGACCGTATTGGGATCGACATCGGTGATGCCAAGACAAAAGCAGACCGCGGAGTTCGCGGCCGAGCCGCGGCCCTGACAGAGGATATTTTCCTTGCGGGCGTAGCTCATGATGTCGTGAACGGTCAGGAAATAGGAGGCATAGCCGAGCTCGCCGATCAGCCGAAGCTCATGCTCGACCAGCCGCCGGATCTTCTCGGGCACGCCTTCGGGATAGCGCCACGCCGCGCCTTCAAGAGCGAAACGCTCGAGCTTCATCTGTGGCGGCGTCCCGTCCTCGCCGGTCTCGTCGGGGTAGTCGTAGCGCAGCTCGTCGAGGCTGAAGCGACAGCGCTCGACGATCTCCAGCGTGCGCGCGACCGCCTCAGGATGTTGGCGGAAAAGGCGCGCCATCTCCTCCGGCGGCTTCAGATGGCGCTCGGCATGGGCCTCGAGGCGAAAACCTGCCTCGGCCACGGTGCAGCCTTCGCGGATGCAAGTGACGATGTCCTGCACTCTGCGCCGCCGCGGCGTATGATAGAGAACGTCATTGGTGGCGATGAGCGGCAGATCGGCGCGCCGCGCCAGCTCCCCCAGCCGGTGCATGCGCCTTGCATCATCGCCGCGATAGAGATGGCTGGCGGCGAGATAAGCGGCATTGCGGCAATCGCCGGCGAGCCGCGCGAGAAAATCGGCAAAGTCTTCCTGGGGCTCATCGGGCGGCAGCGCAACGAGAATCTGCCCCGCGCCATGCTCGAGAAGATCGGCATAGGCCAGGCAGCATTCGCCCTTTTCGGCACGCCTTTTTCCCAAGCTCAAGAGGCGGGAGAGGCGGCCATAGGCAGCGCGGCCGGTGGGAAAGCAAAGCAGGCTCGGCGCATCGGTGAGATCGAGGCGACAGCCGACGATGAGGCGAAAGCCGAGCTCTTGGGCAGCGCTGTGCGCACGGACGATCCCGGCGAAGGTGTTGCGGTCGGTGATGGCGACAGCGTGCTGGCCAAGTTCCTGCGCGCGCAACACCAGCTCGGCCGGATGCGAGGCGCCGCGCAGGAAGGAGAAATTGCTGGTGACCTGCAGCTCGGCATAGGGAATCCCCTTCGTCATGCGAAGAGCCCATGCAAAAACCAGCGCGGCGCCGCCTGCGGCCGATAAAGGCCGTCGCGGTAAAGCCAGAACCGCCGCCCCGCCTCATCCTCGACGCGATAATAGTCGCGCAACGCTTCCTCTTCCTCGTTCCCGCGCCACCATTCGCTGCAAATACGCTCCGGTCCATCCGCCCGGCACACGCGATGCTGCAGGCGGCGCCAGCGGAAGGAGATCGGTGGATCATCGGGCACCGGCGCCATTGCCTCGATCGGCTCCGGTCGCGGCAAGAGACGGATCGGCCGTGGCCGATCGGAACGCCACATGCCCTCCGCCGGTGCAAATAGCGGAGCAAAGCGCTGAGCACGTTCCGGCACATGACTCTCGCGCGGCGCGAGGCGCCCCACCGAATGCGGCCCAAGGCGATTGGCCAGGCGATCGACCAGGGTAGCCAACTCTACCGCATCGACGCCGTCGCGATCCGCCGGCAGCGCGCGGGCGAGCCGGCGTGCCGCGGATCTGCCAGCGGGAAAGATGACGATATTGCCACCGGCTTGGGCAGCTTCCCGAGCGCTTTCCGGCTTGCCGAAAGTGTCATTTTCTTCCGGAGGAAAGAGAGCGATTCGGAGCTGCGCCGCCACCAGTCTTTCCACCATCGGCGCCGCCAGCAGCATATCTTCGACGCCGAGACCAGGGTCGATCGCGCCCAGCCGCTC
>Ga0335073_10001189_pt1 | contig 34682 bp, 34 predicted proteins | sample Lox_Sample_22_FD_207093 | JGI IMG/M metagenome (GOLD analysis project Ga0335073, IMG submission 207093) | Soil microbial communities from Loxahatchee National Wildlife Refuge, Florida, United States - Lox_Sample_2.2 | ecosystem: Environmental > Terrestrial > Soil > Wetlands | place: USA... | reverse complement strand
TTCCCGATGGGCAGCTCGAGCACGAGGCGCGCGCCACGAACCGACGGCGCCGCCGCCAGCAGCCCACCGTGCTCGGTGGCGATCCCGGTCGAAATCGCCAGACCCCGGCCGCGCCGCCCGCGACCACCCCGTGCGTCGCGCGTGAGCAGCGCAATCGGCGCCGGCAGCCCCGGGCCTGTGTCGGTCACTTCGATGCGGGCCGTTGTCCGACCATCGCGCCCGCGCATGTCGCCGAGAAACCCGGGCGCCTCGACAACCGACTCGCTCGCGACGACAACCCACCCGTGCACCTCGACAACCCCGCCACCGTGCTCGATGGCGTTCGAGATCAGGTTGCCGGTGACCTGCGCGAGCCGCAGCCGGTCTCCCCACACTGTCGCCGACCGCCCTGACCACGACCCCCGCAGCTCAACGCCCCGCGCCGCAGCGCTCGGGCGCCACGCCTCGACCGAGTCCGACACGAGCTGCCCGAGGTCGATGGGCTCAGGGGGACGCGACCACGCAGGTGGAGTACGAACCGCCTCGAGATCATCGAGCGCGAGCGCCGCGCGCCCGAGCTCGAGGTCGATCGCCCGCAGGCGGGCCGGCGTGAGCTGGCCGTTGCCGGCGCCGTAGTCCAGTCCGAGCCTGGCCGCCGTCAGGGGTCCGCGCAGCTCGTGGCACGCCCGGGCGATGGTCTCCATCCGACCGGCAGTCGTCCGCCGTACCCGAGCCGCCGCGAATCCGGCCGCGCTCGCCGCCAGCCACCCCCCGAGCTCGACCGCGATCATGAGTCGACGCTCCCGTCGACGAGCCGGTAGCCGACCCCCCAGACGTTGACGACGAACCGATCACCCGCCCGGTTCAGCTTCTGCCGCAGGCGGAAGGCGTGCGAATCGAGCGTACGCGTCGTGCCCATCGCGCGGAAGCCCCAGACTCCCCGCAGTAATTCCTCGCGCGTGAAGACTTTCGTCGGATCGCCCGCGAGGGCCCGGAGTAGCGCGTACTCCTTCTTGGAGAGCGCCACCGGCTCGCCGTTCAGCCACACCTGGCGGCTCAGTGGGTCGAGCTCGAGCGATCCGATCCGGATGCGGCCGGACGCCGGCCGGCGCCTCGTCCGCCGGAGCAGCGCCCGTATCCGCGCGCTCAACTCAAAATAAGAGAAGGGCTTTACGACATAGTCGTCGCACCCTCGCCTGAAGCCGCGAAGCCGGTCGAGCTCGCTCGCGCGGCCGGACAGGACGAGCAGCGGGAGGTCCGGATCGAGGCGGCCGGCAACCCGGTCTGCCTCGCGGACGTGGGCCAGCAGTTCGAGGCCGTCGCCGTCGGGCAGGCCGAGGTCGATGATCGCGAGGTCGGGGAAGGAGCGCTCGAGCATTCGGCGGGCGTAGGAGGCGCACTCGGCTTCGAGCACCTCGAACCCATCGGCCGTGAGGTTGTCCGCAAGGAACATGCGCGTGGCGCGATGGTCTTCGACGACGAGGATGGTGGCGATGTGATGGTCCATGCCACCAAGAGCCTCGAGCGCCCCCGATTTCACCCCTCAGACGCCGAAGAATTCCGTCCGCGCCCGCCGCCGCGGCTATCCGGGTGCGACTCGCGCCCGGAGGCCGGGAAAACCCCGCACTCGACCGCGGCCATCGGCCGAGAGCGGCGTTATCCCCGCTATAGGTGGCCTACGGCGCACTCGCGCAAGTGCGCGCGCCGAGTGCTGACTTGTCTGGGATCGCGAGCGCCCCGGCGGCGACGGAGCCCGCCGAGAGCGTGGCGCCCGCCGGCGACGACGGGGCCTGCCGCGAGTGACGCGGCTGGCGCGCTAGGCCCGGGAGGCCTGCGGCGCCGACGCCACCGCCGTATCCGCCACCGTGAACCAAACCGTCTTGCCGGTGGCGCGAGTCTGGTCCACGCCCCACTCCAACGAGAGCATGTCGATGATCTTCAGCCCTCGGCCGCTGGGATCGGTCGGCTGGGGCGAGCGCATCTGGGGCCTTCCACCCGCCCCGTCGGTCGCCTCGATGCGGATGTCGCCACCCTCGCGGCGGATCGAGAGCTCGAACCCGCTGTCGGTGTGGCGGATGCAGTTGGTGGCGAGCTCGGAGACCATCAGCTCGATCGCCTCGAGCGTTTCCGGCGAGACGCCGCGGAGCACGCTCGTGGCGAAGCGCCGGGCGGCGGGCACAGATTCTGGCTTGTGGGGGAATGTTCGCTCTTGCTTCACGGCTTCACGTTCAGGGTGTCGGCCAATCCCATTGAGTCGATGACCCTGCGGAGGATTGGCGAGACGTCTCGGAGCTCGATCTCGTGCACAGCCGTAGACCACCGCACCCACAAGGCGATTGCGGAACTGTCGGCAAACCGTAACCCGCTCAAATCGAGTATCAGCCTCCCAGGATGACGCGCGAGCGCGGACCCGACCGCGGACTCGAGCGCATCGACATTCGTAATATCGAGTTCACCGGTGATGCGCACCCTCAAACCATTGCCGTCGGCCTCGGCGAGGTCGAAAGTCACCTCAGCGATGTTGTTGCCGTCTAGTCCAGCCATCTGAGCCCTGCGATCGCGGTGTCGTCGTCGCCGTCGTGCCGGAGCTCCTCGAGCAGCCGGCTGAGCAGCTCCTCCAGGTCGGAATGATCGGCCGTGGCGGCGTGCTGGAGACGTTCGAGTCCAGCGTCGATGCTCTCGCCCCTTCGTTCTACCAGCCCGTCGGTAAAGGCAAGCAGAGTCGCGGCCGGCGGAGTCGATACCGCCGTGGAGGTGTAGGTCGCGCCGGTGTTCACGCCGATCGGCACGCCCACCGCGCCCTGGATGAAGGTCCCCGTCCCGTCGCTGATCAGCAGCGGCGGGAGATGGCCGGCGCTCGTGACCGTCAGCGTGTGGGCCTCGACGTCGACGAGCGCACACAGGATCGTGGCAAGCTGCCCGGTCGAACCGACGCTGACCAGCTTCGAGAGCTTCGTCAGGATCGTCTCGGGCGGGTCGTTCTGCGCGGCGTAGGCGTGGATCGCATACCTGAGCGAAGCCATCGTCGCCGCCGCCCGCACACCGCGGCCGGACACGTCCCCGACCACGAGCAGTAGGCGATGGTCGTCGAGCGCGATCAGGTCGTACCAGTCGCCACCGATGTCCACGCCGTCCACCCCGGCCTCGTACCGCGCGCCGGTCTCGACCCCCCGGATCTTCGGCAGCGCCTCGGGCAGGAGCGCGTGCTGGAGCGTCTGGGCGATCGTCCGCTGCTCGGAATACAGCCTGCGATTCTCGTCGGCGATCTGCTCGAGCGACTCCGCGAGCTCCTCGGCGTGGTTGCGGCGCTGGATCAGCCGCAGCGTCAGCAGCGCGGCGCCGATGCTCAGCAAAACGCCCACGATCGCGATCAGCCACGGCAGGCGTTGCGGGAACGAGCCGACAAGCGGCTGCCGCGCGGAAACGATGAGCGTGAAGCTGTTGCTCCCGAACGGAATCGAGTCCGATGCGGTCTGGCCTGTCATCGGCAAGGTCTTCAAGTCGGTCACGAGCAGGTCCTCGGGGCGTTGCAGGCCGCCGAGGTAGAGCGCGTAGTGGAGATCGGTGAACGTCGAGGAGCTCTGGAACTTCGACCTGCGGTTGGCCGGGAGCGGGCGGCTCTCGGCATAGACGACGTAGCGGCCGGTCAGCCCGGGCGAGGTGAACGCATACCCGAGGCGAGGCTGCGCTTGGGTGAGTAGCCCGATTACGCCCAGGCGCGACCGGGTCGCGGCGGTATGGGCGAAGAACATCTCCGCCCGCGACGGGTTTGCGCTCAGCTCGGACGGCGCCCCAACCGTCGCCAGCGGCCCGCTCTGGCCCGCACCCAGGCGCCACAGCGTCACCGACCCGAACGTCGGGGTCTTGCCCGTCGTGTACGGGCCGATGAACTGCATGAACTTCGTGGTGTCGCCGTCGGTCGCGTCCGCGAGAGCCGCCGCCGACGCCAGGGGCGTCTGGATGCTCGCGAATGCGCCGCTGAAGAGCGCGGCGGCATCCTTGACCCGGAGGTTCAGCAACCGCCGCTCGTTGCTCGAGTACGTCGATGCCGAGATCCACACGAGCACGCCCGTCAGAATCAGCCCGATGAACAGCACCGCGACGGGCAGCCAGAACGGCCACCGACCGCCGTGAGCGGTGTCACTCGCGGATCTGGTTTCGTGTTCGCCCTCTGTCCCCCGCGCCGGCCCAGCGACGGCGCCGGACACCGGGCCACTGGCGCTCATCGCGACCCCGGCATCATCGCCTGGAAGGGTAGCGTCCGGACCTCAACGGCGAGACGGTCGGACGCCTTCTGACACAAGCGTTGCAGCGCTTTCGACAGCGTCTGCGCGGTCGGGCAGCGGACATTCTGCAACGTCCCATTCACACGCTGCAGGCACGGAGGAATCCAACATATGATCCCGACGGCCCATGTACCAGCGCGGGAACTACAGCTCTGGGGAGGACTTCGTTCTCGAGTACGGAGAGCTCCGATTCACGTTCAACGAACGCGATTTCCGCGAGCGCTGCGAGCAAGCTGCCCGGAAGCTGGGATTCATCGGAGGATCGGTCGACGAGGACGAGGGAGAGGATCTGATCAACCTGGTCGTCAACGGCGAGGTCGCCGAGCCCGCCTCGGCGCTGGGCGAGCACGTCAACGACTGCTGGCCCGACCTCGTCGGGCCGTCCGATCGCTCGCTGGTCCACTGGCTCCGCCGTCTGATCTTCCGCGGCGCGTGGCTCGATCAGCGCGTCAAGGAGGGCGAGCTCGACATCAGGTTCGACTCCGACGCCCACGCGTTCACCTACATCCAGCCCGACCGCGGTGGCGAGCCGATCCAACTCGCGCCCGAGCCAAGCTGGAACCGCGTCGCGTACGTGCGGCGCTGACTCACCCACCGGACCCGATCACGGCCGCGATGTTCTGCACCCGTGGCGCCGGGTTGTCGAGCAGGAGCCGGGGAACGGTCACGAGCTTGTAGCCACGTTTGTGGAGGGCGGCGATGATCCGAGGAAGCGCCGCCACCGTTTGCGAGCGGTCTCCGCCGGCGTCGTGGAGGAGGATGATCGCTCCGGGCCGCGCTCCGTCGACGGCGGCGTCGACGATCGCGCGGACGCCGGGGCGGCGGTAGTCGCTGGTATCGACCGTCCACAGCACCATCAGCATCCGGTACCGGTGCAGGAGCGCGAGCGTGTTCGAGTTCCACAGCCCGTACGGGGGCCGGAACAGGCGCGGGAACTTTGCGCCGTAGCGCTCGATCGCGCTCGCCTGCTCGAGCAGTTGCGTCTGTTGCGCCTTCCTCGACAGCCTCGACATCGGCGCATGCACCTCGGTGTGGTCTCCGATCACGTCGCCGTCGGCGGCGATCGCGGTGGTCGACGCGTTGAAGTACCGCTCGAGGATCCCGACCTCGAAGAATGTGGCAGGCACGTGCTCGCGCTGAAGGATCGCCAGGATCTGGGGCGTGTAAGGCCCGGGTCCGTCGTCGAACGTGAGGGCGATCTCGCGGTGTTGGGCACCCGCGATCCGAACCCATGGCGTGTACGCGAGCGTCCGGTTGATCGCGGCGTTCTCGGCGGCGGTCTCGCGAGCCGCCAACGACCCGCCGCCGTCGCCGGAGAGCTCGCGGATGAGCGCAAAGAAGCCGCCCTTAGGCTGGGCTACAGCGTGCGGTGAACCCCCGCCCCCGCCAACCACACCAATCACCACCACCGCGGCGACCGCGAGCGCGATCCCGATCAGCAACGCGAGCCCGACGGCACGCCGGCGACGGTGGTGCGGAGCCATGCTCTTCCGGCGCACGGGTCGTGCGCGCTCGAGGATTCCGGGATCGACCGGCTGGTTGCCTACGTCGGCACTGCGTTCCATGAAGGTTGCCCCGCCCCTCATGATGGCGCGTCGTCCCTCTCGGTGCAGCGAGTGCACGACTTCGTCCACGCCCGGCCGTACCTCGGCGTGCCGCCAGTCCCATTACGCTCCCGGACGATGCACCCACCGGTCTGGGTCGTTATCCCCACCTACAACGAGGCAGCGAACATCGAGGGTATCGTGCGCGCGACGGCCGCCGAGCTCGAGCGCGTGGCCCCGGACGCGCATCGCATCCTGATCGTCGACGACAACTCGCCCGACGGCACCGGCGAGATCGCCGACCGGCTCGCGGCCGCTCACCCGCGGGTCGAGGTTCTACACCGCGCCGCCAAGACCGGCCTCGGACACGCCTACCTGGCGGGCTTCGCGCGCGCGCTGGATGGAGGTGCCGAGCTCGTGATCGAGATGGACGCGGATTTCTCACACGACCCTCGCTACCTCGGCCCGTTGCTCGACGCCGCCAAGCAGGCCGATCTCGTGCTCGGATCTCGCTACGTCAAAGGGGGTGGCGTCGAGGATTGGGGGCTCGCGCGACGCCTGATCAGCCGTGGCGGTGGCTTATACGCCAGAGCGATCCTTCGCGTCCCGATCCACGACCTCACCGGCGGCTTCAAGTGCATCCACCGCCGTGTGCTCGAGACGATCGATCTCGAGACGATCCGGGCCGAGGGGTACGTTTTCCAGATCGAGGTCACCTACCGGGCACTGCTAGCCGGGTTCCGGGTCACCGAAATCCCTATCGTTTTCAAGGACCGCAGCGTCGGCTCGAGCAAGATGTCGGCACGCATCGCGTTCGAGGCCATGTGGGCCGTGCCTTTCTTGCGCCGCCGCGAAGGCCGGCGAGGACGAGGAATCGGTACCCCGCGGGCGTGATCAGGCGCCTCGCGGCGGGTAACGGAACGCTCGGTACCTGAACATTGTGAGCGCAAGTTCCCTAACGTAATGTCAACAATGACCACACGCCGGGCGACTGTTCGTCGGGCAAGCTACATGCGATGAGTGTGAATAGTCCGCCGCTTGGCGCCACGCGGAGCGGCGCATTTGACCTGCGTGCGCCGGCGCTGGAGGGCGGTCGGACCAGAACTCGGGTCTCGGTACTCGGGCTGCTCGGCCTCGCGGTGATGCTGGTGACGGGCGTGTTGTTGTCGATCTCGGCCGCGAGCACCGACAAGATCCTGCCGCAGACGCTCCAGGCGGGTATCGGCGGCGTCGGGCTGGGCGGGTCGTTCGGCACCACCGGCATCAACCTCGGGGGCGTCGGCCTGTCGGTCACGGTGGCGTTCATGTTCGCGGCCTATGTGATCACGGTCGGGGCCGCCCGCCGGCTCTCGCCGCTGCTCGTCCTCGGCACGATCGCGGCGCTCCACGCGCTGATCCTGCTCGCTCCGCCGCTGTTCTCGACCGACGTGTTCAGCTACCAGTTCTATGGCCGGATCGGCGATGTCTACGGCGCCAACCCATATCTGGCGGGCCCGCACGCGTTGGCGCTCGACCCGCTCTACCCCTACATCGGGTCCAAGTGGTGGTCCACGCCAACGGTCTACGGCCCGCTGTTCACCGGGCTGAGCTACCTGCTGGCCCCGCTGTCGATCCCAGCCAGCGTGTTCGCCTATAAGGCGATCGCCGCGATCTCGAGCCTCGCGATCGTGGCGCTCGTGTGGGACGGAGCCAGGCTGCGCGGCGTCGACCCGACCCGAGCGGCCGCGCTCGTTGGTCTGAACCCGCTGATCGTGGTCTATGGCGTCGGCGGTGGGCACAACGACCTGTTGATGCTCGTGCCGATGGTCGCGGGGATCGTGCTGCTGCTCCAGCGCCGCGGACGGCTCGGCGCCGCGGCGATCGTCGGCGGCGCCGCCGTAAAGGTGACCGCAGGGCTGATGCTGCCGTTCGCGCTCGCCGACGCCCGCGGGCGGATGTCCAGCCCGCGCCGTCGCGACATCCTCATCGGGGCCGGCGTGACGGCCGCGCTGCTGACCGCGTTCGCATTCGTGCTGTTCGGGACCGGTCCGCTTCATCTTCCGGCGACGATCGAGAAGGTCCAGGGTCGCGGCAACTGGCAGAGCATCCCGGGTTTCATCGGGGCGCGCCTCGGCTTCGGCGGCGTCGGGCAGCCGGCGGTGTTGATCCTCGGATTGTTGTTCGCGGCGGCGACAACGTGGTTGGTGTGGCGCGTGTGGCGCGGCGAGCTCGACTGGATCGCCGCGGCCGGCTGGGCCGCGGTGGCGTTGCTGGTCACCGCCGCCTCGTTGTTGCCGTGGTACATCGCGTGGCTGATGCCCCTGGCCGCGCTTGGGCGGGACCGCCGACTGTGGCAGACCTCGATCGCGCTGACCGTCGTCATCGCGATCTTCCAGGTGCTCGCCTATATCCCGCACGGAAGCTCGCTCCCCGGATTGTGAGCCCTCTATGACTTCGCTTGACCACCCCCGCGTAACCGAGCCCACCGCGCCCCCCGACGAAGGCAGGTCGCTCAAGCTGCTCAGCGTCGTGGCGCCCGTGTACAACGAGGAAGCCACGATCGAGGAGTTCTACGCGCGGGTGTGCACCGCGCTCGACGGGCTCCAGTTCGAGCTTGTGCTCGTCGATGACGGCTCGACCGATGGCTCGGAGCCCGAGCTCCGCAAGCTCGCGTCGAACGATCCTCGCGTGCGGCTTGTTCAGCTGTCGCGGAATTTCGGCCACCAGACGGCGCTGACGGCCGGGCTCGACCACGCTCGCGGCGACGCGGTCGTGATGCTCGATGCCGACCTCCAGGACCCGCCCGAGCTGATCCCGCGCATGCTCGACCACTGGCGCGCCGGCTGCGACGTCGTATACGCCGTCCGCGAGCAGCGCGAGGGCGAATCGCGCTTCAAGCTCGCGACCGCTCGGTGGTTCTACTCGTTGTTCGATCGGCTCGCGCAGGTTGAGCTTCAGCACAACTCGGGTGACTTCCGTTTGCTCGACCGGCGCGCTCTCGATGCGCTCCTGTCGATGCGCGAGCGCAACCGCTTCCTCCGCGGCATGACCGTCTGGGTCGGCTACCGGCAGGCCGCGGTCCCGTACAGCCGCGACCGTCGCTACGCCGGCAAGACGAAGTACACGCTCCCGAAAATGCTGCGGTTCTCGCTCGACGCGATCTCGTCGTTCTCGCACCGTCCGCTGCAGCTCGCCACGCTGCTCGGCTTCGTGATCTCGACGCTCGCGTTCATCGCGATCCCGGTCGTGGTCATCCTCCGAATCCTCGGCTCCTACCTGCCGGGGTTCAGCTCGCTGACGATCGCGGTGCTGCTGCTCGGCGGGATCCAGCTGATCGCCATTGGGATCATCGGCGAGTACGTCGGGAGGATCTACGACGAGGTCAAGGGCCGGCCGCTGTACCTGGTTCGCTCGCGGGTGAACATCCCCGACGAGGAGGCCGCCGCGCCCCCCTCGCCCACCGAGCCTCGCCGCACCGCGTTGTAATCCGCGGGCCTGGTTGTCACACCAGGTTCCGCCAACGCGAGAAAGTAGGCAGTGAGGCTGACCGTGGGTCATGAAGAGGACCTGCTCGCGCAGTTCGTCGCCGGGGATCCCGGGGCGTTCGTGCAGTTCTACCGCGACCACCTCGCGCCGATCCTGGCGTTCTTCCTGCGGCGGACCGGGGACCCCGAGCTCACCGCGGACCTGACCGCCGAGGTGTTCGCCGCCGCGCTGCTCGCGGCCCCGCGCTACGAGCCGGGCGAGCCGCCGGCACTCGCGTGGCTGTACGGGATCGCGGCGCACAAGCTCGCGGACAGCCGCCGCCGCGGGCGCGTCGAGGACCAAGCGCGCCGCCGACTGGCGCTCGAGCCGCTCGTCATCGACGATGACGACCTGGCGCGGGTCGAGGCGCTCGCTAGCTCGGGCGCCGATGGGACCGCGCTCGACCTTGCCATGCGGTCGCTTCCGCCCGAGCAACGCGACGCGCTCCTGGCGCGGGTCGTGGACGAGCGGCCTTACGCCGAGATCGCCAAGGAGATGTCCTGCTCGGAGCTCGTGGTCCGTCAGCGCGTGAGCCGCGGCCTGAGAACCCTTCGCTCCCACATCAAGGAGCCCCGATGAGCAAGTTCTTCGAGGAACTCGAGGCGCAGTTGCACGCCGCCGCTCGCGCCGAGGCTGAGGAACGGCACTCCGGCACCGAGCAGAGCCGCCCGGGGCACGGTCGCCTCCGGTCGTGGGGACGAGCGGTCCCGGTGGCGCTCGCGGTGGCCGTGACCGCGGTCGTCGTGGCCGTCGCGCTGACGGTCCACTCGAACCGTGCCCCTCATGCTCCGGCGAGCAGCGGCGCGGCCGGCGGTTCGGCGCACAAGACCGCAACCGGGGGCACCCAGACGATTACGATTCCGTCAGGAGCGACGGTTGGAGGCATGCAGGTCCTCGGCAGCCTCGGACACCTCACCGCCGAACAGCAACACGAGCTGTCGGCCTACATCACCCGCGCTCAAGTCAACGCGATGAAGACATCCGCCTGCCGGCCGGCGTCGGCCAGGCCGACCGAGAGCGAGGGCTCACCGAGCAGCGGCTTGCTGTCCGCTCTCGGCGTGCTGCGCCGACCGGCGGTCCGATCGGATCAACCGACGGTTCCGCGCGCATCGACGCCCCTCTACCCCGCCGAGGTCCAGGGCATCTACGTCCGCTATGTCCGTCGCGCGCAGGTCAAGGCCGGCATCTCCTACTACGTCATCCCCGGCGCTCGCCTGATCCAAGACCCCGAGTTCACACCAGGCTGCCGGGCCAGTCAGGTCGCCGTCCTCCGGAGCGAGCTGCCCCGTATTCCCGCCGGCGAGCGCGCGTCGACGCTGGCCCTTCAGACGCGGTGGCTCGCGCTGTTCGCGCGCATAGGTCAGCCGACGGAGGGCGTATGCCTGTCGGGCTTCGCAGCGTCGGGTGTAGGCGGCGGCAGCTGCGTCACCGCGGCCCAGGCGGAGCAAGGCGGGCTCCAGGAGTCGAGTGGATCGACCTCCAGCGGCGTGGTCCCCGACGGGGTGGCCACCGTCACCGTGCATTACGCCGCCGGCAATGGCGCCGCGGCGCGCAACTTCACGAGCCGCGTCGTCGGAAACGTGTTCGCGGTGCATATCCCGGGCCTGAGGCTCGGCGCCGGCCCTCCCCCGACGATCATCTGGCGCTCGGCAAGCGGCCAGGTGATCAAGACGATCTCGCAGCGCTAGTGGGCTAACCGCCGGCGGGGTTCGGGCCGACCGAGCGGTTCACCGTATGCCCGGGCTCGCCCCCGTTCCCCTCGGCGCCGGGAGCACCCTGGGCGCCGGGAGTCCCCTGGGCACCGGGAGTCCCCTGGGCACCGGGAGCACCATGGGCACCGGGAGCGCGCGGGGAGCCGTCCCCGTCGCCTTCGGCCTGCTCGAGCGCCGAGATCCGGCTGGCGAGGCTCTTGATCGCGTCGGCGATCGGGTCCGGGAGGTGCACCCAGTCGGCGTCCGGTCCCTCAGGTCGGCGTCCTTCCACGCGCACCGGATGACCCGGGTTGCCGACCACGGTGGAGTTCGGCGGCACGTCGTGGATCACGACGCTGTTGGCGCCGATCTTCGATCCGTGGCCCACCGTGATCGGCCCCAGCAACTTCGCGCCCGAGCCGATCGTGACGTTGTCCTGGACGGTCGGATGTCGCTTGCCGGTGGCGAAGCCAGTGCCACCGAGGGTCACCCCCTGGTAGAGCGTGACGTCGTCGCCGAGCACTGCGGTCTCGCCGATCACGACGCCCATGCCGTGGTCGATGAAGAACCCGCCCCCGATCTTGGCCGCGGGATGGATCTCGATTCCGGTGATCGCCCGCGACACGTAGGCGATCATCCGCGGCAGGAGCGGGACGCCGGCGTTGTGGAGCGCGTGGGCGGTCCGGTGGGCGAGAAGCGCGTGAACGCCCGGCCAGGCCACGAGGATCTCGAGCGGCCCGACGTCGCGGGCCGCCGGATCGCGGCTGCGCGCGGCGGCGATGTCGCGCCGCACCTCGGTGACGATGCGGTGCACCCGCATACCAAAAGCCTAGCTACCGGGGCCTGCCGGCCTCGGTACCTGGATCCGTCGCAGCACGTTACCCCGTCCCCCGCCGCAGCACGTTACCCCGTCCCCCGCCGCAGCACGTTGCGCCGTCCCCAGTCCTATGGAGCGAAGAACGGGGTCGACACGTAGCGCTCGCCGGAGTCCGGCAGGATCGTGACGATCCGCGCGCCTCGCGACTCGGGCCGGCGCGCCACCGCGATCGCGGCCCACACCGCCGCGCCGCCGGAGATCCCGGCGAGCACTCCCTCGCGCCGGGCGAGCTCCCGCGCGGTCTCGATCGCGTCTTCGTCGTCGACCGCGATCACCTCGTCGACGACGTCGCGGTTGAACACGGCGGGGACGAAGCCGGCGCCGATCCCCTGGATCTTGTGCGGTCCCGGACGCCCGCCCGACAGCACCGGGGATGCGCTAGGTTCGACCGCGACCACGCGACACCGAGAGTTGCGCGATTTGAGCACCTCGCCGGCGCCGGTGATCGTGCCCCCGGTGCCAACGCCGACGACGAACGCATCCACTTCGCCGTCCATCGCATCCCAGATCTCCGGCCCGGTGGTCAGCCGGTGGATCTCGGGGTTAGCCGGATTTGAGAATTGGTCGGGTAGGAACACGCCCGCGCCTGACGCCATCGCGCGCGCCGCGTCGACCGCCTCGTTCATTCCGCCGAGCGACTCGGTTATCTCCACGCGGGCGCCGTACAGCCGCAGCAGCCCCTCGCGCTCGCGGCTCATGCCCTGCGGCATCGTCAGCACAAGCTCGTAGCCCTTGGCAGCGCACACGAACGCGAGCGCGATCCCGGTGTTGCCGCTCGTCGCCTCGACGATCGTCGTGACGCCCGGCTCGATGATCCCGTCCCGCTCGGCCGCCTCGATCATCGAAACCCCGATCCGGTCCTTGACGCTCCCGCCCGGGTTGAACGACTCGAGCTTGGCGAACAGGCGCGCATGCGCATCGGGAAGCATCCGCGTCAGCTCCACCATCGGCGTGCGCCCGACGGTGGCCGCAATGTTGGTCGGGATTCCCGCCATTGAGGCGGCAGACCTTACGAGAGCCGGGCCCGAGGTGCGGTCTAGATGCGGTACGAGGCCGTCGCGGCAGCGCGCGCGAGCGTCAGCGAACGCGGACGCGAACGGTCCTGCTGACACCCCGGGCGTGGGCCGCATCGGGCCCGACGGCGACGCGGTAGCGCCCGTTTCGTTCGATCCGGACGCGGACCGAGTACGAAGACAGGCCGCCACCGGCTCCGCCTAGCCGGGTCTGCCTGACCGTATGCCAGTGCCCGCGGGGCCCGAGTCGCTGGACGAGAACGCGAAGCCCGTTGTGGTGGGGACCGACGAGACCGTGAAAGCGGACGAGGCTGCCCGCCGGTGGATGAAGGCGGCTGACCCGCAATCCGACCCGGAAGCGAACCGTGACGAGTACGCCGGCGCTCGTAGCACCATCGCCAACGACGCGGTAGTACGTGTTGTCGGAGGGGGCAAGCCGCGCGAACGTGTACGCGCCGCTCGAAGCAACGTTGGCCGTCGCCACGTCGGTCCACGGCCCGCCGGGACCCGGGGAGCTCTGGAGAGTGACGGCGAGCGCAGAAGGGCGAGGCGGCAGGACCCGCCCGCTCACGCTCGTCAGCTGGCCAAAGGTGATCGTGCTCGAGAGGGCGGCGATCGTGACTCCCGCGGGAGGCTTCGCGGTCTTGAACGACACGTCGTGGCCATACGTCGTGCCGTTGACGTTCGTGGCCGCGAGCCGGTAGTGGTAGGTGGTGTTCGGGGCCAGCGTCCCGATGGCGGCCGACACGGCCACGTTCTTCGTCCCGGATCCCGCGGTTGCGGCCGCAGTGTCGCTGCCATACGAAGTACTGGTCCCGTACTGGAAGACGTAGCTCGTCGCCGCGCCCTCGGGATCGACCGTGCCGGTCAGCGTGGCGGAGGTTTGGCTCAGGGCTTTCGGGCCCCCGGTGGTCACCGCCGGCAGAGGTGGCTTCGGCGTTTTGAACGAGACATCGGAGCCGAGCGTCGTGCCCGATGGGTCGGTCGCGACCAGGCGATAGTGGTAAGTCTCGTTCGGTACCAGCGGAGCGACCGGCGCCGAGACCTTGGCGCCCGCGGTTCCGGAACCGGCGGCCGCGCTGGGAGTCTGGCTCCCGTAGCTCGTTGTCGTCCCATACTCGAAGTAATAAGTCGTCGTCTGTCCCTCGGGGTTGACGGTCCCGTTGAGCGTCGCCGAGGTAGATGTGATCGCGGTCGCGTTGCCGGTGGAGACCACCGGCTCGCCGGCAGCCATGGCCACCGGGGCAGCAATCGCCAGCGCGGCACCGAGGCCGGCGACCGTAGCAACGAGCACCTTCATCGCCACACTGAACACACCTGGTCGCGCAGAGTCGCGGACGAGACGATGCTCCGACGCGCGGATGCCCGACGACTCACATGTGGTACCCCTGACAGAAGGCGCCTCACTGCACGGGTTCTCCAGTCTGCGCAACAGGTGCGATAGGTAAGCGTCGAGCAGTCCAGCGGCCTCGTCTTCAGCGCCCGGGAATACGTGGCCATAGAGATCGAGCGTGATCCCGATGTTCGCGTGACCCATGAATGTCGCGAGGGCCTTCGCGTTGACACCAGCGGCGATCATGAACGACGCATAGGTATGTCGCCCCTCATGAAGTGTGATCCTCGGAAGATCCGCTGCGCGCCAGATCTTCGCCGCGCGTTCGTTCGTCAGTGCGATCCAACCCGGCTCGCCTAATGGTCCGTCGATAGCGTCCAGGTGATCGCGAAGTAGGGCCCGCGATAGGCACTTTGCGCTTGCCCTTCCGGGACTTTGGCTCAACCTCTCCATCGAGCATGTCCGATCCGCGTCTGACATGGATCACTCCGGTCGCGAGATCAATGTCCTCTGGCCGTAGCCCGATGATCTCGCCGCGCCGCAGCCCCGCATAGAACGCCACGGTCCACACCCTCCTCTGCTCAGCCGGAAGTTCATCGAGCATGGCAGCCGTCAATGGAGCGACGACGGCGGCACCGTCTCGCAGGAACGCTGCCGGATGCGCCGTTGAGACCTCATGCAGCGCCACCGTCGCCGCTCGTGACCTCAGATATGACAGCGTCCCCGAAGACCCGCCGAAGAATCCAGGGGTTACCGTGACGACGGCGGTCCGTTACCCCAAGCGAACCCGATCCCCATGTTCGCCGTCCATTGAGGGTCTGTCCCAACCCGCCGTCGCCGCGTTTCTATATGGCGGCCAGTTTGAAGACCCCCCGAAGAATCTCGGTCCCCGCTCGGGATCACTCAACGGGCGCGCAGGCCTCCCTGAGACGGTCGTACGGGCCTCGGCACCCGGCTCTGCCGCCCTTCCTTCCCGACGTGTGCATCTACCGGCGCCAGGAGGGCCAAGAGGAGCCCGGGAGTGGCCCCAGTGCGCGACAGTTGCGGACAGCTAGGTGCCGGTCGGAGCGGTCCCGGCCCGTCCCCCAGCGTCGAATCCCCTTTGGTTCCGGGCCCTGGCCCGTGAGTACGCGCGGCAGCCTAGATGTGGTACATGGCCGCGCCGGCCGCCCGCGACTCGGCGTCGGCGACGTCCGCCACGGTCGACTGCGCCAGCACGGCGCGGGCCGCCTCGGCGGCTTCGGCGAACACGCCGGTGGCGCCGCTGCCGACGGGTCCGTCGAGCAGCTCCACGAGCTCGAGCACGGTGATCTCCCCCGCCGGGCGCGCGAACGAGTAGCCGCCCTTGACGCCGCGCTGCGAGCGTAGAACGCCCGATCGTCTCAGCGTCGCGAACAGCTGCTCGAGGAACTGGACGGGGATCTGCCGGCGCCGCGCGAGCTCAGCGATCGGAACCGGACCGCGGTCGCCCTGATGGCGCAACTCGACGAGCGCGCTCAGCGCATACGGCGATTTCGTGGTGATCGAGATCATGGCCGAACCCGATCATCTCAGGAACGGCGACCCCGCGGGACTTAGCAACCGTCGGAACCCTGACGGCCGGAAGTGGCTAGATCCAGCCGCGCTCGGTGGCGATCAGGACCGCCTGGGCGCGATCCATCGCGCCGAGCTTGCCGTACACGTTGTGCAGGTGCGTGCGGACGGTGCTGGTCGACAGGCCGAGCTCGGAGGCGATCTGCTTGTAGACCATGCCGCGAGCCAGCCGGCGCAGTACCTCGACCTCGCGCGCCGACATCGGGCACGGATCGATCTGACGGCGGCGCCCGCCGGCGCTCGGCAGCGGCAGGTCGTACATGACCGTGCGGAGCTCGGTCGGGGCGATCCCGACAAGTCGCGAGACATTCAGCAGCTCGGACGGCGACACCGACGCACCGAGCGTGTAGTGCGCGAGCATGTCGGCCAGGCGCACCACCGCGGCCTCGCCGTCGACATCCTCGGCGTGATGGCGCTCGATCACGCTGGCGACGGACTTGGGCAGTCCCCATCGCCGCGCGAGCACGCCGCCCACGAGGGCGTGGTCGACGCCGAGCTCACGGCGCTCGGTCTGGATCCGCTCCTCGGGGGTGCGGGCCTCGGCGTGGATCTGGCGCGGGTAGCCGGGGTAGGCGTGGACGAGCACGAGCTTGCCGATGTCGTGCAGGAGCGAGGTGACCATCAACCGGTCGCGAGCCTCGTAGCCGAGCTCGCGGGCGATCCGGTCGGCCGCGCGCTGGGTGGCGACGGCGTGGAGGCGGAAGCGCTCGGGCACGCCCTGCCAGACCGCGGTCCGCTCGAAGAAGTCGAATGTCCGCGCCTTCGAGGCGATCGAGTGGACGGTGCGGGGCGACAGGACCTCAACGCCCTTGACGGCGCTCTCGACCCGGCCGCGCATCTTCCCGTCGACGCGGTTGGCGAGGCGCAGCACGGTGACGGCGAGCGCCACGTCGGCCTCGACGGCGGCGACGACGTCGGCCGTCGAGGGATCGCCGGTCTCGAACAGACGCAGGACCCGGTTGCGCGACTCGGCGAGCATCGGGAACGCCTCCAGCGCCTCGAACGCGGCTGTGAGCCGGCGTCCGTGACCCTCGTTGTGATGCCGCTCGCGCGATGCGTACGGGTCGGCTGTGTTCTTGACTGCGGCTAGCGTGGCCACGATGGTCGGATCCGTCCTATTAGGGGGCTCAGGGGGGAGCGGCGGTTCCACAGTTGTCATGGCCGCCTCAGCCAGCGTTATCGGCAGGGGTACAACGTTCGTTTAGTCGACTCTTCATTCCGCATGCTCCAGAGCCCGATCGATGCGCGCCAGTGTCTCATCCTTGCCGAGCAGCGCGACGCTCTCAAAGATCCCCGGCGACACCGTCGTCCCGGCGATTGCGACGCGCACCGGCTGGAACACCTTGGCCGGCTTGACGCCATGATCCTCGACCACCTCGCGGAGCGCGCGCTCGATGTTCTGGACCGTAAACGGCTCGGCCCGCGCCAGCGCATCGCGCGCAGCGCGGAGGGACTCGACGCCGCCGTTTGAGGCGATCACCTTCTCGAATGCCTTGGGATCGTCGGCGGGGCCGTCGAACAGAAATCCGACCAGCGGCCAGAAGTCGGCGAGCGTCTGGATCTTCTCCTCGGATATCTCGACGGCGCCGCGCAGGCCGCTTCGCCCGGTGTACTCCTCGAGCCGCGTCGTAAGCTCGTCCGCCCCGAGCTCCCGGACCCACCGGCCATTGAGGTGACGGAGCTTGCGCTCGTCGAACACCGCCGGGTTCTTCGACACGCGCTCGATCCGGAATCGCTCCGCCAGCTCGTCCAGCGAGAAGAACTCCTCATCGGCGGCGAAGCCCGCACCCAGCAGCGCGATGTAGTTGTCGACCGCCTCCGGCAGGTAGCCCGCCGCGCGCAACTCCTGTACCGACGCCGCGCCATGGCGCTTCGACAGCTTGCGCCCGTCGGGCCCGTGCAGCAGCGGCAGGTGCGCGTAGCGAGGGGGCGGCGTGCCCAAAGCGGCGAGGATCAGCAGCTGCTTCGGCGTATTCGAGATGTGGTCCTCTCCGCGCACCACATCGCTGATACGGGCGTCGAGATCGTCGACCAGGTTCGCGAACGCGTACAGCACCGAGCCGTCGGCGCGGGCGATCACGAAGTCGTCCATGCTCGAGTTCGCGAACCGGATCTGGCCCCGGATGACGTCGTCGAACACGGTCTCGCCCTCGTCCGGCACGCGCAACCGAACCGCGCCCGACGATTCGTCGACGCCGCGGAAGCCGCGCTCGAAGCCGTGCCGCTGCTTGTACGCCTGAACGTCGTCGGCGGTGGCGTTCGAGTGGTACGCGTGGCCTGAGGAGACCAGCTCAGCGAGCACCTCCCGGTGGCGCTCGGCGCGCTCGGACTGGAACACCGGCCCCTCGTCCCAGTCGAGGTTCAGCCACCGCAACGCGTCCAGGATCTGCTCCACGTTCTCGGGTGTCGATCGCTCGCGATCGGTATCTTCGATGCGCAGCACGAGCGTCCCAGGCTCGCCGGCGGGGCCGTAAGCCTGGCCGCGGGCGAGCAGCCAGTTGTAGAGGGCCGTTCGGGCACCACCGATGTGCAGTGCCCCGGTCGGGGATGGAGCGAAGCGAACGCGCATGACCTACAGAATCGCATGCTAATCGGCGCGCACGTATCGAATGCCGGTGGCCTCCCGAAGGCGGTCGAGCGGGGGGTCGAGCGGGGCTGCGAGGCGATCCAGATCTTCAACCAGTCGCCGCGGATGTGGCGTCCCACGGCGTACGGCGAAGACGACTTCGCGGAGTTCCGCGAGGCGATGTCAGCTAGCCCGATCAAGGCCGTGATGATCCACGCCGTCTACCTCATCAACTGCGCGACGGAAGACCGCGAGATGCGCAAGAAGTCGCTCACCTCGCTACTCCAGTCGTTGCGCGTCGGCACCGGGATCGGCGCGATCGGCGTGGTCCTCCACCCCGGCTCGGCGAAGACGGGCGATGTCTCCAAGGCGATCAAACGCGCCGGGAAGGTGATCCAGGAGGCGCTGGCCGAGACCGACGAATGCCCGCTGCTGCTCGAGGACACCGCGGGCGCTGGCGGCACGCTCGGCCGCTCGTTCGAGGAGCTCGCGGAGCTGATCGATGCCGGCGGCAGCGGCAAGCGGCTCGGCATCTGCCTCGACTCCTGCCACCTGTACGCCTCGGGCTACGACGTGTCGACTCGCGACTCGCTGGCCGAGGTCGTCGACGAGTTCGACCGGATAGTCGGGTGCGAACGTCTCGGGGCGCTCCACGTCAACGACTCGGCCGTGCCGCTCGGCTCCAATCGCGACCGCCACGCGATCATGGGCGAGGGCGACCTCGGCGAGAAGGGGTGCGCCGTGTTCATCTCCGAACCACGGTTCGACAAGCTGCCGGGCGTGCTCGAGACCGGGCGCGACCACGGCTCCCCCGCCGCCGAGGACGTGGCGCTCGCCAAGAAGCTTCGGACGCGGGGCAAGTCGGCACGCGCGAGGACAAAGGCGAAACGATGAGCGAACGCGAAGCAGACGCACTGGTCATCTTCGGTATCACCGGCGACCTGGCCAAGAAGCAGACGTTCCGCTCGCTCTACCGGCTCGAGCGGCGCGGGCTCCTGAACCTCCCGGTGCTCGGCGTGGCGCACGACGACATGACCGACGACGAGCTTCGCGGCCGCGCACGCGAATCGATCGAACAGACCGGCGAGGACATCGACGAGGCGGTGTTCGACCGGTTCGCCGGACAGCTGAGATACGTCGGGGGCGACTTCGACGCCGAGCAGACGTACTCGAAGGTGGCGCAGGCGCTCGGCGATCACCAAAGCCCGACGTTCTACCTCGAGACTCCGCCGTCCCTATTCGCCACCGTGGTCGAGGGTCTCGGCAAGGCGAACCTGGTGTCCAGCGGACAGCGGGTCGCGATCGAGAAGCCATTCGGGGAGGACCTCCAATCGGCGCGCAAGCTCGCGGCCGATCTGCACCGCTACCTGGCCGAGTCGCAGATCTACCGGATCGACCACTTCCTCGGGAAGATGGGCCTCGAGGAGATCCTCTACCTGCGGTTCGCGAACACGATGCTCGAGCCGATCTGGAACCGCAACTACCTCGCCTCCGTGCAGATCACGATGGCCGAGAACTTCGGCGTCGAGGACCGCGGCCACTTCTACGACCCCGTCGGGGCGCTTCGAGATGTGGTCGTCAACCATCTGCTCCAGGTGCTCGCGACGGCGGCGATGGAACCGCCTTGGGGCCGCGATCCGGACACGCTCAAGGAAGCCAAGGTCGCGGTGCTCAAGGCGACCCAGGACGCCGACCCGGGGCATTACGTGCGCGGCCAGTACGACGGCTACCGCGAGACGCCCGGCGTCGCAGCCGACTCGACCACGGAGACGTACGCCGCGCTCCGGCTCGAGATCGAGAACTGGCGCTGGGCGGGGGTGCCGTTCTTCATCCGGACCGGCAAGCACCTCGCGGTGCGCCAGACCGAGATCCGGCTGCTGTTCCGCCATCCGCCGCGGCTGCACTTCGTCACCGTCGGCCGTCGCGCGCCGCAGCCCAACCAGATCGTGTTCAAGATCGATCCGTCAACCGGGATCAGGATGATCCTCGACGCCCAGCGCGCCGACCAGCCGGGCACCGGCGAGATCGAATTCGACGTGGAGTTCGCCCAGGAGGGTGGCGAGGGTCCGACGCCGTACGAGGTGCTGCTCCATGCCGCGATCGTCGGCGACAGCACGCACTTCACCCGCCAGGACAGCGTCGAGGCCAGCTGGCGAATCGTCTCGCGGCTACTCGACTCGCCGCCGCCGGTACTGCCCTACGCCCAGGGCTCATGGGGCCCCGAGCAGGCCGACAGGCTGGTGGTCGGACACGGGGGCTGGCACGGTCCCTGGCTGCCCGAGAACGACGCCTAGAGCAGCAGATTGAGGGGCTGCTCGAGCAGCTGGCGGACCCGCGCGAGGAACTCCGCCGCGGGCGCGCCGTAAAGGATGCGGTGGTCGCAGGTGAGCACGATGCTCATGCGCGAGCCCGGGACGACGAGGCCGTCGCGGACGACCGGAACCTCGCGCAGCTCACCGACCGCAAGGATCGCCGCCTGCGGTGGGTTGATGATCGCGGCGAAGTCGGCCACCCCAAACATCCCGAGGTTCGACACCGTGAACGTCCCGCCCGAGAGCTCGGCCGGCGTGATCTGTCGCGAGCGGACGCGCTCGGCCAGGGTGCGCGCCTCGCGCGCGATGTCGAGGAGCGGCTTGCGATCGGCGTCGAACACGGTCGGAACGATCAGGCTGTCGTCGGCGGCGACCGCGATGCCCACGTTGACGCGCTCGTACAGCTCGAACGCACCGTCGCGATACGCGGCGTTGGCGCGCGGGTGCTCGCGCAGCGCGAGCGCGCACGCCTTGACCACCATGTCGTTATAGGACGGCACGGTCTCGCCCGAGCGCCCGGCCTTGCGCAGCTGGGCCCGGAACCCGACCGCCTGCTCCATGTCGACCTCGGCGCGCAGCGTGAAGTCGGGGATCGTCGCCTTCGACTCGGCCATCCGTTGCGCGATCTGAACCTGGATGCGCGAGGGCTCGACGGTCGTGACGATCCCCTTGGCGCCGCGTGCAACCGGCTCCGCCTTCGGCAGGTCGGCTTTGACGATCCGCCCGCCGGGGCCCGAGCCGATCAGCCCGTGCAGGTCGACCTGCGACTCCCGGGCGATCCGGCGAGCGAGCGGCGACGCCTTCACCCGGTCGGACCCATTGTCGATTTCTGGTGCTCTGCCCGCGGCGGACGGTGACGGTGCGGCGGGGGCGGGCTGAGCGGGCACCGGAGAATCGGACCGCGACTCGGACGCCCCCCCGATCGTGGCGATCACCCCCCCGAGGGGCACTGTCTCCCCCTCGCCCGCGAGGATCCGCAGCGTCCCGTCGGCGTCCGCGTCGAAGGTGACCGTGGCCTTGTCGGTCTCGACCTCGGCGAGCGGCTCGCCCTTCGCGACGACGTCGCCGTCCTGCTTGAGCCAGCGGACGATCGTGGCCTCCTCCATCGAGTCCGACAATCGCGGCATGACGATCTCGGGCATGTCAGCTCACCGCGATTCCCGCGCGCGCTCGGACGGCCGAGGCGATCGCATCGGCGCCCGGGATGAACGCGTCCTCGAGCGTCGGGCTGTAGGGAATCGGCAGCTCGGCGGTGGCGAGCAGCCACGCGTCATCGAGGTCGTGGAGTCCCTGCTCCGCGATTCGCCCGAGCAGGCCCGAGCCCCAGCCTCCGGTCGCCGGACCCTCCTCGACCGCGAGCACGCGGTTGGTTCGCGCCACCGACTCGAGCACGGTGTCGAGGTCGATCGGGCGGAGCGTGCGCAGGTCGATGACCTCGGCCTCCATGCCGTCGCCTGCCAGCAAGTCCGCCGCCTCGAGCGCATCTACCACGCCCTTGCCGGCGGACACCACCGTCACGTCCTTCCCGCGCCGAGCCACCCGGGCGCGGCCGAGCGGGAGCACCTCGCCGGCGTCGGGCGCCGGTCCTCTCACGGAGTAGAGCCGCTTGTGCTCGAGGAAGATCACAGGGTTGTCGTCGCGAATCGCCGCCTTCAGGAGACCCTTGGCCTCGGCGGGCGACGAGGGAAAGGCGATCTTCAGTCCGGGGACGCCCTGAAACCAGGTCGCATGCGTCTGGGAGTGCATCGCGCCGAACCGCCCGCCGCCGCCGACGGCCGAGCGAACCACGAGCGGCACGCTCCGCTGCTCGTTCGAGATGTACCAGTACTTCGCGGACTGGTTGACGAGCGAGTCCATCGCCAGGCCCATGAAGTCGCCGAACATGATCTCGATGATCGGGCGCAGTCCCGAGACCGCGGCCCCGAACGCCGCGCCCGCGAGCGCGAGCTCGGAGATCGGCGTGTCGAACATGCGCGACTCGCCGAAGTGCTCCTGGATGTGCGGAGTGACCGCGAACACGCCGCCCTGCTCGGCGGCGACGTCCTCGCCGAAGAACACGACTGACTCGTCGCGCTCCATCTCCTCGATGATCGCCTCGCGGATCGCCTCCCGGAACTCCAATGCACCGCTCACGGTGCGAACTCCGTCGCGCGCTCGGCCGCCGGATCGGGATATGGCGCCGCCAGCGCCGCCTCCACGGCGCGGTCCATCCGGGCGCGCGTCGCCTCCTCGGCCTCCATGATGTCGGCCTCGGGTACACCCAGTCCGACCAATCGAGCCCGGGCGATCGGGAGCGGATCTCGCTCGAGCCACCGCTCGACCTCCTCCGGCGGGCGGTACTTCGCCGGATCGGATTTCGAATGGCCGTGGTGGCGGTAGGTCTGGCACTCGAGCATCGTGGGCCCGCCACCCGAGCGAGCGCGGTGGACGGCCTCGAGCGCCGCCTCGCGCACGGCCCACAGGTCATTCCCGTCGACGATCGTCGACGGGATGCCGAACACGGCAGCCCGCGCCGCGATGTCCTGGCCGGCGGTGACCTTGAGCATCGGCGTGAACTCGCCGTAGAAGTTGTTCTCGCAGACGAACACCGCCGGCAGCGCGAACACCTTCGCGAAGTTCAGGCACTCGTGGAAGTAGCCCTGGTTCGTCGCCCCGTCGCCGAACATCGCGACCGCGACACGGCCCTGGCCCTTCGCCGCGAGCGCCGCCCCGGTGGCGGCGGCGATGCTGCCGCCGACGATGCCGAAGCAGCCGACCAGGCCATGCTCGACATCGATCACGTTCATCGACCCGGCCCGCCCGCCGCAGACGCCGGTGGCGCGGCCGAGCATCTCGGCCAGCAACGCGTCGGGGTCGGTGCCCTTGGCGAGCGCATGGCCGTGGCCGCGGTACGTGCCGGCGAGGTAATCGCCCGGCTCGAGCGCCGAGCACACCCCGACGGGAACCGCCTCCTGTCCTGCGGACAGGTGCGTCGTGCCGTGGACCTCGCCAGCCAGGAACAGCCGCTGCATCTCGGTCTCGAACAACCGGATCAGCAGCATCGTGCCGTAGCGGTCGAGGTACGCCGCCGGGGACTCGGTCCTGAGCGCGGCGTCGACCGTCACTGCGGCGCCCCCACGCTCTTGCTCACGCGGCGCGCCCCAGTCCGTCGGACACGGGCGCGGCCTCGGACTCGAGTTCGAGCCCCGAAGCCTTCGCCTCGAGCTCGATCAGCGCAGCGAAGTCGACGTCGGTGTAGCCGTTTCCGACCAGCGCCTGCACCACCTGCTGAGCGGCTGAGGCGACCGGCATCGCCACGCCGAGCTCGCGTGCGGCCTCATGGCCGAGATCGAAGTCCTTCAACAGCAACTCCGGCGTGAACGTGGGCGTGAAGTCGAGATTGACATACGCAGGCGTCTTGTAGCGGGTGAAGGTCGAACCGAGCACGCTGTTGTTCAGGAATTCCATCAGGTCGGCGCGCGAGACGCCGCCCTTCTCCGCGAGCACAAGGATCTCCGCGAGCGACTGCGCGATGATCCCGAGCATCAGGTTGTGACACACCTTGACCAGCCGGGCGTTGTCTCCCTCGCCGCAGTAGGTCACCCCGCCCGCGGCCATGATCTCGAGGTAAGGAAGCGCCGCACGGTGCGCCTCCTCGGGGCCCGAGGTGACCATCGTCAGCCGCCCCGCCTTGACCACCTTCGGGTTCCCGCTCACCGGGGCCGCGAGCAGCGCGGTGCCCCGCTCGTCGGCCTCGGCTCTGACCGCGGCCGAGGCCTCGGCGGAGATCGTGGTCGAGTCGACGATGACCGCCGGCGCGGGGCCTGACCCCGATAGAAGACCGTCCGCCCCGATCAGGACCTCCTTGAAGTCCGTCGGGCCGGCCAGCGTCGTGAACACGATCTCGCGATCGCCGAGGTCGGCAGGCTTGTCGACGACCGTCGCGCCCAGTGCGACCAGCGGTTCGCACTTCGCGCGCGTGCGGTTGTAGACCGCGACGTCACAGCCCGCCTCCAGCAAGCGGGTCGCGAGCGCGACGCCCATCCGGCCGGCACCCACCCAGCCGAGCCGCTTGTCTGGGGTCTTTCCATCCGACATTCAGTTAGCTCCTACCCGTTCCCGATCTCGCCATGCAAACGATTGCAAGCCTATCGGACTGTCACTTGTGGCGTCAAGCACCGGTCCCCGTGCGGCGAGCGCCGCTGCAAACGATTGTAAAATCCCGCGTCCGATGGGACTGCACACGTACGGGACCATGGCGGTGGATTGGGAGGAACGGGTCCGCTTCGATCGTCTGCGCGAGGAGCGTCTGGCCCGCATCGGCCGGCTGCTGGCCGAGTCCTCGCTCGGGGCGCTGCTGTGCTTCGACATGACGAACATCCGCTACATCACGGCGACGCACATCGGCACGTGGGCCCAGGACAAGCTGAACCGCTTCTGCCTGCTGCCCCAGAACGACGAGCCGATCATGTGGGACTTCGGCTCGGCGGCGCGCCACCACCAGCTCTACAACCCGTGGCTGGCGCAAGGTCGGTCGCGTGCCGGCATCTCGACCCTGCGCGGCGCGATGTCCCCCGAGTCAGGCCGGGCCGAGAGCGTCGCCGACAAGATCGCCGTCGAGCTCGAGCAGCGCGGGCTGCTGGGTGAGCCGGTCGGGGTCGACGCGATCGAGCCGCCGGTGCTGTTCGCGCTCCAGGCGCGCGGAATCGAGGTCGCCGACGGCCAACAGCTGATGCAGCAGGCCCGGGTGATCAAGACCCAGGACGAGATCACCCTGCTCAACCAGGCGTGCTCGATGGTCGACGCCGCCTACGAGGAGCTGTACCGCGCGATGAAGCCCGGAATGCGCGAGAACGAGTGCGTAGGGCTCGTCAACAAGGTCCTCTACGACATGGGGTCGGAGTTCGTCGAGGGCGTCAATGCGATCTCGGGCGAGCGCTGCAACCCGCACCCCCACGTGTACACCGACCGCGCGCTGCGCCCTGGCGATCCTGCCTACTTCGACATCCTCCACAGCTTCATGGGCTACCGCACCTGCTACTACCGCACGTTCGCGGTGGCCAGCGGGTCGCGCGCGCTCGTCGATGCGTACAAGCGCTGCCGCTACTACCTCGACTCCGCGATCGAGCTGATCCGCCCGGGCGCCACCACCGGCGAGGTGGTGAGCGTGTGGCCGCGCGCCGAGGAGTTCGGCTTCCCCGACGAGGAAGCGGCGTTCGCGCTCCAGTTCGGCCACGGCGTCGGGCTCTCGATCTGGGAGAAGCCGATCTTCAGCCGGCTCGTGTCGCTCGACCACCCCGAGGAGATCCGCGAGGGGATGGTGTTCGCGCTCGAGACGTTCTGGCCCGCGAGCGACGGCTGGTCGGCGGCGCGGATCGAGGAGCAGCTAGTGGTGACCGCCGACGGCTGCGAGGTGATCACGCGCTTCCCCGCCGAGGATCTCGTGATCGCCGGCAAGCCGTACTACACGGTCGGCGGCTCGCTCCCACTCGAGCGCGAGGTCACCTCCGAGCGCAACACCACGCTCAACCACGACACCCAGGAAGCGATTCCAGCCGCCGACCGTGGGGCAACGCTGGCGCTGGATTAGGCGGGCGCTAGTTCCTCAATGACCTCGAACGATCCATCGAGTAGCACTTCGGTGACGTGCTGCTCAACGCGATCGACCTGAGACTCGCGGCCCAGCTCCGTCTGCGCAAGGCGCAGTTCCTCGAGCGAGCCGTCGAACAACCCGAACGAGACGACCACGTCCGGGTCCGACACGTCGCGGCAGTGGTAGACCTGTCTCCACTGCCGAAGCGCCTCGCTGTCCACCCGCGTCGGGTCCCACGCCTCCCTGAACTTCTGGTACGCACCCCGCTTGAGACGGCGCGCTGTGAGCGTGCAGATCACGGCCGCGCCTCCAGGACCAGGTTGAACGGCGTCTCCGTCGCCCGCCGGAAGCGGGTGAACCCGCCGGCGGTCACGACCTCGCGCAGCCGAGCCTCGCCGGCCTGGGCGCCGAGCGCCAGCCCGACCTCCTGGTCGCGGGAGGCCGGTGTGCACACGAGCGTCGAGGCGCCGTAATACACGCGGCCCACCGGGTTGAGGTTGTCCTCGAGCCGGTCGCCGGCGAACGGCTCGACGATCAGCCATGTCCCGCTTGGGTCGAGGCTGTCAAGGACGTGGGCGGCGGCGCCGACCGGGTCGCCCATGTCGTGCAGGCAGTCGAACATGCACACGAGGTCGTACCCGTCGCCGGGGAACCCCTTGGCGGCCGCCGTCTCGAACCGGACGCTCCCGTTCAACCCCTCGCGCGACGCCGCGGCCCGAGCGTGAGCGATCGACGCGTCGTGGTAGTCGAACCCGACGAACTCCGAGCGCGGGAACGCCTGCGCCATCAGGATCGTCGACGCACCGTGCCCGCACCCGACGTCGGCCACGCGCGCCCCCTCCTGGAGCTTCTCCTGTACCCCGTCGAGCGCCGGGATCCACGACGACACCAGGTTCGCCGCGTAGCCGGGGCGGAAGAACCGCTCGGTCCCGCTGAACAGGTCGGCGTGATGCTCGTGCCACCCGACCCCGTGCCGCCCGACGAACGCCTGCTCGATCTTCTCCTCGTCCTTGACGAGCGCTGTGGCGACCTGGAACGCGCCCGGCATGAACGCCGGGCTGCCCTCCTGTGCGAGCGCCAGCGACTGCTCGGGCGAGAGGAAGAACTGACCGTCTGCCGGGTCGTAGCTGACGTAGCCTCCCGCGGCCTGGTTCGAGAGCCATTCGCGTACGTACCGCTCATCGGTCCCGGTCCGCTCGGCCAGCTCCGAAGGCGTGACCGCGCCGCCATCGGCCATCGCCCGGTAGAGCCCGAGCCGATCGCCGATGACCACCAGCGCCGCGCTTAGCGCGGCGCCCAGGTCTCCTACGAACCGGCCGAGGAACTCATCCAGCCGGCCCTGATCGATCTCCTGTGTGGTGGCCGACATGGCTCATGCCTCGTCCCAGGTCTCGAGCACGCTCTGACCCGTGATGACTCCGCCGTCGAGCTCGATGACGGTCGCGCACAGCACGTTCGTGCCGTCCGGGTAGCGGCAGGCCTGGGTATAGGCGGCGCCGGTCTCGTCGTGCACGCGGTGCCTGACCTTGTGGGTCATGTCGCGGGAGTACGTGTCGTCGAGCCAGCCCTTGATGTCCTCCCGCCCGCGCAGGACCCGCGGAGCGCCCGGCTGGGAGATCTTGTTGGTGATCGTGACGACCGCATCCGGCCCGTACATCGAGAGCTGCGTCGCGGCGTCTCGCTCCTCGGCCGCCCGCGTGAAACGGTCGAGATCGAAAGTGGTGATGGCGCCCATGGCCCCCTCCTTTGTTATGTTTGTACCTACCTACTAGTAGGTAAAGGTTCCCGATGCGTGCAAACCTACCTTCTAGTAGGTAAGCTGTCAAGCTCAGACACATAACAATTGGAGAAACAATGGCCGTCGCCCGTCCCAGGAAAGAGCAGCCCCGTACCGCCGAGCGGATCCTCGACATCGCCGAGCGGCTGGTCCAGGTGCGCGGTTTCAACAACTTCAGCTACGCCGACATCGCGACCGAGCTCGGGATCACCAAGGCCAGCCTCCACTACCACTACCCCGGCAAGGCCGAGCTCGGGCAGGCCTTGATCAGCCGCTACTCAGAGCGGTTCTCGGAGGCGCTCGAGCAGATCGATCGCGACCTGCCGGACGCCCGCGCCAAGCTCGAGGCCTACGCGAACCTCTACGCCGAGGTGCTCCGAGGCAAGCGCATGTGCATGTGCGGGATCCTGGCCGCCGAGTACCCGACCCTGCCCAAGCCGATGCGCACCGCGGTCATCGGCTTCTTCGACGAGAACCAGCGTTGGCTCGCGGATGTGCTCAACGCGGGCAAGACCGACCACACGCTGCGGTTCACGGGCAGCGCGGACGACGTGGCGCAGGGAATCCTCAGCACGCTCGAGGGCGCGATGCTGGTGGCACGGCCGTACGGCGACCTCGCTCGCTTCAACGCGGCGGCCGGCCAGCTGCTCTCGGGACTGACCCCCTGAGCGGCCCAGACGCTACGCGGACCCCAGCCGCTCGGACATCCAGTCCGCGACCAGTGGCCGGTACCGGTACGGGATGTTGCTGCAGACGTGCATGCCCTGCTCGTAGAGCACGAACTCCGCGTCGCTCGCCTCCTGCGCCATCCGCTCGGTCTGCTCCCACGGGATGATGCGATCGAGCTTGCCGGTGGCGAACAGCGCCGGCTGGGTGACACGCGCCATGACGCCGCCGAGGTCGAGCTCGAGCGCCCGCGCGCGCCCGTCCTCGTCGTCCCGAGCGCCCGACTTGAACACGAACGTCTCGCGACTGACCGGGGGCAGCTTGTCCCACAGCTCGCCGAAGTTGTACGGCCCGCTGACGCCGGCGACCGCCTGGATCCGCGGCTCGAACGCGGCGGCCCGGGGCGCGTAGTACCCGCCGAGGCTCACTCCGCACGCGCCCACCTGCGCTAAGTCGACGTCATCCCGGCCTTCGAGCACGTCAAGCATCGCGGTCACCGCGACCTCGTAGTCGGGGCGGATCGGGAGCGCGAAGCCGGCCTCGCCCTGGCCAGGGCCGTCCATCGACAGCGTCGCCATCCCGCGAGCGAGAAACACGTTCTCGAGGTGGAAGAACTCCTCCTTGGTCGAGTCGAGGCCGGGAATGATCACGACGATCGGCGGCCGCCCGCCGGCGTCGGGCGGCCGGCGCAGGTTCGCGGCGAGCACCCCCGGACCGAGCGCCGCTTCGATCCGTTCGGCGGCCGGGTCGAGGTGGGCGTGCGCACGCCGCAACGTCACGACGGCCCGCTCGGTCGTGGCGCGGTGCCGATCGCCGTCGAGCACCCATACGAACTTGCCGAAGTGCAGGCACAGGGTGGCGCGCAGGTACGCCTCCCCCGCGGTGCGCCCGCGCCCGGCGGCCTCGGCCTGCTCGGCGAGCTCGACGTGCTCGTCGGCGATCACGGTCCAGGCGTCGAGCCAGTCGGCCCAGCGCTCGAGCCCGCGCGTGGCGCGCACGAAGTCGTTGTAGTCGACGCCCATCGTCGTGAAGCGCGGCGCCCAGTGGTCGATCGCGCCCTGTACGCGCGCGTCGGGCATCAGCTCGCCGCTCCGCTCGAGACCGCCCCGCCGAGGTACAGCGCCCCGATCTCCGGGTGCTCGAGGATCTCGCGGCCGGTGCCGGTCAGGCGAACCTTGCCGTTCTCGAGGACTAGGCCGTGCGTGCTCAGCCTGAGCCCGGCGCGGGCGTTCTGCTCGACCAGCAGGATTGTTCGGCCCTGCTGGTTCATCAGCCGGATCATGTGAAAGACGGTCTTGCGCGTCGGCGGGTCGAGTCCGATCGACGGCTCGTCGAGCACGATCAGCGCGGGATCGAGCATCAGGCTGCGGGCCAGCTCGACGAGCCGCTGCTGGCCCCCCGACAGGCTGCCGGCCTTGTCGTGCGCGCGGTCGTGCACGAGCGGGAAGAGCTCTTCGACCTCGCCGTAGCGGCGGCGGATGATCGCTGAGTCGCGGACGGTGTACGCGCCCATCTCGACGTTCTCGCGGACGGTCATGTCCGGAAACAGGCTGTGGGCCTGCGGGACCAGCACGATGCCCTTGGCCAGCACCTGGCGAGGCGCGAGCCCGACCAGTGAGTCGCCCTGGAACGCGATCGCGCCGCGGCGGGGCCTGAGAACACCGCTGATCGTCGCCAGCAGCGTCGACTTGCCGGCGCCGTTCGGGCCGACGATGCACATGATCTCGCGCTCGGCGACGGTGAACGAGACCTCCTTGAGGATGTCGCCGCCGCCGTACCCGGCGGTCACGCCGTCGAGCGCGAGGATCACGTTGCCGCGCGGCGCCGCCCCGTTCCCGGCGGAGTGCTCAGAAGTCATCGTCGTCGCCCCCGCCCAGGTAGGCGTCGAGCACGGCGGGGTTCGCCCGGACCTGCTCCGGCGTTCCCTTGACGAGGGTGCGCCCCTGGTGCAGCACGGTCACCTCGTGGCACAGTCCCATCACGAACTCCATGTTGTGCTCGACGACGAGGAACGTCTTGCCGGCGCGGTTCAGTTCTCGGATGCGCTCGGACAGCTGCTCGATCAGGACCGGGTTGACGCCCGCTGTCGGCTCGTCGAGCAGCAGCACCGCGGGGTCGGCGACCAGCAGGGAGGCGAGCTCGAGCAGCTTCCGCTGGCCGTAGGAGAGGTTGCCGGCCGGGCTGTTCGCGAGCCGCTCGAGCCCGACGAACTCGAGCATCTCGAGCGCGCGGTCGTGTTCGGCGGTCGAGCCCGCACGCCGAGCCACGCTCCGCAGCCAGCCCTCGTGGCGTTGCGTCGCCACCAGGATGTTCTCGAGCACGGTGAGCCGGAAGAACAGCCGGGTGATCTGGAACGTGCGGCCGACCCCGAGCCCGAACACCTTCTCCGGTGTCGCGCCGGTGATCGGCGCCCCGTCGAACCGGATCTCGCCGGATGTCGCCCGCTCGTACCCGGTCATCACGTTGAACAGCGTGGTCTTGCCCGAGCCATTCGGCCCGATCAGCCCGGCGATCGAGCCCTTGGGCACCGATAGTGAGCACTCGCTCAGCGCCTGGAGGCCGCCGAACGACTTGCAGACGCCCTCGGCCTCGATCAGCGTGCTCATCGCGCTCCCGCCGCCTTGACGACGTCGGAGGTTCGGCCGCCGTCGCCCTCCTCGCGCGCCCGGTCCTGCGCCGCGCCCCGGGTCCGCCATCGCCGGATCAGGTCCTCGACGCTCGGGATCACGCCGCGTGGCAGCAGCAGGATGACCGCGAGGAACAGGCCGCCATAGATGATCAGATACACCTGGCTCGCGCCCGACTGGACCGTGAAGTACTGCTGGAGCGACTCGAGCACGGCGGCCCCGAGCAGCGGCCCCCACACCGTCCCGAGGCCACCGATGAACGCCATCAGCGCGATCGACAGGTCGAACAGCGGATCGAACGCGAACTGGGGAAAGATCTGCCCGAGGAAGTAGGCGTACACCCCGCCGACCATCCCGATCGGAATCGCCGACAGCACGAACGCCGACAGCTTCACCCTCCCGACGCGAACGCCGAGCCCCCGGGCCCGCTCCTCGTCATCGCGAATCGCGAACAGCTGGAGCCCGAAGCGCGAGCGTCGCACGAGCCATGACAGCAGGACCGTCGCGACGAGGATCACCGCGGCCACGTAGTAGAAGTGGTCGTTGTAGCTCGTGGCCGACCACAGCGGCGTCGGCGGCTGGAGGCCCGAGGAGCCCCCGGTGAAGGCGAAGTTGGACGCGGCCAGCTGAAAGATGAACATCCACGCGATCGTGATCACCACGAACGTGTGGCGGCGCGCCCGCAGCGCGATCAACCCGGTGGGAATCGCGACCAGGCCGGCGATGATGCCGGCGACCGGGACGAGCGCGAAGACGCCCCACCCCGCGGCGAACCCGAGGTGGTTGGCCAGCAGCGTGAGCGCGTACGCGCCGACCCCGAAGTAGACCGCATGGCCGAGCGCGATGTACCCGGAGTATCCGCTGAACATGTTCCACGAGGACGCCGACACCATGAAGATCAGCGTGAACACCGCGATCGAGGTCGTCGTCGGGTTCGAGAACACGAGCGGAAACACGAAGAGGATCACGATCGCAATCGCGATCAGGAGCGCTCGGACCGGGAGCCGTGCCGTCACGCGACGGGAGCCGAAGGCTTCATCGCCTCATTGGGCCCGAACGGCCGCTCTTCCGAACAGGCCGTTCGGCATGAACGAGAGCACCACGATCAGCGACGCGTAGTAGACGAGCGTCGCCCATACCGGCGACCACACGACCGCGACGATGTCCTCGAGCGTCACCATGAACACGGCCGCGATCAGCGCGCCGCCGATGCTGCCGAGGCCGCCCAGAATCACGATCGACAGCAGGCGTGAAATCAGGTCGTATCCGCTGCTCGGGTTGAACGAATTGGTTGCGCCGAACACCATCCCGCCGGCCGCGGTAACCGACACCCCGATCCCGACCGACAGGGCGCGCACGCGGTTCACGTTCACCCCGATCAGCTCGGCGGCGCTGCGGTTCTGGAGTGACCCGCGCACACCCCGCCCGAAATGCGTGCGGTACAGGATCCAGTAGAGCACCCCGAGAAGCACCACCGCGAGCAGGAAGCCGAACACGTAGATGTAAGGCAGATAGAACCCCAGCAGGTGGAAGCTCGAGTTGATGTACGAGGCCTGGAGCTGGACGAAATCCACCCCGAAGATGACACTCAGGATGCCCTCGATGATGATCGCTACCGCGTACGTCACGAGGATCGACATCGCCGTCCGCTCGTTGTCGCGCAGCCGGCGCATGAACGCCCACTCGATGAACACGCCGAGCACGAAGAACGCCGGGATCGTGATGATCAGGCCGACGAACAGGTCGATCCCGAGATGTACTGACAGCACATAGCTCATGTACGCGCCGAGCACGATCAGCGCGCCCTGAGCGATGTTGATGATGTCCATCACGCCGAAGATCAGCGTGAGCCCCGCCGCCATCAGGGCATAGACGCCTCCGGTCAGGATCCCGTCGATGACCGCCTTGGCAAGCGAGGACGCGTTCACGATCCCCAGTTCGGCTTCGGATACGTGGCCGGCTTGGAGCCCGAGGCACCGACCGGGAGCACCTGTACCTGGTTTCCTTTCTGCCACTGGAACACGAACGCCGCCGCAGCTCCGTTCTCACCGAGCGAGTTGAACTTCACCGGTCCCTGGACCGTGTTCAGGGTAACGCCGCTGTGCAGGTAGGAGATGATCTTCGAGTTGTCGAGGCTGTGCGTCGCGGCCACCGCCTGGGCCACGGCCTGCCCGACGGAGTAGGCCTCGGCCACGTCGGCGTTGACGCCGGCCGCGTTCCCGCCGTACTTCGCGACGTACTCGTTCACCAGCTGCTGGCTGCTCGCGTTCGCGTAGCCGGGATACCACCCGTTCGGGTACATGATGCCCTCCGCGTTCGAGGCCCCGCCGACCGCCTTCAGGAACGCGTCTCCCTGGTCGGGCCCGGCCGTCGCGATGAACGACTTGGGGTTGTAGTGCTGCTGGATGAACGCATGGACGAACGCCGACACCGTCGGGACGTCGACCGACCCGAGCACGACCGCCTCGGCTTTGCTGCTCGCCACCGCGGTGGCGATCGGCGTGTAGTCGGTGACCTCGGCGGGGAACACCTTGTTGTAGACGGTCTTGATTCCGGCCGCCTGCATGATCTTCTGGGCGAGCGGAATCTGCGGTTGCGTGAACGGATCGTCGCTGGTCGCGTACGCGGCCGTCTTGGGCCGCTCCGAGGCGGGCAGCGACGCGATCCACTTGGCGTACGGGACGAGGTTGTCGACGACCGGCAGGCTGACGTCGAAGATGTTCTTCAGGCCGTTGCCGAATGCCGCCGGCGCGCCGCCGGCGCCCTCGACGAACGCGTAGCCGAACCGGTTGACGACCTTCGAGGCCGGGACGGTCAGCAGCGTCGAGAACGGGCCGAACACGAGCGGATCGTGGTCCGAGGAGATCAGCTTGGTGTAGTTGGTGACGACCTGCGCGGGGCTCGAGGCGTCCGAGACGATGTCGAGCTTGACCGGGTGGCCCATGAGGCCGCCCGCCTTGTTCTGGTCGGCGGCCCATAGCGTGTAGCCCTTCTGGAATGCCTGACCGTCGGCCGCGAAGTCGCCCGACAGTGACAGCGATGCGCCGATCGTGATCGGCGATGCGCTGCTCGAGCTGCTCGTGCTCGATCCCGCGCTCGTGCTCGAGCCGGTCGCGCTCGAGGAACTGCTGCTCGATCCTCCACACCCCGCGACGAACGCGGCGATGGCGGCCACAGCCGCAACGATCAAAGCGTGTCGCCTCGACCTTGTCATGTCGCCCTTCTCCTCCCAGCGGTGATTACGTCGACTTGCCGGCACCGAACTCACGCGGAGACCAGCGGGTCTTCGCGTGTTTCATCACGCGGACTGCAAACGTTTGCTGCAATCGTGTGCGACGTTAT
>Ga0335073_10001188_pt1 | contig 34688 bp, 34 predicted proteins | sample Lox_Sample_22_FD_207093 | JGI IMG/M metagenome (GOLD analysis project Ga0335073, IMG submission 207093) | Soil microbial communities from Loxahatchee National Wildlife Refuge, Florida, United States - Lox_Sample_2.2 | ecosystem: Environmental > Terrestrial > Soil > Wetlands | place: USA... | reverse complement strand
GCGGCCGACGGCAGAAAGGCGGTAAATCCCACCGTGGCCGGTTTCCTGATCCGGCGGGTCGGGCAGTCGATCGTCGTCCTGTTCATCGTGACGGTCTTCACGCTCGCCCTCGTCCACATGTTCCCCGGCGGACCGGTTCGGGCATTGCTCGGCCCTAAGGCCACCGCCGATCAGATCGCCTACTACAACCACGTGTTCGGCTTCGACAAGCCGTTCTACGAGCAGTACGTCAAGTGGGTCGGCCAGATGCTGTCAGGCAACCTGGGCTTCTCCTACCACCTGAACCAGTCGGTCGGCAGCCTGATCGCGCAGGACTTGCCGAAGACCATCGTGCTCGTCCTCCTCGGCACCGCGGTGTCGCTGCTCTTCGGCATCCCGCTCGGCGTGTACCAGGCGGTGCGCCGATACACGATCGGCGACTACGTGCTGACCGGCGTCTCATTCCTCGGGTACGCCACTCCGACGTTCTTCTTCGGGCTCCTGATGGTCGACTGGTTCGCGGTCGACGTCCACATCTTCCCGCCGTTCGCGCCGCAGGCCACGTCGGTGTGGTCCATCCTGGCGCAGCCGAAGGCGCTCGTCTTGCCCGTCGTCTCTTACGCGTTCCTGCTCTACGCGCTGTGGAGCCGGTACATGCGCTCGTCGGTGATGGACAACCTGGTGCAGGACTACGTGCGCACCGCCAGGGCCAAGGGCGCCAGCGAGCGCCGGGTCATCTGGGTGCACGTCTTCCGCAATTCGCTCGTCAGCATCGTCACGCTGCTCGGCCTGTCGCTGCCCACGCTGGTCGCCGGCGCGATCTTCATCGAGGTCGTCTTCAACTATCCCGGCATGGGTCTGGCGTTTTACCAGGCGGCGCTTAACGTGGATTACGAGGTGCTGCTCGGGTTCACTGTCCTCGCTACCGTGGCGACGATCCTCGGGAACCTGCTGGCGGACATCGGCTACGCGCTGCTCGACCCGAGGGTGAGGTACTGATGGCTGACGTGACGATCAGTTCGGCACGGGCCACCGAACTCGGGCTGGCGCCCGCCGGCAAGCCGCGCGGCATGATCCGCCGTGCGTGGGAAGTCTTCGCGGAGAACAAGCTGGCGCTGGCAGGCGTCGGGTTCGTCATCTTCATTTTCCTGTTCTGCTTCCTCGGCCCGGTCTTCTACCACACCAACCAGGTCAACACCGACCTGGAAACCTACTTGTGTCACCCGTCGGGATCGCACCTGCTCGGCTGCGACGACCTCGGCTACGACGAGCTCGGCCGGCTGATGATCGGCGGCCAGACCTCGCTCGAGGTCGGCCTGGCCGCGGCGCTCATCTCGGTGCTCATCGGCACGCTCTACGGCGCCATCTCCGGCTTCGTCGGCGGCGCGGTGGACGCGGTCATGATGCGGATCGTGGACGCGGGGCTCTCGATCCCGGGCCTGATGGTCATCATCATCCTCTCGGTGATCTTCCACCCGACCCCGCTGGTCATCATCCTCATCATCGCGTTCCTCTACTGGTTCGGAGTCGCGCGCCTCGTCCGCGGTGAGACGCTGACGCTGCGCACGCGGGAGTACGTGCAGGCAGTGCGGGTGATCGGCGGGCGTCCCATGCGCTCGGTGCTCCGCCACATCATTCCGAACGCGATCGGCACGATCATCGTGCAGGGCACGTTCGCGGTCGCGGACTCGATCCTCACCCTGTCTGGCGTGGGTTTCCTCGGGCTCGGGGTCGCGCCGCCCGCGACCGACTGGGGCTCGATGCTCTCGGGCGGCCTGAACTACATTCAGGGCGGCAACTACTGGTGGCTGATCTATCCGCCGGGCGTCGCGATCATCTTGACCTGCATCGCGTTCAACTTCATCGGCGACGCGCTTCGTGACGCGTTCGAGACCCGGCTGCAGCGCCGGTAGGAAGGGCCAGGAGTGACGGCGCTACTACGGATCGAGGACCTGCGCACCCACATCCAGCTCAAGCAAGGTGTGGTGCGCGCTGTCGATGGGGTGACCCTGCACGTCGACGAGGGCGAGACCCTCGGCGTCGTCGGCGAGTCCGGCTGCGGCAAGACGATGACCGCACTGTCGATCATGAACCTGCTCCCGGTGGGCGGGCACATCGTGGGCGGGACGATCACGCTCGGCGGCCGGGACATCAGCGGCCTGGACTCCGATGCCATGCGCAAGATACGCGGCAACGAGGTCGGGATGATCTTCCAGGACCCGCTGTCCTCGCTGAACCCCACGCATTCCGTCGGCAGGCAGATCGCCGAGGCGGTCATCCTGCACAGGGACGTGACCAAGAAGGAAGCCTACGAGCGGGCGGTCGAGGTGCTTGACCTGGTCGGCCTGCCGCGGGCACGCGAGCGCGTCGACGAGTTCCCGCACCAGTTCTCAGGCGGCATGCGCCAGCGCGTGATGATCGCGATGGCGCTGGCGTGCGAGCCCAAGCTGCTCATCGCCGACGAGCCCACCACCGCGCTCGACGTGACGATCCAGAAGCAGATCCTCGAGCTCATCGACGACCTGCGCCACCGCCTTGGCATGTCGGTCATCCTGGTCACCCACGACCTGGGCGTCATCGCCGGGCGTGCCGACCGGGTCGCGGTCATGTACGCGGGCAAGGTGGTGGAGACCACCGACACGAGCACGCTCTTCGTGAACCCGCGGCACCCCTACACCGAGGCGCTGTTCCACGCGCTCCCCGAGAACGCGGCGGAAACGCGAGTGCGGCTGTACTCGATTCCTGGCGCGCCGCCGGACCTGGTCAACCCGCCGACGGGCTGCCGCTTCGCGCCGCGCTGCCGGTACGCCACGGACCGGTGCCGCGCCGAGGACCCGCTGCTGTCCGGCGAGACCACCGCGCACACGTACGCGTGTTTCTTCCCGGTCGGCGCGACGGAGAAGACCGTGGGCGGACGGCTCGTGGTGGTCGAAGCCGCCCAGACCGAGTCCGAGCACACCGAGGAGGTCCCTGTCCCTGGCGAGGTCGTGCTGTCCGCCAGGGATCTCGTCAAGGACTTCCCTGTGACCAGGGGAGCGCTGCTGCAGCGCCGGGTTGGCTCCGTCAGCGCGGTGGCGGGCGTGTCGTTCGACATCCGCCGTGGCGAGACGCTCGGACTCGTGGGGGAGTCCGGCTGCGGCAAGACCACGATTGGCCGGATGCTCGTCGGCCTTGAGAAGCCGACCGCCGGAGTGATCCGCTTCGACGGCAAGGACCTGGCCAAGAGCAGCGGCCGCACCTACCGGCACGAGCGCCGCGAGATCCAGTACATGTTCCAGGACTCCTACGCTTCGCTCGACCCGCGCATGCGGGCCGGGATGATCCTGCGCGAGCCGCTGATCGTCCAGCACATGGGCTCGCGCAAGGAGCAGACGGCCAAGGTCAAGGAGATGCTGGGGCACGTGGGGCTGCCGGAGACCGCGACGGAGCGGTACCCGCACGAGTTCTCAGGCGGCCAGCGGCAGCGGCTCGGGTTCGCCCGGGCGCTGATGCTGAACCCGCAGCTGATCGTGGCCGACGAGCCCGTGTCCGCGCTCGACGTGTCCATCCAGGCGCAGGTGCTCAACATGATGCGCGACCTGCAGCGCGAGCTTGGCCTGACCTACCTGTTCATCTCGCACGACCTGTCGGTCGTCCGGTACCTGTCCAACCACATCGGCGTCATGTACCTCGGCAAGCTGGTCGAGATCGGCACCGCCGACGAGGTGTACCTGCGGCCCGCGCACCCGTACACGAAGGGCCTGATCGAGTCGGCGCCCACCGCGGATCCCGAGGCGGAACGGGCCAAGAGCCACGAGGGGATCTCCGGCGAACTGCCAAGCGCGATACACCCGCCGTCGGGCTGCCGGTTCCGCACCAGGTGCCCCCTGGCCCAGGAGATCTGCGCCAACGTCGAGCCAGAACTGCGCCCGCACGGCGTCGCGGGCCACCTCGCGGCCTGCCACTTCCCGCTGCAGCCGGCCCTCGAGGTGCCTGTCGCCGCTGAGCAGGTGTCGTAGCCGTCTCGCGGGGGCGCCGGCCCCCTGGTAGAACAGTGGTCATGACGGACGAGACGCTGGCCGACCGGCTGGCCATCAGGGATGTGGTCGAGTCCTGGGCGCTCGCCCGGGACTCGGCGGACTGGGACTGGTTCCGCGCGCAGTGGCACGACGACGGCTACATGGTGGCGACCTGGTTCCAGGGGCCGAAGGAGGACTTCATCCGGGTGAGCCAGGAGGGCTACGGCAACGGCGTCAACATCCTGCACTACACCGGCGCCAGCCAGTCGACGGTGGCCGGGCAGCGGGCGATATCGCAGACGCGGATGACGATCATGCAGCGCGGCGAGGTGCACGGGGTGCTCGTCGACGTGCAGTGCATCGGTCGGTTCTACGACTTCATGGAAAAGCGCGACGGCCGGTGGGGCATCGTCTTGCGCCAGCCGATCTACGAGAAGGACCGGCTGGACCCGGTGCCGCCCGGCGCCGTGCTCGAACTCGACGCCGACCTGCTCGAGCGGTTCCCCGTGGGCTACAGGCACCTGGCGTACCTGCAGGTCCAAGTCGGGTATCCGGTCAAGCCCGACCTGCCAGGGCTGCGCGGGCCCGAGGTAGCGGCGCTGTACGCGCGCGGCGCCGCATGGCTGGCCGGCGACCCGGTCGCGCCCTGATCGCGACGAACTAGTCAAGCGGGCAGGCGCGCGCGTCGTAGTCCGCCTGGGCCGCCTGGATCTCGACCAGGTGGGTGTCGGCCCACGCGACGAGCTGCCCGATGGTAGCGAGCAGTGTCTGGCCGAGCGGGGTGAGCTGGTAGTCCACGCGCGGCGGCAGCGCGGCGTGCGGCGTCCTTGTCACGATGCCGTCGCGTTCGAGGCCGCGCAGGGTGACGGTCAGCATGCGCGCCGTGATGCCGTCGATGCCCCGGTGCAGTTCGCTGAACCTGCGGGGCCCGGCGCCGAGCCGGTCGACGACGTAGATGGCCCACTTGTCGCCGATCCTGTCGAGCACGGCACGCACACGGCAGGTCCCGACGCTGTGTACCGTTTCGTCGTCCGTTGCCGTCACGTTACTTAGACTACGCGGTCGCGCGCTCTGGCAATAGTGCTTGACACGTCAACCATCAGGTAGTTACTATAAAGAAGTAACGCACTTCAGCGTAGTGAATGCTTCCCAGTCCTGGAGGATCGATGAGCACTGCTGCCGTGGAAATTCCCGGCTACATCGCCGGTACCTGGGCGATCGACCCGGTTCACTCCGAGGTCTCGTTCACGGTCAGGCACATGATGGTCAGCAAGGTACGCGGCCGATTCGACAAGTTCGAGGGCACGATCGTCACAGGCGAGAACCCGCTGGCGTCGTCCGTCACGGCGTCGGTCGACCTCGCCTCGATCAGCACCGGCCAGGAGCAGCGTGACGCGCACATCCGCAGCGCGGACTTCTTCGAGGTGGAGAAGCACCCGACGATGACGTTCGCCTCCACAGGGGTGCGCGCCGACGGCGACGACTTCCTGCTCGACGGGGACCTGACGCTCAAGGGCGTGACCCAGCCGGTGACGTTCAAGCTCGAGGTCAGCGGCTTCGGCCCGGACGCCTACGGCGGCACTCGCGCCGGGTTCTCGGCGACGACCGAGATCAACCGGATGGAGTACGGCGTGTCCTTCAACGGGCCGATTCCGGGTGTGCCCGGCGGCGTGGCCGTCAGCGAGAAGGTCACGATCCACCTCGAGATCGAGGGCGTTCTCCAGCAGTAAGCCAACCACCAGGTCAGCGCCGGCGACGGGCCAGTTCGGGGGGACGGGCCCGCGGCGACGGCCGCCAGTGAGCGCGGCGCGCCTGCCCGGGCGCGCCGCGCTCACGTGTCCGCGCTACTTCTGCTTGTGCTTGGTGAGGTAGTCGATGTACACCGGGCGCAGGGCGTCGGCGACCTCTTCTGAGTCCATGGCGTCGCCGATCAGCGCCGACACCTGCGTGAGGTCCGCGCCCGCTTCGGCCTCGTGCCCGAAGGATTCCTCGGCGGCCGGGATCATGCGCAGCAGCTCCCACAGGAACTTCACGTCGCCGTGGTGCAGGGCGCGCCGCATGGCCATGTCGTGCAGCTCGCGCGAGGTAAGAGCGTCAAGATCGGCTGTAGTGTCCACGGCTGGACTCTACAGCCGCACGGCGCGCAACGCGGACGTGATCATCGGCACGGTGAACTCCCCATTGGCCGTCTCCGGCCGCCCGGCCAGGTAGTCGGTCACGCCGGCGAGCAGGTCCGCGCGCTCGGCCGGAGTCATCACGAGCACCCTGGAGTGCGTGGCGATCGTGGCGACGAGGGACCGCGCGGTCCGCAGCTGGGCGTTCGGGAACTCGGCACGGTCCGTCGGCCCGAACAGGGCGGGTGCGAACTCGCCGACACCGTAGTAGGCCGATTGCGTCCGCCACGCGGTCAGCGCCCGGCTCCCCGCGCCACGTGCGGCGGCCTGCAGCCCCGCCACCCAGTCCACCCGGTCGTCGTCGCTGTTCCACAGTCCGGCGAGCACGCCGCCGCGGACCAGGACCCGGGCGATCTCCGGCAGCGCCACTTCCAGGTTGAACCAGTGCATCGCCTGCCCGCACAGCACCGCGTCCACCGAGCCGTCGGGCACCGGGATGCCCTCCGCGCTGCCGGGCAGCGCGTTGACCGCGGGCAGCACGCGGCGCAGTTCGGCCAGCATCGCGGGGTCGGGCTCAACGGCGGTCACGTCGGCGCCCAGGGCCGTCAGCAGCGCCGTGAGCTTGCCCGTCCCCGCGCCGAGGTCGAGCACGCGCAGCCGGGACACGTCAGACCCCACAGGGGCCAGGCACCAGCGCACCGCGGTGCCGGGGTAGTCCGGCCGGTGCTCGGCGTAGGCCTGTGCCACCGCCCCGAACGAGGCGCCGCGCAGCAATCGTTCGTCGTCATCCACGCGGCTCACGATAGCCGCTCACGACAGCGGCACACGACGCCGGTTCACGACACCGTGTCCAGCCATCGCCCGCCTCGCAGCACCCGCAGCGGCGCCAGTTCGCAGTCCGTTACGACGAGGTCCGCGACCATGCCTGCCGCGATCCGCCCCCGATCGGTCAGCCCGAGCACCCGGGCGGGCGCCGCCGACGCCGCGCGCGCGGCGTCCGCGAGCGGCACGCCAGCGGCGTGCGCCGTCGCCACGACCCGCAGCAGGGTGCTGGTCCCGCCTGCGATCGCCCCGCCGCCTCCGGCCGCCGGCGGCACCCCGCCCGCGATCGCCCCGCCGCCTCCGGCCACCCGCGCCACCCCGCCCGCCACCACGACGCGCAGCGGCCCGAGCTGGTAACTCCCGTCCGGCATGCCCGCCGCCGCCATGGCGTCCGTCACCAGCACCACCCGTCCCGGTGCCGCCGCGGCGAACACCAGCCGCGTGAACCCCGCGTCCACGTGCACACCGTCGGCGATCAGCTCCACGCTCGCCAGATCGCTCGCCGCCGCCACGAGAGCGGCCGCCACCGGCCCGGCGGCACGGTGCAGCAGCGGCGGCATCGCGTTCGCCAGGTGCGTGACCAGCCCGGCGCCCTCGCAGGATGCCAGCGCCGCGGCCATCGTCGCGAAGTCCGCGTCCGTGTGCCCGAAGGCGACCGTCGCTCCCGCCGCGCGCAGCAGTTCCGTGACCGCAGCCGCCCCGGCTCGTTCGGGAGCTATGGTCACGATCTTGACGGCACCTGCGCCAGCGGCGAGCAGGTCGCCAGCCAGCGCCGGGTCCGGATCGAGCAGCAGCGCCGGCTCGTGCGCGCCGCGGCGTGCGGGCGCGAGGAACGGCCCCTCCAGGTGGATGCCAAGCAGGTGCCCGTCGGCGACGAGCGGCGCGAGCGCGCGCACCTGGGCGAGCAGGTCGCCAGGCGCGGCGGTGACGAGGCTCGCGATGACACCCGTGGTGCCGGCGCACGCGTGGTACGCCGCCGCGGCGAGCGCCTCGTCGGCAGAAACCGTCGGGAAGCCGTGCCCGCCGCCGCCGTGGCAGTGGATGTCGATCAGCCCGGGCAGGATGATGTCGCAAGACGCCGGGGGACCGGACCGCGAAGCCGCGGTGACCTCCGTGATCACGCCGTCCTCGACGGTCACGACACCATCAGACAGCCCCGCTGTCGGGATCGCCCCACGGACCTGCATGAGTTAAGGATGTCGCACCACAACCAAGAGGGCAGCATCGGCGTCTAGGAACAAGCAGGTCTTCCATACTGGTACCACCGCAACTGCTGCTCATCTTCGAGGAGTTCAATGTTCAAGGGATCTCGCGTGATCGCCGCCGCCGTCGCGGCACTGGGCCTGGGCATCGGGTCGGCGATCTGGGCCACGTCCGCCGCGTCCGCGGCGTCGAGCGCGCCCGCCGTCCTGCAGTGCACCACCAGCCAGCTGGCGGTCTGGGTTTACAACAACCCCGGCGGCGGCGCGGCTGGCTCGTTCGACCTGCCGGTCGGCTTCACCAACATCAGCCACAAGTCGTGCTTCCTGGCCGGCTATCCGGGCGTCTCCGCGCTCGGCACCAACGGCGCGCAGCTCGGCAGCGCGGGCGGGCGCGACCCCGGCACGCCGAGCAAGATCATCACCATCGCCGCTGGCGGCACCGCGAACGCCGACATGCGAGTGACCGACGTCTACAACTTCACGCCGAGCGCCTGCAAGGTGACCAGGGCGGCGCTGCTGAAGGTGTACCCGCCGAACTCCAAGAGCGCGCTGACCGCGTTCTTCAGCATGCCGGTGTGCGCGAAGAAGGGCCCGATCTTCCTGCACGTCCAGCGCGTCCGGGCGGGCACGCCCAACCCCAACGAGTAACCGTCGCGACCTCGGCGGATAACCGCTGACAACCTGCCCGGCGGCCGGACTCCCTCGCCGCCGGGCAGGGCCACGTGTGAGGCGCTGCCTACCAGGGAACATGCGCCGCAGGGAACCCTCCAACACGTGGGAGACGCAATGCTCACGAGCACCCGTCGCATCGTCGCGGCCATCATCGCGGCGGTGGGACTAGGCATCGGGTCGGCCGTATGGGCCGCCTCCGCCGCATCGGCCGCCCCGGCCGCCCCGGCCGCCCCGCCGGTATGCACCGCCGGCAACCTCGGCGTCTGGGTGAACGTCGGCGTCGGCAACGCCGCCGCCGGGACCTGGTACTACGCCCTCGAGTTCACCAACACCAGCAGCCACGCATGCCGCACCTTCGGCTACCCGGGCGTCTCCGCAACGAACGCGAACACCAAGCAGCTCGGTGACGCGGCCGGCAGGAACCCGCTGTACAAGGCGGCGTGGGTCACCATTCCCGCGGGCGGGACCGCCCACGCGCTGTTCGCCTACGCGGCGGCGGAGGTCGACACGTCCAGCTGCAAGCCGGCGAACGCCAGCTTCCTGCGGGTCTACCCGCCGAACGACAAGGGCTCGGACCTCACGTTCTTCAGCTTCCCCGTGTGCACGCTCGCGCACCACACCTACCTGTTCGTCTCGGTCGTCAGGCCCGGCACGAACATATAGGCTGCGCGGGTGCTCGACACCAGCACCCCGAACCTGGCACGCGCCTACGATTACCTGCTCGGCGGCGGAGCCAACTTCGCCGCCGACAGGGCGCTGGCCGGCCGCCTGCAAAGCTTGTACCCCCGCACCGCCGAACTCCTTCTTTCCTCCCGAACGTTCCTCGCCGACTCCCTCGACACCATTGCTCGCCAGGGGGTCGAGCAGTACATCGACGTCGGATCCGGCCTGCCCACACGGCCGAACGCGCATGAGACCGCGCGTGTCCACGTCCCGCTCGCCCAGGTGGCGTACGCGGACCGTGACCCGGCGGTCGTCCGGCACGCCGCCTCGCTGCTGCCCGCCGGCGTGCGCGCCCTCGAAGGCGACCTCACCGAGCCGGAGGCGCTGCTCGAGGCGATCGCCTCCTTCATCGACATGCGGCGGCCGGCCTGCCTCATCCTCACGATGGTGCTGCAGGTCCTTCCCATCGGGACGGCGCGGGCCGTCGCCGGCGTGCTCGTCCGGGCGCTGTCGCCGGGGAGTTATCTAGTGCTTTCGGCCGGGGCGGGGGAGCAGGGGCGGCTGCCCGACGCGGTCGCGCCCGGCGGCTTCACCGCCGAGGATGTCGCGTCGTTCTTCGGCGGGCTTGACCTGGTGCCGCCGGGGATCCGCCTCATCGACGGCGCGGTGCTGTGCGCGGTCGGCGCGAAGGGCCCGCGTCATGGGTGAGCCTGGCGCGCCGCGCGATCCGCGCGAGGTCGCGCCAGGGGTCTTCGTCGCGACGGGGGAGTTGTACACCACGACCACGACGGTGGTCGCCGGCGTCGGCGGCGCGTGCCTGGTCGTCGACCCGGCGGTGACGGTCGCGGAGGTGGACGCGCTGGCGTCGTGGCTGTCCGCGCGCGGGCTGCGCCCGGCGCTCGGCTGGTCGACACACCCGCACTGGGACCACGTGCTGTGGCGCGCTTCGCTTGGCGACGTCGTCCGCTACGCGACGCCGCCCGCCGCGCGGGTCGCGGCGCGCGAACTGCCCGGCCTGCTGGACGGCATGCGCGAGTCCGCGCCAGGCCATGACGAGTCGCTGTTCGGGCGGCTCGCGGCCATGCCCGCTGCCGAGCTCGGCTGGGACGGGCCGCGGACGGTGGTCGTAAGTCACGACGGCCACGCGCCCGGACACGGCGCGCTGTTCCTGCCAGACGCCGGCGTGCTCATCGCCGGGGACATGTGCTCCGACATCGAGATACCGCTGCTTGACACGGAGTCGGCGGACGCGTTCGGTGCGTACAGGGCGGGTCTTGGCCTGCTCGCGTCCCTGTCCGGCGTCCGGGCCGTCGTCCCCGGCCACGGCCACGTCGGCGACGCGGCGGAGTTCCGCCGCCGGGTCGCCATCGACGCCGCCTACCTGGACGCGGTCGAGGCGGGCCGCGACCCCGCGGACCCGCGCCTCACCGCGGACTGGCTGCGCGCGGAACACGACCGCCACGTCGCCCTGCGCGACCGGTGACCGGCTGAGTCAGCCCGTCTTCTCCAGCACGAACACCGGGATCAGCCGGGCCGTGCGCTGCTGGTACTCGGCGTAGGGCGGGAACGCCGCGACGGCCCGCTCCCACCATGCGGCGCGCTCGTCGCCGCTCAGTTCGCGCGCCGTCATCTCCCACTTCTGCGGCCCGTCCTGCACCTCGACGTGCGGGTGGGCGAGCAGGTTGTAATACCACAGCGGATGCTGGGGCGCGCCGCCCTTGGACGCGACCGCGGCATAGCTGCCGTCGTGCTCGACGCGCATCAGCGGCGTCTTGCGCACCGCGCCGGTCTTCGCTCCGCGGTTGGTGACGATCACCACGGGCAGCCCGGTGTCGGTCAGCGTCGTGGCGGCGGTGCCGCCAGAACCTTCGTACGCCTCGACTTGGTCCCGGACCCACGCGGCCGGGCTAGGCACATACTCACCGTCTACAGCCATGCCCCTATCTAACACCAGCCCGGCGCTCCGTCTTCCAGCCGCCCGGCGCGTCGTCTCCTAGCCCGGCCCGCTGTTCAGCGGACGAGGCGGGCCAGCACGTCGTCGGCCGGGCTGCTTGGCGCCGGCGGTGCCGGTGTCGCCGTCGGCGCCTGCGGCGCCCCGGCGGGCGTGGTGCCGTTCGTGGCCGTGGGCTCAGTCGCCGGCTTCGGCTTGGCGGGCTCGGCCTTCACCTTCGCGGGCTCGGCCTTGGCCTTGGCGGCCTTGCTGGCCGTCTTCGCCTTCGGCTTCGCGGCGTCCGTCTTGGCCTTCTTCGGCTTGGCGGTCGGCGCCTTCGGCTTGGCGGTGGTGGCGGCTCGCGCCGCTGACGTCGCCGGCTTGGCAGCCGTGGTCCGCGCGGCGGTGCTCCGCGCTGACGTGCTCCGCGACGCACCGCTCGCCGGCTTGGCGCCGGCCGCGCTCGCGGACCTCGCCGTCGTCCCGGTCGCCGTCTTCGCGCCGGCCGCGGCGGACGTCGCAGGCCGCACGCGGCGCACAGTGCGCGCCGCCGACGCCGTGCGCGAGGCGGTCGTCTTCGCGGCCGTGGCGGCCGTGGCGGGCATCGCGGTGGACATCGCCTTGGCGGCGTCGGTCAGTGCCTTGACCGCCGTCTCCATCGCCCTGGTCGCGGTGCTGATCGCCTGCAGCGCGGTCGTCATCGTCTTGGCCGACGAGGTGGCCTTGGTCGCCGCGGTGTTCAGCTGCGCGGCCGCGGCCGTCACCTTGGTGGCCGCCGTCGAGACCGTCCGTGACGTGGGCGCGCTGTTCGTCGTCCTAGCGCCCGACGTCCTGCTGGTCGTCGTCTTGCTCGCGGTCGCGGATCTGGAGCGGCCGCTTGTGGTTGTTTTCTTCGCGGCGGTCGCCGCGGTCGGCTTGGCGGAACTCGTGCGGCTGGCGCTCGCCGTCCGCGGGCGAGCCGTCTTCGTGGCCGCAGTTGTTGTGGGCACTGATCTCCCCCCATCTGGATCAGTTACGGGGAGTCTCATTCCACACACGGTTAGCTTTTACACATCACGCCTGCTCAGACACCAGCAGCCACAGCGCTTGCAGACGCCGTTACGAGCTCGTCTCGCCGTCCGGCAAGAGCGCGCCGACAGCAGCGATCGCCTCGTGCGGCGCGACCCCCCGACCGACCGCGACGCCGATGAGATAGCTGCTCAGCGGCACCGCGAGCCGCACGACACGGTGCGCGATGTCCCCGGTCAGCTCGAGCAGCGCGTCCTGCGTGACGGCAGGCAGCGTGTCCTCGAGCGAGATCCCAAGCTCGAGAGCAACCGCCGAAAGCCAGTCCTCAACATCACCCATCGCAACCCCTTCCATCGACCCGCCCACGCCCCACCGCGATCATCTCAGTTCCCGCCGCGATCACGCCGACGGCCGCGCACCGACAGCCTCGTTCCCCAGCAGGCCGCCCGCGTTCCCGACGATGTGCTGCCGATAGGCGCGCAGCAGCAGCCCGATCCGTCCAGCGATCAGCTTGCTCGGTATGAGGTACAGGTTCAGGTCGCCATCGATGATGAAGAAGTGATCGATGACCTCAGGATCGTATGGCACGCGCGGCGCGAGGTTTCCGGGCGAGTACGGACGACGGCTGACCGTGACTTGCCAGCCGTTCTTGCTGCTTGCTGTCGTCGTCTTGACTTGGACTCGGCTTAGTCCCTGGGGCAGCGAAACGACGAGGTCGTAGGTCGTGGGCTCGATGGGAAACAGCACGGTGCAGCCGCGGAGCGTGAACCAGGCCGCGGCGATGGACTCGCCGGCATCGCGAAGGTGCGCGAGGTCCGGCGTGACCGCAGAGGGCTCAGCTTCAGTGGCGGCGTCCGCCGCGAGGTGGCTGAAGTCCACGCCTAGGCGGATCGCATGGCCCTTGATGTGCGTGCGCGCGTTTCCGCTGTTAGCCGACAACCCGAGTATCGCCAGCGCCTCGTCCCACGACCGCGCAGCGCAGATGGCGTGCGTTAACTGGGCGTCCGACCACGTGCGTTTGCCCCTGAAATGGGAGGTGTCGAGTCCAAGCCGGGCGGCATTGCCGCGGACGACGCGGATAGCACCCGCCGATGTGGCGTTGAGACCGAGCGCACGGAGGACGCCACGCCAACTGCTTGACGCCGCCACGGCAGCTGTCAGTTGCGCATCGGAACAAGTCCGCTGTTGTGCAGAAGGTGTGTTCATGCCCGCACTGTAACGCGGGCGGCCGACATTCCAGCCTTACGTTCGAAATACCATCTCAACGTCGGGACGGCGGGATTTGAACCCGCGATCTCAAGTCCCCCAGACTTGCACCTTAACCGAGCTAGGCCACGTCCCGTTGCCGACCGGGAACCCCGGCTGGCTCACTTACCTTAGCGCATCCCGGCCACCACCAGGAAACGAGAACGACGCGCTGCCGGGCACTAAAGCGCACGACGTCAGGCAGCGGTCAGCAACGTCGCTTAGCATCGACGCCGGGCAATGAACCGCCCCGCTCGCGCGTTCAATGAGCGGAGGGGAGGCTGACGTGGGCTGGCGCGTGCCGCAGGACACCACCGATGGCGACACCCCTGGGCGCACGCTTCCGCTGCCCACCCGCCCCTGGCGAAGGCGGCCGCACGCACAGCCGCGGCCGCCGAAACCCCGAAGCCGCAAGCGCCGCTACCTCAAGCGCGCCCTCATCACGCTCGCCGCGCTCGTCGTCGTCTTCGTCATCGCCGCGGGCGCCCTGCTGCTCGCCACCCCCTCAGCGACCGACGCCACCCAGCTGGCCGCGCAGCAAGCCGCGCAGCACGGCATCGCCTACCCCGGCCCGCCGGTCCCGGCCGACTTCGCGCGCCCCCTCATCGCCACCGAGGACAAGCGCTTCTACGCCGAGCCGGGCGTCGACCCGCTGGCGGTCGGCCGTGTCATCGAGGGCAAGATCACGGGGAGCCAGGACCAAGGCGGCGCGACGATCGAGCAGCAGCTGGCCAAGCTCCTCTACACCCCGGGCCAGACGGGCCCGCTCGCCGAGCTCAAGCAGGTCGCGCTCGCGGTCAAGCTGAACTACACCTACAGCAAGGCCGAAATCCTCCGCCTCTACGCCGAGGTCGCCTACTACGGCCACGGGTACTACGGCCTGCAAGCGGCGAGCTGCGGCTACTTCGGCCACCCCGCGTCGCGCCTCACCGTGGTGCAGGGCGCGATGCTGGCCGGCGTGGTCAACGCGCCGAGCGTCGACGACCCGATCAGCTTCCCGGCGAACGCGCACGCGCGCCTCGCGCACGTGGTCGCGCGGATGGTGGCGGTCGGCGACCTCACGAGCAGGCAGGGGACAGCCGTCCTCCACACCCCGCTCGGGGTCGTCCCCCGCGCCGAGGCCGGCTGCTAGCGCGCGGGCGCCGGCGAGCGCCGCTACCGTCCCGACGGCTCCGGAGTCAGCTCTTCCGCGGGGTCCGCGACCGGCCTGGCGAAAACGAACTTGCGGTACGTGAGCAGCCGGAAGATCGTCCCGATCCCGATGCCGATGATCGTGGCCACGTTGTAGGAGAGCCGGTCGGTCCTGTGCATCCCGTGCACGACAAGCGCCACGACGCCGATCTGGATGAAGATCCCGACCACGTTCAGCGCGACGAAGAGCATGCCCTCCTGGCCGAGCCCGTTGCCTTTGCGGGTCTTGAACGCCCAGTGCCTGTTGCCGACGAACGTCACGATCGTGGCCACGCCGTACGCGATCACGACCGCGACAAGCGGCCAGACATGCCCGAACAGCGCGTTCTGAACCCCAAGCTGGACCACGAAGCCTGCGGCGCCCACCACGCCGAACTTCGCGACCTCATGCACCAGCACCTGAAACCGGATGTAGTAGTCGCGGATCAGACTCAACTGGCTCAAATCCTCTCGCGTGTCCCCGTCGCGCCCCGCACATCCCGCGTGGCCGTGACCTGCTCGTACCTTACCTTCCGTCTCCAACTGCCCGGCGAGCGAGCCCGAAAACCGTTCGGAATCCACCCCGCCGCCGGGTATTCTCCATCGGGTGCCCGAGGTACTGGTTCGCGCCCGAGGCCTAACGAAGCGGTTCGGCAGCTTCACCGCGGTGGACGGGATTGACTTCGACCTGTACCAGGGCGAAGCATTCGGATTCCTCGGGCCGAACGGCGCCGGGAAATCGTCCACGATGCGGATGATCGGCTGTGTCTCCCCGCCGACTCTAGGCGAGCTTACCATTCTCGGCGCTGACCCCATCAGGGACGGCGCCGCCATCAGGGCCCGCCTCGGCGTCGTCCCGCAGGAAGACACTCTCGACGTCGAGCTCACCGTCAGGGAGAACCTGCTCGTCTACGGCCGCTACTTCGGCCTGCCCCGCGCGGTCATCAGGGAGCGGACCGACCAGCTGCTCGAGTTCGTCCAGCTGTCCGACCGCGCCAAGGACATGGTGGAGCCGCTGTCTGGCGGCATGAAACGCCGCCTGACGATCGCCAGGAGCCTGATCAACGATCCGGAGATCCTCATCCTCGACGAGCCGACCACGGGCCTGGACCCGCAGGCCAGGCACGTCGTCTGGGACCGGCTGTTCCGGCTCAAGCAGCGCGGCGTCACGTTGATCCTGACCACGCACTACATGGACGAGGCCGAACAACTCTGCGACCGCCTGGTCGTCATGGACCACGCGAAGATCGTCGCCGAAGGCACCCCTCGCGAGCTGATCGAGCGCTACTCGACCCCGGAGGTGCTCGAGCTGCGGTTCGATCCGGAGATTCACGAGCAAGCGGCGGAGAAGATCACAGACATTTTGTCCGAACGTGCCGAGGTGCTTGCCGACCGCATCCTTCTCTACGTAGCGGACGGCGACCAGACGCTGGCCCGTGTCAAGGAAGCCGGCCTTGAGCCGCTGACCGAGCTGGTCAGGCGTTCCACCCTCGAGGACGTCTTCCTGCACCTCACAGGCCGGCGGCTGGTGGACTGATGGCCGTCGAACACGTGACGGCGCCGGGAACCATCGTCGCGAAGGTCCCCTCGACGGGCGAGCTCACCGTCCGCGCGCTGCGCTGCTGGCTGACCGTCTACCGGCGGATATGGCGGTCCTCGGTCTGGTCCAGCGTGCTCGGCCCGCTGTTCTATCTCGGCGCGCTCGGCTACGGCCTCGGCTCGCTGGTCGACAAGCACGGCACCGCGCGGATCGGCGGCGTTCCCTACCCCGTGTTCGTAGCGCCTGCGATCCTCGCCACGCAGGCGATGAACTCCGCGCTCAGCGAGGCGAGCTTCCCGGTGTTCGGCTCGGTCAAGTGGAACAAGATCTACGTCGCCGCGCAGGCGAGCCCGCTGCGGCCAGCTGACATCTTCCGCGGCCACCTGCTGTTCATCGTCATGCGCATCGCGCTGAACTCCGCGGTGTTCATCCTGTTCATGTGGGCGTTCGCCGCGATCAGGTCGCCATGGGCGGTCCTGCTGCTGCCCGCCGCCGTGCTGACCGGTGCCGCGTTCGCGGCGCCCATGGCGGCCTGGGCGGTGTCGCTGCACAAGGAGACCGCGTTCAGTTACGTGTTCCGCCTTGGCGCCGTCCCGATGATGCTGTTCTCCGGCACGTTCTTCCCCGTCACGCAGCTGCCCGGCTGGCTGCAGCCCGTCGCCTACGCCACGCCGCTGTGGCACGGGGTGGCGCTGTGCCGCGCGCTCAGCACCGGCACGGTCGACGCCGCCAGCATGGCGATCCACGTGGCGTACCTGGGAACTCTGTCCGCCGCCGGCCTGTACGCGGGCGCTGTCACGTACCGGAGGCGGCTCTATGTCTAGTTGCGCACCCGGCTCCGCGAGCCTCACCCGCCGCAGAGGCTGCCATGTCTAGAGTCGCCACGGCCCGTTCGGGATCATCGCGGTTGTACTCCCCCTTCGCCGGGCCAGGCAGTCTGCGCCTTATCGAGCGCCACGCGCGGGTCTACCGGCACATGTGGCTGCTGTTCGTCACTGGCGTCGCGGAGCCGCTGTTCTACCTGCTCTCGGTCGGCGTCGGGCTCGGCGCGCTCGTCGGCACGGTCACCGGGCCCGGCGGGGCCGCGGTCCCGTACCGGGAGTTCGTCGCGCCCGGGCTGCTTGCCGTCTCCGCGCTGAACGGCGCGATGTTCGACTCGACGTTCAACGTGTTCTTCCGGCTCAAGTACGCCAAGCTGTACGACTCGGTGCTGGCCACCCCGGTCGGCCCCGCCGAGGTCGCGCTCGGCGAGATCGGCTGGGCGCTGCTGCGCGGCGCGATCTACGCGGTCGCGTTCACGCTCGTCATGGCGCTCTTGGGCCTGATCCACTCGTGGTGGGCGGTGTTCGCCGTGCCGGTCGCGGTGCTGATCAGCTTCGCGGTCGCCGCGGTCGGCGTCGCGTGCACGACGTACATGAAGAGCTGGCAGGACTTCGACTACGTGCTGCTCGTCGCGGTGCCGATGTTCCTGTTCTCGGCCACCTTCTACCCGCTGAGCGTCTACCCGCCCGTGATCGCCGACATCGTGCAGTGGACACCGCTCTACCAGGGCGTCGTGCTGCTGCGCGACCTGGTGCTCGGAGTGCCTTCACTCGACCTGCTGTGGCGCGCCGGCTATCTCGTGGTGATGGGGTTGGCGGGGCTCGCTCTGGCGAGCCGCCGGATCGCCAAGCTGTTGCTCGTGTGACCAGCGTCGGCCAACGGGTTTCGGGGCTGCCGACCGGGCGCGAACGCCGCTAGGCTTGCTGCCAATGCTCGAGGAGCGACGTCCACGGGCCGGTGCGGTCCACGTCCAGAGGGGGACGGGCGCCCCGGCTCTGTCGGCGTCGCCGCCCGCGTTCCGCGACCCCGTCGTCTGGACGGTCGCGGCGACGGTGTTCGGCGCCTACCTGGCGCTGTCGCTGTTCCGCCTGCTGCAGCTGAGCCCCTCGTCATGGGACCTGGGGATCTTCACCGAATACGTCAAGGACTACGCGGACCTGCGCGCGCCGATCGTGGACGTGCGCGGGCCGGGATTCAACCTGCTCGGCGACCACTTCCAGGTGATCGTCGCGCTGATCGCGCCGTTCTTCCGCGTGTTCCCCTCCCCGGCGACCCTGCTGGTCGCGCAGGCGCTCCTCACCGCGGTCTCGGTGTTCCCCGTCGCGGCGGCGGGAATCGCCCTGATGGGCCGCGGGCCGGGCCGGGCGCTCGCCGCGGCCTACGGGTTCTCCTGGGGCCTGCAGCAGATGGTCGTCTTCGACTTCCACGAGATCGCTTTCGCGGTCCCGCTGCTGGCGTTCTCGCTGTCCGCCCTGGTCCGCGGCCGGACCCGGGCGGCGATCTTGTGGGCGATGCCGCTGGTGCTCGTGAAGGAAGACCAGGGGTTCACCGTCGCCGCGATCGGCGTGTTCCTGTTCCTGGTGGGGGCGCGGCAAACGGGCGTCCGCGACGCCTCCGACGCCTCCGACGCCTCCGACGCCTCTCACGCCCAGGGCTCCCGGATCCGGGGCAGCGTCCTTGGCGGCGCGTTCCTCGTCGTGTGGGGCCTGGCCTGGTCGGTGGTCGCGATCTCGGTGCTGATCCCGCACTTCAACGCCGCGCACCGCTACTTCTACTGGAGTGACGGCGGCGTCGTCGGCTCGGGCGCGCCGTTTTCCGTCACCGGCCTGATCACGCAGACGTTCCACGCCTGGCCGGTCAAGCTGCAGACCTTGGTCATGCTGCTGCTGCCGACCGCGTTCATCGCGGTTGGCTCGCCGGTGGCGCTGATCGCGGTGCCCAGCCTCGCGCTGCGCTTCATGTCCACCAACAGCGCCTACTGGGGCACGTTGTGGCACTACAACGCCACCGTCATGCCGGTGCTGTTCATCGCCGCGGCGGACGCGATAGCCCGCTGGCACGCGCGGCAATCGGCAGGCGCCCCCGTAGGCCCGTGGCCTAGCCCGGCGAGCGCGCTGAGCGCGCTGAGCGCGCTGAGCGTCTGGGGGCGAACGCCGGCGTTCCTACGGGAGTGGGCGCGCGAGGCCGTCGCCACGGCGCGCGAGCAGGGCGCCGCGCTGCGCGCGGCCGCGGCGCGGCACGGCGCCCCGATGATGCTCGCGGTCGCGGTGGCGCTGGCGTTCCAGTTCCCGCTCAGCGGGCTGTGGCAGGGCTCGACGTACGAGATCAGCCCGCACGTGGCGGCGGCTGACGCCGCGATGGCGAAAGTTCCCGACGGCGCCACGGTGCAGACCACGCTCAACCTGCTGGCCCCGCTCGCCGCCCGCACCGACACGTTCTGGATAGGCAACGGCGGCAACCCCACCACCCAGTACGTGGTCTTCGACGGCGAGAACAGCGGCTACGTCCCCGCGCCGAAGAACGTCCCGGCGTTCATCGTGCAACTGTACGGCAAGGGCCGCTACACGCAGGTCTTCGAACGCGACGACGTCTACGTCTTCCGCCTGGCCGGTGATTCCTGAGGGCGCTACCCGAGGACGGCGGCAGCCTGCTGGCGCTTCATCAGGTAGTAGACGATGGTCTCCGGCGCCACGCTGGTCGGCGCGCTGACCCCGAGCCCGACCATGGCGCCCCCGAACACGTCGACGCCGCTGGCGCTGAACAGCGTGTCAAGGACGAGCGGCGAGCCGCCGAGTGTTCCGCTCTGCACGAGTTCCAGCGACGGGTGCCCGCCTACGGCAGGGCCGGCCGAGGCCTTGAACGAGAACGTCCCGCTGGTCCCGTTGTCCGACGCGGTGAACGAGTGGCACCGGCTGGCCAGCGCGCTGATCCCCGCGACGAAATCCGACGCCGCGGAGGCGGTGGCGAACTGGTAGATGACCTGGTCGTACGCCTGACCCTGGCCGGCGGCGCTGTCCGACGCCATCGCGGTCTCGCCGAAACCGGTGTTCCCCAGCTGCTGGACGAACGTCGCGCAGCTTATCGAGGAAAGGTCGTAGGTGACAGGGCCGGTGCTCAGGCTGTCCCCAGAGTTGATCTCGCTCGCTGGCGACAGTGTGAACCCGGCAGGGAAAGACGCCTGCGGCAGCAGCACCGAAGCCAGTTCGGTGCCTGTCAGCTGCCCCGACGCCGCGGGCAGCGCGGACATCGAGACCGCGGGAGCCGGCGCGGCAGGGCTAGCCGCCGTAGCTGGCCCCGACGAAGGCGTCGCGTACGGCGTGCCCTTGGACGCACACCCCGCCAGCGCGGCGAGCACGCTCGCGGCGATGACCACAACAGTACTAACCCGCAGAACTGATGACACAGCGCTACCTATCCCGATCCGGACGTCGACACCTGACAACGTACCTGTCCGCGCCGGTACGTCGCAGGTTGGGCCGCAGGTGCGGGACGGCCAGCGGCCCGTGGATAATGACGACGGAGCAACGGCGCACGAAGCGCAGGAAAGGAACTGAAGGCTATGCCACAGCGAATCGCGATCGTCACAGGGGCCGCCCGCGGGATCGGCGCGGGGACCGCCAAGCGGCTGGCGAGCGACGGCATGGCCGTCGCGGTGCTCGACCTCAAGGAGAGCGACGGCGAGCAGACCGTGGCCGAGATCGAGAAGGCCGGCGGGCGCGCGATCGCTGTTGGCGCCGACGTCAGCAAGGCCGACGAGGTCGAGGCGGCGGTCGAGAAGGTGGTGGCCAGCCTCGGCGAGCCGACCGTGCTGATCAACAACGCCGGCGTGACGCGGGACAACCTGCTGTTCAAGATGAGTGAGAACGACTGGGACACGGTCCTGAACGTGCACTTGCGCGGCGCGTTCCTGATGACCCGGGCGACGCAGAAGTACATGGTCAACGCCAAGTGGGGCCGCATCGTCAACCTCAGCTCGGTGTCCGCGACAGGCAACCGCGGCCAGGTCAACTACTCGGCCGCCAAGGCCGGCATGCAGGGCCTGACGAAGACGCTCGCGATCGAGCTCGGCAAGTTCGGCATCACGGCGAACGCCGTCGCGCCCGGCTTCATCGTGACGGACATGACCGCTGCCACCGCCGCCAGGCTCGGCATGAGCTTCGAGGACTTCCAGGCCGCGGGCGCCAGCCAGATCCCCGTGCAGCGGGTCGGTCAGCCCGAGGACGTCGCCCACGCGATCTCGTTCCTCGTCAGCGAGGGCGCCGGCTTCGTGTCCGGCCAGATCATTTACATCGCCGGCGGACCGGTCTCCTGAGCGGCGCAGCGATGGCACAACCAGACGACCAGGAGCTGCGCGAGGACATCCGCGCCTTCCTCAAAGAACACGATCCCGCGACGACTCCGCGCGCGGAGTTCCACAGCGCCAGGTTCGACGCGGGCCTGGCCGTCGTGCAGTGGCCGCCGCACCACGGCGGCCGGGGACTGCGCCGCGGCCTCCAGGGGAGCGCGGAGCAGGAATTCGCCAACGCCGCCGCCCCCGCCCTCGATCCGTACCGCAACGTCATCGGCCTCGGCATGGCCGCGCCGACGATCATCGCGTTCGGTACCGAGGAGCAGAAGACCCGGTGGCTCAAGCCCCTGTGGACCGCCGAAGAAATCTGGTGCCAGCTCTTCAGCGAGCCCGGCGCGGGCAGTGACCTGGCGGGCCTGGCCACCCGCGCCGTCAGGGACGGCGACGACTGGGTCGTCACCGGCCAGAAGGTGTGGACCTCGCTCGCCCACCAGGCGCGCTGGGGACTGCTGCTCGCCCGCACCGATCCTGACGTGCCCAAGCACGCGGGCCTTTCCTACTTCGTCGTGGACATGCACGCGCCAGGCGTCGAGGTCCGGCCGCTGCGCCAGCTGACCGGCGAGGCGGAGTTCAACGAGGTCTTCTTCACCGACGTGCGCATCCCCGACGCCGACCGGCTCGGCGACGTCGGCGACGGCTGGCGCGTCGCCGCGACCACGCTGATGAACGAGCGGGTGGCCATCGGCAGCGCCCGCGCGACGGCCCGCGAGGAAAGCACCATCGGCTTCGCCGCGGCGGCCTGGCGCCAGCACCCGGAGCGGCGCACCCACGAACTGCACGCCCGGCTGCTCAGGCTGTGGGCGGACGCCGAAGTGGCGCGGCTGGCGGGCGAGCGGCTGCGGCAGGTACTGGCCGCGGGGGAGCCGGGCCCTGAGGGCTCGGCGGGCAAGCTCAACTACGCGCGGCTCAACCAGGAGATCTCCGGCTGGGAGATCGACTTCGCCGGGTCGGACGGGCTGCGCTACGACGACTGGACCATGCGCCGCGCCGGGTCCAGTGACTACGGCCGCGGCCCCGGCTACCGCTACCTGCGCTCCAAGGGCAACTCGATCGAGGGCGGCACGTCGGAGATCTTGCGCAACATCATCGCCGAACGCGTGCTCGGCCTTCCGCCGGAGCCACGCGTCGACAAGGACGTCGCCTGGAAGGACTTGCCACGGTGACCACCGTATCCGCCGATCTTCTCTATTCAGATACCGAACGGGACCTGGCGTCTGCCCTCGCCGACCTCCTCGCCTCCCGTGCCAAGCCCGGCGACGTGGCGGCTCGCACCGAGAAGCCGGAAACCTGCGACACCGACCTCTGGCATACCGTTGCCGCGGAGATCGGGATCGCCGGGCTGCTGATCCCCGAGGCGCTCGGCGGCGCCGGCGCCTCGTACCGCGAGCTGGCGACCGCGGCCGAGCACTTCGGCGCTTCCGTCGCCCCGATCCCGTACGTGGGCAGCGCGGCGGTCGCCACCGCGGTCCTGCTGTCCGCGGCCAGGAGTGCCGCGGCCGCCCCCGAGACGGCGGCCGGGTCCAGCCCCTTCTCCTCCGCGCGAACCGCCGCGCCCAACACTCCTGTCGTCTCCCCGGGTGCGGCCACGCACGGCACGCCCGTCTCACCCGCGGCCGACCTCCTGCGCCGGCTTGCCGACGGCACAGTGACGGCGGCGCTGGCGGTGGAGACCTCCGTCCGCCCTGGGACGCCGTTCCCCAGCCGGGTGCGGGTGGCGAGGTCCGACGGGGTAGGCGTGGCCCGGCTGCGCGGCATGATCCCCGGGGTGGCGGACGCGCTGCCAGCGGACGTGCTCCTCGTGCCCGCCGACGGCGTGCCGAACGGCCTGTACCTGGTCGAGGCCAACGCGCCCGGCCTGCACAGGACGCCCGTGGTGTCCCTGGACATGACCAGGCAGCTGTGCGACGTGTCACTGGACGACGTGCCCGCCCGGCAGGTCGTCGTCGGCGCGGCCGCCGAGGCCGCGGTCACCGCGGGCCTGACGGCGGGCGCGGCGATCCTCGCCGCCGAGCAACTTGGCCTGGCCCAGCGCTGCCTGGACATGACCGTGGCCTACGTGAAGGAACGCCGCCAGTTCGCCCGCACGATCGGCTCGTTCCAGGCGCTGAAGCACCGGCTCGCCGACCTGTGGACGGCGATCGCGCTGGCGCGCGCGGCGTCGCGATACGCGGCGGCATGCCTGGCCGCCGACGACCCGGACACGCCGGTCGCTGTCGCGCTCGCCAAGTCCGCCTGCTGCGAGGCGGCGGTCGCCGCGGCGCAAGAATGCGTGCAGATGCACGGCGGGATCGGCTTCACCTGGGAACACCCGGCCCACCTGTACCTCAAGCGCGCCAAGGCGGCGTCCGTCGCCTTCGGCACCCCAGGCGCCCACCGCGACGCCCTGGCGACGCTAGTCAACCTCCCCGCCCCGCAGTAAGCAGGCCCGAAACCCGCACCCCCGGCCGCGCGAAGCGCCAGGCCCAGCCGGGACGGCGGCGGCCAGGCGCCGCTACTGCCCGCGCCGGTCCGTGCCCCCGCCGCCGCTGGCGCTCTGCTCGGGCTTGTCGCCTTCCCCGCTCCGCTGCGCCGGCATATCAGGCATCCCGCCCGTCTGCGTGCCGGCCGGCTGCGGCCGATCCGACTCCCCGGCCCGCTGGCCGGGCACATCCGGAGCCGCGCCAGCCGGCTGTGACTGGTCCGCGGCCCCTCGCCGCTGCGCAGGCAGCGCGGGCCCCGTCGCCGCGCCAGTTCCGTACGCGCCCGCTGGCTGCCCCGCGGCCGCGGGCGTCATGGCAGGCTCCGCCACCATGTCGCTCTCAATCGGCGCTCCCCTGCGCTCCTCGGTCTCGATGGCCGCTTCGGTCCGGTCCGGGGCGACGCTGCGCCCGCCCGCGGCCAGGTGTATCCCGCCAAGCACGGAACCCTGCATATCGGGCAGCTGGTGACGCCGCCAGACCGGATGCATGTCAGCCCACGCGACGATGCCCAGCCAGAAAGCCAGGCACAGCACCGCGACTATCACGATGGCCCAGATCTCACCCGCCGACGCCGTCGTCTTCGCTGCCTCGATCATGCTCGGCCCCCTCATCGGCACCACCCATCCCATGTGTCCCTACCCAGGCTGGCTGCCTCCACCACATCCTCACCCGCGGGAGGCCCCGTCGGCGACGCAATCGTCCGTACCGCCTCGATCACCTCAAACCAATCACGCACACCATTCATCCCGCACCTCACAACCACACAGTCCCCGCTGGCCCCAGCCGTAGCACGCGGGGCCGCCTGCTGGATAACAGGAAGGGAAATCGGCCCTGGAGGGCGGAAAAGCCTTCCCGCTAATGCGAGTACCGGAATGTCGAGACTTCCGGACATATCTGGAAGGCTCGCGAGTCGCCAGATGAATGCCGGACGGCGGACCTTGGCGGGCGCCGCACGGTAGATCTTGGCGGGAAGGAGCGGGGCGTGGAACAGTGTGGCCTATGGCATTGCTCGACGGGAAAGTCGTACTTGTTACCGGCGCGACGGACGGGCTCGGGCGGGCACTGGCCGCCGACCTTGTCCAGGCCGGGGCCACCGTGCTCGTCCACGGCCGCGACCCGGCACGGATCGCCGACACCGTCCGCGAGGTCAGCGCGCTTGGCGTCGCTGGGCAGGTGCGGTCGTACCAGGCGGATTTCGACAGCCTCGCGGGCGTCCGCGCGCTCGCCGCCGACGTGATCGCCGCCGAGCCGCGGCTTGACGTGCTGGTCAACAATGCCGGCATCGGGACCAATACTCCCGGCGGGGGCGTCAGGCAGGAGAGCACGGACGGGTACGAGCTGCGGTTCGCGGTCAACTACCTGGCCTGTTACGCGTTGACCCAGCTGCTGCTGCCGCTGCTCCGTGACAGCGCGCCATCGCGGATCATCAACGTAGCCTCGCTTGGTCAGCAGGCCATCGACTTCGGTGACGTCATGCTGACGTCCGGGTACGACGGCATGCGGGCCTACCGGCAGAGCAAGCTCGCGCAGATCCTGTTCTCGATCGACTTGGCGGCCGAGCTCGACGGGACGGACGTGACGGTCAACGCGCTGCACCCCGCCACGTTCATGCCGACCAAGCTGTCGGCCGCGGCGCCGATCAGCACGATCGCCCAGGGTGTGGAGGCCACGATGCGACTGGTCACCGCGCCGCCGGAGGACACGGGCAGCGGCCGGTTCTTCAACGGGCTGCGGGACCAGCGCGCCGACGGACAGGCCTACGACGCCGCCGCCAGGCGGCAGCTGAGGGAGCTGTCGGAAAAGCTCACCGGGCTCTAGGAACGCGCAGGTCAGCTAACGGGGACGCTCGCCACGTCGACCGCCCCGAGCTCACCGGACATGTAGTTCGACACAAGCAGCGTGCCGTCTGTATCAGCCGCCGCTGACCGATCCAGGCGGCGGGATCGTGCCCGGGCCCTTCGTGTTGCACACCAGCGCCGAGGAGTCGGTGCTCACCAACGGCTTGGCCAGCGCAGGCGGCTTGGCGAACGCCGGGCTGGACAAGTCGAGCATGTCGAGCATGCTGTTGGCGTTCGCGTCCCTGTAGGTGAGCGCCGGCAGGTTCCACTTGGTCTCAACCAGCTTGAGGATGCTGGTGTGGTCGAAGACGTTGTGCGACACGTAGTTGGGGCGCGCCCAGGGGGACACGACCGCGCACGGGACGCGGAAACCGTAGCGGCGGAACCCGTCGTACTTCGCCCCGCCGAGCAGCGGGTCGGGCCCGACGTTGTCCGGTGCCACGGCCGCCGGCGGCGGCACGTGGTCGTAGTAGCCGCCGTGCTCGTCGTAGTTCCAGATGAGCAGCGTGCTGCCCCACTTCGGGCCGGACATGACGGCGTCGATGACCTTGGCGGCGAAGGCCTCGCCTTCGGCGACATTCTGCGGGTCTTCCTCGGAGGTGTTCCCGTAGTCGGGTTCCACGATGCAAAAGCCCGGCAGCGTGCCGTTCGCCGCGTCGGTGTAGAACTGGGCGATCTTCTTCAGCCGCAGCTCGTTCACGGGGTCCTTGACGAACAGGAACGGCCACAGCAGTGTCGAGGGAGTCGTCGACCAGTAGTCCCGCCAGCTGATGCCATGGTCGTTGAGCGTGTCGAAGATCGTGCCGTTCTTCGGATAGGTGAGCAGGTTGAATTCCTGATCGTCGTTGACCATGCCGAGCGAGGTGGCCGCCATCAGGTAGCGCCGGTTCGGCCAGGTCTGCCCGAGCACCGAGCAGAAGTAGCGGTCCGCGATCGGGAAGACCGACGCGAGCGAGTAGTAGAACGGCTGGTCCGCCTGCTCCCAGTAGCCCATCGCGACGGCGCCCGACGCCTCGACGAAGCCGTCGTTCTTGCCGCCGTCATACGACGTGTGGCTGTCGGTCCAGGTCTGGCTCGGGGATCCGCCGAGCTGGCAGGTGGTTGGCATCCGGAACGCGTGCTGGATCTTCGTGCCGCCCGTATACGGGTTGGTCGCGGTGGGCTTGCCGTTCGGCCCGAGCGTGAACCCGTCCGCGCCTGGCCGGGCGAGCATGCCGAGCTTGTTGTCGTAGGAGTGGTTCTCCATCATCAGCACGACGATGTGCTCGATCTGCGGGATCGTGTCGGTCCCCGGCTTGAGGTGCGGGTAGGGGAGCGAGCCGGGTAGTCGCAGCGCCGGGCGCGCCGCCCGGCGGGCGCCGCCGGCCGCCCTGCTGACCGCGCCAGCGCCTCCGCCCGCCAGCGCCCACGCGGCGGGCGCCGCGGCGACCGCGGCGAGCCCCTTGAGCACTCCGCGTCTCGGCGGGCCTTCCGGCTCGCTGGCCGCGCCTGAGTTCGTGCTGGATTCGCCGGTACCGCCGGTGCCTCGCATTGGATCTCCCCGTCCGGCGGTCACCTGTCTGATGTCCCGCCTTGTCACGCTTCGCCCTTAGTGTGACAAAGGCGGGACGGACCTGCTACGACCTTAGGTGACGTACTGACGCCAATTCCGTCACTCCCGCCAGGGTGGCGCCGGGCTGACACCCGCAGCTCTCACGGCACATGAGCCGGGTGGGCAGCGCGATGTCGCGCTCGGCTGGCTCTTCGCCGCTGATCATGGAGTAAAGCGTCTCGAACGCCGTCTCGCCGAGCTCGCCGATCGGCTGCTTGACCGTGGTCAGCTGCGGGTGCAGGTGGCGGGCCATCGGGATGTCGTCGAAGCCTGTCACCGCCACCTGGCCGGGCACGTCCACGCCGCTGCGGCGCAGCACGTACATGGCGCCGAGCGCGGTCTGGTCGTTCGCGCAGACGATGACCCGCGGCAGCGGCGTGCCCGAGGCGAGCAGCCGCTCGGTGACCACCGCGGCCCCGGCCGCGTAGTAGTTGCCCTGCCACTGCGGACCGGAGAACAGCACGGCGCCGGCCGCCCTCACCTCGGCCGCGAGCGTCTCGAGCCGGACCTGACTGTCCGGGCTGTCGCCGTAGCCGCCCAGGTAGCCGAGCGTGGTATAGCCGTGGTCGTACAGCAGGTGCCTGGCCAGGGCGCGCATGCCGGTCCTGTTGTCGCTGCCCACGTTCGCCGTGGCCGGCCGTGCGACGCCGGCCAGGGTCAGGATCGGGATCTGGCGCGACAGCTGGTCGAGCTGGTCCGGTTCGAGCACCCGGTCGTGCAGGATCAGCCCGTCGCTCTTGCGGGCGAGCGCGAGCACCCGCCGGCCGGCGTCGTGGTCCGTGAGGTCCACTGACCGCATGAGCAGGTCGAAGCCGCGCCGCTGCGCGGCACGCTCCACGCCGCGGTTGACCATGTCGTGGAACTGCAGGCTCTCGGTCTCGTCGGCGAACGTGTCATAGCCGAGCAGCCCGGCCGTGTCCCACGCGCCCGAGGGCACCCAGGCAGGCACCGGCGGGCCGGCGGTCAGCGGCCGGCGGACGACGATCCCCACGACTTCCTTCAGCCGGACCGACAGCGCCCTGGCGGCGCTGTCCGGGACGAACCCCAGCTCGGCGACGGCCCGCTGCACGCGGTCCCTGGTCTCAGGGCGGGGATTGCGGCGGCCGTTGAGCACGCGCGACACCGACGCGATCGAGACCCCGGCCGCGCGCGCCACGTCGTAGATCGTGGGCGTGGTGCCATCCGCGGCCTCATCGAACGAGCCGTGCTCAGATCCCTCGTCAGGCAGTTCCCGCGCCGTGCTCGCCGCCGGGGCGGCCTGGCCGTACGCCCGCCTGCCATCTGCTGGCACCGTCACGGTCCACGCCTCACTTTCACTCGTGGCACAAACCAGTCGGCCCTGCCTGGTAAGCGCTTACCCAGCCGGTCGGACCAACCTGTCCCGCGGTTGGTAAGCGCTTTCCGGGCCACGTTGGAGGTAAGCGTACGTCTGTCCCGAGATGACCTCAAGGGTGCAACGCGGCAACGTTACAGCAATGTGACGACCAGGTAGCGGCTGGCGGCAGCGGCCATAGGGGGCCGGCGGTCAGGACATCACGACATATTCAGGAAACATGACGGTGCATTCCACCTGGCACGTTACCGGCAGCGTAACGAACGGGAAATGCGGCCGAAACCCGCGCATGGGAAACATGAACCGTTGCATCAAGCACGCGGAGCGGCCGGGGCGGGCCAGCAAGCCCGGGGGGCGACCCTGGAACCCAACAGGCCCCTTCATAGCAGGTAGCCCCTGGAGGAGTGAAACAGTGATTCCGTACCCTACCTGGCTGGGATCGGGAGATAACGCCTGGCAGATGACAGCGGCCACGCTGGTCGGGCTTATGTCCATTCCGGCCCTGGCCGTGCTGTATGGCGGCCTGGTGCAGAAGAAGTGGGCGATGAACACCATGATGATGGTGTTCTGCACTTTCTGCCTCACGCTCATCACGTGGGTGCTCTGGGCCTACAAGATGGGCTTCGGCACGCCGTTGATCAGCACGTTCGTCGGCGATCCGCGGACCATCCTCGGCGCCAACGCCCTCGAAGGCCAGGCGAACATCCCGCTGCTGAACGGATTGATGCCGAGCTTCAAGCTGCCGGCGGCGTCGGTCGCGTACTTCCAGTTCGTGTTCGCCGCGATCACGCCCATCCTGTTCATCGGCAGCGTGCTCGGCCGGATCAGCTTCAAGGTCTGGCTGATCTTCGTCCCGCTGTGGATCACGTTCGCCTACGCGGTCAACGCCTTCCTCCTGTGGGGCGGCGGCTACTGGGCTGGCAAGGGCGCGCTCGACTTCTCCGGCGGTTACGTCATCCACCTGGCGGCCGGCGTCTCCGGCTTCACCGCCGCGGCGATCGTCGGGCCCCGGCTCAAGCGGGACCGCGAGAAAGCGGTGCCGAACAACCTGCTGTTCGTCGCGGTCGGCGCGGGCATCCTGTGGCTCGGCTGGAACGGCTTCAACGGCGGTGACCCGTACTTCGCGGGCGCCGACGCGGCCGGCGCCGTGGTCAACACCAACGTCGCGACCGCCGTCGCCATGATGACCTGGATCTTCATGGACATGCTGCTGTCCAAGGAGAAGAAGCCGACCTTCCTCGGCGGCATCAACGGCATGATCTGCGGCCTGGTCGGCATCACCCCGGCCGCCGGCTACGTGAACGGCCTCGGCGCGGTCATCATCGGCCTGGTCGCCTCGTCCGTCGTCTGGGTCGCCTGGTACACCCTGCCGAGGTACGTGTGGCCCTTCAACAAGGTCGACGACGCCCTCGGCGTGGTGTACACGCACGGCATCGCCGGCCTGCTCGGCGGCCTGCTTGTCGGCCTGCTCGCGGACCCGAACATGATCGAGTACCTGGGCGTCGGCAAGACCGCCTCGTTCAGCGGCGCGGGCGCCTTCTACGGCCACCCGCACCAACTGCTCGTCCAGTTCCTCGCCGCCCTCACGATCATCGTCTGGGACGCCTTCGTCACGGCGGTCATCCTGTTCACGATCAAGTACGTCTTCCGGATGAAGCTCCGGATGGATGACGAGATCCTGGAGATCGGCGACATCGCGGTGCACGGCGAGGAGGCGTACCCGGTCGAGGAGACCCTGACGCACCTGTCCGCCAGGGCACAGGCCGACGCGTCTCCATCCACGGAGCAGCCGCCGCGGGTGGGTGCGTCAGCCGACGACTGAGGAGCCTGCGCTACGTTGCGGCCGTAGCGCAAATAGGGCCGCGCGCCCGGGTACGGACTTATGTGCCCAGGTGCGCGGCCCTTGGCATGTCTTGGACACGTGGCTCGTTAGGTATATGCGCTTGCCTAGTATGTGAGCCCCGGGACTGTGTGGATGGAGCGCCGTGAAACCCGTCGTCATGACTGCGACCCTGGTCACGCAGGACGGTGTGCCGATCGACGCCGTGCACCTGCCGGGCCGGCCGGAACTGGCGATCGTCATGGCCCACGGGTTCACCCAGTCGTGGCAGCGCCCGATGGTGTGGCGGATCGCGCAGCGCTTCAACCTGGCGGCGGGCGTGGTCACGTTCGACTTCCGCGGGCACGGGCGCTCCGGCGGGGTGTCCACGCTCGGCGACAAAGAGGTCAACGACCTGGACGTCGCGGTCCGCTACGCGCGCGAGCTCGGTTACCGGCGCGTCGCCACGGTCGGCTTCTCCATGGGCGGCTCCGTGGCGCTGCGCCAGGCGGGGCTGCGCGGCGGAGTGGACGCCACGGTCTCGGTCAGCGGCCCAGGCCGCTGGTTCTACCGCGACACCGTGCCGATGCGCAAGGTGCACTTCGTCGCGGAGAAGCGACTCGGCCGCCTCGTGGCCAGGTACTTCCTGGCCACGCGCATCTCCTCGGCAGGCTGGGACGCCGACCTGCCGCTGCCGCCCGCCGAGGCCGCCGCGCGGATCTCCCCGGTGCCGGTGCTGATCGTGCACGGCGGCAAGGACATGTACTTCCCGCCAGAACACGCCCGCCAGCTCTACGCGAGCGCCCGTGAGCCCAAGGACCTGTGGCTGCTGCCCGAGTTCGGCCACGCCGAGCGGGCGATGGACGACAAGCTGACCGACCGCATCGCCGCGTGGGTCACGGCGTCCGCGGCGGGCGCCGAGACGGCCGCGCGCGGCGCGGACGCGGTGCCGGTCATGCAGGCCGGCGGAACCGGCTCAGGCTCGCCGCCCCCAGCGGGCCAGAACCGGGCGCAGGACCAGGACGAGGCCGCTCACGACGCCGCCTAGCCCCGCGGGCGGACGCCAGCGCCGCCGCTACCAGCTGGCCGGCACGGGCATGCCCTCGGTGTAGCCTGACGCGCTCTGCACCCCCACCACGGCCCGCTCCGCGAGCGACGGCAGGTCGGCCGCGCCCGCGTACGTGCAGGCGCTGCGCACGCCGGCGACGATCATGTCGAGCAGGTCCTCCACCCCGGGCCGCAGCGGATCCAGGTACATCCGCGCCGAGGAGATGCCCTCTTCGAACAGCGCCTTGCGTGCCCGTTCGTAGGCGGAGTCCGCGGCCGAGCGCAGCCGCACCGCCCGCGCGGACGCCATGCCGAAACTCTCCTTGTACAGTCTCCCCTCCGGTGACCGGAACGTGTCGCCGGGCGACTCGTACGTCCCGGCGAACCAGGATCCGATCATCACCGCCGACGCGCCCGCCGCCAGGGCCAGGGCCACGTCACGCGGGTGCCGCACGCCCCCGTCGGCCCAGACGAAGGCCCCGAGCCGCGCGGCCGCGGCGGCGCACTCGAGCACCGCGGAGAACTGCGGCCGCCCGACCCCGGTCATCATCCGCGTCGTGCACATCGCGCCCGGCCCGACGCCGACCTTGACGATGTCCGCGCCCGCGTCCACCAGGTCGCGAACCCCCTGCGCGGTCACCACGTTCCCGGCCACGACGGGAACCGACGGCGACAGGCCCCGCACGGCCGCCAGCGCGGCGAGCATCTTCTCCTGGTGCCCGTGCGCGGTGTCCACGACGAGCACGTCGATGCCGGAGTCGAGCAGCAGCTTGGCCTTCGCCGCCACGTCCCCGTTGACGCCGACGGCGGCGCCGACCCGCAGCCGTCCCGACGCGTCGAGCGCCGGCGAGTACAGCGTCGCGCGCAGCGCGCCGGTGCGCGTGAGGATCCCGACGCACTCCCCGGACCGCGATACGACCGGCGCCAGCCGGTGCCGCCCCTCGTGCATCAGCTCGAAGGCTCGCGCCGGCGGCGTTCCCGCGGGCAGCGTGACCGGATCCGCGGACATCACGGTGCGCAGCTGGGCGAACCGGTCCGCCCCCGCGCAGTCGGCCTCGGTGACGACGCCGACAGGCGTCCTGTCGCCGTCGACCACCACGACGGCGCCGTGCGCCCGCTTGGACAGCAGCGCCAGCGCCTCGCCGACGGTATCGGTGGGGGAGAGCGTGATGGCCGTGTCCACCACGAGGTCGCGTGTCTTGACCCAGGCCACGACGTCGGCGACCACGTCGGCGGGAATGTCCTGCGGCAGGATCGCGATGCCGCCGCGCCGCGCGATCGTTTCGGCCATCCGCCGCCCGGACACGGCGGTCATGTTGGCCGCGATGATGGGGATCGTCGCGCCGCTGCCGTCCCGCGTCGCCAGGTTGACGTCAAGCCGCGACCCGACCGCCGAGCGCCCGGGCACCATGAACACGTCGCTGTAGGTCAGGTCGGTCGCTGGTTCGATGTCATGAAGAAAACGCACGTCTGCCATTCTTACCGCAGTCCGGCGCCGATGAACCACTCCCGCGCGGGCTGAGCTCCCCGCCCGCTGCCCCGCCGCGCCACTCACCTTCTCCGTTATCCCGAACGCCCCGTGGGTTCTCCCGGGAACCCCGCCCGCGCGACCGGTGAGGGAGCGCGGGACAGTCGGCAGATCAGACCGTGAGGCCGAAGGCCGCGAACATGATCTCGGCGATCTTGTCGGCCATCTCGTCGGTTGGCAACTCGACCTCGGTGGTGATCACGAAGTTCACCCGCTCCAGCATCATCAGGCAGGCGAACGCGGTGAGCTCGCCCTTCTCCTGGTGGCGCCCGGCCGCCTCGGCCGCTGCCGTCATCCCGGTCGTCATCGCCTCGGTGATGCTGAAGAACAGCCGCAGCCCGTCGCCGAACATCTCACCAGGCGCGTTCGCGGAGCTAAGCGTGCGCAGCACCGTGGAGTGGGCGGCGTAGGCGGTGAAGAACTTCCGCACCCATTGGCGCAGCACCTTCAGTCCGGTGTCGTCGCTCGTGACGACGGGGAAGTCCCCCGCGACGATCTCCATGTCGTGCAGCGCGTCCCGCAGCAGCGCCTTGAACAGGTCTTCCTTGTTCGAGAAGTACAGGTAGAACGTGCCGTGCGAGATGCCCGCCCGGCGCACCACGTCATCGACGCGCACGCCGTTGAACCCCCGCTCCTCGAACTCGATCATGCCCGCCTCGAGCAGCTTGCGCACGGTCTCCCGGCCCTGCGCGCGCAGTTCGCGGTCGCGGGCGGGCTCACCGCCGCCGAGCGACGGCCGCCCCTGCGGTTTGCGCGCGGGGCGGCCCGCGGCGCGCTTTTGGCCAGCCCCGCGTGCCTGGCCGCTGCCATGCGCCTGCCCGGTACCGTGCGTTTGGCCGGTGCCGAGCGTTTGGCCGGTGCCGAGCGTTTGGCCGGTGCCGAGCGTTTGGCCGGTGCCGAGCGTTTGGCCGGCGCCGAGCGGCTGGCCAGTACCGGCCGGCGCCGTCGGCTGCCGCCCGGGCCCCCTGCCCGCGCCGGCACCCGCCTCGGCGGGACTCCGGTCTGCCTCCTGCGTCATAGTCAGAGCGTAGCCTCAGCAGAGTCCGTTCCCGCGCATACCGTCAGATGAGGCGCCAATGACAGTCCCGATACGCCCGCGGGATGCCCGCGGGCACCAAGCGCCCCAGCACGCGGGAGCCCGGCCGCGCGGTAGGAAATGCGTGCCTGCTTATACAGTTAGGTCCCGTGAGGCAGCTCACCAGCCGCCGCCGATCGTGGCCGGCCATCATCGGGGGCACCGTGGTGGCGGTCAGCGTGGCCGTGGCCAGTTGCGTCGCGGCGCTGAGCGGCAGCCCGGGTCAGCCGGGCGCGGGAGCGGCCAGTGCGGCCGCCAGCGGCGCTGGCCGGCCCGCCGCCACTCCCGCGGGCGACGCGACCGCGGCCGGCCTCACGGGGTCAAGCGGCAAGGCGGCCGTCCTGAACCTGCCGGCGCCCAGCGGAGCCAAGGCCGGGACCGCGGCGCAGACCGTCGGCCCCACGAGTACCTCGGTTCCCGCGAGTAGCGACCCCGCGAATGCCGCCGGGCAGTCCAGCACCCCAAGCACGCCGTCGCCACGGCAC
>Ga0335073_10001187_pt1 | contig 34699 bp, 37 predicted proteins | sample Lox_Sample_22_FD_207093 | JGI IMG/M metagenome (GOLD analysis project Ga0335073, IMG submission 207093) | Soil microbial communities from Loxahatchee National Wildlife Refuge, Florida, United States - Lox_Sample_2.2 | ecosystem: Environmental > Terrestrial > Soil > Wetlands | place: USA... | reverse complement strand
CCGATCTTCGCTTCAGCCATGAGTACGTCACTCCCATGGCGGCGATTTTCTTTGAGCACTATGTTGGGAAAGATGCGAAAGTAAACGATCCCTCTACCATTTTGTTTTTCCGCGATCACCTGACGTTCCTCGATGAAGTCATCTCCGAAGAAAAGAAAAAACTTGGCCTCCTCGATCTTGCGACGCAACTCAAACTTAAGCAGCAGGAGTTCGCTGCCAAGCAGGGAATCAAGTTGCACGGAGAGTTGAAAGACCGCAAAGGTTCAGAAGGGATTTGTCACTCCATCGTTCTAGAAAGCTACGCGCTGCCGGGTCAGCTTAACATTGGGTCCGATTCCCACACGCCACACGTGGGCGCAATCGGCTGCGTGGCATTCGGCATCGGCACAACTGACGTTTTTAATTCCTGGATCACAAAGGATGTTCGCGTGCGCGTGCCAGAATCGGTGAAGATCGTGATCCGCGGCAAGCGTCATCCCAATGTCACGGCGAAGGATTTCATCCTGAAAATTCTGAGCCTCGACTACGTTCGCAGCGGTAAAGCCCTGGCGAAAGTCATGGAGTATGCGGGCGAAGCGATCGAAGATCTTAGCGTCGACGAGCGAGCGACCATGACTAACATGGCTGCCGAGATTGGCGGATTTACCGGCATCGTCGCGCCGGATGGGAAAGCTGTCGATTTCCTGGTTGAGCGCCGCGGAATGAGTCGCAAACAAGGCGAGGCTATGATCGAGGGTCTGTATTCTGACCCTGGCGCGCAGTATGCCCATGTCATCGAACTTGACGCCTCGGAAATTACGCCGATGGTCGCGACACCGGGCGATCCTGGCAACGGCAAGTTTATTCGCGAGTTGAACACGCCCGTTCCGGTCGAGCTGGCGTACGGCGGCACCTGCACTGCAGGCAAGAACGAAGATATGGATATGTATGCGGCGGTCCTCGCCGACGCGCTGAAGCACGGCAAACGCGTCGCCGGTTCGGTCAAGTTCTACATTCAATTTGGATCGCAAGAGACGCGCGAATACTGCGTGCGCAAGGGCTATCTGAATATCTTTCAGAAGGCCGGAGCGCAGGTGATTGAGCCCAGTTGCGGCGCCTGCATCAATGCTGGTCCCGGGGTTACTACGCGGCCCGATCAGGTCGTAATCAGCGCGCAGAACCGGAACTTCCCCGGACGCAGCGGACCTGGACAAATGTATTTGGCCAGCCCGCTCACGGTCGCGGCGAGCGCGGTCGCGGGCTACATCGTCGAGTATCAGCCTAGCGAGGAACTGGTCAGTGCTTAGTAGATAGATCGAGCCGCTCCCCCGGCAAAGAGCACTGTTTGCTGCTAACCCGTTCGCATAGCCCTTGGCACTTTGCTACAATGTCGGTTCTCGTTTACATTCGCAATAGGGGGTAAGGAAATAAAAGCTCATGGCATACGTAATTGCAGAACCCTGTATCAATACTAAGGACACCGCGTGCGTCGACGCTTGTCCCGTGGACTGCATTCATCCCAAGAAGGATGAGCCGGCGTTCGCTGAAGAAGAGATGCTATACATCGATCCGGTCGAGTGTATCGACTGTGGTGCATGCGTGCCGGTTTGTCCGGTCTCGGCGATCTTTGCGCTCGACGATCTGCCGGAGAAGTGGAAGCACTTCACCGAGCGCAACGCCAAGTACTACGGTCGCTAGACTCTCAACAGTTGGTTTCGAGGCGCGGACTCTACCCCATCCGCGCCTTCTTGCGTGGTTCGGAACATCCTGGTTACGCCTGCGGTGAGCCTCAATAACCGCATTGCCGCCATCGCCAACCCGCTCACTCGCAACTCATCGGATGGAACCGGTAGAACGGTTTCTGAAGGAGGGAGTCTAAACGATCCGCTCGGCCTCACCGTCGCCCCGAACGGCAACATTGTGACCGTGGACGGCGACGATGGATTAGTGATAGAAACCACCCCGTCCGGGCATCAGATCGCCAAGACTCTCCTGGACAATAACGGCAACCCGCCTGGAGCTGGGGCTCTGTTTGGGCTGGCATTTGTGAACAACAACCTTTATTTCGTCGACGACGACGAAAACGCGCTGAATTTAGTCCACTGAGTTTTGTCACGCAGGCGTGCTCTCAGAGCCGAAGGAGGTTTCGAGGGTACGCCTGTGGCCTCGTCAGCCTTTCGCAATTTTGTTTTTGCACTTCTATCGTGTGCCGTATACAATTCAGCGCACTAACGTCCCATGCTCTTAACTCCCAAAGAACGGGAAAGGATGAACTGGCTCTGCCAGCGCATTCAGGAGGAAAACGATCACTCCAAATTCATCGCTTTGGTGCGCGAGTTGAACGAGCTTTTGGAGCGCAAGGAACGTCAGATTGAAGAGCCGCTGGAACCAACCGGTTGAGCAGGAAGCAAATATTGCTGGGTGAGCCGGTTTTGCAACCGTGCTAGAATCAGTGGAGTTTCAGCTTTACTCGTATCGTACTCGATGCGAAGTCGTCGTTGAGGATTTGCTCATGTTTAAACCCGCCATCTCGATTACCCTCTAATTCCGCCACTCGCGGATCACTTGTTTTCCTTTTTTCTGTCTAAACCACCGCAGTCGCATTGCACGCAAGGGGCGGCCGCGTGTAGAAAGTCCGGGTACCAATGGCGACCGAAGCAGTTGCACCCACGTCATCACCGCAGCCGAGTCTTTGGAATTCCTTGCTTGAGGCCATCCGCGGCTCGCATCAGGACTACACTTCCGGCAGTTTGAATCGCGCCATTCTGTTGCTGGCCGTCCCCATGGTTCTGGAGATGGTGCTCGAATCGCTCTTTGCCGTGGTTGACGTGTTCTGGGTTGGAAGGCTTGGAGCCAATGCCGTGGCAACCGTAGGAATCACGGAATCGCTGCTCAGCCTAGTGTTTGCCGTCGCCATGGGCCTGAGTCTTTCGACCACGGCGATGGTCGCGCGTCGTATCGGTGAAAAAGATCCGGAAGGTGCAGCTGTGTCGGCAGTCCAGGCCATTGTGCTTGGCCTCCTGACTTCGCTCGCAATCGGCGTTCCGTGCTGGATTTACGCGCCGGAGTTGTTGCGGTTGATGGGCGCTTCGCCGGAGATCGTAGCTAGTGGCGCAGGCTATACGAGAATTGCCCTCGGCGGTGGTGGAATCGTTCTGATGTTGTTTCTGAACAATGCCATTTTTCGCGGGGCCGGCGATGCTGCCATCGCAATGCGCCTGCTCTGGGTCTCGAACATCATTAATCTGATTCTTGATCCCTGTCTGATCTTCGGCCTCGGCCCGTTCCCGCGCCTTGGCGTTACTGGCGCGGCGCTCGCGACCTTTACCGGCCGCGGAATCGGCATGATGTATCAGTTCTACCGCTTGCTCCGCGGAACCGAGCGCATTCACATTCTTGTTCGCCAGTTGCGCGTCAATCTTGGCGTTCTGTGGCGACTGGTGCGAGTCTCGATTACCGGTATTCTGCAGTTTGCCATCGCGCACACCAGTTGGATTGGCCTCGTCCGTATTGTGAGCGTCTTTGGCGCGGCCGCTCTGGCCGGCTATACCATCGCAATCCGGATTGTCGTGTTTTTGATTCTGCCTTCGTGGGGGTTAAGCAACGCTGCGGCGACGCTGGTTGGTCAGAACCTCGGCGCGAAAAAGCCAGAGCGTGCGGAACGAGCTGTCTGGCGAACTGGGTTTTACAACATGCTGTTTCTGGGATCGCTCGGCGTGCTTTTCATCTTTTTCGCCGGACCGATCATTCGCCTATTCACGCAAGATCCGACGGTTGTGCCTCTGGGCACGGCGTGCTTGCGCATTATCAGTTACGGCAACGTCGGCTATGCTTATGGAATGGTCATGCTGCAGGCCTTCAACGGCGCGGGAGACACAATCACCCCGACCATCGTAAATTTCTTCGGCTTCTGGCTGCTGGAGATACCGTTGGCTTACTGGCTGGCAATTCCGATGCATCTGCGTTCGAATGGCGCTTTCATTGCGATCGTGGTTGCAGAAGGCGCGATCGCGGCCACCAGCGCTGTCCTGTTCAAGCGTGGCCGCTGGAAGACACAACAAATCTAATCGGAGGGCGAGCGTTTGTGCCCGTCTTCATGATTCTCAGGCGCGATCGCCTATTTCAATTTCACGAACAGTAATACGAAGATCGCCCAGACGCCGGCGGTTGCCGGAAACTGCGCCAGTGCGGTGTTCTGCACGAACGTGCCTCCACGCGGCAGTGCGAACGTCAGCAACATCATGCATAGCGCAGTTAGAATTCCCAGCGTCAATTTGCTTTTCCAGTTCATGGCCCCTCGCTTTTCGCCCCTGACTCGGTTGAACCCTACTAACCTAGACCTTGAAGCTGGAGCTTTCAACTGGAGAATCGTTAATCTACGCGGCTTCGTTTGCCTTCGTCTTCGAACTCAGCACGTCGAGGAACGCCGCGAGCCACGCCGGATGCGCGGGCCACGCGGCCGCAGTCACCAGGTTCCCGTCCACGCAAGCCTTATCCATTCCGACGTCAACATACGTTCCGCCCGCCGCACCCACATCCGGCGACACAGCGGGGTAGCAACTGCATCGCCGTCCCTTCAGAACTCCTGCAGCCGCCAGCAATTGGGCCGCATGGCAGATCGCCGCGATCGGCTTTGAGGCTGTTGTGAAATGCCGAATGATCTCCAGCACCCTTGGGTTCAGCCGCAAATACTCTGGCGCGCGCCCGCCCGGCAAAACTAGAGCGTCGTAGCTTTCCGGCTTGACCTCGTCGAACGCCGCATTCAATCGGAAGTTGTGGCCGCGTTTCTCGCTGTAAGTTTGATCGCCTTCAAAATCGTGAATCGCCGTGCGCACCACATCGCCGGATTTCTTGTCCGGACACACTGCATCGACCACGTGGCCCACCATCTGCAGCGCTTGGAACGGCACCATGACCTCGTAATCTTCCACGTAATCACCCGCCAGCATTAGGATTCGCTTCTGTGGCATGAGGACCTCCTGGAAGTATTGTGCCAGAGAAAGCCGGGCGTATCGCGATTGGTTGATTTCACTGCGGTGTTTGGGAGAAGTGTGGTATACAGTGTGGGCCCTTTGAATTGTCATTGCGGCTGCCGCCAAACCGCCCGACCCAAGCGGCGTTTCCTGTAACCATCCGTCATCTGTCTGGATGAACTTTCAAAAAGGGGATCGATATGAAAATGCAATCTCACCGGCTGACAGCGCTTTCGTTCATTGTGATTACCTTCCTGCTTCTGCCATGCCTGCTGCAGGCGCAACAGTATGTCTACGCAAACAACGACGACGACTCTGGCGGCGACAACAATCAAGTCACCGCGTTCAAAGTGAGCAACACGGGACAGATGAGCGTGATCAATACTTATCCTACCGGCGGCCTTGGCACCGGAGGATACAACGCGCTCAATTCGATCGTTGCCGCGAAGGTTGGTTCGAATGTTTGCCTGTTCGTTTCGAACGGTGGCAGCAATAATGTTTCGGCGTTCAAAATCAAGCCGTCCAATGGCACTTTGACCACGGTTGCCGGGTCGCCCTTTGCCACTGGAGGCTTGGGCAATAATTACGACATCGGACTTGCCGTTGCCGACAACCGCCTACTTTTCGCCGGCAACACCGTCTCCAACAGCATTTCTGTTTTCGGAATCAAATCCAATTGCGCGCTCGAACTCGGCCAAACCTACAATACTCCGGGTTCTCCCGACGGCATGAAAGTCACGCCCAACGGCCAATTCCTGGTTGAGGCCAATATTGGCTCGCCGGATGTTTGGCAGATCGATTACAGCAATGGAACCTTGACGGAGCTGGGACCATTTTCCTCGCAGGGAGCCACGGTCGGGGTGGACATCAGTTGCGATGGCACAACCGCTTATTTTGGCGATGCGGGTTCCAACACAGAGGTTGAGGTTTACAGCATCAGTTCGACCGGGCAATTGACGGAAATCAATAATTACAGCAACAGCGAAGGCCAGAACTCCAACAACGTCATGCTCAGCGCCAACGGCAAACTTCTTTATGTCGGCGAAGTCGATTCCAATCAGGTTGAGACTTTGAGTGTCGGCTCAAATGGTGCGCTGACCTTCGACAGCGTGGTCTCACTCCATGTGGACCAATTTAATTCGACGCTGGGGATGGCGACGGTACCGAGCGGCAAGGGCATCTTCGTGGCAGAAGACAGTCCGGCGCAGATCGCCGTGCTCGCCGCGCGTGGAACTTCTTTGGTCGAAGTGCCACACTCGCCATTTGTCATTAACGATAACTTCGCGTTCGTAATTGGGATCACAGCCGTGCCAGGAAAATCGTGTAACTAGAATTGTGCGTGGTTGATCGCTCGAAAGGGCGATCAACCACATTCTTTGCGGCGTGACCTAGCGCACCTGGAAGCTGTTCATGATCTTGTCGAAAGTCGGCGATAGGGCTTCGAAATCCGCGTCTGGCGCAACAAAGACCATATAAAGGATCACGCCGGATTTTCCAGGAGAAGCCACCAGTCGGACCCGCTCTCCCATTGCTTTTCCATTCTCACGAACCGCGGACGTGCCCAGCCAATCGAGCTTCACTGCATTCTTGCCTTGCAGCGTGAACGTCTGCGCGCTGTTGTATTCTCGCAGGCTGGGATTGCTCATCTGAATATCGCTGCGTAACTCCTGCACCGCGGCATGCAATTCATCGGTTCTCGACTTGGGATGGAATCCGCTGATCATCACGCCGTATGTGAGGGCGTCGCCTGCCATTCCGCCTTCGGGGTAAAGTGACACGCTCGCCGAACTCGCATTGCTTTTGATCCGCCAATCTTGCGGATAGCTGATCGTGTAGGAGGCATGGCGGAACTCGGTAAATTCTGTGCTAGAAATGTTCTTCACCAACAACCGCGTGCCCTGCGCAGCATTTTCCTGCTGCATGACTTCTTGCGGCGACTCCGCTTTGACGCTAGCCAGCGCTTGCTTTGCGGCAACGAACTCAGGGCTATCCCCTTGCGCATATTGCTTCGGGGGGAAGCGCGAAAGTATGCTGCTGATATTTTTCGCCCGATTGCCGGGATCGGGGTGCGAGTTCAGAAATTGCGGCCCCCCTTTGCCTTGGCCTTTCTCCGCCTGAAGCTTTCTAAAGAAGGTCACAATCGCCTCGGGATTGTAGCCGGCGTCGTAAATAATTTGCGCCCCAACCATATCGGCTTCGGTTTCCGCGTCACGCGAATATTTCATCATCACGGTACCTGCGGTGAACGAAATTCCCATCTGCCCCAGCGAACCCGCGAGTCCGCCGACCCCCATGCCCAGCACGCCGCCGAGAATCGCGAGCGGGATTTGCGAGTTCATCTGCCGGGTGGCTTGCCGCGTCGAATGGCGCATGACCACGTGCGAGATTTCGTGTCCCATTACGCCGGCGAGTTCACCTTCATTGGCGGCTTCGATGAGTCCCGTGTGCACGTAGATCGGTCCGCCGGGAAGCGCGAAAGCATTGATGGATTTCTCTCGCACTACCTTGAACGTATAGGGAAACTTGTAGCCCGGCGCTTGCGCTGCCAGCTTCTGCCCCAGCGTATTGACGTACTTCGACATGGGATGATTTTCTGGCAGCAGCGGCAATTTTTTCTCGATCTCCGGCACGGCCTGCCGGCCGAGTTGAATCTCCTGTTCGATCGAGTAACGATTCCCGGACATCGGGTTGGTGGTGACCCGGCCCTTTTTGGGATCGAAATTTTGCTGGGCAGATGCGACGAGGGCAAGAGCAAGCAATACAGAGAAAGCCGCGAGACAGCGCGATGGATGAAGAGCACGAATCATGGAAGTCTTGGGAAGCCGCGAAGAATTCTAATTGCTTCCACTGGGATAGCCAAGGCGGGCGCCCAAGTGCTGAGACCACGCGGACTCATGCTGAAGGCACCGCGCCCCTTCCGGCGGGCCGAGGGATCTCACATGCACATAATATTGCGCTCGATACGACAAATGGCAGAATTGCCTTTGATCTTGCGCGACCTGCTGCACTCCACTAAGCTCGTCTGCCATGAAATCCATCCGCGTTGTGACTCTTGTCGTAGGGTTGACCATTGCTGTGTTCCCCCAGGATCTTCCCAAGCCCGCCGAAGGCGATTACCGCATCGCGAACTTTCATTTCCGCTCGGGAGAAACCTTGCCGGAGCTGAACCTGCATTACCGAACCTACGGCAAGCCGGTCACCGATGCCGTGGGCCACGTGACCAACGCTGTTATGATTCTTCACAGCACCAGCGGTTCTGGGCAGCAGTTCACGACTCCGCAGTTTGCCGGCGTGCTTTTCGGTCCGGGCCAGCTTCTCGACGTTAGCCGATACTACATCATTCTTCCCGACGCCATCGGCATGGGTGGCTCCAGCAAACCCTCCGAGGGCCTGCACGCCAAGTTTCCGCATTACGACTACGACGACATGGTCGAGGCGCAGCATCGCCTGCTCACTGAACACCTCAAAGTCGATCACCTGCGCCTGCTGATGGGCACATCGATGGGTTGCATGCATTCCTGGATCTGGATCGAGACTTATCCGGATTTCATGGATGCCGCTATGCCGCTGGCGTGTCTGCCGGTGCAGATTGCCGGCCGCAATCGCATGATGCGCAAAATGATTATCGACGCCATCCGCACCGATCCCACTTATAAGAACGGCGACTACACCGGGGCGCCGGCGAGAATGAAAAACGCAATGGATATTTTCTTCATCATGAGCAGCAGTCCGCTTCAGTTGCAAAAGAACTATCGCACTCGTGATCAGGCCGACGCCTATCTCGATCAGTATCTGAAAAATCGCACGGCTTCGATGGATGCGAACGACCTTCTTTACGCGTTCGACGCTTCCCGCAATTACGATCCATCGGGAAAGCTGGATCAAATTAAGGCTTCGGTAATGTTCGTGAACTCAGCCGACGACGTGATCAATCCTCCGGAACTGGGTATCGCGGAGGAAGAAATCAAGAAGGTGAAGAAAGGGAGGTTCGTTCTCTTGCCGATTAGCGATCAGACTCGCGGCCACGGCACCTATGGCTTTCCCGCGATCTGGAAGCAGTATCTGGCGGAACTGCTCGCCGAAAGCCAGCGCTAGAGGTATGATTGCCGCGCCGTCAGCCGAGCGGTAGCGAGGTCAGGTGGTATGAATCACTCGATCTTCACGATCCCCGGAGCTACACTGGGAAACTTCTTCATCACTTCCGGATCGTGCCCCGGAACGATCAGGCCAGGATTAGCCGCGATCTGCTTCATGCGATCTTGCGCGCGCAAGTTCGACGCCGCATCGAGCGTTGCCGCAATCGGCACATGTTTCTCGAGATTTTCGTACAAATACATGTTGTCGCTGGCTAGCACCACGGTTCCGGCCTTCGTGTTCACTCCGACGTACTGCGAAGCGTACGTGTGCCGACCGCCGGTGTAGCAAGTCACTCCCGGCAGGATTTCCTGCGCATCGCCGTTCACCATCCCTACGCGACCCTCGGTGTTGAACTTCACCAGCGTGAGTACATCGTCGGGATCGATTCCGCCATGCGTCTCTTTCGATTGCCACGCCTCGCCCGCGTAATACTGCAACTCATCTTTCTGGATCCATATCCGCGCCTTGGGAAACAAATCCATGCCGTCGGCATGGTCCCAATGCATGTGACTGATGATGACATCGGTTATGTCTTCGGGCTTCACGCCGAGCGGCTTGATGGCATCTGACGGCCTGATGAAGTCTTTCACATTCCAGTCTTTGAAGAATCGATCGTGATAGAAACCGGAATCGACCAGGATGTTGTGCCCGTTGCCGCGCACCAGCCACACCATCATGGCGATATCTAGCTTACGCGCCGGATCGGCGCCCGCTACTAATTCTGCAACAGGGAAGTCGGGAATCGTCGCATAACGGATCGCATAGATTTCGTACTGTGGCTTTGACTGTGCGGTCGCGGGAATCACCGCGATGGCAGCGATGATGAATGACAGAGAAAATCGAGTAATCTTCATAAGGAGCGAACCTCGAACCCGCTATTCTCGCACGCCACTGGAACCTTTGGCGTGAGGCCTCGTCCGGACAACCGAAAACAGCGGATGGTCACAGAAGATTGCTAGAATAAAAGAACCTGAGGTCATTTCGATGTGCCGAAATATCAAGAACCTGTTCAACTTCGATCCGCCGGTCACCGAAGAAGAAATTCGCGCGGCATCGCTGCAGTTTGTAAGAAAAATTAGCGGATTCAATAAACCATCGAAGGCCAACGAAGCGGCGTTCCGCGCTGCCATCGACGAGGTTGCCACAGTCTCCTCTCGGTTTCTTCACTCTCTCGAAACCACCGCCCCGCCCAAGAATCGCGAAGAGGAAGCGGCCAAAGCCCGCGCCCGTGCTGAGGAAAGATTCGGGGCTTCCAATTAACGGCGCTGGCGGATAGGACGCTCGATTGTGACCGTCCCGCTGTCTTAGTTACTTTCGTCCCAAAACGATCCCGAAAAACTGCCTCCTGCGTTTGACGCTGCTCTGCTTCTGTCTTTAAACTCAAGCTACGTTCTGGTTCACGGAATGCCCACCGGCACGCGTTGGACCGGGGCGTAGTGAAAGGCAATTGTGAGCCCCACCGAAACCGCCAATAGCAACAAACGAGAAATCGAAGTCGAAGTTCCGGCCGAAACCGTCACGCATGAGACGGAAGCGCTCATTCAGAAATATCAGAAGCTCGCCAAGCTACCTGGATTTCGCCGTGGCCATGTCCCCGGCTCAGTCATCCGCATGCGCTTCGCCGAAGAAATCAAGAGCGAAGTCGTAGAATCCCTCGTTCCCAAGTTCTTTCGTGAGGAGGCGGACAGAAAAGGCCTGGTTCCGGTATCGCAGCCGCGCATCACCGATCTCCACATTCACGACGGCGAACCGCTCAAATTTAAGGCTAGCTTCGAAGTCCTGCCTGCAATCAGCGTCGAAGGCTACAAGGAATTACGCGCCGATAAACCCGTAATTGCTGTGACCGACGAAGAGGTCGAGCAGGCGTTGAAGAATGTTCAGGAGCAGCGCGCGACCTTCACTTCCGTTGAAGGCAGCCCACTCGGCGATGGCGACTACGCGCAGGTTTCGCTCGATGGCAAACCCAAGGACGGCGAAGGCAAGCCGGTCCACATGGATGAGATTCTGGTGGAAGTTGCCGGCAAGAGCACGATGCCGGAGTTCACCGAAAATCTTCGCGGCGCAAACGCCGGCGAAGAACGCACCTTCGACGTAAATTATCCCGCGGATTACAGTGATCAGCGTCTTGCCGGCAAGACGATTACTTATACGCTGAAGATTCATGCCATTAAGCAGAAGAGCCTGCCGGAATTGAATGATGCTTTCGCCAAAGAACTCGGCGAGTTCAACACACTTGACGATGTTCGCAAACAGATTCGCCAGAACATGATGGCCGAACGGCAACACGATGCCGAGCATCAGGCAAAGGACAAACTCGTCGCCGAGTTGATCAAGCGCAACGAGTTTGAACTGCCGGAGGCTTTGGTCGAGCGGCAGATCGACCTGCGCCTGGAGCGCGGATTGCGGGCCCTTGCAGCGCAGGGGATGAAAGCAGAAGACTTGAAGAAAATGGATCTCAATCGCCTGCGCGCCGGCCAGCGCGACCAGGCGGTGCAGGAAGTAAAAGCGTCGTTGTTACTGAATCAGATTGCGGAGGAAGAAAAAATCGAGGTCAGCGACCAGGAAATCGATCGTGAGGTCGAAGCCCTGGCGCAACAGTCCAAACAGTCGGCGGAGGCGATTCGCACGCGATTGACACGTGAGGGAGCGCTGGATAGAATCCGGAACAGAATCCGCAACGAGAAGACCCTCGATTTTCTTTATCGTCAATCTGCGTAGTTTAACGATTCCGATCCCCACATAACGAAAGGCCGGGCAGGAGTGTGAACTGGCGGAAGGGAGCAAATCATGCTGGTACCAATGGTCATAGAACAGACCGGACGCGGTGAGCGAGCGTATGACATTTATTCCCGGTTGTTGCGTGACAGCATTATTTTTATCGGAACCCCTATCGATGACAACATCGCCAACCTGGTGATTGCCCAGATGTTGTTTCTGGCACAGGAAGATCCGGAGCGGGATATCCAGCTCTACATCAACTCTCCGGGCGGCTCGATTACCGCCGGAATGGCGATTTACGACACCATGCAGTACGTTAAAAACGATGTCACGACTCTTTGCGTAGGACAGGCCGCCTCAATGGCGGCATTACTTTTGTCAGCAGGCGAACCAAAGAAACGGCTCGCTTTGCCGAATTCTCGGATATTAATTCATCAGCCGTCCATGGGCGGGCTTTCCGGGCAGGCAACCGATATTGACATCCATGCCCGTGAAATCCTCCGCATGCGGGAAATCACCAACCAGTTACTTGCGAAACATAGCGGTCAGAAGCTGGATAAGGTAGAAAAGGATGTAGAGCGCGATTTCATCATGAACGCGCAGCAAGCTAAGGAATACGGAATCATAGACGATATCATCTATAAGACCAGATGAAGGTGTAATCGGTGCTTCGCTGGTCGGTATTCCGTAGTCTCGGCACAAGCGATCTCTCCCGTTCCCCCGGGGAGGAAGTGCAGTTGGAGCCGGGAGGGGTAGGTCCAATTTAAGGAGTAGGCCGAGTGAAAAACAGAACCGGTACCGAGGAAATCCTGCGCTGTTCGTTCTGCCATAAGTCGCAGGACGCCGTGGCTAAACTGATCTCATCCCCGAGTGATTATCCTCGGGCCTATATCTGCGACGAATGCGTTGCGGTCTGTAATTCGATTCTTGAAGACGATCGCGCGGCTACCCCTCCAGCCAGCACTCCCAACCAGCTTCCCAAGCCGCAAGAGGTGAAATCGTTCCTCGACGAGTACGTCATCGGTCAGGAGGTCACCAAGAAGAAGCTGGCGGTCGCAGTTTACAACCATTACAAGCGCATCTACATGAACCGTCAGCGCACCAGCGACGGCATTGAGCTGACGAAATCGAACATTCTGCTGATCGGCCCGACCGGCACCGGCAAGACACTTTTGGCGCAGACGCTCGCCCGCATGTTAGACGTGCCTTTCGCCATCGTCGACGCGACCACGTTAACCGAAGCCGGCTACGTCGGCGAAGACGTCGAAAACATTATTTTGAAGTTACTGCAAGCTGCCGACGGCGACGTGGGACGCACGCAGACCGGCATCATATACATCGATGAAGTCGATAAGATCGGCCGCAAGGACGAGAATCCCTCCATCACACGTGATGTTTCCGGTGAAGGTGTACAGCAGGCGCTGCTCAAAATTCTCGAAGGCACCATCGCCAACGTTCCCCCGCAGGGCGGACGCAAGCATCCTCATCAGGAATTTACTCCGGTCGATACCACCAACATTCTCTTCATTTGCGGCGGCGCATTTGTCGGGCTGGAAAAGATCATCGGCCGGCGCGTTGGTCGCAAGGCATTGGGCTTCAAAGCTGGAGAAGAAGAAGCTTCCGAAAAGGCCGCGACGCCGACTAAGCGCAACTTCGAACTTCTGAGCGACATTCAACCCGAGGACCTGATCAAGTTTGGTTTGATCCCTGAATTTGTCGGCCGCATGCCGGTTGTCGGCGTCCTCGAAGATCTCGACGAGTTCGCGCTGATTGAAATCCTTACTCGACCAAAGAACGCTATCGTCAAGCAATATCAGCGTTTGTTCGAGTTCGAGAACGTCCGCTTGCGCTTCAGTGACGACGCGCTGCGAGCGATCGCGCGTCAAGCTATGGCCCGCAAAGTGGGCGCCCGCGGCCTGCGCATGATTCTTGAAGAACTCATGTTGGAATTGATGTACAACCTGCCCAGCCAGAAAAAGGTGAAGGAATTCGAAGTCACCCGCGAAATGGTTGAAAAAAAGAGCGCTACCTTCGCTATGATGGAGAAAGCAGGGTAGGAAAGCGGTCCGGGGTCATATTTCCGCCCCTTGCGCGGCAATATCCGGGCAAAAAAGCATTGGCACCTGCGGCTTTTAGCTGTTAGTTTAGCTGTTGGGGTGCCCTACGACCGAACCCGCCTGCATACTATCGCTCGTGGCCAACCAGGGGCTGCGTAGCAATTTTTGGGAGAATCAGTGACCACAGCCAAGGAAAAATTTGAAACCAAGAAATTACCCATGATGCCCATCCGTGACGTGGTCATCTTTCCGTACATGATGACCCCGTTCGTCGTGGGCCGGGAGTCGAGCGTGCGCGCCCTCGAAGAAGCGCTGGCCGCCGACAAGAAGATTTTCCTGGCAACCCAGCACGATGCCGGAGTGGACGAGCCCAAGCCTAACGAGATTTATCAGATCGGTACTGTAGTGAACATCGTGCAAAGTCTCAAGCTGCCTGACGGAAACATTAAAGTCCTGGTCGAGGGCATTGAGCGCGGCAAAATCCTTCAGGTCACCGAAACCGAAGGCTTCATGCAAGCCACCATTCGCCTGGCCCGCTATACCACCGAAACGAATCCGCAGCTCGAAGCCGGCATGCAGCGAGTGACTTCGCTGTTCGAACAGTACGTGAAGCTCTGCCAGTCGCTGAATTACGAAACCATGATTGCGGCCGTGCGCATGGAAGATCCGGCCAAGCTGACCGACACCATCGCCGCCAACCTTCAACTTTCGATTGAAGAGAAGCAGGAACTGCTCGAGATTTTTGATCCCGCTGAACGCCTCACCCGCATCGGTGATGTGCTCGATATCGAGATCGAGAAACTCAACGTCGATCGCACCATCCAATCGCGCGTGAAGCGGCAGATGGAGCGGGCGCAAAAAGAGTATTACCTCAACGAAAAGATCAAGGCGATCCAAAAGGAGCTGGGCCGCGGCGAAAAGAGCGAATTCGACGAGCTCAAGAAGAAGATTGAAGCCTCCGGCATGCCGAAAGAGGTTCGCGAAAAGGCGATCCAGGAACTCAAGAAGCTCGAAGCCATGCCGCCGATGTCAGCCGAGTCGACTGTCTCGCGCAACTACCTCGATTGGCTGCTAGCTGTACCGTGGAAAAAGCGCTCCAAGGAAATTCGCAACATCAGCCGCGCCGAGAAAGTCCTGAACGAAGATCATTATGGGCTGGAGAAGATCAAGGAGCGCATCCTCGAATTTCTCGCGGTTCGCCAGCTCGTCAAAAATCCCAAAGGCTCGATTCTTTGCTTCGTCGGACCTCCCGGAGTCGGCAAAACTTCGCTGGGAATGTCGATCGCGAAAGCCACAGGACGAAAATTCGTTCGCATGTCGCTTGGCGGGGTTCGCGATGAGGCGGAAATCCGCGGCCATCGCCGCACTTACATTGGCGCATTGCCCGGCCAGATTATCCAGATGATGAAGAAGGCCGGAACTAAGAACCCGGTTTTCATGCTCGATGAAGTGGAAAAAATGTCGATGGATTTCCGCGGCGATCCATCCGCGGCCCTGCTCGAAGTTCTCGACCCTGAGCAGAATTACATGTTCGTCGATCATTATCTCGACGTCGAATACGATCTCTCGCAAGTCTTCTTCATCGCGACCGCAAACGTCATTCATAGCATTCCTCCTGCACTGCTCGACCGCATGGAAGTGCTGCGCCTTCACGGCTACACCGAGCAGGAAAAGGTCGAGATCTCCAAGCAATTCCTGGTCAAAAAGCAGATGGAACAGGCAGGGCTCACCGATAAGAACATCAAGTTCACCGATGACGCCATCATGGCGTTGATTCGCTCCTACACCCGCGAAGCTGGCGTTCGCAACCTGGAACGCGAGATCGGAAACGTTTGCCGCAAAGTCGCCCGCAAGGTGGTCAAGGAAGGCGCGGACTACAACATCACCATCACGCCAGAGAACATCAACGATTTCCTGGGAGTGATCAAGTTCCGCGACACCCTGGCCCACGAACGCAGCGAAGTTGGCTTGGTTACAGGCCTGGCGTGGACCGAAGTTGGCGGCTCGATTCTCAGCACCGAAGCTACGGTCGTCGACGGCAAAGGCAAGCTGACTCTTACCGGTAAACTCGGCGATGTGATGCAGGAATCGGCCCAAGCGGCAATGTCGTACGTTCGCTCGCGTGCGGCTCGGCTTGGGTTGCAGCGCGATTTCTATCGCAACATCGACATTCACGTTCATGTGCCGGAAGGGGCGATTCCCAAAGATGGTCCTTCCGCCGGCATTACCATTGCTACGGCGATTGCCAGCGCGCTCAGCCGTATTCCCGTTCGCCGAGATCTGGCGATGACTGGCGAAATTACGCTGCGTGGAAAGGTTCTTCCCATCGGCGGATTGAAAGAAAAATTGCTGGCCGCTCACCGCGCCGGCCTGTTCGAAGTCATCCTTCCTAAGGACAACGAAAAGGATATCGCCGAGGTTCCCGAGAACCTGCGCAGCGAGATGAAGCTGCACTTCGCCGATACCATGGACCAGGTGCTGGCTGTCGCGCTCGAGCAACCGCTGCCGGAACCGCTAGCCCCAGTGGAGACGACCGCGACCGCGCAGCCGATGGCGCCGCTCACTCCGACGACTGAAGGCCCGACGGCACATCAATAGCCGAATCTAATTTCTGCAATTAAAAAGCCGCCGCGCGAGAGGCGGCTTTGTTTTGCCGCGCATGGATATGCAACTTCTAGTCAGATAAAATGTCCTCGGCAGGTGCCAAATGAGTTCCGAGACGCCCCGATTCAGAATTTCAGTCAAGGGCCCTGTCGCCCTGCTGATTGCGGTTGGTATCGTTGCTGTTCTCTTGATCTCATTCCCCGCGTATCGTTGGTTTTTCGCCATCAGCGTGGGCATCGGCCTCGGCGTCGCAACCATGCTTTTCCTTTGGCACAGGCTGCGTCCCATCCGCGAAGAAGACCTCGAAAACAAGCGTCCGCTCGGCTTGAAGTAACTATGATTACCGCGGGTTACTGCGCTGCTTCGCCATTGGAAAACCTGGCTTTGCGATGTTCCTGGCAAGTTACTCCCTAGGTCTGCGTTCATGAGCTAAAGGGAATTGAGGACAGTACGGCCATGGCCGGTGTCTAAATTCCCGGGGAGCCACTATGATTCGTCGCTTCGTCGCGTTGCTGATTTTCAGCTGCAGCCTGTTCGCGCAGCAGACCTCGCAGCCGTCGCTTACCATCTACAACCAGGACTTCGCCGTGGTTCGAGAGCAGTTTCCTCTCGACCTGAAATCCGGCGAAAACCAGGTCAACGTTAATGACATCACTATGCACCTTGAGCCGGATTCTGTGATCCTGCGCGATCCCGGCGGGAAGCACAGCCTGCAGGTGTTGGAGCAGAATTACCGCGCTGATCCGGTTTCGCAAAGCTCGCTGCTTGCCCTCTACGAAGGCCGCACTATCGATTTCGAGGCGCCAGACCACAGCATCATTAAGGGCAAGGTCGTCCGCAGCGGATTCGTGCGCGCGGATTTTTTCAATGTTAACAACGGCTATCAGCAATATCCCGCTCAGGAAGAGCCCATCATCGAGGTGAATGGCCAGTTGCGCTTCGGTCTTCCCGGCACGCCGATTTTTCCTGATCTCACGGCAGAAACCATTCTGAAGCCGCGTCTCGAGTGGCTGCTTGCCACCGATAAGCCGGGCAAGTTTCCCGCCGAGTTCTCTTACATCACCGGCGGCTTTACCTGGCAAGCCGACTACAACGTGATAGCGCCCGAGAAGGGGGATCTCGTCGACATCATCGGCTGGGTGACCATGGATAACCGCAGCGGAAAAACTTTCGAGAATGCTCGCATTAAGCTTATGGCAGGGGATGTGAACAAGCTCAGGCAGCAGGCTGGCATTGGTGGAGTAGCGAGAGCGACGGCTCAAGCGCTTGAAGTTAATGGGGCGCCTCCCGTTAGTGAGAAAGCTTTCGACGAATATCACCTTTATACGCTCGAACGGTCCACGACGTTGCGCGATCGCGAGAGCAAACAGGTCGAATTCATCCGTGCCGTCGGCGTCACCGCCAAACAGCTCTACATCTACGATGGCCTCAAACTCGAGGCCAACCGCTATTACGGCTGGAACTTCGATAACATTCGCAACGATCACTCCTATGGCACCGAGTCCAATCCCAAAGTCTGGGTCATGCGCGAATTCCGCAACTCCGAAGCTAATCATCTCGGAATGCCGCTGCCCAAGGGCCGTCTGCGCTTCTACCGCCGCAACGACGACGGCCAGGTCGAATTCACCGGCGAGAATACGATCGAACACACTCCCAAGGATGAAACCGTACGCGTCTACACCGGCAATGCTTTTGATCTGGTGGGTGAACGCCGCCGCACGGACTACACCGTGGACACGAGCCGTCGAACTGCGAACGAATCTTTCGAGATCAAGATTCGCAATCACAAGAAGGAGCCAGTCGAGGTCCGCGTCGTCGAGCATCTGTACCGTGCGCTGAATTGGGACATCAACTCGAGTTCGACGCAATATAACAAGATCGACAGTCACACCATCGAATTTCCCGTGACCGTTGCTCCCGACTCCGAGCAGGTCATCACGTACGCCGCCCATTACACGTGGTGACCATGACGCAGGGTAGAATCTTCATACGGCACTGCTACGAATGCTCACAGAAATTGGCCATGTGGAAGCGATCTTTCGTTATCCGGTGAAGTCCATGGCTGGCGAAGCACTCGAGGTCGCCAACCTGGGATGGCATGGCATTGACGGCGACCGACGTCTCGCATTCCGGCGAATTGAGGACCGCGGCGGAATGCCATGGCTCACAGCCAGCAAGCTGCCCGAGTTGCTGCGATTTGTTCCGCTCCGCCGTCCCGGCACGGATGGCGATATTCCTACGCATGTTCGCACGCCGACTGGCGAAGAGATGCCGGCATTCGGCGAAGACCTAGCCAAAGATGTCGAACGCCGCTACGGAGCTCCGGTGCAGATGATGCAGTTGCGGCATGGCATCTTCGACGATGCAAGCATCTCGGTCATCGCGTCCGACACGGTGAGCGAGATCGGGCGACTTGCCGGCCGTAGCCTCGACGTGCGACGATTTCGTCCCAACGTTGTGGTGCGCTTGATACGATCAATTCCTTTTCAGGAGGACGAGTGGGTGGGAGGAGTGCTCTCATTCGGCGAGGGCAATGGCGCTCCCTCTGTCGCTGTCACCATGCGTGACGAACGCTGTTCGATGGTGAGCCTGGATCCCGACTCAGCCAGTCCGGCGCCGGAAGTGATGAAAGCAATTGTGGGCGCCAACCAGAACTACGCGGGAATCTACGGCGCAGTTACACGCACCGGCCGCATCGCCGTCGCACAGACCATCTTCCTCCGCACGGTGCGGTGATGTCAGAAAGGCTAGTCCGCAACGAAACGGACGTTCCGTTGCCGCGTTGCACGAAGGGGAATTGGTGGCAAGCATTCCCATTCCGCAGGGAAAATTACGTTGTCCTTTTTAAGTCGAGTTCCCAGATCTCTGCCGTTAGGTTCTTCCCAAAGCTCTGATGTTTCTTTTCTTGTACGACCTTGAAACCTCCCTGTTTATAAATGCCCCGCGCCGCATGAAGAATGCTCTGCGTCCACAGCGTCATCTTCTGATATCCCGACTGCCGCGCGAATCGGACGCATTCCTCGACGAGCCGCTTGCCAATCCCGAGTCCCCGCGCCTCGCGTTCAAGATGCAACAGCCGGAGCTTCGCAATGCTGTCGGATTCCTTTGCAACCAAAACAGCTCCGACCCGTTCCCCATCTTTTTCGGCTACCCATACGCGCTCGCGCTTGGGATCGTAATTCTTGATGAATTGCGCCACAATTTCCGCCGCCAGCGCCTCATAAGACCAATCCCAGCCATATTCCTCGGCGTAGAGGATGGCCTGACGATATACGATCCAGCCCAAATCCCCCGGTTGATGGAATCGCAGCAGAAAAGGGGCTTTGGATTCCATCTTATCGCCCAGCAGTCGGCGAACTCTTTCCACCGCTTGTACCAGTTGCTTTTGCTCCCCGGCCGAAAGATCGTTTAGCATGGCGGCGATATCGCGACTCGACCGCTGGTCAAGCGGCGCAAAGGCTTTCTGGCCCTGGGCGGTGAGTGAAAGAAACCTTTGCCGCTCATCGGTCTGAGATGCCTCGCGCCTTAACAGCTTCCGGCGTTCGAAATTCCGCAGGATGCGGCTCAGATATCCGGCATCAAGCCCAAGTTCCTTGCGGATATCAGTGGCGGTAGGCCGCTGGCGATTTGCAAGCTCATACAAAACGCGAGCCTCGGCAAGAGAGAAAGGTTGGCTTGCCACTCCATCGAGCACACCAATTTTGCGGGTATAAAAGCGGTTAAACGCGCGAATCGCGCTCACCTGTTGGTCGATTCCAAGCTCCGGCATGGGCTCCCTCCAACAAAGTTGACGATAGCATATATGTAGTTGCCGTTGTCAACTATATTGGAAATTAGGGCGTGCCTACTTCTTCTGGGCTGCGCCTTGGGTCGGAGTGGTACTCGGCTGGCTGACGGTGATGCCGCCCACCGTCTGATCCCGCATGTGAAACTCCCCCGTGGTAACGCGGGCATCCACGTTGACATATTCCGCGACAAACGTGCCGCTGTCTCCGCTATTCGCATAGAGCTTAGGCTGGCGTGTGCCGTATTTGTCGAGAAAATAACGCGCATCGGAGCGATGCGGAACGTGCGCATCGTCAACAAACTGGGCGGTCGGCAGGATGAAGTTTCCCACCATGTTGCCTGGCTTTCCCTGATTTACGAAGGTAAATGTGCAAACCGCTTTGGTCCCGTTGTGTACGCATCCGACCGGGGTAAAGATCACATTGCCTTGCGTGAGCGTGCCGCGATCAGCTGGCGCCGTGCCCCTACTGGCCGCCGACGGCGTAGCAGAGTACGCAGCTGCGGGTTGAACTGGCGCCGCCGAAGGGCTCGCCGCCGTAGCGACCGATGGCGTAGTCGAGGTTGCCGCCGGAATCGCGGCCGGCTGGGCAACTGAGTTGGCGCGGGCACGAACGGGCTTTGCCGGTTTCTTGTGTGGCGTGATCGGAACAGGCGCGGTCTGCTGTTGTTGCTGCGCAGCGGCGACAGAAAAAGAGAATAATAAGAACAAGCCGATTCGTGGAATTGCAGAAAATAATATGTTCCGAACCTTCATAACCCCAACCACCTCCGCCAGAAGAATCTTAACTACGACCAGCCCAGGAGACCAGGAGGGCATTTTATCTGCTTCCTAGGTACGTTACAAAACCGCGGTTCGGATTAGCTTTAGTTCTGGACAGAGGGAAAACGTTCCCGGTTTTCAGTCTACTGGCTGGGGGAACGTTCCGTCGGTCCCCAGGTTCCAAAGTACAGAATGTCCCAGCCAACATGTAAGCAGACGCGGGTATGGTGGGCAATTGCCGTCTCTGGCAACATGACAGAGTCGGAGAAAATATGGAGTCACAAACGAAAACTCTCACACTGCAAGCTCGATTCAACGAAGCCATGTCCGCGGTTCGACCGGAACCGAAGTCGCCGCGAGAAATGCCGATTTACCGCAGACCGCAGAACGATCTGGTCGACCGCGCGCTGTCGAACGCAGTGAACGCGCTGTCTACGCTTTGGAAAGTCCGTTCCCCAAGCCGCCCACTGCGTTGCACCGAATGAGCAGCGGATTCTCATGCCCACCGTAGCGTCGTTCGAGCCGACGTCTGGATGTGCTGTGCGGCCGAACAGCTTAGAACGCGTACCAGCTTGCAGAAAAATCTCAGTTTTACTCACTGACCCCGAAAGCTCTCTTTATCGCGGGCGTTTGCGGAACGCATTGACAGCTAGCACTTCGCTAGTGTGGCCTGGATGTTCTCCTTCCAGCCGCTTTTGAAGAGTCGTTATGTCACGGTCGCGAGTTGAAGGCTGGAAGCCATACATCTCATAAGTACATTCGCAACCGCCGACCGGACATCGCACGCGCTCTGATCCGGGAGTATTCCTCGACCTCCCAAGTTCCGCCTGAAATTTTGGGTTGGTGATTACGTCGGTTCTGTAGGCTTTCGGCATCCGTCTACATTGACACAATAATCCGGAATCGGAAACTTGCTTCTTTCGTGCTGACGAAGGCGTCGGTGAAGAGTCTCGATATCATTCATTGATCGGCTGGCGAACCGACTCCACCAGCTTTCACCTATTTCTCTCCATAAATCACTTTCCCGCCCCGCACCGTAGAAACGCAAGATCACCGCAAGCTCACGCCTCCGTCTTTTTGGTCCAGATGCTCCAAGTGAGTGGACCGATCCGGTTATCCTCGAAGGGTCGTCCCGCGACCTTCAACGCGAGTTTGATCTGGCCATGGTGATAACCCTCGTGCCAAATCATGTGTTGCAAAAACAGCAGAGGATGGTCGTAGTGCTGTTGCATCGGCTGACCGGACCCAGCCGGTCTTCGACTGCCTTGCGCACCGTGCGGGCGCTGCTGTCGAGTCCGGCAGCCAGACGTTCTGGATCAGTCTCGCGGAGCCAATCGCGAGGGTCCAGCGTTACGGCCCACTCGGGCGCGTCCTCAGATACGAAGATTAGGCGGACATAGATCATATGTCCAAACATCTCGATGACTGAAGGACTCGTTGGTACCACACGAGCCTGGTAGCAACCCGGAGGCACGGCTCGCAGCAGGTTGACTAGAATTCGGTTGTTCCGATCCCAGGAATCGAGAACGGCTTGGAGCAAATCGTTGTCAACGGATTGAAGCATGCGACCTCGGCTGCGATATCAAATGATCATACAGTTGGTGGGAGAGCGTGTGTCGGCCCAACCACGAGCGGGCGCGCCATCCTACGCGAGCGCTCTTTGCGGCGTAGGGTGGGGAAGTTCCCTCGCCTCAGCACCGCCTAATCGGTGTGGGGCGGACACTCTTGTCCGCCAGGCTTGATCCGTTAAGTGGCGCGAGCGCCCTTGCCCACGAAAAGACTTGTATCAGGGCGTGGCTTAAGCCACGCCGAAATCGGGTAGGGCGCGGCTTTAGCCGTGCCGATCAAGCAGAGAATTCGATGCCCGCGCCGTTGCGGCGCGACTCTGCTGCTCTGTAAGCTCGCGAAAACAGCTCGCCGAACGTGGGTCACCAGGCATTAGCTCATTTAGGGAGTCTTGCGAGTGGCGCGGATGGTGACTAGCAGCTTCAATTCGCCGTCTCCCTCTCCCGTGTAGATCGATTGTGTAAACGAGGTCGCGGAAATCTCGGAGAATATTTCCTTGAAATTCACCTTCCGTCCGTCCACTGTGTCTTTGGAAGCGAGAACCAAGTCGTTGTCCTCCCAGCGGCCGAGGCCGTTCAAAACTTTGCATCCGGCCGGGTCCGTGCTATCGCACCAGACCACGTGAAATCCCTTTGCCCTGCTGTCCCACCAAGACACCCCCAATCCGCTGATGTCCCCGGCAATACCATGCTCGCGATACTCCTCGATCAGTGAGTTCCCGCCGGGTCCCGCATACCACTTCTCCTCTCCGGCGGCCATGCCTCCCTTCGGCAAGTCTTTACTAACCGCATACTGGATCCGGGTGGACCACTCTCCCAGCATCAATCGCTGCGTCTTCGGCCCAGGGATATTCAGGCTGGATTGAGCGGAAGCAACACAGGGGGCGAATAGCGCCACCAACAAACCGAGTGTGCAGGTTTTCATAAGCCCAGCCGCTTTCGATTTACGCCCGGGATTATAGCTGAGGTGCGTCGCGAGGATTTCGCCTTTGTGAAGCCAGGGGTTGAGCGTCGGGTGCCCATCCTACGTGAGCGCTCTTTGCGACGTACGATAGGGAAGTTCCTTCGGATACCACCGCCTAGTCGGGGAGCAGTGTATTAGGGCGTGGCTTCAGCCGTGCCGAGAAAGCAGAGAATTCGACGCACGCGCCGTAGAGGCGCAAGTGTTTCGGCTTCCCAGGTTAGCTCGCAAGATCAGCTGGCGGAACGCGGGCCACCAGCCATTACCGAGGTCCGACGAATACGGACTCAGTCACGACCTTTCGAAATTCGGCATCCGCCGCAATCACAGAAGGCCTCTCAATCCTGAATCGCTTGAAGTAGGGGTACAGCTCATCTATTGAAGCGTGGTCCGCGTTGCTCACGACAACTCTGCAGCCCCTCTGCACAAGTCTGTTAGCGAACGCCGCCAGCCTACGCTGGTCCTCCCACGAAAAAATGCGAGCGTTGTACTTTACAAAGCCGTTGTTTCCATGCGCCACCGTGTAGGGCGGATCGAAATAGACTGTGTCCCCGGCTACGGCATCGCCCGCGGTAGCGGCAAAATCTCCAGTTCTTATGACGGTCTTGCGCAGCCTCGCTTGTATGGCTTTAAGATGATCTTCCTCGACGACCTGCAAGTGCTTTTTGTAACCATACGGAACATTGAACTTTCCCTTAAGATTCTGTCTATAGATGCCGTTGAAAGACAAGCGCGTCAGATAAAGCATACGGGCAGCCCGGTCCACATCGCCCAGTGGTTCCCATTCCCGGATTCGATAGTACTCATGCTCGCTATTTTCTAATCGACGTAAGCGCTGAATGAGATTATCCACGTTAGATTGAATTTGTCGGTAGCAGTTTGTGACTTCCGGATTAGTGTCGCCGATGACCGACCTTGCCGCCTTCAGCGCAAAGAATACTGCTCCGCCCCCAATGAAGGGCTCAAAGTACCCTCCACTAATGCGCCCAAGGTGGGGGAGAATAAGGTGAAGCAGCCGTCTTTTGCCGCCGGGCCATTTCATCAATGGAGGGCGGCTTCCATTTTCCACATTGCACTCCACGCGGGCGCTCATTGTAGGCCGAGCTGGCTCGCCAGAAATTTGTAAAGCCCAGCCTCGCCGGACGTCCCGGGCAAGAAGTTTTCCTTCACGAAGAAATCGTCGTCGGCCTGCGAGAGATCTAGATATCTTCGGTACGTCTCGACGGGCGGAATTTTCCCAATCGCGTCGATGTCTAAATAGATGTCAGCCATCAGCCTCATCAAGGCGGTAAACCCCGTGCTTTTGTTCAAAATTGTTCCTGGCAATGTAGTATTCCAGGCTCTCGGCCAGCGACCAGCGACGGCAGCAAAGAAATTCCAAACCACCAAGAGTATGTCGTCGTCGTGGTCGTCGATAAACATATTCCTGAAAAACAGCTTCTTGTCCACCTGTTGGGTACGCACAGCCCGGACCAGGGGAATGTGCCGCCTGATGTCGTCCCGATCTTTCATCGGATTAGGGGAAATATACCTTATTAGCCGCTCGACGACGGCCGCTTGGGTTATATTCTCGAGGCCTCGCCCGGTCGCACGGCCAAGGATCTTGATTCGATGATAGAGTGGGCTCCCCTCCTTGGTATCAAGCACCTTAGCTATTGTGTGGCAGGTCTTCTGTGGGCTGCGCATCTTGGCAAATTCAAACAGATCGTATGCAAGCGACCTGTTGACCTTGGTCTGCTTCAGATTGATCGTCGCAAACAGGTGAGCCTGATCTTCAATGTCCATGTCGACAAAGATAGTGACATTCAATTGAAAGTTGGGCCCCGCGTAGTTTAGGAGGCCGGCAATTCGGTGCTGCCCGTCGATGATCTTTGCAACTTCGATGTCCTTTTTCAATCGCATGACTCCGCTCTCGGGATCGAAGAGCGCGTCCTTTCCTTCGACCGCGAGTATGATGCTGGTAGGGAACGAGGCATCGATGTTCGTGACGTATCCCCTAAGCTCTTTCACCCTCGTATTCTCCAGGGGCCTCTGTATCCCGATATACCTTTCCACATCGCGCTCTTCAATCCTTCGCACATCCGCGTAAGAAATATATGTCACTTGATTGAACGGCATCGCACCCAGGTAGAACGATCCAATTGGCTGCTGTACTTCAAGACATTTAAAGTAGATGAATTCCTCGTCAGCCATCGATGTCCTCCCCGGCCGCACGGTCAGCGTTGAACTGCTCTCTCAAGTTTGCATCTGAGGGGACGGAGCCTGTTTCAGGAGGAGCCACATCTGCGATATCAGAAACAGCGGCAGGTTGATCTACTGTTACCTCGGCTTGAAGGAGTACCTGATTCACTTTGTCCGCGTAACCCAAGTCGGGCTCGCTGGCGACCGCATCCATGAGCGTCACAAGAAAGCTGAAGGTGAACGCCAGCAAAAGAAGAGTTCCCGAGATCCTCATTAGATACGCTTCATCCACCGTTCCACTCTGCACGGCGGCGTTCGGCGCAAATTGCGGGTTGGTTCCGGCGTATATGAATGCAGCCATCAAAATGCCGAACAATGCTAGGAGCACGGAGCCTGTCTTGAGTGGAAATTTATCTCTTCTAATGCTTTTCAGAATCTGATAAATGGCAGGCGCAAGAAAGGCAGCTGAGTAGATGCCAAATTCTCCATGTCTGGCGAAATCGACCCATAAGAAAGGCGTGTGGTGCAGTCGCAGTAAGAAGAATGCACCCCATATTGGCATAAAACTTCCGACTACGTTTGAAAAAGCCCAGAGAAAAGCCTCCCGCCAGTGCTTCGGAGAGCAATTCAGGATAGAGCTGACGATTGCGCGCCTCTTCAGGACGCGGAGAATAAATAGTATGGGAGTTCTGATAATTCGCAAAGATCCTCCTCAAAATCTCATGAATGGAGGTCACAGCAATATATCACTCTCAGGGCAAGCGGCCCACCTCTCGTTTTGAAAATTCTGGGAATGTGGGGACAGGCGGAGCGCTCCCCGGTTTCTCCGCTAGCTATTGAAGCGAGTTCGTTGGCGACTGAGATCCTTCGGCCCGCGAAGAAAAGCGCGGGCTCTCAGGATGACAAGGCTCCAAGTTTACTTCCCCTCATAAATCACCCTCCCGCCCCTTACCGTGTACTTCACCTTTGCCAAGTTCTTCACATCCGTTGCCGGATCGGCATCGAGCACCACGAAATCGGCGTCCATGCCTTTTTCGACGCGGCCCTTGGTCGGCGCTTTGAAATACTCCGCCGGATTCGTGGTCAGCGACGCTAGCACATCTTTCCATCCCATCGCCCGGCCCATGAATTCGTATTCCTGCGACGTGTCGTACTTCGAAGTGAAGCCAACGTCGGTGCCAAACAATATCGTTCCCCCTTGGTCGAAATACGATTTCAGCTCGCTTACTCCCGCGTTTACTAACATCTCCTGAATCTTCGCGTCGTCCACTACCGTCGTCCACAGGGTTAGCGTGGGAATCAGCGCGGTGTGCTGCTTTTTCATTTGCGCCAGCTCGGCTGCGGTGAAGCTGCCTTCGGTCGGGATGGTGTGCGCCAGAATATCGACGCCGCCATTCAGCGCGTTGTCCGTGCCAACGCGATTCTGCGGATGGGCAAACACGGGCCGCTGCATTTCATGCGTGATGGCTACCGCCGACTGCACAATGTCGAGCGGCATATTCACCACCGGCTTGTCGCGTCCCATGTAGGAGCCGGTGAACAGCTTGGTGCCGTCCAGTCCCATGTACATGTAGCCTCGCACCATGCGCAGAGCGTCGGCGGGCGTGGCTGCTTCGGGCAATTGCAAGCTTGCTGGAAGGTAAACCGGATGTCCGCCCTTGGGGAAAATGTCGCCGGCCATCAGAATCTTCGGCCCCGGAACCTCGCCAGCCTCGACGCGCTTGCGCAGCGCCAGCGTGTTGAACGGATCGGAGCCCAGGTCCCACACCGTGGTCACGCCCCACTTCGTCAGCATTTCCTGCATGTGCGCTTCGAGCTTGTCGGCGGGAGCTGTGGCGGCGTCGTTCCACACCGGTTCGGTGAAGTGAACGTGGCTGTTCCAGAATCCGGCAACGATAAACTTGTCCTTGCAGTCGAGAACTGTCGTCGACGCCGGTAGCTTGAACTTCGCGCCCGGCTCGACGACTGTGATCTTTCCGTTCTCGGCCAGTATCGCCGCGTCTTTGATCGGCGCCGTAGTCGGCGACGGATACACTGTTCCGCCCACACAGGCCAGCACTTGCGGATCGGTCGCAACCGCCGAGATCGAAAGAGCTCCAAAAATCACCGCAAAACAGAATGCGTATTTCATCATTAGTTTCATAAGTTTATAGACGCTCGCTCCGTGAGGACTTGACAGCAACCCACTCACTTTTCTATACTTAGCACTCGCCAACAATGAGTGCTAACAAGCAAAATCAGGCCGCAACGTTGGCGTAGCTGCGTGCAGTTCTAACCCAATTCTAATTATTCAGAAAGGAGTCGCAACATGGCTAAGTTTACCCCCCTTCATGACCGCATTTTAGTGCGGCGCATCGAGGAAGCTGAAACCACCCGTGGCGGAATTATTCTGCCCGACACCGCTAAAGAAAAACCCCAGGAGGGAGAAGTCATCTCCGTGGGCAAAGGCAAGATCACCGAGGAAGGCAAGGTTCGTCCGCTCGATGTAAAAGACGGCGACCGCATTCTGTTCGGCAAATATTCCGGAACCGAAATCAAGCTGGATGGCGAAGACTTCATCATTATGCGTGAAGAAGAAGTCCTCGGGATCATCACCGGCGCCGCGAAGAAAGAAACGGCCGGATCGAGGAAGTAAGCGTTCGTCATTCGAGGGATGAGTCGAACAGCAGATTCCTCGACTGCGAAGATCATTCGCTCCGCGAACGATCTTCTTCGCTCGGAATGACAAGGGTTTTGAGTTTCAGGCAAGAGCTAACAGCTGGAGGCTAGAAGCTAAGAGCTGAAAGCTGATAGCTGACAGCCAAATTTCCGCAGCAAGCGCTGCAATCAAAATTAGGAGAAAAGAAACATGCCAAAGCAAATTGTTCACGGAGAAGAGTCGCGGCAAGCGATCCTCCGCGGCGTTAACGCACTCGCGGACGCCGTGAAAGTCACTCTCGGCCCCAAGGGCCGCAACGTCGTGATCGAGAAGAAATTCGGCTCGCCGACCATCACCAAAGACGGCGTCACCGTCGCCAAAGAAATCGAGTTGAAAGACGCACTCGAAAACACCGGCGCGCAGATGGTGCGCGAAGTTGCCAGCAAAACTTCTGACGTCGCCGGCGACGGCACCACCACCGCAACCGTTCTCGCCCAGGCCATTTATCGCGAAGGCGTGAAGACCGTTGCGGCCGGCGCCAATCCGATGGCCATGAAGCGCGGCATCGAAAAGGCCGTCGAAGTCATCTGCGGCAAGCTCAACAAAGAGGGCGAGCGCGAGAAGGGCGAACTCGATAAGTTCTCCAAGCCGGTAACCGGAGAAATGATCGCCCAGGTTGGCACCATTTCCGCCAACAACGATGAGACCATCGGCAAGATCATCGCCGAAGCCATGAAGAAGGTCGGCAAAGATGGCGTCATCACCGTGGAAGAATCGCGTACGCTCGAGACCCAGCTCGAAGTGGTCGAAGGCATGCAGTTCGACCGCGGCTATCTCTCGCCTTATTTCGTGACCGATCCCGAGCGCATGGAAGCCGTTCAGGAGAACGCTTACATCCTCATCCACGAAAAGAAAATCAGCTCGATGAAGGACCTGCTCCCGCTGCTCGAAAACATTGCCAAGAGCAGCAAGCCGTTGCTCATCGTGGCTGAAGACGTGGAAGGCGAAGCGCTCGCAACCCTCGTCGTCAACAAGCTGCGTGGCACGCTGCAAGTTTGCGCCGTGAAGGCGCCCGGCTTCGGCGATCGCCGCAAAGCCATGCTGCAGGATATCGCCATCCTCACCGGCGGCAAGGCCATCACGGAAGATCTCGGCATTAAGCTCGAGAACGTGCAGATGTCCGACCTCGGCCAGGCCAAGAAGCTCACCGTCGACAAGGACAACACCACCATCGTCGAAGGCAAGGGCAAGCACTCGGAGATTGAAGGCCGGGTGAAGGAGATTCGCAGCCAGATCGACAAGACCACCAGCGACTACGACCGCGAGAAGTTGCAGGAGCGGTTGGCGAAGCTGGTCGGCGGCGTGGCCGTCATTAAAGTTGGCGCCGCGACCGAAACCGAAATGAAGGAAAAGAAAGCCCGCGTGGAAGACGCCATGCACGCCACCCGCGCCGCAGTCGAGGAAGGCATTGTCCCCGGCGGCGGAGTCGCGCTGGCCCGCTGCATCGTCACCCTCGACAAGCTGAAGGTCGAAGGCGATGAGCAGATTGGCGTGAACATCGTGAAGCGCGCCATTGCTGAGCCGTTGCGCATGATCGCCGAGAACGCCGGCGAAGAAGGCGCCATCGTGCTGGGCAAAGTAACCGACGCGAAAGATGCAAACTTCGGTTACAACGCGCTGACCGGCGAGTACGAAGATCTGGTCAAGGCGGGCGTGCTCGATCCCACCAAGGTCGTGCGCACCGCGTTGCAGAACGCCGGCTCGATCGCGGCCCTGATGCTGACCACCGAAGCCCTGATCTCGGAGATTCCGGAAGACAAGAAGGCAGCTCCGATGCCCGGTGGCCACGGCGGCGGCATGGGCGACATGTACTAATTTTGAATTGTCATCCTGAGCGAAGGCGCGCAGTTTGCGCCGGAGTCGAAGGATCTGGGCGGCCCGATTGGCGGGCTCGCGAATGCGAGCAATAAAGCGCCAAAGGGTCGCATCCTTACCAGCAAAAACAAGACCGAAGGGTGCCCCACTCTAACCGAGCGCACGCGAGGTTAGGGTGGGGATTTTTGTTGGTGTAGCGCGGATATGCCTGTCCGCGTAAAATTCTCCCATGCCGACGGTCCTCCGCTCGGGCCCATACCGTTTTTATTTCTATAGCCATGAGCCGAATGAACCATCGCACGTTCACGTTGACCGCGAGGACCTGTCCGCAAAATTCTGGCTCGATCCGGTACAATTGGCTCGCAATTTTGGCTTTCGCGCCCACGAACTGCGCACGTTACAATCAATAATTGCCGAGAATCGGCAAAGGATATTGGAGGCGTGGAATGAGTTTTTCGGCATCAACTGCGGATGAGCGAGTGCTGGATGTCCAGTCCACCGACGACTCGCTCAGCGTGAGCCTGCGCGATGGGCGCATCATCACTGTGCCCTTGGCCTGGTATCCCCGCCTGCTCAATGCCACGCCCGCTCAGCGGCGGAACTGGAAAGTTGTCGGCGGAGGTTACGGAATCCACTGGCCCGACCTCGATGAAGATCTAAGTACCGAAGGATTGTTGCGCGGCGCGCCTGCGCCGAAGTCGCCGGCGCACGCGGATTAACAGAACCGAAGGGTGCCCCAGTCTAACCGAGCGCAAGCGAGGTTAGGGTGGGGATTTTTGTTGGGAGCGGGCGTGCTACCACCGTGATCTTTATGCACTTCAAGATCATTGGTGTGGTCGCCGATGTCGAGACCATTGCATCCGGCACGGCGATTCGGAAGCGGCGGCGGCTCTGGAAATTCTATGGCAAAGGGCGCTGGCGAAGCTGAGGGGAACAGCGAAAATTCGATTGAGCGATGGTACGATATGCATGGCCGAGATTCACTGGTATGAAGCCCATGGCATCGGGGCCAAGGAATACAAAATTAAGCGGCTGTTTGCCTGATTTATGAAGACATCTCCACATTTTGTAGTGTGCATTCAGAATCGCAACTACACAGCTTCGCTAGAGCTGCGCAAACTCTATGAAGTGATTGCAGACGAGAATGGATCGCGCAAGGACCTGTTGCGCGTGATCGATGAGTCTGGAGAGGACTATCTTTATCCGAAAGATTACTTTCTCGAAATCGATCTTCCGCAAGCGGCCGGTCGAGCAGTTTTGCGGGCGGCATCGTCGTAAGAAAGTGTCTGCTGCGACGCGCTCTGTGGTTGCGCGGAGCGGGCATCGACGCGCGGAGTAACAAAACCGAAGGGTGCCCCACTCTAACCGAGCGCAAGCGAGGTTAGGGTGGGGAAGTCAGATGTAAGCGCGAGATTCACCGCTCGCGCCGGGCCCCGCCGCAAGGCGGGGCATTAAACCGCTGCAAGCTGCCGACACGTTGGGGGAGGCCGGCAACGTACAATCTATCGGCATCTCGCGACTTCGACCTCCGAGGCAATTCGGCGGCAGACGGAACGTTGGCCAGTTTGCTCGTGATCGCGACAGAAAAGCAAGGAAACCTCCCGACTGTCCGCACCCCTCTTCCCGGCCTTTCTCCAGGATTCGGCCCCGAGGTAACTGATCTACTCCTCTGCGTACAACGCTGAGCTTACTCTAAAGGCCACACCTGTGCTGAATTTCCTCTCCCGCTGGTATTTACACATTGAACTAGAAATTTCAGGACGCGAGAAAACGTCGGGCACCTGGGTCACACCTCCGCCAATTGTCCACGGCGCGTCGGAATACATTCGAAGTTGTAGCTTAAGCTCGGCGTCAAGCAAGAGGCCTACGTCCCCGTAAAGAACCTCCGTCTGGTTACCAGTCAGTCGGATGCTAACTTGGCCCGGCGCGACGGTGTTTAAGTAGGAGGCAAAGGTGGTCATGAACTCCCGAACTGGATGGACCGTTAATAGGGCGGCACGCGACTCGGCGATGGCTCGGAAGAAAAAGAACTGTGCGACGAACGCAATCATCTTCAATGGTAGGAACACATCACCCGCCGAAAGCTTTGTCACAAAATAGACTTCTCTGAACTGTGAGCCAAACAACGCCTTCTTCAGGGCCTCCGTGTAATAAAGACTGTAAAAATCGCCCGGTTTGCGATGCGCCATGAGGCCCGTGCGATCGCACACAATGAGGTTTGCATGTCTCAATGAGGCGAACGCGCTCGCAAGGTTTTTGTTCTTGCCGTCTATCACCTCCGCGACCATGTCCGCGCAACACGCGATGGCGGGCACCCGCTGAACGATAGCGGGGACGTCCTGGAACTTTAGTTCGCCACGCTCCGTCGCGATTTGGATTTCTCCAACCTCCAGTTTCTGCCGATCGACCCTGTGCCGGAAGTCGCCGCCGCCCAGCAAATCCCTTACGTAGCCCGGTATGTGGTCGAGCCTAGCCGCCGACTCTGAGAGGAAAAATTCTGTGACCTCCACTCCGAAGAAATCGTCCCCCTCCGCGAGCCGTAGAAGGAAATCCGGGCGCTCGCCCTCCCTGACCTCGAAAAGCGCCCGTGAGCCGTACACGTACTCCAGGATCTCTCGCTCCCCTTGCTTTTTTGTTTTCTTAATCACGGTCAGACCTTGCGAGTCGCGTCCCAGCATATTGCGATTATAGTTCCCGACGAACCTGCAATTCATTGGCGCCTGGATGCAGGTTCGACGATCGACGAGAGGCAAGGGCCGCAACCATGAGCAAGTGGACGAGAACTCGACGGGATCCTGGCCGCACCTACGCGGACGAAACTTCCGAGCGAACCGAAAGAATGATTGCGCGGATAAGGAAGTTCATGAAAGAGGGCGTGCCGGAGGACGAGTCCGAATTCGTCGAGGCGGTGAAAGCCGCAAATCCGAAAATTGCTCCGAGTGAATTAAAGGAAGTGATTAAGCAGTTTCGCGACGTCGTTTCCGAGCGGCAACAGCGCGATCTAGGGCGGCGTTGAACTTCTTCTCAGACTCTTTGCGCTCTTTCGGCGTCATTCCACGCGCGCCGTCCTCGATGACACCTTTCATGGTGTCGAGCAGTTCGTCCATTGCGGATTTTTGTTTCGCCGGCGAAGAGGCCATTTCGGATTCCCTGTGCTTCCGCATATTAGTGTACTCTACCGCGCACTCAGCTGTGCTTGCAGATAACCAACGTGCTACCTCTTAAGAAGAGGCAAGTTAGCCCCGCGTTGTCTGGCGTGGCAATGCATTGATTCGCAAGGCCCTGGGCTAAGGGACTTCGCTCCTCGGCCGCGCGTCAGAACGGTTTTCGGCTTCGCCCCCCGGTTCGCTTCGCGAATTGCCATACTCGGGCTAAACAAACTTGAAATAGAGCAGGCGCTACACAGCTTTGCGGCCGGCGATCATCATGCCCGCGCCGGCAACAACGAGCACAACACTGATGGCCGGAGCAACGCGGTCGCTGTGTTCGGTATTAACTCCGACGTGCAGATCTCCAGCACTGACCCCGTGGTGCTTCGAATGAGGAATCGGAACGAAGAAAGAAAGGATACCCAACACGAGAATGACCAGGCCGACGCCAAACAATGCCTTCATGAATGCCTCCGGAACCTGAGATGCGAGGGCTAGATCGTAGCCGGTACAAGCAGGACTGTAGCGGGCGCTGGAAATCGCCATAGGGTCCGATTCTCTGCTCAGTCCAGCAGAAGGGCTGGGCAGTCGCGGCCTCCACGGTGCGTCGTCCGAATTCCACGCCCCTCCAATCGCCCGCGCGTTTCCGTAGTTATTAGTGCTCTCTAACCCTTGTGTTTGCAGCGCGGCAAAATAGTCCAGACGTAACCAGGTTTCTGGCGTATGCTCGAAGTATGGACCTTACCGGCGACCGCATTACCAGCTTGCGTCAGGAAATCACCGATTTAAAAAACATGAATAGCTTGTTCTCGCGCAGCAGCGAGCACAGCACGGTTGAGCAGAGCGCTTCCAAGGCGCGCGCCAGCCGTTTGCTGGAAATCAAAGAGGAATTATCGACCATGCGGAATTCTCCTGCCCGGGCCGCCGTGTGGTGGGATAAGCAATAGCGCCAGCAGTAACTGCTGTCACCCCGCATCTCGCTCTTCTTTCTAATTGATTGTGTCTTGAAAGGACTGGCTGGCGCAGACGTGCGCCTCTCTGCGTGCGAATCGCGGGTGCTGCGACGTGTTGATTGAGTGAGGCTCGCCGTTCCATTCCCACTTCGGTCCTCCACACCCCATTTTTCTTCGCCGCAACTCCGATTTCGCTTGACCACGAATCGGCTATAGCTAAACACTGGTATATATCTGAAAGCAAATCATGGTTGCGGCGCTCCATAACTCGTTTGTTTTAAAGATTTTGCCTCCAACATCTTTCTCGGCAAAGATTTGGCGGGAATTTTTCGCTAACCCGATGATTTCACTAGATCGCAGGGG
>Ga0335073_10001186_pt1 | contig 34700 bp, 23 predicted proteins | sample Lox_Sample_22_FD_207093 | JGI IMG/M metagenome (GOLD analysis project Ga0335073, IMG submission 207093) | Soil microbial communities from Loxahatchee National Wildlife Refuge, Florida, United States - Lox_Sample_2.2 | ecosystem: Environmental > Terrestrial > Soil > Wetlands | place: USA... | reverse complement strand
TAGAGTCAGCATCCCCGGGAGGCCGGGGCCCTACTGCCGTCACGTTGGCACCCTCTCTGGAGGTGGCGGCCGTGGAGATCTCGACAGGAGCAGACGCAACCGCTGTCATGTGCGCGCCGGTTAGGCTAGTAATTAATTCGTTGAACCCTTCTTCGTAGCTCCGGCGGAAATCAGCGTATTGGATAGGCCGCAACCGAAAGGGAATTCTGCAGTCGCGGTACATCACGGGAATCAGTTTCTTGCGTTCGTCCAACGCGAATCCGGCTTCTGCCATGACGTTCGAAGAATCCACCGAAGAGGGCGACAGGATTACTAGCACGCGCGAGCAACTGTGGAGAGCCGTGTCAACCTCGTTCTCCCAACGCTGCCCCGGCCGGAGGTCGAGCTTGTCCATCCACACTTTTTGGCCAGTAGCTTTGAGCTCTCTTGCCAGTCGTAGAGCGAATTCAACGTCCTCGCGGCTATAGCTGACGAAAGCAAATGGATCGATGGACAAAGCTGGACTCCTTACGAGAGAGAATGTGCGTGAATGCCTCCGGTCGCTTGCATTCTTCTCGGCGCCGATTTTGCCGTCTGGGGTTCGTAAGTTTTAGCCTTGGAGTCCCGCCGCAGCTTTTAAAGAATGCCGGCTAAGTTCCAAGTGGTAACCTCCACGACGGGCCGGTCTGGTCTAAAAGCCTTTCTCATTGATGGTCATGGTCCGCTTCAGCAACGGCTCCGCCTGTCGTTGTAGAAGCTCTGTAAATCTGTTGAGGGTGATCGCCGCACACAGCGCCTCCGAGAACCGGGAATCGCGATTGCAAAACAATGGCAGATTAGGGCTTCCGCGAAAGCGAGAAAACGAGCCACCGCGTGTAGAGCTACAGATTTCATCGCCGGTTATCGATATTCTTGCATCAACCCAGCATTTTCCTCATCTTGCTGTCACGGGTCAATACCCCTTCCCAGAGCACTTCTTTGCTTGGGCCCGGCTCTGCTCGCCTCGAGCTTGAACAAATACGCCGAAGCGGTAAGACCAAGTTTACAGAGAAAAGAAAATACGGTATTCTTCTTCGCAACAATGTGGATCGTGGTGGTTTTGGGCTGATAAGGAGCGTGTGCTGGTGAATATATGCGGCTTCCAACGGCCAATCTGCAATTCAAGTTAGGAATTGGTTTGGCGGTCCTTTCCCTGGGTGCTCATGTTCTTGCTGAGCAACGGTATGTTACCGGTACGGTGACAACGGACCAACAAAAAGCGGTACCGAGGGCAATAGTTGACGTCGACGCCGAAGCGCCTTCTGACGTAACTACAGATAGCGGAAAATTCCATTTCCCAGTACCACCCTTAAAGGTCGGATTCGCGTACACGTTCAGCGTCCTGAACTGGGTCGTCATCGATCCATGTGTGCTGGCTCGTGGCCGACTCTATCTTCCTGACCCAGATGCCGAGCCGATTACAATCCGTGTGCTTAGATCTCAAGACAAGCGGTTATTGTCATCTCAAACTCTGGGGTGTTTGGTTAAGGAGCGGTTCGCAAGGTTCCAAGCCTCTTCGGCAGTGCTCCACCCAGGGTCTGCGTTCTGGCAGAGAGGCAAACAAAATGCGGCGATGCTAATACCTGCTTCGCGATGTGAAGCCTGCTTGCAGTTAATTCTTTATCAACCAATGGTGCTCGATTTAGGGGTATTCTCAGGGCAAAAAGCGGATGATATGACATCAGATGAAGAGTACTGGTCGCAAATCGCGATCAAATTCGGGTTTACTGCGCAAGAATTAACGTCCGCTCTGAATAAGTGGGCAGCAACTCCGACAGATGACCCCTATCAGCAGGGTTTGATATCTTTGTATATTGGTTCCTACTCCCTAGCGGCTAAGTATCTCCGCACATCCATTGATACAGCTCAAAATGCGCGGTCCGAGGTGCTCGTACTTCTGGCTCGTGCCGACTTTGAGCAGCGTCTTTACGAACAGGCCATTTCTGATCTGCAACAAGTGCTCGAGGCGCACCCGGGGGATGAATTAGTGTTAGCTAATCTCCAGGTGGTAATCGCAGCGGCAGCTCCGGGGTCCCCTAGGGGTTTAACTGCTACTCCGAACTGATAGCTGAAGGGCAATACTTGCGAAGATTTGAGACCCACCGCGGCACAAGATTTGGCATTATTGGTGCAATCTCGAGACTCTCGCTCCTACAGCGCGCACCACAATCGCGCGGACAGTATAGTTCCATCGAAAGAGCGGGGTTGCTGCGCGGATCGAAAAAAGGACAGTTCAGCGGTGCAAGATCATCAGACGGATGCCGCCAAAGTGACAGCCCGCGCAAGCAGCGAGGCACGGTGCTGGGATCTCGGGGTAGATTGCCGGCGAATGATGAAGGCCGCTCTCTGACCCAAGCACTGGGTTCAACTCGCTGTAATTCCTGTGGGGAAAAACCCATGCTTGACGAAATACTTCTTCTCTTCCAGGTTGCGGCTGTCCCAGTCGGCAGGCAGATCGATGCGGCGCTCGTTGAACATGCCTAGTATGCGGCCTAAGCGCTCGAGGTTCTGGCCCTTGTCGATCTTGAACTTCTTCACCAGCCCATAACAGTGCTTCTGTTCGCCGGTGCGTTCAAAAAGCCCTTGTACTTCGAGACCACCCAAGCCCACCAGGATTCGGAAGGGGTACATCACTATGCCATGGTAATAGGGTAGTCCGTCGGACAGATTGTGTCCGCGTAAAGCGTTTAAGCGCCTAGACTTAGGCTGCCGTTGATCGATTGCGTTGCGTGGCTCAACGGGCTCGCCAGGATTGGGCGAGGGGTACGTGACAATGGCCATCATAGTAAGCCAGACCATCCGAGAGGCTGGTACGAACCTCGCCATCAGCGGAACGGGGTTCAATAACGTAGCAACGGCCCTCAAGATTGTGGCATGGTAGAGCCACACCTGCACGACCGAGGTTAATGGCGTGATATCCGCACTGGCAGAGACTGCGGAACAATCAGGGCATAGCGGCTTGTTGCAAACCTTACTACGAGACCCACGTTTGAATCGCCGCACCCCGTCCTCTGAATGCTGAATGGGGGTATAGGGGTACGGAAGTTGGCCTGAGCGGGATGGATTGGGTCCACCCCGCCCTTCTGGGTTTGCTTTGCTTTGCATTCGCTTGCATTACCACCGCCTTAGCCGGGCGGAAGGTCAGTGCTTATTCACCCGCCATCTCTCGTTGCTATACCCATCTTCTACTCCCGTCCTTACCCATGTTTTACTGCTCTTGCACGCGGTGCCTTCGCGTCCTCATATGGCAACCTTGATTGGTTGATTGCTTGATTGCTTGATTGCATGATTCTTGATTTCAGATTGATAGATTCCCGATTGGGGTGCAGGGGGATCACGGATCAATGCACTCCAAGAACTCCACGATCTTCGAGTACTGCTCGATCTCGGACAACGTTCCTCCTCTGCTATTCTTCGTTGCCGTGTCTATTCGCACGCGGAAGAACTTGCCGAGGAACGCAGCCGGATCCATCGTTTGGCCGCGTGTGGGACGACCACGGTTCGCCTTACACCAGAGCTTGAAATACTCCGATTGTCGGCCGGCCGTTATTAGGTCTGGGTTATTCCCGAGGTTCAGGAATCCGCTTACTTCGCCCTCCTCGGTCAAGAAACTGCACTCCAGCCGAATTGACCATCTATGGAACGACCTTACCCACTCTGGACCCTGAATCTTGTTGCAGCGCACGTCATACGTTCCCGGAGGGTAGTGAGGATACTCAGGGCCTTCCCATACCGGCGCGGATGGCGTTCGCGCCCTGGTTCTTGACGCGGAGACGGGTGTTGCTAGTCGTGGCGCCGTCACCATTGCAATACTCCTTCCGATGCCCGCAAATAGAGCGTCGCTCATCTGATCCATGTGATACCTATAGTTGTTCGGGGCGCGCTGCCGGGCGCTTTGCGTGCCGCGCGTTCCCACGTTTGTTCAAACCCTAGTCATCGAGTCGGCGCAGCCGTTTGCGGCGCTGTTTCCAAGTGGCTGAACGGATAGAAGAGTAATCGGCAGTAATGGGCAAGGCAGACTCCGGATCCGACGGGTCCGTCGGTTCAACTCGCACGTTTGGCGCTGGCGACTTGCCTCCGTCCTGGATTACTTTCTCCAGCTCTGATTCCCGGATCATCGTTCTGGCCCCTACTTTCGTTCGCTGCAGGCGGCCCTGCGATAGCCACGCATGAAGAGTCCACTTGCTGATACCGCCCAGGCGGCGGGCGGCTTCTTCGACTGATAACAAGTTCTCCAAGTGATTTCCCCTTTCGGTCAATTCGCTTCAACATGCCTAAATTTACTTGACGCGGGGAAAACTTAGTAGTACTTTTCTATATATGGCTAACAATGTAAGACATGGTATAGAAGGCAAACGCAGATACGGAGCCGAAGAAAACTGCGCGGAACTTCTCGGATGGATCAACGCTCCAGAGAAGGACGAAGGACGTAAGAGGGTGCACCAAATTCTCGAACTCTACGAGTACATAAATTCGGGCTGGAAGTTGGTATCTAGCGGGGACGGCGGAGGACGAGTGCTTGCCAACAATCGAGGGGACATTGGTGTTGCTAGGCGGAGGCTAGAATCGCTCTGTAAGCAATACGTTTACTACCCCGACTTTTACCCAAGGGGGCGCGGCGCGGAGTTCGATCCGAACTGGCACCCGTCGTTCAGGGAAGGGTTTGCCTTCGCGGATCCAGAGGCGGACGTCGAAACCTTCGTCTGGTTTCCTGTAAGAAACGCCGGCAAATATTCGGCGGGCTGGACGAATCCCCAGTACGACGACTTGAAAGCCGTTTACGACTTGACTCTGATCGCGCAGGAAGGGTTCCTAGATCGGTTGAAGAAGTGCAACTGCGGGAAGTGGCTGTACGCCCGCTTTGCGCATCAGCGATTCTGTAGCGCGAAGTGCCGAGAAAGAGCCTTCCGCTCAGACCCCGCGGAGAAGGAAAAACGCCGCAAATGGGCGCGCAACTACTACTGGCTGCAAAAGCACGCAAATGTGAAGTGAAATCGAAGGGAGTCGCCGATGTCAATCTACAAGCGCGGTTCAGTCTACTGGTACAAGTTCCATTTCAACGGCGAGGCGATACGGGAATCCACCAGGCAGAAGAACCAGCACATCGCTCGGCAGATGGAAGCTGCCCACCGTGCGTCACTCGCAAAGGGGGAAGTGGGAATCCGAGAGAAAAAAGTGATTCCCACCCTCAAGAGCTTCTGCATTGAGCGAGTCGAACCTTGGGCAAAATCCACTTTCGAGCAGGCGTCTCCGAAAACGTGGCTCTGGTACGGATTTGGAATCGACTCGCTCAAGAAGTCCTCGACCCTGGCAAATCTCAAGCTGGACGAGATTGGGCATGAGCTTGTAGCAGAGTATGCCTCAGAGCGGCAACGCGACGGCCTACAGACTAGCTCCGTAAACAGCTGTTTGCGGGCCTTGCGCCGCGTCCTCCGCCTCGCGGTGGAGTGGGGAGTACTGGAAGCCTCACCCAAGGTCAAGTTCCTGAGTGGTGAGCACCGACGCGAACGGGTAATCACGCCCAAAGAAGAGGGGCTGTATCTCGCGGCTGCCCTGCCGCTTTTGCACGACGTCTCCATCGTGCTCTTCGATACGGGGATGCGCCCGGAAGAATGCCACTGCCTCAGATGGGAGAACATCACGTGGGATGGTGGCCGGAACGGAGTGCTCCTGATCGAGAAGGGAAAGACGAAAGCGGCCCGGCGGGTCCTCCCGCTCAGTCCTCGTGTTCGCATCGTGCTAGAAAACCGCTGGAAGGCTGCAGGAGGCCCAAGCGAAGGCTGGGTATGGCCCGCCCAGACGAAAGATGGCCACATCAACCACGACAGCTTAAAGCTGCAACACAAGAAGGCTCTCAAGCTGGCGAAGGTTCGCCCGTTCGAGGTGTACTCGATCCGTCATACGTTTCTCACACGACTTGGGGAGAGCGGATGTGACGTTTGGACGCTGGCACGTGTCGCTGGGCATTCCAATATCAGCATCTCGCAACGGTACGTTCATCCATCGGAGGATGCCGTGCTAAATGCGCTCTCTCGACTGAGCGGGCAAAACGCGGCGCGGCTCGCGGCTGCCGGGGAATAACAGGCACAAAAATCGCTCCCCCACTTACTTTGATTTCGGCTCTTCAACGCGGAGGAAGTGAAGGTGGCCGCCAGCATCACCGGCGATTATCATCTTGAGGGCATTGGAAAACGCGCAAGATAATACCGCGCAGTCGCAGGTAAAAGTTGCTAGCACTTCGCCGGTTTCGAGGTTCCACAATCTCACTGTGTTGTCCCAGGACGCCGAGACTGCGCGCTGTCCATCTGGGGTCACCTGCACCGCACGAACTCCATGTGAGTGGCCGGTGAGGGCCCGCATCTCGCGCCCACTCGCCAGATCCCAGACCTTCAGCGTCTCATCTTGAGACGCCGAGACCACGCGCCGCCCGTCGGGCGTCACCGCTACTGCACAGACAAAATTGGAGTGGCCGCTCAGGGTGCGCGCCTCGCGTCCGCTCCGCAGGTCCCATACCTTTAGAGTTCCATCATAAGATGCAGAGACTGCCAAATGTCCGTCCACGCTCAGAGCTACTCCCGAGACCTGATCGGAGTGGCCCCTCAAAGTTTGCAGCCTTCGTCCGCTGTACACATCCCAGACCTTCAGCGTCTTATCAAACGAAGCCGAGACCGCGCGATGCCCATCCTGTGTCACCGCTACCGCACTGACCCAATCCGAATGGGCGGCCAACGTGCGCAGTATGCGTCCACTCGCCAGCTCCCACACCTTCAACGTCCCATCGCTACTTCCCGTTAACACGCGCTGCCCGTCGGAGGTCACCGCCACAGCATTGATTCGAATTAAATCATCGCCTGTGAAAGCGCTCTGTTCCCGCCTGCTCTGGAGGTCCCACACCGTCAATACCTCTTCATCAGAACCCGAGATCGCGCGCTGCCCGTCGGGCGTCACCACTACGGCGCCAATTCCATTTGAATTCTCCGTGAAGGCGCACCGCGCGCGTGTGCTGTACAGGTCCCATACCTTCAGCGTCGCATCTTGAGACGCCGAGACCACGTGGCGCCCGTCGGGCGTCACCGCTACTGCCGAGACTGTTCCCGCGTGGCCAGTTAACTTGCAGACTAGGCGTCCGCGGGCAAGCTCCCATACCTCTAGACGGTTGTTATGACCGGCTAAGATCACGCGTTGCCCGTCGGACGTCACCGCCAGCGCACGGACTCCTATCGCACCTTTCACAAAGACACGCAGCTCGCGCCCGCTCCTTAGGTCCCACATCTTCACAGTCCCATCCATGGACGCTGAGATCACGCACTGCCCGTCTGGCGTAACTGCTACAGCTTCGACATGGATCCCGTGGCCAGTGAAAGTGTATAGCTCGCGCCCGCTCGCCAAGTCCCAGACCTTTAACGTACCGTCAGCACACGCTGAGACCGCACACTGCCCGTCTGGCGTGACTGCAAGCCCAAAGATTGCATCTGCGTGTCCTGTGAGGGTATCCAGCACGCGCCCACTCGCCAGATCCCAGACCTTCAGCGTCTTATCAAATGAAGCCGAGACCGCGCGCTGTCCGTTCGCTGTCACTGCCACCGCCTTCACCGTTTTCGAGTGGCCCCTCAGGGTGCGCAGCACGCGCCCGCTCGCCAAATCCCAGACCTTCAGAGTCTTGTCCATCGAACCCGAAATGGCGCGACGCCCATCCGGTGTCACTGTCACCGCCCTGACTGGACCCGAGTGGCCGGTGAAGACCCGTACCTCGCGCCCGGTCCAAACATCCCACAGGCTCATTGTGTCGTCGTGAGAGGCGGAGACCGCCAACCGCCCGTCTCCGATCAATGCGACCCCATTGACTGGACCCTTGTGGCCTGCGAGGGTGCGGATCAACCCGGTTCCCGGCGGATGAAGCGCCGGCTCCAGAGAGCGCAGCCACGGAGTTCGCGTCCCCTCAACCACGTTGTCCGAGAATCGCTCGATCGCAGAAACATGCCGATGAGTCAGCAGCCGTCCAACCATTTGCGAGCAGAACTGCCCCGGATCTTTGCCGATAACATGCGCCGAGAGACGAATTGCACCGTGAATCAGCTCTAGGGCTTCCTTGTCTGGGTACTGGGCACGAACGTAATCCAGTTGCAGGTCGTGGAGGCGGAAGCTCTTGCCCGTATAATCGCTCTGTGCCAATGAGCGGTCCACAAGGTGCTTGCTCAGAAATCGCGCCTCAGCCGCGCTCGCATTCCACAGCGTCTGCAGAATGGGCAGCGGTGCGGCCATGTCCTCGAGTAACACCGCCAATGCTTTGTACTTGTCCTGAATCGCCGGCTTCAGCGACTGAAAACTCACCTCTACCGCTCTAAAAAAACTGAGCTGTCCTTCAGGTAGGCGATCCTGAATGGCCGACAAATCAGCCTTGCGTAGCAGGTCGCGCGTGTCATTCCAAACCTCTGGCTCGGCGTCACGCAACATAGCCCCCAGCATCGAGAGAGCCAGGGGTAGTCGGCCGCACTCCTGTATGATCGCCTGCGCTTCAGCAGGCAGTTTTGCAACCGGCAGGTTCGCCCAAGCCGCCAGCAGCGTACGTGATTGCGAAATATCCAATAGGTCTGCGCGATGCTCCCGCGCACCGACAAAACGCGCGATGGAAGCGTCGCGAGTGGTGAACAGAAAGCGGGAACGCGGCGACTCGGCAAGCAACGGCTCGATGTCGGCCTTGGTCCACACGTCATCCACCACAATCAGCGCCGCCTTATTGGCGATCGTAGTGCGGTATTGGTGCTGGCAGGCCAGGTCAGTATCAAAGCGACTAAGGTCATCGTCCAGCGCCTTGGCCACCTCCCGCATCTCTACGATGAAGTCGCGCTTCCTCTCCTTGCCGGCGGTGATCCAGACGATGCCGTCGGGAAACGCCCGCCGCACTACTTCGTCGTCAGTAAGGGCCTTAGCCAGCACCGTTTTGCCAATGCCTCCCATGCCGGCTAGCGCGGTGAGGGCGATAGGCTGGCGCTGGTCCTCTGCAAACAGCGCGTCGCGTAGCGCGTGTAGGGCCTTCGGCCGCTCCAAGTAGTTGGCGACGCGCGGCGGAGCCGTGAGGTAGGCGATGCGAGGCTTGCGGTATGTCTCGGGCAGCGTGGCGGTGGCGTCGCTGTGGATGTCGGCCAGAAGTTCGGCGAGACGCGCGGCGTAGTTGGCACCGTCGGTGAAGTCGCGATATTGCCGCGCATACAGGTACAACGGCCGGTCGGCACCCTTTGTTGCAAGCACCGGAATCACGCGACTGCCCTTGTCCAGTGCGCGGAGCTGCTCTGCCCGGCAAATTTCCGACTCATACGAGCCGCGTGTCAAAAGCGCGATCGTCACTTGCCGAGTGTCGAGCTCACGCTCGATCTCGAAGCTCCAAACGGCGCAACCGGACAAACGCTTGACATCGAGCCAAGTGTCGAAGCCTTCTTTGGCAAGATCCGCTTGCAGACGCTGTGCCAGGGCGGCCCCGTCTTTGTGCGCATAGGAGATAAAGATGCGTGATGGTTCAGACGGTGGCATCGACCGCAGACGATTATGAGGGCATGAGGGAAGGAAGCCAAGGGTGAGCTGCAAAAATCCGTCAATCGAAGACCGCGAAGCCCGAAACTATCTCGGTCGGATGACGGGCAACATGTGAGTAGATTAGTTGAGTGGGCACAATTTTAGGCACAGTGCAAAAATACGAATCTGATGGGACGTTGGGAATCACTTCTGAATGTAAGTAACCGCGAGAGTTAGATGGTGAGCGCGGAAGGAATCGAACCTTCAACCTACTGATTAAGAGTCAGTTGCTCTGCCAGTTGAGCTACGCGCCCCTTTTGTGTGGAAGTGTTCCGGATGGGCACACTGATTATAACAAACCAGCGATCGCTCACGCCTTTCGCCAAGACGAGTGTCTGTTGTCTCAGCCTTAAAATCTCATCGACCGTGGCCAGGTCGGCGTGCTGGAGTCGCATCTTCAGCGGTGGATGGTCCCTTTTACTTGTCTCGCCGATTTGTGCTGATTATGTCCACGATGATGTCCTCGTACTTAGCATCTACGCGGTCTACCCTTAACAGTGGCAATCTCACCAGCGGAAACGCAGAGTCACGGTCTTAATTCTGGTGGGGTTTCAGGTCTGCGATTGTCATAACTCTGCTGGAATCGTCACGTTGCGACTGCGATTCGGCTACTCGATCTGCACGAGTTGTTCGGCTACAACGGGAGGTTGCGTACCGTGCATGGTTTGCGGGGCGCGCCAATGGTCCATGTAGGACACTTGATGCACGCAGGAGACGGTGCAGTGCGGAGCGCAGCCTTTCTCGGTAAGGAACTCGCGGCGGATGTCTTCGACCGAGTATTGTTCCAGCGGGATGCCGGGGTTACCCCGCTGCTGTGAACAGTAGTGCACCAAGCCATCCTCGCAGATGTAGAGATAGCGGGCGCCGGCACGGCAGCGCCAGTCGTTCGGCTTCCCGTCAGCGATGTTGTTCTGGAACCAGTTCATCCGCGAATAATGCCGTTTGTCCAGGGCTTTGATTTTTAGAAAGACTTCACGTTCCGTCTCACCCAGCGGACGGAGTTGTCCATCACCGTCGTGAATGATTCCCACGGTTGAGGTGAAGCCAAGCTGCACCGCGCGGCGGGCGACCACCAGTGCATCGTGGGGATTGCGAATGCCGCCGCCGAGGACAGAGTTGATGTTGACGCCGAATTCGGCATGCTCGGCGAGCAGCTGCAGCTTCTTGTCGAGTACCTTCAGCGACTTCTTCGAGACCTCGTCGGGCATGATGTTGTCGATGGAAATCTGCAGGTGGTCAAGCCCGGCGCGGTTCAGCCGCTGGATACGGTCGGCCGTCAGCAGATACCCATTCGTGATCATGCCCGCGATCATCCCCTGCCGGCGAATATGCGTGATGATGTCGTCGAGCTCGGGATGCAGGGTGGGCTCGCCGCCGCTCAGGGTGACGATAGATGTGCCCAGGCGCGCCAAGTGATCGATGCGCGCCTTCATCGTCGCCAGCTGCACCGGCTTGGAAAAGTCGTCGTATTCGTTGCAGTACTCGCACGAGAGATTGCAACGACGGATGGGGATGATTTGCGCCATCACGGGGTGGTCCGTGGACCGCAACCCCTTGGCGATCATCTTGAGTTCACGAACGCGGCGCTTGGTGGCGAGAACGCGACGGCGCACCCCTGGCGAGGTCTTCAGCATAAATTAAGTAATGCTCATTACACCATAAAGGATTCATGGCAGGGAAAGTATGCTGCCTCCGGTGGGGAATTTTCGCGGTTGAGCAGCGTAAGACAGGGGTTCAGATTCGACTGCCGCAGCGGGGGGCAGGACAGGCCTTCTGGTTTATAATTACTTATTCAGTACACCCTTCCGGAGTTCCCAACGCATGATTCGATTTCTGCAACAGCCTGGCCGCATCAAGAAGTATGTCCTCGGGGGCATTCTCGTCTTCGTCTGCCTGGCCATGTGTACTTACCTCATTCCGGGCGGCCTGGGTGATTATTTCACCGGCGGTCTGACGACTGAAGGCGTTCTGGCGAAAGTTGGCGACCAGGAGATCACGATTCCTCAGGTCTCGCAACAGGCACGTCTGATCGGCAAGCAGCAGTTCAAGGGTAATGTTCCGGACGCGCTGATGCCATACCTGATGCAGCGCGCCGCTCAGAATGTCATCACCGAAAAGGCCCTGGTGTATGAGGCCAACCGTATGGGACTCGGAGTCAGCGACGAGGAACTGCGCGATTACCTGCACCAGGGGCAGTTTGGACAGGTGCTTTTCCCCAACGGGACTTTCATCGGGCAAATGGCCTACGAGCAGTTCATCGAGAACAACTTCAATATGGGCGTCCAGCAGTTTGAGCAGGAGGTGAAGGCCGAGATTGCTCAACAGAAGCTGCTGGCCGCTGTGGGCTCGGCGGTTGCCGTCAGCGACAATGCCATCACGAAGGAAGTCAGGCAGCAGGATACAAAAGTTAAGTTCCAATATGCGGTTCTTTCGCTGGATGACGTCAAAAAGGACATCAAGCCGACCGATGCTGAGCTTAAGGCTTTTTACGAGCAGAGCAAGCAGCAGTATGTGAACTCGATTCCCGCGAAGCTCAAGGCACAGTACATCCTGATTGACACGAAAAACGTGGCGCAGCAGGTCTCGGTCACGCCCGAACAGATCCAGCAGTATTACAAGCAGCATGAAGATGAGTACCGTATTCCCGAGACCGTGACCGTGCGGCACATCCTGATTAAGACACCGCCGCCGGACGCAAACGGCAAGGTCGATCAGAAAGCGGTGGATGCCGCGCGCGCGAAGGCGGAAGATATCGAGAAACAATTAAAGGCGGGCGCGAACTTCGCGGACCTGGCGAAGAAGTATTCCGAGGATCCGGGCAGCGCGCAGAATGGCGGTTTACTGCCGCCGATCACCCGTGGACGCACCGTACCCGAATTCGAAAATGCTGCCTTCAATACACCCGTCGGCCAGACAACGGGCGTGGTTCGCACCAGCTATGGCTTCCATATCATTCACGTTGAAGCCAAGCAGCAGGCGCGCTTAAAGCCGCTGGACGAAGTGAAGGACCAGATCGAGCCAATCCTGAAACAGCAAAAAGCTGCGGCCCAGGCGCAGAACATGGCTAGCACCGTAGAGACGCTGGCGCGGACGGCCGGTTTCGACAAAGCTGCCGCGCAAAAAGGACTGAGCGTAACCAAGACCGATTTCGTCAGCCAGACGGACGACCTGCCCGGTATCGGCCACGCTCCCGATTTCATGACGACGTTGTTTGCGGCGAAGAAGGATGCGCCGGCCGATGTCGCCGCCACGCCCGCGGGATATGCGGTGTTTCAGGTGACGCAGATTCAGCCGCCGCAGACGCCCACTTACGAGCAGGTGAAAGACAAGGTGGCGGAGCAGTTCAAGGATCAGCGTGCTCAGGCTCTGCTGGCGCAGAAAATACATCAATTAGCCGATCGCGCGCACACCGAGCATGACCTTGAAAAGGCCGCAAAGGAAGCTGGCGCGACCGTGAAGACCAGCGACCTTGTGGATCAGACGTCGCAGGTGCCCGACATTGGTGCAATGAACGGCCCGGCGAGCGTGGCTTTCACCATGAAAGTCGGCGAGATCAGCGGTCCCATTCAGGGCGGCAACAATGCGGTGGTGCTGGAGATCACGGATGTCCAGCAACCGACTGAGGCGCAGATGAAGCAGGACTGGGACAAAGCGAAAGCGACCCTCGTCGATCAGAAGCGTGAAGAGTTCCAGAATCTGTACGTCGACAACATGCGCAGCATGTTGGAAAAAGAAGGAAAGATCAAGATCAACAAGAAAGAGATGGACCGCCTCAGCACACTGTCTGGCTCATAAACCCGATCTCGCACACGTTTCCCTGGCCAGCAGGGGCACCCTGCTGGCTACATTTGTTTCTGCCGGGCTACCATGAAGTCACAGCCCCGCTCCCGGGCTGCACACAAGAACGAACGCATGTTTTCCGAGCGCTCATCCGGTATCCTGCTCCACCCCACCTCGCTGCCATCCCGCGGAGGCATAGGCGATCTCGGCCCCGCTGCTTACGAGTTTGTGGACTGGTTGGCCGCGGCAAAACAAACCCTCTGGCAGATACTTCCATTGCAACCTGTGGGAAGCGGAAACTCGCCCTATTCCTGCACTTCGGCGTTCGCCGGCAACATCCTCCTGATCAGTCTGGAGCGGCTGGCGGATGCCGGATTAGTGGACCCGAATCGCTTGGTGGATGTGGACAATAGCGCTGCGCCGGTCGATTATGAGGCTGTCCGCGCTTACAAGCTGCCCCTTCTGCACGAGGCCGCGCGTCGGTTCCTGAGCTCGCCCAACGCTGACATGGGGGCCTCTTATGACGAGTTCTGCCAGCGCAACCTCTCCTGGCTCGATGATTACGTTCTCTTCAGAGTCTTACGCAAGCGTTACCGGGAAGTCGCGTGGAACCAATGGCCGGGTGAGATTGCCCGTCGCGAGCCGCGAACCATAGCGAAGCTGCGATCCGAACTGCGCGCTCAACTGGATGAAGAGCGATTTCTGCAGTTCACATTTTTTCATCAATGGAGCGCGCTGTGCGCCTACTGTGCCGATCGTGGTATCCGCTTGATCGGCGATGTCGCAATTTTCGTGAGCTACGACAGCGCCGATGTGTGGACCCATCCCGAACTCTTTCGCCTCAAAAAGGATTTAACGCCGGAAGTGGTGGCCGGTGTTCCTCCCGATGCTTTCAGCGAGACCGGACAGCGCTGGGGCAATCCCTTGTACGACTGGGACGCGCTGCGTGAGCAAAAGTACCAGTGGTGGATTGAGCGTTTGCGCTGGGCCATCAAAACCTGCGATATCGTTCGCATCGATCACTTCCGCGGTTTTGAAGCCTATTGGGAAATTCCTGCTGACGAGCCGACGGCAGTTCACGGGCGTTGGGCTGCCGGTCCCAACGAAAGCTTCTTTCAGGCGTTGGAGAATGCCTTAGGAAAGCTTCCTTTCATCGCTGAGGATCTTGGGTTTATCACCCCCGAGGTTATTGAGCTCCGCAAATTGTTAGAGATTCCCGGCATGAAAGTCCTGCAATTCGGATTTGGTAACAAGGGAGCACACATTTACCTGCCGCATCGCTACGAGCCGAATTGCGTGGCTTATACCGGTACTCACGACAATGACACCGTGATTGGCTGGTGGAAAAGCTCCGCCAGCGAAGAGGAGAAAAGACTGGCAGCCGAGTATCTGGGGCTCAAGGCGGATGGCGCCGGCGTTCATTGGGCCTTCATCCGCGCGATCCTGACTTCGGTGGCCGTTTTGTCGGTGGTTCCGGTGCAGGATGTCCTGGGTCTCGGCAGCGAGGCAAGGATGAACGTACCCAGCGAAAGCGATGGCAGTTGGACTTGGCGGTTGAAACCCGGATCTCTGACGGCCGAACTGGCAACGAAGCTGGCTGGTTTGGTCGAGCTCACCGATCGCGATGCCTGCGTAAAGCAGCCCTCAATCCGCAGTGAGCAGGGCCACGGGGAACGTGCGGAACACCTCACGGCATAAGATCGTGTCCCCGGCAACCAGCCGTTCACCGGTAAAGACGTTGGACCAAGTCTTCCCCGCCAGGTTTGGAGGTAACGCTAGCTCTGAATCTCCCCAGACCTCGCCGATCGGCGGCTCTTCTTTTCCTTTCATCAACGTCAAGGAAAGCCGAGGCACAGCAACGATTGCCGTGTCGTTCTTGTGCTCGCGCGCAAAAGCGATAACATGTTCCTCTCTGCCGCTGCCGACCGACAGGGGAGTGTAATCTCCCGTCTGAAACAGCCGTCGATGCTGGCGCCGGCAATTTAATGCCCTCATCGTGACCCACAACTTTAGTCGTCCGTCACGATAATTCCCCAGGATGTCGCGGCATACGTCACGAAGATCATCTGCCTTGGAACGCGCACACAACTCGGCTGCCGCTTTCCAGCGCAGGTCGAAGTCCACCGGCCGGCGGTTATCCGGATCGACCAGGCTGAAGTCCCACATTTCCTGCCCCTGGTAGACGTCGGGAATTCCGGGGCAGGTAAACTTCAGCAGGGTTTGGACAATGGAATTCATCGCCCCGAAATACATGACAGTCGGCAGGAACTTCTGCAGCGAATCCCAAAACAGGTTGGCCTTTGCCCGATGTCGCGGCGCCAGAATCGACGCGATGAACGCGTCCATATGCGAAACATACTCGGGATTTGGATTCAGCCAACTCAGGTTTACTTTCGCCTCATGGACGGCTTTCTGCATGTACTGCTGGATTCGTCCGACCCATTCCTTGCGCTCTTCCCCGGTTTTCAGGTGCAGCGGCCATGCCCCAACAATCGTCTGGTAGAGGAAGTACTCCTCATTGTCGTCGGGAACGACTCGTCCGTCCGGCAACGTCAGCTTGCGGTTGCGATTGATGCGGCGCCACTTCATCACCTCGGCCGCCCACGTGTTAGGCATTTCGGATAGCACGTTCAGTCGTGCCCGCACGTCCTCGCTGCGCTTGGTGTCGTGTGTCGACGTGCTCAGCATCGAAGCCGGCCAGCGCTCCGCCCGCTCCTGATTTCCGTGGTGAAACTCTGACACAGGGATGCCAAACCGCGCCGGGGTTCCACCCACTTCGTTGTTGGAGATAAACCGCGCGTACACATAGCACGTTGTGTCTTCCAGCCCCTTCGCCATCACTGGTCCCGTAAGCTGCTGGAACTTCAATGTGAAATACAGCTGACGCTGATAACCAGACGGGCTCTTGTCCGCGCCGCCCTGAAGCAGCAGAATTCGATGCAGAAAGTCAAAAGCGGTGGGAGCAATCGTCCCGTTCCAGCGCTTGGCGCACTCGATCGCCTGCCGGAGATAGTTCCGGTCACTTTCACTGATCCGTCCGCTCTCATCGATATAGGTGCGATAGATCGGGAAGCACGCGATGGTCTCGCGGATCGCCTCGCGCAGCACCCCGCGGGTGAAGTCACGCGCATGCCGGTCCTGGTTGGAGATTTCATTCAGTATGTGGGTGAGCACGTTGACCTCGCTGGCCAGTGCTCGCCGCATGACGAGCCGCTTGTTCTCGTGAAGCAAGCGATCAATCCGCACCATCCCGTCGATCACACGATAGTAAAGCTTGGTAAAAAATTGCTCGTTTCTACGCTCGATCAGGACTCCGTTTACCAGGTTCGCAAAGTCGTATCCGACAGACCCATCCACCGGCCACTCGCCGTGCAGGTGTTCGCCGTGCTCCAGAATTTTTTCGATCACCACAAATAATGGCGGCGCGGTGTGTGCCGTCGCGCACTCGCCAAAAGCAGCGTGGACCTCGAGTTCGATTCCGTCAGTAGCCGTGGGTAGCGAAGGCTGGCCTCCCAGGCAACGGCTCGCCGTATAGAGCCTTTGCAGACGAACAAAATACTGCTCGGGATTCAGCAGTCCGTCAGGATGATCGATACGCAAACCCGAAATCAATCCGTCAGCCAGCAACTGGCGGATCAATTTGTGGGTCTCGGCAAAGACTCGCGGATTTTCCATTCTCAGTCCGACCAGATCGTTGATGTCGAAAAAGCGTCGATAATTGATCTCTTCGCCGGACACGCGCCAGAATGCAAGCCGGTACACCTGCCTTTCCAGCAGAGCGTGCAGCGCGTTAAAGCTCTCCGGGTGCCCGGGCACTCCGTTGACCGCCTGCACCGCGCGCTCAATCTCCACTTGCACCGGCTGAGAATCTGCTGCCAGCTGCTTTAACTGTTCCAGCAGCATTGGCATCTCGTGGCCGCGACGTTCGACCTGTTCCGGGTCGGTGGTGGAGTTTTCAGGCAAACCCCCGAACGCGTCCATGAGCCGGTTCAATTTTGCAAAAGCGTCACTACCCGCTTCGCTGCCGGATCGACCTCTACGCTCCTCCTTGCGCAACAGCAGGGGGAATGTTTGCGGATCGATAGGAAGTACTTTGTCGAAGTACTTCGCCACGAACTTGCCGTCATCGAATGAAATTCTGATATGTCCGGCTTCCAGGTCTTCACCATAAGGATTCCCCAGGACCGGTGTCAGAACCTTATTGCGCAGCTCCGGATTGAGCGGCTCCCAATCAATGTCGAAAAAGTCGGCGTAGGCGGAAGCCCGGCCGTTCTGCAGCACATCCTGCCACCAGGGGTTGTCGCCGTGTCCGACTCCCATGTGATTCGGGACGATGTCGAGCAGCAGCGCCATACCATGCGCCTTGAGTTCGGCCACGAGCTGCAGAAACTCGCTCTCCGACCCAATTTCGGGATTGAGCTGGTTGTGATCGATGATGTCGTAACCGTGCGGACTGCCGGAGCGCGCCTTCAAAATAGGGGACGCATAGCAATGCGTGATGCCCAGCTTCGCCAGATAGGGCACCAGCCGGCGTGCATCTTCAAAGCGGAAGTCGCGGTTAAATTGCAGGCGATAAGTAGACAGCGGTATCCGGTCCCGCTTCTCGTCCGAGAGGCGCTTCAGGCAGGCGCAGAGTTCAACAGATTCGTCAGTCAGCAGGGTCGATTGGGTATGCATGCGGTTGCCGGATAGCGCGACATACTCCGCTGCGCCATGGTTGAGATGCAGGAAATTGATACTTTTGCTGCTTTCCAATTCGGGGCAGCACTCAGTTACCGATACACCTCCGACGGCTGACTCGCTTTACTAAAACGCGAGTGACGAAAGACAATAGAAGATTGCGGGTTTGATATGGATCCTAAGCTCGCGGTCTGCATTGATTCCGCAGGAAAGGACTTTATGACTGCTACTGGTGAACTGATCCGAATGATGAATTATGTTGACGACATCGCAGCCACGCTGCGCCGCATTAATGCCAGCCTTTATCTCATCACCCCGGAAGAAAAGCGCAAATTGGCCGATTACATGCGCAAGTCGGACCCAAGTTTCTTTAATGTTGTCGAGCAGCTGGAAAAAGGAGCCTAGCGAATGTCGGAGGTCCGCACCATCGCCGTAATCGGAGCCGGAATCATGGGCCGCGGCATCGCTCACGCTGCTGCGCTCGGTGGTTACCGCACCATCTTAGAGGACATTCTTCCGACTGCGTTGCGCAAAGCGGAAACAGAAATTCGCTCCAATCTGGATAAGGCGGTTGAACTGGGCAAGGTCACGCAGACGGCGGCCGACGAAGCCTTGGGGCGATTGGAGTACGCTTCTTCCGTCGAGCAGGCCGCGCGGGAAGCCGACCTCGTCATCGAAGCCGTTCCCGAGGAGATGGAATCGAAGATCGAGATCTTTACCTTGCTGGATAAGGTCTGCCGTCCGACCACCATTCTCGCGTCGAATACTTCATCGATGAGCGTCACCGAAATCGCGTCCGTCACTTACCGCGCGCCGAAATGCGTGGGCATGCATTTCTTCAATCCGGTGCACAAGATGAAGCTGCTGGAGATCGTGCGCGCGCTGGAAACGAGCGAAGATACGCTCAACGCGGCCGTCGAAGTCGGCCGGCGCATGGGTAAGGAAGTGGTGGTGATCAGGGAATCGCCGGGATTCATTACCAGCCGCATCAATGCCATGATCGGCAATGAAGCCTTCTACATGCTGCAGGAAGGAGTTGCGTCGCCGCAGGACATCGACAAAGCGCTGAAGCTCGGGCTGAACCATCCGATGGGGCCATTCGAGATGATCGATCTCGTCGGGCTCGACACCCGTCTGCACATTCTCGAGTACCTGCACAAAACGCTGGGCGAGAAGTTTCGTCCCGCGCCGCTGCTGGTGCAGTACGTGAAGGCCGGGAGACTAGGTCGCAAAGCCGGTCGCGGCGTATACGATTATCCCGGGGAAGGTGCGGGTCGCAGCGAGGCCGCACAAACGGCTGCGTCCGCCGAAGCCAAGAAATAATTCGATTTCATGCTGCTGGGACGGGAGCTCTACGGTTAATGAAAATCGTGCGAGCGCACCTCGGCATCGGTGATGTCGACTGTCTCGACGGCATACGCCTCCCGCATCGGCCGCACCCGCTCGACCTTCACCGAGATCACACCTTCCTGCTTCTGTAATACGCCTTCGAGAAGCAAAAACTTTTCCGTCGTAATCAAGACTCGGTTTTGATCGAGAATGTCCGGCGTTATGATGGCATTGCTTATGCCAGTTTCATCTTCCAGGCTGAGAAAAACAAATCCCTTGGCCGTGCCCGGCCGTTGCCGCGCAATCACGCAACCTGCGGTTCGCACGCGAAGACCATGAGTCGCTGTTCTTAATTCCTCCGCCGAAAGCACGCGCGCGCGCCGCAAATCCGCGCGGCGATACGCCATGGGATGAGGCCCAACCGTCAGCCCGGTGCCGTGAAAATCGGCCACCAGACGCTCCTCCGCCGTCATGCGCGCCAGGGGCGATGCGCTGTCGCTCTCCGTAATACTCTCCAGCAAAGGCCCGGCAAATCGCGCCGCGCGCTCCACCTGCCACAACGCATCGCGGCGATGCAACGAACGTCCAGACCTGTGTTTCGTCATGACACTTTTGCCTCCGATTGAATTCAGCGCCCCAATCGACGCCAGCAGCACCAACTCATTGCGCCACAATTCCGGAACACGGCAAGTCAGATCGGAGATGGATTTGAACGGATGCTTCCCGCGCTCGCGCAAAATCGCGCGCGCGGCCTCTTCGCGCAGCCCCTTGGCATAACTAAACCCCATGCGCAGAGCAAAGTCTTGGCCCTGAAGGGGCGCGCCTTCAGGCGCGTCGAAAGGCTTCTTATACAAGTGCGGCTTCAGCCACTGAGGAATTTCGGGTTCCGATCCAATCCGACTCCCCTCAGCGGCTGAAGCCGAACTTTCTTGCGGCGGTTTACGGCGCGGCTGAAGCCGCGCCCCTTCTTCCGCCTCCAGCGTGCACAGCCACTCCGAGCAGGTAATATCCACCGGCCTGACCTTCAGCCCATGCCGCTGCGCATCTTTAACAATCGTCGCGGGACTATAGAACCCCATCGGCTGATTATTAAGCAACGCCGCAGTGAACGCCGCCAGGTAATGACACTTGAGGTAGGCGCTGGCATAGGCGATCAGGGCAAAGCTGGCGGCATGCGACTCGGGAAATCCATACAGCGCAAACGAAGTAATGGACTGGATGATCTGCTCCTGCGCCTCAGGCGATAACCCGTTGCGCTGCATGCCCTCGCGCAGTTTGACTTCGATGTCCCGCATCCGACTCTCGCTGCGCTTGAAACCAAAGGCCCGCCGCAACTCTTCCGCCTCACCACCGCTGAATCCGGCCGTGATCATCGCCATGCGCAACAGTTGCTCCTGAAAAAGCGGCACCCCCAACGTTCGTTCCAGCACCGGTTCCAGCGAGGGGTGGGGATACACAATTGCCTGCCTCCTCTGGCGGCGCATCAGATACGGGTTTACCATCTGTCCTACAATCGGTCCGGGCCGGATAATCGCAACCTGTACCACAATGTCGTAGAAGTGGATGGGATGCAGCCGGGGCAGACAGGACATCTGCGCCCGGCTCTCGATCTGGAACATGCCCACGGTATCCGCTTTTTGCAGTGTGTCATATACTGTGGGATCATCGGCCGGCAGCTTGGCGAGATCGACCTCTTTCCGGTAGTGATCGCGGATGAGCTGAATCGAATCCTCTAATACAGCCATCATTCCCAAACCGAGCAAATCGACTTTGACGATGCCCATGTCGGCGCAATCTTCTTTATCCCATTGCACCACCACGCGGCCGGGCATCGTCGCCGGCTCCAGCGGCACAATGGAATCCAGCTGGCCCTGGCAGATAACCATTCCTCCAGAGTGCTGGCCCAGATGGCGCGGCAGGTCCTGTATCGCAACACACAGCTCAAAAAATTTACGGATCCGCGGATGTCGCAGATCGAATCCCGCATCGCGGAATTGACGTTCCAGCGTGTCGCCCGGATCCTTGTACTCCCAGGAACTCACCAGCCCGGCCAGCCGGTCGAGGGTTTCGCCGTCAAAGCCAAGTGCCTTGCCCACCTCACGCGCAGCCGAACGTCCGCGATAAGTAATGACGTTGGCTGTCATCGCCGCGCCCAACTTGCCGTAGCGCTCGTACACGTACTGAATCGCGCGCTCGCGCTGGTCGCCGCTGGGAAGATCCAGATCGATGTCAGGCCACTCGCCACGCTCTTCCGACAGAAAACGTTCGAACAGCAGATCCATCCCGACAGGATCGACGGCAGTGATGCCGAGCGAGTAACAAACTGCGCTGTTGGCCGCTGAGCCGCGTCCCTGCACCAGGATGCCCTGCTCGCGGCAGTGACGAACGATGTCCCACACAATAAGAAAATAGCCAGCCAATTTGAGTTTCTCGACCAGGGCAAGTTCACGCTCGATCTGTCGCTGGGCGCGCCGCCACAAATCGCCTTGTCGACGCAGATATCGCTCGCGCGCCCCTTCCATGGTGCGCGCGCGCAGAAACGTATCCATGGTTTCGCCATCGGGGACCGGATAGCGCGGAAATTCATAGCCTAGATCTTGCAGCGTGAAGTCGAGTCGCGATGACAGCTCCAGCGTGTTTGCTGTAGCTTCGGGAAGATCGGCAAAAAGTTCGAGCATCTGTTGCGGCGTTTTGATATAGCGTTCGCTGTTGCGCGCCAGCAGTCGCCCGGCAGAATCCAGCGTGCAGTGATTGCGAATGCAGGTGAAAACGTCGAGGATCTGCCGCTCTTCCGGTTTGGCATATTGCGCGCCTTGCGTCGCGAGCAGCGGCAAGTGCAAGTTGCGAGCCAGCTCGATCGCGGCCTGATTTCGCGCTTCCTGCTCACGATCGTAATGACGCTGCAGCTCGACATACACGTTTTCGTGTCCGTAGATGGCGACAAGGCACTCCAGCAACTTGCGGCCTTCGCTGATGCCGCCGCGGGACAGGGCATGGGCCAGCGGACCCTCCTCGCCTCCGGTAAGGCAGATCAGCCCGGCAGCATGCTCGGACAGGTCGGGAAGCGACGCTGCCGCCTGGCAGCTCACAATCCTATCTTCACCCATCTCACATTGTGAGAGGTGCTTTGTATCACGTTGTGGTATAGAAATTGGATATTTAGGGGCGCGCAATTTTGCGCGAGTAATCAGGCGGCATAAATTCTGGTGTCCCGCCCGCGATGCGCATAGCAGGGACAATCGCGGCAACATCACTGGTTGTTCGCAGGTTAACAGCGACGTAACTTCCGCCCCGATATGCGCCGTAACCCTCAGCTTTTTGGCGGCCAGATAAAAGCGTGGTGCGCCATAGACGCCATCGCGATCGAGCAATGCCATTGCCGGCAACTGATATTGGGAGCAAACCTCGGCGTATTCCTCGGGAACCGAAGCCCCTTCGAGAAAGCTGAAAGCGGAACGCGCGTGAAGTTCGATGTACAAAGCGGCAACCGGTTATCAGTCATAACACGCATCAGCGAACCATTCGCTGGTGTCAGTGTCGCGATAAATTCGGTAGAGCGTCAGCGGGGCCTGCTCTTCGGAGGCATCGTTCCGGGGCATTGCAATCGCGATGTCCCATTCTTCCCGGTCCCATGGACCAGTTGGTAAATTTTCTTTGGAATTCTCTGTCCACCAATCGCCAGATGAGCGCCATGGACCTGCCGACCACATAACTTTTCCCCATAAAACTTCACTTTCGAAAGCAAGAGTTGTCGGGCGACCTTCAGATAAATTAACTTTTAGGCGGCGTGCCGGACGAATCAGCCGCAGCGCGATGACCCTCTGCCTGGTGTCCGGCAATGTCATAGTCAATGGATTACTTATTTCATCTCCGGCGATAAAGCGGGTGATCTGAAAACTGTCGCGGCGATGACTATCCAGCCCCCGCGCAATTCCTGCTCTGCGTTCGCCGACAATCGCATTGATTCGCGCGAGGGTAATCTCGAGCTTTTCCGGTTCAGGAGTGATGGGCAGAAACAACCCGCGTTGGGCAGAGCGGGGAGGAGCCGGCTGAGCCGCGATCCATAACTTGATAATGGGCGCCCCTGGCGGATGCGCGGCCAAATCCAGCTGCAACAGCTTTAAGAAGACTTTGCTATCGCGCATTGCAACCGGCAAGCGCAGGAGCCGTTCCATCATCGGCTTTGCTCCCACATTGTCAGAGAATGAGGTTGCCCCATTGAGTTCCTGAATTGTGGTCGTTTGTTCGTCCCCGACGCGATGCTCCAATTGCAAACGCAAGCGCAGTTCCTGTGCGGCAAGGGCCCTGGCTTCCAGCCGCGCACACAGTTGCTGCAAAAGCCGGTTTAGAACGAAGGCCAGGGGTTCAATCGTTTCCACGGGACATTCCAGTTCCATCGCTTCTTCAAATTGCGATTGTGGTGCGCACAGGGCTAGTGTCCGCATGCCTTCGCCGCGGGCCAGGCGACGCAGTTGTGCACCAATCTGACCGAGGCGAGAGGTTAAGGCATGCTCGGGCAGCAAGGCGAGAGTGCGAAAATCGCGTACTCCCCAACCCTCCAAAGTATCGAGCCTCTGCTCCCGCAATTTTTCGCGCTCCCGAGCAGAGCTTTCTTGGTTGGCTAATTTTGGCGAGGAGATCGCGAGCGCATCCAGCAGGATCTGCACCGGCAATACCCCGAGCCGCTGCACTTCGCTGCCGGCTGGAATGACCGTAATTCCTTGAAAACCTCGAGCAGCGTGCATGGCAGCATCGGGATTTGCGGCCAATGCAATATTGGCCTCGATACCGACCGCGGTCACACGTGATTTCAGATCGCGGCCCATTTTCGCAGGCCCGCCGTAGAGCCGTTCCAGCCCGCTAAGATCCATCAGCAAAACATCAGGCGCGGAATCTTCCACGCGCGGTGAAAAAGCATGAGCCACGTCGAGCAGCGCGGCGTGCGCAGCTTTTTCCTGTTCCGGCGAGCGTTGTCGCAGAACTCCCGATCCTGGGGAGTTTAATTTGCGTGTACCACGACCTTGTGAGACATCATTGTTAGATCGCTCTTCACAGAAAACCGCGGCTTGCAGCTTGGTCATGCCGGTTCCTATTCCCAACCCGCGGGCCTTTTCATTCAGCGCGATGACTCGTGCCAGCGGCGGTTTTCCCTCCAGGACGGCAACCGCATGTTCGCGCAGGAGCGGCTCGGAGCGAACGATAGCTTCCACCGGAAAATCAGGGACGTAGATGCAGGCAAACATGACCGTCGCGCGGGGATTCTATTGCGGCATGCAGCTCGAACTGTGTACCCACGGATTGCGGCGGCTTGCGCCGCGTCCAGGAGCGTACGACTTCGGCCCGCAAACGCATTCCGTGCAGCAATGCCGCATGGCTAACGGCAAACGCTTGCGGAATTTGCGGACGAGTCTCTGAGGAGAAATTCTGTGCCGAAGTTCCGGAGGAATCCGACGTGAACACCACCTCCGATTGCAGTCGCAGCACCAGCGAGGCGCAAGTTTTGGCGCAGGGCTCCTGCTCGAGCAGCAAAAGTACAGTGGCCGTCGGCTCTACGGCACGGCGAAAACGAAACCAAGAGGTCAGCGGCACACGGCGCGCACTCTCCGGCGGAATGTCCCCCAGATCGAGGGCTACCATCCCGAAGCCGCCCGCCTGCAGCAGCAGATCGGTGATCTTCAGAACCTGCTCCAAAGCCCCGCTGAAAGCGAAACCGGTGCTGGATGGAAATCTTCGCTTTGCTAAGTGCTGCGTTCTATTTTTTGCGGGACGCGAACTCGCTTCCGCACGGCAGCGCACCCACAGCAGACGGCAAAGATCGACGCCGGCGGCCCCGGCGGTAGTGGGATCGAAGCTGTCGCTGGCATCCACCAGCGCACAAATTTCCTGGCGACGAGTCGCTGCGGCGAGTGCCGAGAGCATCACTCCCGTACGGCCCGACGAAGCGGGCCCGGTGATCTCGCTCAGAGCGCCACGCGGCAGGCCGCCGGTGAGTTGGTCCAGAGCAGCAATTCCGAACGGGACGGTCAGCGGATCTGCGCGTTCGCGCAAGAGCAGAGTCGAAGAGAGCTGCCCGCCCAGCGAAGATTCGATGCGGGAGCGCAAGCTAGCGGCAGAATCCTGGGAAAACACGGGACTAATGGCCGGATTGACAGCAATCGAAGACATAAGAACCTCAAGCGGGCGGACAGCGCGGGGCAGGAGTTTCCCAGCTAGCCCACAGGATGGCCGTGAGCTTTCGCTTTTTATTCGCCTACGAGTGAGATTCTGCTACGGAGAATCCAGGTTGTCAACCCTTCAATTTCGAGCGCTAAAATTGCACTTTTGGGCAACTTTTACGCCAGCTCCAGCTCGATAGCCTTTGTCTCGCGATCAAGCCTGGAGATGCGGAAGCTGCGCACCTGTCCGGCGCGAATCGCTTCGGATTTCTGCCTGTCGGCAGCGGGAGCATTGCCCTTCCACCGCGCCTGCAGCATCGAGGTTATCGACGACAGATCCGCTTTTCCGGCCGATTCGCTCCCGCTCGCCGCGGGAGCGGCCGCGCTGATCCGACAGGTAGCAAAAACACCTTCGCCCAACTCGACGCGCGCCGTGCCACCCGATTCTTCACTGACGCGGCCGGTCACCACATCGCCGAGGTTGTGCTCGGCAAGGTATTCGTCAAGGTCGGTGGGAACCAACTGCTTCATACTCAACCGCATCAGCCGCCGCTCGCGGTCAATCGCCAGCACCAGCGCCTTCACGACCTGCCCGAACTTCAACACGTCCTGGGGGTGATTGATTCGCTTTTCCGCATCGATCTCACTCACATGGATCATGCCCTCGACACCTTCTGTCACCTGCACGAACGCGCCGAATTTGGTGATGCTGGTGATCGGCCCTTCGATAACCGATCCCGCAGGAAAACGCTGCGCGGCATCAGCCCAGGGATCTCCCAGCGCCTGCTTGAGCCCGAGTGACAAGCGCTGTTCGCCGACATTCACGCCGAGGATGACGACTTCAACCGTATCGCCCTGCTTTACCACATCGCTCGGCTTGCGCACTTTCTTCGACCATGACATCTCGGAGATGTGGACCAGCCCCTCCACTCCCGGCTCCAGTTCGACAAACGCGCCGAAGTCGGCCAGGCGCGATACCGTTCCGCGAACGCGATCACCCGCCTTGTACTTTTCCGGAACCGAATCCCAGGGATGCGGCTGGAGCTGCTTCATCCCCAGAGAAATTCGCTGCTTCTCCGTGTCAATCTTGAGCACTTTAACTTCAACCTGCTGGCCAACGGAGAGCACATCGGCGGGATTGTTGACGCGGCTCCACGAAATGTCGGCAACATGCAGCAGGCCATCGACGCCGCCCATATCGACGAACGCTCCATAACCGGTCAGGCTGCGCACAGCACCGGTGACGATGTCGCCCTCGCGCAGCGTGGAATAGCGCTGCTGCTTTGCCGAACGCTCTTCTTCTTCCAAAACGACGCGACGATCGACCACCACGTCTTCTTCCGCCGTATCGAGCTTGGTGATGCGGCAGCGCACTTCCTGTCCCACCAAACCTTCCGTCTCGGCGGCTTCGCGAACACCGCTGCGCGATGCAGGCATAAAAGCGCGGACTCCCACATCCACGTTGAAGCCGCCCTTCACCATGCCGGTGACGGTTCCGACAACCGTCGCCTTCGCGGCGAAAGCTCTTTCCAGTTCGGACCAATCCGCCGGACGGGCCACCTGGTGACGCGTGAGTTCGTAGTAGCCTTCGGGATTGCGTCCTTTTACCGTGACCGGAATCTTGTCGCCGACCTGCGCCGTCTCGCCCACGCTTTGGAATGCCGCGAGCGGCAGCGTGCCTTCGCTCTTATAGCCAATGTCGAGTAAGACGGAATCGGCGGTGACAGCAACCACCGTGCCCTCGATTTGCTGGCCGGAATCCGGCTTGCGGGCGTGGCTGCGTTCGTACTGCGAAAGCAGATCGCCAAACGATTCGGTGGTGTCATTGTCTGCTGCAGGTGGATTAGACATGGGTGGGTTACAGCCTCGTTAAGGGAAGGTTCCAATCAGGATAACATTCGCTTCGCTCCATTGGGCGAAGGCGGACGAGTTGGCGAACGGCTCTGGTCGTGTGAAAATGCATAGATGCGTAAATTCCTCACCCTTTCTTTAGCGGTCCTCCTGAGCAGTGTGTGTCTTGCAGCGCTTGGGATGGCACAAAACACCGGCTCCAACCAGTCGGCCCAAACCACAAAGTCAGCGCCCGAAGCGAAGTCACAACCGGCAAGCCCCGAAATTCCTGGACTGCCGACGCAGAAGGACAAGGTCAGTTACGCCATCGGTATGAACGTCGGCAAGGGGCTGCATCGCGAGTCGATCGATGTCGATCCCAACATGATCATGCAAGGCCTGAAGGATGGTCTGTCCGGCGGCAAGACCATGATGACCGACGAGCAGGCTCAGGCCACCATCGTTGAGCTGCGCAGCCAGGTACAAGCCAAAATGCAGGCACAGATGCAGCAGGAAGCCGAGACCAATAAGAAGCAGGGTGATGCTTTCCTCGCCGCCAATAAAACCAAGCCGGGCGTGGTCGCGCTGCCCAGCGGCCTGCAATATAAGGTTCTGAAAGAGGGCACCGGGCCCAAGCCGACCCTCGACGACAAGGTTGTTTGCAATTACCGCGGCACGCTTATCGATGGCAAGGAGTTCGACAGCTCGTACAAGCGCGGAGAGCCGGCGACCTTCCCGGTGCGCGGCGTCATAAAGGGCTGGACCGAAGCGTTGCAGTTGATGCCGGTCGGCTCGAAGTGGCAGCTGTGGTTGCCGCCGGACCTCGCTTACGGCGAGCGCGGCGCCGGTCCGGATATCGGCCCCAACCAGACTCTGATCTTTGAAGTCGAACTGCTTTCGATCGCACCCAAAGATCAGCCGAGTAAGTCGCAGTAACCGAGTCAGAGTTGCCGGGTCTGCGCCCGGTGCTCGTGATGACGCTTGCGGAAGTCGTGCCGGAGGTCTAGCCTGTCAGCAAAGTGGGGTGTCCTGTGTTTTCTCTGGGGTACATTCTCATTATGGCGGGATTGGCCTTCGGCGGCGCGGTAACGCTGGTTGGCTTCGGCGGCCTCCTCATGACCTCGTTCCATCGCTCGCTGGGCTCTCCCTTACCTTTGCCGACGCTGCACAATGCCTTCGAGCGCAACCTGTACGTCCTCGTCGGCGTCATCGGATTCGTCCTGTGGTGCGGCTCGCTGTGGTGCAGCCTGAACTTCAGGCCATGATGGGGCGCGCATTTCCGCCCTATAATCGAAGCCATGGCTACGACGCCAGAGGCTCCGGTTCGTGCGCGCTCCAAGTATGAGCCGGTCATCGGTCTGGAAGTTCACGTCCAGCTGCTGACCACGACGAAGATTTTCTGCGGCTGCTCGACCCGCTTCGGCGATCCTCCTAACAGCAACGTCTGTCCGGTCTGCCTGGGGCTGCCGGGCGCGCTTCCGGTGCTCAACAAGCATGCGGTGGAATTCGCAGTGCTGGCCGCGACCGCGCTGAACTGCCGCATCAACCAAGCTTCGGTCTTCGCGCGCAAGAATTACTTTTATCCCGATCTGCCCAAGGGGTACCAGATTTCCCAGTTCGACAAGCCGCTGGCCGAGCAGGGATATATCGCGGTCAAGGGGGCGACCGCTCCCAAACGCATTGGCATCACGCGCGTGCATCTCGAGGAGGACGCGGGCAAGAGCTTGCACGATGGACTGCCCGACAGCAGCGAGTGGACCTCGATCGACTTGAACCGCTCCGGCGTGCCGCTGATCGAGATCGTCAGCGAGCCCGACATTTCCTCGCCCGACGAAGCGTATGAGTACCTCACGCGACTGAAGGAAATCATCCTCTACACCGGCGTCAGCGACTGCAACATGGAAGAGGGCTCACTGCGTTGCGATGCCAACGTCAGCATTCGCCCTCGCGGCCAGCGGGAGTTCGGTACCAAGACGGAAGTCAAGAACGTGAATTCCTTCCGCTTCATTCGCCAGGCGCTGGAGTATGAAATCGAGCGCCAAGAACAGGTGCTGGAGTCCGGCGGACGGATCGAGCAGGAGACACGGTTGTACAACGCAGCCGAGGGGAAAACCTACGGCATGCGCTCCAAGGAGCAGGCGCATGACTACCGCTATTTTCCCGAGCCCGATCTGCTTCCCCTTATCATCTCCAGCAAGTGGAGCAAGGAGATTATCGCGCAACTTCCGGAGTTGCCCGAGGCGCGCCGCGCGCGCATGGTGACTCAATATGGCATCACCGAATACGACGCCACGACGCTGACCAGCACGCGGACACTCGCCGATCAGTTTGAGCAGGCGGCCGCTGCTGCGAAAAATCCCAAGCGCGTCGCGAACCTGGTTCAGAGCGAGTTGATCGGCCGTTTGAAAGCTAAAGGCCTCGATATTGAGCAGTCACCGATTTCCATGAAAGGCGTGGCCATGTCCGCCGATCTGGTCGAGGCCGGCACCATCAGTGGCAAAATTCTGAAAGACCTATACGACCTTGCCTTCGAGCGCGGCGAGGATTTCCCCGCGATTTATGCGAAGGAAAAGCCGCAGCAAATCACCGATTCTTCCGCGATAGAAAAGATCATCGATGAAGTAATCCTCGCCAATCCCAAGCAGCTGGAGCAATATCGCGGCGGCAAGAAGACGGTTATCGCCTACTTTGTGGGGCAGGTGATGAGAGCATCCAAGGGACAAGCGAATCCCGCCTTAGTGAACGAACTGCTGGCGAAGAAGCTGGATGCTGGATCCGGTTGAGTGAACCGCATGGCAGGTTCTGCTGCATGACGCGGCAGCTTGTTCTTGCGAAGTTACGAGCCTGGAATCATGAACTTTGTATTACGCACGCTCCGTCCGCGGCAGCACTTTCTGCGTGACAGCCTCCACCGCTGACTCTGCCGCTTTCCTTCCGACTCGGGCGCCGATCTCTCCCGCTTTCTCTTTGCTCGCTTCGGCTATCTCGGCGGCCTTTTGCGCCGGTATCTCCGACCAACCACGAGCTCGCTCCGCGAGTTGCTCCCGGACTTCACTGCCTGGAGCGGGCGCGAAGATCATTCCCAGTGCCACTCCGGTGATAACCCCAAGCAAGAATCGCACGATGCCTCCTCCTGAAACACAACTGTGGGATGCATTGCCATTGCGCCAGGCTTGCTGTCAGAGGGGAAAGCTTCTATTCGCCGTTCGCAGGTTTTTGCCGGCCGGTCTCGTTGCGGCGCTGATGTTGGGAGGTCTCGTGGCGCATCAACTCCAGACCGGAATTGACAAGGGCAATATGGGAGAGAGCCTGCGGAAAGTTCCCCAACTGGCGACGATGCTTGGTATCGTATTCTTCCGCAAGCAGACCAACATCGTTGCGCAACTTCAGTAACTCTTCATATTTTTCCGTCGCCTCCGCTTTGCGGCCCAGCATGCTTAAGGCAGTCACCAGCCAGAAGGTACAGGCCAGGAATGCGCCTTCGCCCGGCGGCAGGCCATCTCCGCAGGTGGTGTCGTAGCGAAGCAGCAGACCATCACGCATCAGGTGCTTCTGAATGGCGTCAACGGTACTGGATACTCGGGGATCGGAAGGCGGAAGAAATCCAAGAATAGGCAGCAGCAGCAGCGAGGCATCCAACTCCTTGGAACCGTAGTATTGCGTAAAGCTTCCCAATTCTCGGTTCCATCCCTGCTCACAAACTTCCTTGTGGATCTGCTCCCGGGTTTGCCGCCATTTCTGTACGGGACCCTGCAAATGAAATAGCTCCGCATTCCTGATGGCGCGATCTAAAGCCACCCAAGCCATAATCTTCGAGTAGGTGAACTGTCTGGTTCCCCCGCGTACTTCCCAGATTCCGCTGTCAGGCTGTTGCCAGATTCCACAGAGGTGTTCGGTGAGTTCGCGCAGCAGATCAAGATCTTCCTGCTGTGGCTTCATTCCTCCCAAGTGGGCGTGTAACAGGGCATCGGCAACTTCGCCGTATACATCGAGTTGAAGCTGCTTGGATGCCGCGTTTCCTACTCGGACCGGCGTCGAATTCTGATAGCCCGTCAGCCAGTCAACCTCCCATTCCAGCAGATGCCGTTCACCGCGAATACCGTACATAATCTGCAATTGATCCGGACTGCCCGCCGCCGCTCGCAGCAGCCATTCCCGCCAGGCTCGAGCCTCGTCGAAAAAGCCGGCATTCATCAAGGCCAGCAAGGTAAAGGTGGCATCGCGCAGCCAGCAATAACGGTAGTCCCAGTTGCGCGGGCCGCCTATTTGCTCTGGTAGCGAAGTCGTTGGAGCGGCTACGATGCCTCCCGTGGGACGGTACGTCAAAGCCTTCAACGTAATCAGCGAGCGTCTCATGGCTTCGGCATAATCAGAAGTGAGTTTCTGGTGCCGAATCCATGTCTTCCAGAACGACTCAGTATCATTGAGCGCTTTTTCGTGATTGATGCGGGGTGGTAGCGGCTCACAGGACTCGCCGTAGGTAAGCACGAAAAATACCGTTTGTCCTTCTTTGAGTTCAAACTCGGAAGTTATGTCTCCGTTCTTGAATTTCAACTGCACATTGCTGCGCAGGATAGCGAGGTTGGGTCCAGAGATCAGCCGAGCTGCTCCATGTTCGAAGTCCGTTACCCATGGAATGGCGCGACCATAGTCAAAGCGCATGACCAGATCCATCCGCATGGCAACCTGTCCGCGCACTCCCGTAAGCATCCGCACCACATCAGAATGCTTGCCACGGACGGGCATGAAATCGACCAGTCTGGCGGATCCCCCCTCCGTATCGAAGCTGGTTTCAAGGATCAGCGTGTGATCCTGATAATGGCGTTTGCACTTGGCGTTGTCGGAGGGAGCGACGCGCCAGTAGCCGTTCTGTTCATCGCCCAGCAGCGCCGCAAAGCACGCCGCCGACGCAAAATTCGGCCAACACAGCCAATCAATGCTGCCCTCGCGGCTGACCAGCGCCGCCGTTTCACAATCTCCGATCAAGGCGTAGTCGCCGATGGATGCCGGCATAGAATGAAGCGAAAAAATCCTTTCTGCCTTCTGAGACCACAACAATCTATTCTGGATCGCTCCGCAGGACATTACTGCTTTGTACATGGATGTCACCAGAGTGGCAGGGTGTTGTTCCACTCTCCTCTCGTCAGGAAAAACAGAGCGGCGGCTCGACGAGAAAACATCGAGTCCCAATCGTTACATCCTAGTACGCAGGCGTTGAGCTACAAGCGAGTGCCTGCCGTCAGTCAGCGAGTAAAAGTGTAATCTTGCGGCTTTTGCAAATATCGCCGGTGCGTTTCGGCCCGCTCCTGTTCTGCGGCTTCACGCAAAAGAAAAGCTTGTCGGATCAGTGAATACATCGAGATAAGCAAAAAAACGGGAGAGTACGATGTCGAAAATGGTCGCGGACCTTTTGGTGGAGCGTTTAGTCGATTGGGGAGTCGACACGATCTTTGGACTGCCGGGCGACGGCGTCGACGGAATGTTTGAAGCCCTCAGAACTCATGCCGACAAACTCAAGTTCATTCAGGTGCGTCACGAAGAAGCCGCCGCTTTCGCCGCCTGCGGATATGCCAAGTACACGGGACGGCTCGGCGTCTGCATTGCCACCTCGGGACCGGGCGGGATTCATCTGCTCAACGGACTCTACGACGCGAAGTGCGATCAGCAACCAGTGCTGGCGATCACCGGTCACACCTTTCACGATCTGATCGGCACCTGTTATCAGCAGGACGTCGATCTTGACAAGCTGTACATGGACGTTGCGCCTTACAACCAGCGCATTATGGGACCGGCTCACGTCCATAGCGTGGTCGATGAGGCAGTCCGGAGCGCGCTGGGAAAACACGCCGTCTCGCACATCACGATTCCCAAGGACATCCAGGAATGGCGCGCTTCCGATTTTCATCGCTCCGAGGCCAACATCCGCCGGCACAGTGGACTTGTATTTGAACCGGCATATCCGAACCCCTCGAAACACCAGCTGGAACGCGCGGCAAAGATCCTGAATGACGGCAACAAGGTCGTGCTGTTTGTCGGACGCGGATGTCTCAATGCGCGCGAAGAGGTCGAGCAGCTCGCGGAAACCCTGGGAGCGCCGGTTGTCAAAGCATTGTTGGGCAAAGCGGTCATTCCCGATCGCAGTCCTTACACCACCGGTGGATTGGGCCTGCTCGGCACAGCTCCGTCACAGGATGCGATGGAGGAGTGCGACACATTGCTCATTGCGGGAACTTCGTTTCCCTACATGCAGTTCTTTCCCAAGCCCGGCCAGGCAAAGTGCGTGCAGATCGATCTCGAGAGCACGCGCATCGGACTTCGTCATCCCGTCGACGTCGGTCTGGTCGGCGACTGCCAGGCGGTCATGCGCAATTTACTGCCTCTGCTGAAACGCAAGCAGGACCGCAGCTTCCTTGAGACCTCGCGGAAGCGCATGGAAAGCTGGAACAAGCTCATGGAGGAACGTGGCACGCGCATGGACAAACCCATGAAGCCGCAAGTGGTCACGTATCACCTGAACAAACTGCTGAACGACGATGCCATTGTTTCGTCCGACAGCGGGACCATCGCGACCTGGACAGCGCGTTACATCGAGATGCGCGGCGACATGAAGTTCTCGCTCTCAGGAACCCTGGCGACGATGGCCAACGGCTTGCCATATAGCATCGGCGCGGCGGTCGCTTATCCCGGCAGGCAGGTCGTCTGCATCGTCGGTGACGGCGGATTGACGATGCTGATGGGCGAGCTGGCGACGCTGGTGAAGTACAAGCTTCCGGTCAAAGTCATTGTCGTCAAGAACAATGCGCTCGGACAAATCAAGTGGGAGCAGATGGTCGAGGACAGCAACCCTGAGTTCGGCGTCGAGCTTCAGCCCATCGATTTCGCCGGCGTGGCGGAAGCCTGCGGCGCGCACGGTCATACCGTCGAAGACCCCAGACATGCCGAAGCTGTGCTGCGGAAGGCGCTCCAGGAGGATGGTCCTTCCGTCATCCAAGCCGTGGTTGATCCCAACGAGCCGCCTCTGCCCGGCAACGTAAGTATCAAGCAGGCGATGAATTTCGCTGAGGCGTTGGCGCGGGGAGAAAAGGACCGCGGCGCGATCATGAAGTCAATCGCGGTCGACAGAATCCGCGAAGTGATCTAGAACTGCGCGAGCGATGGAACAGGATTAATGGGGAAAAAACCGCGCCGATTTCGACGAATGCCTTAGTGCGCGCGCTTTGCGGCAGACTGCCGTTCGGACCGCGAGCTATTGGGTAGGGCGGCTTTTTTCTCGCCCTTCTGCGCCATCATCTTCTGGTCTTGATGCGTGATCAGCAACGCTTCCAACTGGCGCAGGAG
>Ga0335073_10001185_pt1 | contig 34705 bp, 28 predicted proteins | sample Lox_Sample_22_FD_207093 | JGI IMG/M metagenome (GOLD analysis project Ga0335073, IMG submission 207093) | Soil microbial communities from Loxahatchee National Wildlife Refuge, Florida, United States - Lox_Sample_2.2 | ecosystem: Environmental > Terrestrial > Soil > Wetlands | place: USA... | reverse complement strand
ACCTGCCAGCCGGTGGTCTGCAACCAACCCCCCCAGCAGTGCTTTCAGGGGTGCGCGCTCACGTCCGTCCCCCACCAGTGCCCCGCGTGCATCTGCCCGGCGAGCAGCTGCTGCCTCCTGTGCAACTGAGGGGCTTGTCGCCCGGCGCGCGCGCTGCTAGACAGCGCGCCCATGACGACGACCCCGACCCTCGAGCTCATCCTTCGCCACTACAAGAATTTCAACGCGCGCGCGACCCGCGATGCGACGCTGGCGTACTGGCGGCACGTCGAGGGTGGCGGCCGGATGTTCTGGGCGGTGGCCGGCGCGATGTCGTCCGCGCAGCTCGGCATCAGCCTCGCCCCGGCCATCCGCGCGGGCTTGATCCACGGTCTCTCGGTGACGGGCGCCAACCTCGAGGAGTCGCTGTTCCGGCTGGTGGCGCACCACGGCTACAAGGACTTCCCGGACTACCGCTACTTCCGCAAGGAGGACGACACCAAGATTCTCGATCAGCGGATGCGGCGGGTGACCGACACGAGCATCCCCGAGGACGAGGCCTTCCGCGCCGTCGAGAAGATCATCGTTCCCATGTGGAAACGGGCTGCCGAGAGGAACGATCGCCGGTTCTGGCACGAGTACTTCTACGAGCTCATCCAGGCCGTGCCGCCCAAGCTGCACGAGGGCAACCCCGAGGAGTGCTGGCTGCTGGCGGCCGCCAAGGCGAAGCTCCCGATCGTGGTGCCCGGCTGCGAGGACTCGACCTTCGGCAACATCTTCGCCTCTCACGTGAAGCTCGGCGACGTACCGGCCACCATCGTCAAGTCGGGCATCGAGGTGATGGCAGATTTCTACGACCGCTACCGCGAGCTCTCCGCGGGCAAGGGTGTCGGCTTCTTCCAGATCGGCGGCGGCATCGCCGGCGACTTCCCCATCTGCGTCGTGCCCTCGATCAAGTATGACCTGGAGCAGCAGGTGAAGCCCTGGGCCTACTTCTGCCAGGTCTCCGACTCGACGACCTCCTACGGCTCCTACTCCGGTGCCACGCCGAACGAGAAGATCACCTGGGACAAGCTCACGGCCGAGACCCCCATGTTCGTCGTCGAATCCGACGCGACGATCGTCGTGCCGCTGATGCTCGAAGCATTGCTCGAGTGCAAGGCGCACCCGGCGGACGCCAACGCGCTGATCGCGCGATCCCGAGGTTGACCCGTGGACGCGGGGGCGTGGGAGCGCTATCGGCGCGCCATCACGGGCGTTCCCCTGCCCGCGGCGCTCGTCGATCTCGATGCCTTCGACGCGAACGCAGCCCGGCTCCTCGATCTGGCGCGGCAGGGTGGCAAGACGCTGCGGGTCGCAACCAAGTCGCTGCGCACGCCGGCGCTGGTACGCCGCTTTCGAGAGCTGGGCACCGACACCGCACGGGGCCTCATGGTGTACGCGGCCACCGAAGCTGCTTTCCTCGCGGCACAGGGCTTCGACGATCTGCTGCTCGCCTATCCCACGCTCCAAGGCAGCGACGTCGATCTGCTCGCTGGCATCGCCAGGATGGGCAAGATCGTCAGCACCGCCGTCGACGCGCCCGAGCAACTGGATGCACTCGCCGCCGCCGCGGGCCGAGCGGGCGTGCGTGCCCGGGTGACGCTGGACGTGGACGTCGCCTTCCGCGGGGCCGGCCTCACCCTCGGCGTGCGCCGGAGCCCGCTCCGTGAGCCGGAAGACGTGCTCGCGCTCGCCGATCGCATCGCGCGCGAGCCGCGCTTGCTCCTCGACGGCCTGCTCACGTACGAAGCCCAAATCGCAGGCGTACCGGACGCGAGCCCGTTCCACCCGTGGCTGAACCCGGCGAAACGCGCGATGAAGCGCGCCTCGGTCCCCCAGGTCGCACGGGTGCGACGCGAGATCGTCGCGGCGCTGGGGGCGCGCGGCATCTCCTTGCGCCTGGTGAATGGCGGTGGGACGGGCAGTCTCGCGATCTCGGCGCGCGATCCTTCACTCACCGAGGTCACCGCGGGATCCGGCCTTCTCGACAGCCGGCTCTTCGACTGGTTCCATGGGCTCACGCTCCAGCCCGCGGCTTACTTCGCCCTCCAGGTCGTGCGCCGTCCCCGCGCGGACATGGTGGTTTGCCACGGGGGCGGCTGGGTCGCGTCCGGCGAAGCGGGACCGGACAGGCTCCCGGTGCCCGCGCTACCCGAAGGCTGCCGCCTGCTGCCGCTGGAGGGAGCCGGAGAGGTGCAGACCCCGGTGAAGGTGCCGAAGGGCGTGCGCGTCGAGCTGGGCGAGGCTATCTTTTTCCGTCATGCCAAGGCCGGCGAGCTGGCCGAGCACGTGAACGAGCTGCTCCTCGTCCGCGGTGACCGGATCGTGGACCGCGCTCCCACCTACCGTGGCCTGGGCCAGAACTTCCTCGGGTGAACGATGCCGCTGCCCTTCCGCGACCACCGCCAGGATCCCGCCGCGTGGGCGCAGGAGCTCGACATCAGCCGGGAGGCGGTCGACCTCTACCTGTCCAGCGAGGTGGTCGACCTGCACATCGACTCGTTCCTCTGGACGCGCCAGATCGGCTACGACCTCAGGAAGCGTCACGGCGCAGGGCTCGGCGGCGCGTGGCTGAGCCAGGTCGACCTCCCCCGCGTGAGGGAGGCCCAGCTCGCGGGAGCCATGTGGTCGATCACCACGAACCCCTTTCGCAACGAGGCGCGGCGGGCGGAAGTCTTCTTCGAAAACCTCGCGCGCTTGCGAGACATCCTCGAGTCGTGCACCGACGACGTCGCCCTGGCCCGGAATCTCGCCGAGTACCGCGCCGCCCGTGCGGCGGGCAAGCACGCGGCCTTCCTGGTGGTCCAGGGCGGTAACGCGCTCGACGCCGAGGGCGCGCTCGACCGCCTCCCCGAGGGTCAGATTCTCCGGGTCACGGTGGTTCACCTCACAAACTCGTCGCTGGGAGCGACGAGCTCGCCCTTCGCCCGCGGCGCCGGGGGCCTCACCGAACGCGGCCGCGACTTCGTGAGGAAGCTCGACGAGAAGCGCATCTTCGTGGACCTCGCGCACGTGGAGCGGCGGGGCTTCTTCGACGCGGTGGCGGTGCACGACCGCGAGCTGCCATTGCTGGTCACTCACACGGGCGTCTCCGGCGTCTTCCGCCACTGGCGCCACCTCGACGACGATCAGATCCGGGCCGTCGCCGACACGGGCGGGGCCATCGGAATCATGTGCCAGTCGCAGATGCTGGGCGATCGCACCTGGGCGGGACGCAGCGAGACCGTCGTCCGACACATGGAGCACGTGATCGCGGTCGGTGGCGAGGACGCCTGTTCCTTCGGCAGCGACTGGGACGGCCTCATCGTGGGCCCACGGGACATGCGCACCTGCCTCGAGCTGCCCCGGCTGGTGCAGCGCATGCTCGACCGGAAGTGGCCGGAAGCGCGCGTCCGCAAGGTCCTCGGCGAAAACTTCCTGCGCACGCTGAGGGACCTGCGGGGCTGACGGCTGCGCTGGCAAGAGCGCTTGGGGGGCCCGCCGCTGGTGCCCCCGTTCGCCGGGGAGCCGTCCGCCCGGTCCATTTGTTGCGGGGATGGGCTTGGGGTTGGTATCCTCGGCATGTGATTGTCGGCCCGTGCCACTGCCGGGCGGCCGGGCTCTCGGTCGTCTGTGTTGCCGCCCTGCTGTGCGGCGGCCTCGCCCGCGCCGGCGACGTCCGCAGCTACACCGACTCGCAAGGGATCGTGCACCTCTACAATGTGCCGCACCGCCGCCACGGGGCGGCGGCTCGCGCCGCCGGCGCGCTCCAGCTCCCGATGGTCCTGCTCGAGCCGGTCATCGCCGAGAGCGCCAAGCAATACAACCTGCCCCCGGAGCTCGTGAAGGCCGTCATCGCAATCGAGAGCAACTACAATCCCTCCGCGGTGAGCGCCAAGGGCGCCATCGGCCTGATGCAGCTCATGCCGCAGACCGCGCGGGAGATGTATGTCGACGACCCCTACGACCCGGTGCAGAACATCCAGGGCGGCGCGCGCTACCTGCGCATCCTCATCAACCGCTTCGGCGACGGCGACCTGAACAAGGTTCTCGCAGCGTACAACGCGGGCCCCGACGCCGTCGATCGCTGCACCGCGAATTGCGTGGTCGGCGTCCCGCCCATCCCCGAGACGATCGACTACGTACGCCGCGTCGTGCGCGCGTACCAGTCTTTCAAGGCGCAGGCCTCGGCGGCGAGCGGCAACGGCTAGATCATGGCGGAAGCTTCGCTCCGGCCGGCCGACGAAGCCGGCATCGAGGATGATTTCCTCTATCACCTGTACCGCGGCGGCGAGCTGCTGGCGGCCGGAAAGAACCAGGAAGCGCGTGACGAGCTGGAGCGCGCCTTCCACCTCAAGCCGCGCAACCAGAAGGCGCAGAACCTGCTCGGCCTCGTCTACTTCAAGCTGGGGCTCCTCGAACGCTCCGCCGAGGTCTACGAGATGCTGGTGCAGGACAACCCGACCGACCCGACGCTCCGGGTGAACCTCGGCCTCGTGCACCTCAAGTCGGGCGATCATACCCGGGCGATTCGCGAGCTCGAGACCGCCGTCGACCTGTCTCCGGAACAGCAGAAGCCGCTGAACTACCTGGGCCTTGCGTACACCCAAGCGCGCCAACATGCCAAAGCGCTCGAGACCTTCAAGCGGGCCGGCAATAAGTCGATGGTGGACAAGATGGAGCGCGCGCTGGCCTCGGCCCCGCCAGCACCCACCGACGGTCCTGCGGCGCCCGCGCTGCCTCGACCAAGCGCACAGCCGGTCGGGTCCGACGAGCCGGTGCCGCTGCCCGCGGACGGCTACCGCCGAGCAGTACCCGCGACGCCTCCACCGCAGCCGGTGCAGGAAGACGTCGGCATCGAGGTCGAGATCGACGAGGGCATCAGCGAGGACCGCAGCCTGGACGTCGGGGTGGAAGCGGCGGCCGCGCCGCCGCCTCAACGCGCCCGTCCGCCACCTCCTCCGCAAGACGCGGTCGAGGCGGAGCCTGCTCAGCGCGAAGAGCCTGCTGAGGCGCCTCCAGCACCACAGCCTCACGAGCCGCCGACCGCGACCGCCCGCACGCAGGACGTGCGCCCGGCCGAGGAGGCAAAACGTGAGACGGAGGGAAGCGCGCCGCCGCCGTTGCCCGCGGGTGGCATCGGTGAGCTCCTCCGCCGCAGCATCCCCACCCTGGGCCCGGAGCACGCGACGTTCCATGTGGATGCCGACGGCGCCCTCATCCGTGTTCGCGGGGACCTGCACGCCCGCCTGGCCGGCCTCTGCTGGCTGCGGGGTGAGATGCAGCGGACCCCGGAGCAGAAGCGCTTCCGCGGACGCGCCACGGACAAGGCGTTCGGCGACGGAGCGGACCGCCTGTATGCGCTCGGGGGCCGCGGAGAGATCTTCGTCGCGGCCCGCGGCCTGACGGCCCTCGAGATGGGAGAGGAGGCTCTCTATCTGCTCGAGGACGCTCTGTTCGCCTTCGAGGACACTCTCTCCTACGAGAATGGCCGGGTCTCGAGTCCCGTTCCTCCCGATCTCTTCCTCGTCCATCTGCGGGGCCAAGGGGCCGCGTTGCTGCGCCTCGGCGGCGAGCTACGCAGCCTGCCCGTCCGGGCCGGGGATCCACTCGTGTTGCCGATGGATCGGCTGGTCGGTTGGACCGGGGGCCTTACGCCGAGCGTGCTCGCCGAGCTCGGCGCGCCCGCTCCGGGCCAGCCTGCGCCGGCGGGAGAGGCCCCTGGACGTTGGTTGCGGCTCGAGGGCGACGGTTGGGCGCTGTGGACCCTGCCCCCGAAGTAGAGGCCCGGTCGCCGCGGCGACGCGGCTCGCTGAAGCGCGAGCTGTGGAACCTCCCGAACGTCCTCACCCTGGGCCGGGTGGCCGTCATCCCACCCTTCGTCCTATTCACCTACTGGGCCGACCCCCTGCACAGCTTCCTCGCCGCCATCCTGTTCTCCGCCGCCGCTGCCACCGACGTGCTGGATGGATGGCTGGCACGTCGGCTCGGGCTAGTGACGGTCATGGGAAAGTTCATGGACCCGCTCGCGGACAAGCTCATCGTCATGGCGGCGCTGGTGATGCTCACGAGGCTCGGCCGGGTCGCCTCGGGCGTGGTGATCCTGATTCTCTCGCGCGAATTCATCGTCTCCGGCCTGCGCACGATCGCCATCAGCGAGGGCATGGTCATCTCGGCCTCCCAGGGCGGAAAGTGGAAGACCTCGTTGCAGGTCATCGGGATCGTGGCCCTGCTGATCCACTACACGCACCGCATCGACTTCCTGTTCACGGTCCAGTCCATCGACTTCAACGCGGTGGGGACGTGGTTGCTCTACCTCTCGCTGGTGGCATCGATCGCCTCGGCCGTGGGCTACTTCCGCGCATTCTGGCGGGGCCTCCCGGCTCCCGCCTAGACCGCGCGACCTGGGCACAGCGTGGCTACCCTTCCGGCCAGGGGAGCGACGTGCCGGGATTCGGCGCCATTGCCATGACCGTCGTGCTGGCCCACGCCGGACCGCCGCGAGCTCTGCGTTCGCTGGACGCGCTGGAGCGACGGTTGGCGGCCGAGTTGCGGCAGCGCGACGGCATGGCGGATTCGACCGCGCGCCGTTGCAACCTGATCGTGCAGCGGGTCTCACGTAGCTTGCGGTGGCGGGGAGCCGCAGGGCTGGCACTCGGCGACGATCTCCTGCGTCAGAACGCGTTGGCCCGTGCCGCCCTGGGCGAGCGCCGATGGACGGACGCTCTCGCCGCCACGCAGGCTGCGGAGGCCAACCTCGCGGAAGCGCGTCGCCTTCGTTGAACATCTCGACTCGCCGCGCGGGTTGACCGGCCCCGGGCAAAGCGGTAGACGGCGAGCATGAGAACCCAAGGCGTGATCGCAGCTCTGATCCTCCTCCTCGCGCCGCCCGCCCTCGCACGCGGCAAGACGAGGGCGCAGATCGTCCTCGAGGTGAAACCCACGACGGCCGAGCTGTTCATCGACGGCAAGGCGATGGGCAAGGCCAGCGCCGGGCGCGTGCTCGACGTGACCGCGGGCTTTCACGTGGTGAAGCTCGTCAGCAAGGGCGATGAGCACGAGGAGCGCGTGAAGTTCGCGGCGGGGGAGAAGACCACGTACAAGTACGAGTTCGACGAGGGAACGCCGAACCAGAACAGCGGCGATCTCGATCAGCCCACTTCCCCCGATTCCCCGTAGCGGCGGCGGGCCTGCCCGCCGCGGAGACGACCGATGCCCCTCAAGCACTACCTCCTGACCCCGGGCCCCACGCCCGTCCCCGAGCGCGTCGCGCTCGCCATGGCACATCCCATCCCGCACCACCGAGCCCCGGCCTTCGAGGCGCTCTTCGCCGAGGTGCGCGACGGCCTCAAGTGGCTCTACGACACGAAGAGCGACGTCCTCACCTTCGCCTGCTCCGGCACCGGCGCGATGGAGGGCTCGATCGTCAACTTCTTCAAGCCCGGGGATGAGATCGTCACCGTCAACGGCGGCAAGTTCGGCGAGCGCTGGGGCAAGATCGGGAAGGCCTACGGCCTCACGGTTCACGAGCTGAAGGTCGAATGGGGCAAGGCCGTCGACCCGGCGGCCGTGGAGAAGGCGCTGCGCGATCACCCGACCGCGCGCGCCGTGTGCGTACAGGCGAGCGAGAGTTCGACCGGCGTGGCCCATCCCGTGCGCGAGATCGCGCAGATCACCGGCCGCGGCGAGGCGCTCTGCATCGTCGATGCGGTATCGGCGCTCGGCGCCATGCCGCTACCGATGGACGAATGGGGCATCGACGTGCTCGTGACCGGCTCACAGAAAGCGCTCATGCTGCCTCCCGGCCTTGCCTTCGGCGCCGCCAGCGAGAAGGCCTGGAAGCGCAACGAGACCGCCACCCTGCCTCGCTTCTACTTCGACTGGAAGCGCGAGCGCGAGATGCAGCGCAAGAACCAGACGGCTTGGACGCCATCCATCTCGCTCCTGATGGGGCTGGCCGAGGTGATCCGCTGGCTCCGTGAGCTGACGCTGCCCGCCGTCTACGAGCGGCACGAGCGGCTCGCGCGGGCCAGCCGCGCGGCCATGACCGCGATCGGCTGCAAGCTCTACGCCGAGCGACCAGTCGTCTCGCTCACGACCGTCTGGGCACCGGAGGGCATCGACAGCGACAAGCTGGTGAAGACCCTCAAGACGAAGTACGGCGTCACGCTCGTAGGAGGGCAGGACGCGGCCAAGGGCAAGATCTTCCGCATCGCACACCTCGGCTACTTCGACGACCTCGACATCGTAGTAGCAGTGGCCGCCATCGAGCGCGCGCTGGCCGATCTCGGCTACAAGGCCAAGCCCTTCGGCACCGGCGTCGGCGCGGCGATGGCCGCGATGGGCGAGTAGTTCGGGCGGCGGGAGAACGGCCCGCCCCCGCGCACAAGGGGGCTCGGCCTCGCTTCGACGCTCCGAGAATGAGAAAGGTGAACCCGAGTCAGACGGCGGGCTGCTGCTGCGTCATGCAGTGGAGGGTCCCGAGACCCCACACGAGGTCCCGGGAGTAGATCGGCACCACCGGGCGGTCGCGAAAGAGCGCATCGAGCGTGCGCAGAGCCTGCTCGTCGTTCGGATCGTTGAAGACCGGCACGAGCACGGCGGCATTGGCCACGTAGAAGTTCAGGTAGCTCGCCGGCAGCCGCTGGCCGGCGAAGAGGACGGGCGCGGGCAGCGGCACAGGAACCACCTCGAGGCTCTCGCCGCCACGGTCCCTCGTGGCGTGAAGGCGCGCCAGGTTCTCTTGCAACGGGTCGAAGTTCGCGTCGGACGCCTCGTCTTCCGTGGCGATCACGATCGCACCCTCGGGCGTGAAGCGTGCGAGATCATCGACGTGGCCGTGCGTGTCGTCGCCGGCGATCCCGCGGCCCAGCCAGAGCACCCGCTCGATGCCGAGGTACTCGCGAAACATGCGCTCGAGGGCCTCCCGTCCGAGCCCAGGATTGCGCTGCTGGACCTCGGACAGCAGACACTCCTCGGTCGTCATCAAGAGCCCTTGCCCGTCGACGTCGATGCTCCCTCCCTCGAGGACCACGCGCTGGGGCTTGCCGTCCCCTCGGACGACCGTCGGCTGCCAGGAAGGGAGCGCGAGCCTCTTCGCCACGTAGGCAGGAAGCCGGTCGTCGCGCCGCCAGTCGTCGTACTTGGCCCACGCGTTGAACTTGAAGTCGCAGACGCCCAGGGCTCGGCCCGAGCCGCGGACGAAGATCGGTCCAGAATCCCTCGTCCAGACTCGATCGGTCGGCTGGCGATGGAACTCGATCCGTGCCAGGTCGGCGCCAGCTTTCCCGAGCATGCCGGCCGCGGCGGCGCGCTCCTTGGCGTCCCTGACGAAGATGCAGACCCGCTCGCCCTTCGCGATCCAGCGGACGATCTCGGCGTAGACCCAGGGGATCGGCGCGAACTTTCCCGGCCAGTCGGCCCTGTTGTGCGGCCAGGCGATCCAGGTGGCCGCGTGCGCCTCCCACTCGGCGGGCATCCTGTACCCCAGCGCGCGCGGGGTCTGCGCCGGCTGTCGCTGCATCGCGGCCGCTAACGCCCGAAACGCTGGGTGAGGCCGCCGTACGCGTCGATGCGGCGGTCCCGAAGGAAAGGCCAGTTGCGGCGGATGCTCTCTTGGAGCGCGGGATCCACCTCGGCGACGACGATCTCCTCGCGCTCGGCACCCGCTTTTTCCAGCACCCGGCCGAAGGGATCGGAGACGAACGAGCCGCCGAAGAACTCTAGGCCGCCGTCCTTGGGCCCCTCGTGCCCCACGCGGTTGGCCGCCGCCACGTAAACGCCGTTGGCGATGGCGTGCGAGCGCTGGATGGTCTCCCACGCCGACGCCTGCGCCGCGCCGAACTCGGCCTTCTCCGCCGGGTGCCAGCCGATGGCGGTGGGATAGAAGATCACCGCCACGTCCTCGAGCGAGGTGAGCCGCGCGGCCTCGGGATACCATTGATCCCAGCAGACCAGCACGCCGATCCGGCCGAAGCGCGTCTGGAACCCGCGGAAGCCCAGGTCGCCAGGGGTGAAGTAGTACTTCTCGTAGTAGAGCGGGTCGTCCGGGATGTGCATCTTCCGGTAGCAGCCGAGCAGGCTCCCATCCGCGTCAAGCACCACCGCGTCGCTCGAAGAGCGAGGCCACGATGGCGACGCCCAGCTCCTTGGCGAGCTGGCCCAGCCGCTGGGTGGTCGGCCCCGGGATGGGCTCGGCAAGGTCGAACGTCGCGACGTCCTCGCGCTGGCAGAAGTACTGCGACCGGAACAGCTCCTGGGTGGAGACGACCTGCGCGCCACGCTTCGCCGCCTCGCGAATCCCAGCGACGGCACGCTCGAGGTTTTCGCGCACCTCGAGCCCGCAACGCTGCTGCACGAGCCCGATGGAAAACTTTCCCGAAGCCATGGCGAGGTCTCCATTGCCAGGCGCGCCCGCACCTGTCAACGACGCCTATGCCGCGCTGGCGGCGCGCCGGTCGGTCAGCTTCACGCTCACGAGCTTCGAGCAGCCCGGCTCCTCCATCGTGACGCCGTACAGGGTATCCGCCACTTCCATCGTGCGCTTGTTGTGCGTGATGAGGATGAACTGAGAGATCTTGCTCATCTCGCGAACCAGGTCGTTGTAGCGGCCGACGTTCGCCTCGTCGAGCGGAGCGTCCACCTCGTCCAGCAGGCAGAATGGGCTGGGCTTGATGAGGAAGATCGCGAACACCAGCGCGATCGCGGTGAGCGCCTTCTCGCCTCCGGAAAGGAGCCCGATGCTCTGCAGCCGCTTGCCGGGAGGCTGCGCCACGATCTCGACGCCCGCTTCGAGCAGGTCGCCGCCCTCCTCCACGAGCTGCAATTCGGCGCGCCCTCCGTTGAAGAGGCGTGGAAACACCTGCGAAAAACGCTCGTTCACGAGGTCGAACGTCTCGCGGAAGCGCTGCCGGCTCGTGCGGTTCATCCGGCCAATTGCCTCGCGCAGGTGCACCAGGCTGCGCTCCAGATCCGCGCGCTGGCGAGCGAGCAGCTCGTGCCGCTCGGCGACCTCGCGGTGCTCCTGGATGGCCGTGAGGTTGATCTCGCCCATGCGCGCGAGGCTCTCGCGCAGCTCGGCGAGCCGTTCCTCTCGCTCCTTCGGCGGCGGGGGCAGCGCGTGGAAGCGCGGCAACTCGAGAAGCAGATCGACCGCGTGCCGGTCGGCGATGGTGCGGGCGAGGTGCGTGAGCTCCAGGGTCTGTTCGCGCTCACGGACGTGAAGCCCAGAAATGTCGTCGCGGATGGTCGACAATCCGCGTCGCTCCTCGGCCAGCGCCGCCTCCAGCTTGGCGGCGAACGCCTGCGCGGCTGCGCGTTCGGTGACGACATTCTCGCGGCTGTCGCGAAGCTCGGCCAGCTGCGTCTGAAGAAGCGCCGAGGCCACGCGGCAGCGCTCCAGCTCGACCCCGAGCTCACCGTGGCGCTCCGCGCCCCGGCGCCGCTCCTCGGACAGCTCGGTCAACCGCGCCCGCGCCTCCTCGAGGCTCTGCCCCAGACGCGCCTCCTCCAGCGCCAGAGCTTCGCGCCGTTCGAGCTCGGAGGCGAGCTTGATCTGCAAGCCGGTCCGTTCCTCGGCGGCCGCCTTGTCGCGTCGGCCCACCTCGGACAGCGCCGCCTCGAGCGCAGCGACCCGAGCCGAGACCTCGGCGCGCTCCACCTCGCTCGCGGCCAGGGCTGCCTGGAGCGCCTGCCGTTCTTCCAGGAGCCGAGCTTCCAGGCCGATCAGGTCGGCGCGCTCGGCCTCGACCTCGGCGAGGCGACTCACCGCGCGCGCCATCTCGGCCTCGGCCGCGTGGGCGTCCTTTTCGCGATGCGCCACCTTGACGGCTTCCACGTGCGAATCCTTGGCGACCGTCTCGAGATCACCTTCCAGCTGCCGCACCAGCGCCGCGAGGTTCCCACGCCGGGCCTCGATCTCGAGCGCCCGCGTCTCCAGCGCCCGCAGCTGGTTCCCGAGCTCGGCGATCTCACGCCGCTTCGAGAGCTCGCCGGCACCCCGGCCTTCGAGCGTGCCGCCGGCGACGGCGCCCGATGGCCACAGAACCTCGCCCCGCAGCGTCACGAGCGTCCAGCCCCCAGCCGATAGCTCGAGCGCCGCTTCGAGATCGCGGACCACCAGCACGTCGCCGAGCAACAGCTCGGCGACCGCGCGATGCTCGGGTGCGACCTCGACCAGGTCGACCGCGGCGCCCACGACACCGGGATGCTCGGCGGCGGGCGCGGGCGCGGCCTCTCCCTCGGCCGAAGCGAGCGGCAGAAAGACACCGCGCCCGGCGGCCGAGGCCGCCAGCCAGCGGGCGGCGGCGACGGCGTCCTCACGGCTCTCGACCACCACCTGTTGCAGCCGTTCTCCCAAGACGGCCTCGACGGCCACCTCGATGGCCCGCGGCACCGTGAGGAGATCGGCCACCAGCCCGAGCACCCCCGGTACGCGGCCGCCGCCGTCCTGCCGGCCGAGCATCACCGCACGGGCGCCGGCTTCGCACCCCTCGAAGTTCTTGCGCAGCTCCTCCAGCGAGGCAAGGCGCGAGCGTGCCAGTGCCAGCTCCTCCCGCGACGCCGCGCCCTCGGCTTCCGCCGCCGAGAGCGCCGCTCGGGCCTCTCCAAGGGAGAGCTCCGTTTGGCCGCGCAGCGCTTTCAGCGCGAGCTCCAGCTGCCGGCTGCCGTCGAGCTCGGCGACGTGGGCGGCGCGAGTCTCTTCGGCCCGGCGCCGCGCCGCTTCCAGGCCAGCGAGCTCGTCGCCCACCGCCGCCAGTCGCTTGGCGAGCTCGGCCAGTCGCTCGCCCGCATGCGCGAGGCTGCGCTCGGCGCCGGCGGCGCGCGAGGCCGCCTCGGCGGCAGACCGTCGGTCCGAGGAGAGCTGTTCGGCGAGCCGCGCCTTCTCCTCGTCGAGTGCCTGGACCGCTCGCTCGGCCTCGACCACACGCCCGCGGCCTTCCTCGATTTCGGCGTCGAGCACACGGCGGCGCTCCCCGAGCGCCCCCTGCTCTTGCTCGAAGCCGTGGACTCGCTCGTCGACGACCTGCGCCTCGCGCGCGACCTCGACGGCGCGCCCCGCCAGCCGCTCCTGCTCCCGCGCCGCGAAATCGGCCGATTGCACCGTCTGCGCGAGCTCCTTGTCCAGGCCGTGCACGCGTCCCGCGAGCTCCTCGAGGCGTCGGTCGGCGACGGCCAGCTGTTCGCGCGTCTCGGCCATGGCGCCCTCCAGCTCGCCGATGGCCATGGCCGCCTGTGTCTCGCGCTCCGCGAAGGCGCCGAGCTCACGGCGCAGGTGAGCGGCCGTCGCGGCCAGCTCGAGCCACCGCACCGAGGCGACGTGCAGCTCGATCTCTCGCAGCTCGTCCTTGAGCTTGCGGTAGCGCTCGGCCTTGCGCGCCTGCCGCTCGAGCTGGTCGAGCCGCTTCTTCAGCTCGTCGACGATGTCGCCCAGGCGCAGGAGGTTCTGCTCGGTGTGCTCCATCTTGCGCTCGGCCGCGCGCTTGCGACTCTTGAAGCGCGTGATGCCGGCGGCCTCCTCCAGGATGGCCCGGCGCTCCTCGGGCTTCGAGTTCAGAATGAGCCCGATGCGCCCCTGCTCGATGATGCTGTACGCCCGCGTACCCACGCCGGTGCCGAGGAAGAGCTCGGTCACGTCGAGCAGGCGACAGGGAGTCTTGTTGATGAGGTACTCGCTCTCGCCGGATCGAAAGAGCCGCCGCTGCACGGTGATCTCGGCGAAGCCGCGCCAGAGGGGCGGCAGCTCGGCCGGTCGGTCGTTCTGCAGAGTGAGCGCCACCTCGGCTAGGCCGCCGGGCCCCTCCCGTTCGGAGCCGGCGAAGATGACGTCCTCCATCGAGCGGCCGCGCAGGTGCTTGGCGCTCTGCTCGCCCATGGCCCAGCGAATGGCGTCGACGACGTTGGACTTGCCGCAGCCGTTCGGTCCGACGATGCCGGTGATGCCGTCGTCGAAGCCGATCACGACCCGGTCGTTGAAGGATTTGAAGCCGATGATTTCCAGGCGAAGGAGGCGCATGTAGGCGCGAGAGTCTACCGCAACCCCTGACATTCCCAAGGGCGCCGGGGGGCGCGGGGGCCCCCTCGTTTGGTTTGCCACCACCCTCCGAATCCGCTTTGATGCGCGCCGGAGGGAGGAGCGTTCTTGCGACCGCGGGTTCGGGGGGTCGTTCTCGGCACGCTGGCGCTGCTGGTCGCCCCGGCAGCCAGCGGTCAGCAGACGGACCAACGGCCCGAGGGCCTGCCCGATAACGGCGAGGAGGAGCTCCTGGAGCTCGGCTACCAGCTCGAGCAGCAGGTCGTCTCGTCCACCAAGAGCGAGGAGCGCGCCGTGCAGACGCCGGCCGTCGTCACGGTGATCACCGGCGACGAGATGCGCGCCCGCGGCTACACCTGCCTGGCCGACGCACTGCGCTGGGTGCCCGGCTTCTACGACGTCGACGACCTCGTCACCCACAACGTCGGCGTGCGCGGGATCAACGGCGGCGTCGGCGCCGCGGGAGACGTGGTCAAGGTGATGATCGACGGGCAGCCCGTCGACTACCGCCCCACCACCAGCAACTTCTTCGGGCCCGAGCTCATCCCCATCGAGGCCATCGACAGGGTGGAGATCATCCGCGGGCCCGCTTCGGCCCTTTACGGCGCCAATGCTTTCCTCGGAGTCATCAACGTCATCACCCGGGCCGGCGCCGACGTCGGCGGGCTCGACCTCGTGGGCCGAGGCGCACTCGTCCGCGCAAATCCCGGGGGCGGCGGCGACGTCGTCCTGGGCGGATCACAAGGAAAGGTGGACGCGCTCGTGGCCGGAAGCTTCCTCTACCTCGACCGCTCGGGGCTCTCTCCTTCGGTCGTCGGCGGCGCGCAGGTCTCCCCCGGCCCCTCGCAGAACGACACCTCCCGTCCCAAGTCGATCCTCGCGAAGCTGTCCATCGACGGCGTCGCGGGCGGGAAAGCCACGTTGATGGCCTCACTCCAGAACCTCGATTCCGCCGCCGAGTTCCAGGAGTTCGATCCGGTCTCCAACGACAGCCGCATCGCGCTCCTGAACCAGAACTACCGTCTGCTCTGGGAGCGTCCGATCACCGACGCGGCCTCGCTGTCGCTCTCGGCCTACTACCTTGACGGCTCGCCCACCGAGGAGGAGCGGATCGACGTGGGCACTCCCGGCGTGCTGCTCGTTCCCAGCGTCGCCACGCAGGGCTTCGGCTTCACCGCGGAGAGCCAGCAACGCGCCTGGCACCTGCGCCTCACCGAGGGCGCCGACTACGTGCAGGAGCAGAACCTGCTCCAGTCGTTCTCCCAGCTCTTCACCACGGGCACGGCGCTGCGTCCCGCCGGCACGGTCCTCCCGGGCACCGGCGCCGGTGCGACCTACACCTTCGTCAACGTCGGAGCCTACGTGCAGGGGATCTGGCAGATCGACCGGAGCTGGAGCGCGACCCTCGGCGGCCGCCTGGACGACCATACCCTTTATGGCCTCAACCCGAGCGGACGCGCCGCCCTGGTCTTCGCGCCGCCCGATTCGGCGTGGAGCGCCAAGCTCCTGTACGGCTCGAGCTTCAAGGCGCCGAGCGCGGTCCAGCTGTTCACGCAGCCGATGGCGACCGGAACCGTGGAGGGTAACGCGAACCTGCAGCCGCAAACGGCGCACACCGTCGAGCTGGCCGGCGGCTGGACCTTCCCCCACGCGCGCGGCGAGCTCGCGGCGAACCTGTACGTGACCGACGTGCTCGGACAGGTCGAGTTCCTGCAACAGGGTCTCTTCCTGCAGGCGCGCAACATCCCGGACGTGGTCGTGCTCGGCGGCGAGCTCGACGGACAGATCACGTTCGGGAAGGCGCTGCGCCTCCGACTTCTCGCGGGCGTCGCCTCGACCGTCTCGCAGGATCTGGGGCCGGCCTTCGCCGGCACGCCGGAGGTAGACAACCCGCTGTTCCCGCCCTACCAGGTGCACGCGCTCCTCGACTGGTTTCTCCCCTGGGCGGGCCTGCGGTTTTCGCCCGAGGTCTCCCTGATCGGCCCCCGCGCCGCCTCGCAGTCCAACGCGCTCATCGCGGGCGCCCCCTACGAGCTGCCGCCGTATGTCTACACCGGCGCGTCGCTCGGCACTGGCGCGCTCAGGCCGTTCGGCAAGAAGCTCGAGCTCGTTATCCACGTCGCCGACCTCACGAACCAGATCTGGTACGATCCCGGCTTCAACGGCATCGACGTGCCGTCGGCGGGGATCACCGCGATCCTCACCGCGGGCGTCACGCTCTAGGGGTACTCCATGCGGCGGCTGGTCGTTCTCCTTCTTCTCCTGGGCTGCAGCAGCCAACCCAAGGCCAAGACCATCACCCTCGGCGCCGTCCTGTCACAGACCGGGGAGCTCGCCGACATCGGTGCGGGAGAGCTGCAGGCGGCCAACCTCGCCGTCTCGCAGATCAACGCGGCCGGCGGCGTGCTCGGCGCGCAGCTCGCCCTGGACGCCAAGGACGACCACAGCGAAGCCGATGCCGGCGTGGCAGCCGCCCAGGCGCTCGTCTCGGCCGGCGTGCCGGTGATCCTCGGGGCCGTCGCGAGCGGCGTCACGATCCCTATCGCCCAGCAGGTTGCCATTCCTGCGGGCGTGGTGCTCATCTCGGGCGCCTCGACCTCGCCGGCGTACACGGCCCTCCACGCCGACGGCGGCTGGACCTTCCGGACCTGCCCCTCCGACGCCCTGCAGGGCAAGCTCCTCGCCGAACGGGCGTCGGCCAAAGGGTTCACCAAGGTCGCGGCCCTCTACGATCCGGGGGCCTACGGCTCCGGCCTCGCCGCCGCGTTCCAGCAGGGTTTCGCGGACGCCGGCACGGTCGCCTACTTCCAGCCCTTCGCGGAGGGGGAGACCGACTATACCGCGCAGCTCGGCGCGCTGTTCGCCACGTCGCCGCAGGGAGTGCTCCTCGTCGCGTATCCGGAGGACGGGACCACGATCCTGAAGGACTACCTCGCGAGCTACTCGGGGCAGCCGGTCTTCTGGTTCTTCACCGACAGCCTCGACGATCCCGGCTTCATCGCGGGCCTCGGCGCCTCGAGCTTCACGTTCGCCCACGAAGGCACCACCCCTGCGACGCCCGATGGCGGCGCCTACGATGCCTTCGCGGCGGCGTTCCAGTCGCAGGTGGGTGGCCCGCCGCCCGAGTGGAGCGCCAACCTGTACGACGCGGTCTACCTCGTGGCGCTCGCGATGACCGCGGCGGGCCAGAGCGACGCCGCCTCGGTGGCGAGCCACCTCGTGGCCGTCTCCGGAGGCCCGGGCACGGCGGTCGGTCCTTCGTCGTACGCCCGGGCAGTGGAAGCGCTGCAATCGGGCCAGGGCATCAACTACGGCGGCGCCTCGGGCCCGGTCGACTTCGACGCCGCGGGGGACGTGGTTGGCCCCTACGACATCTGGCATGTGCAAGACGGCGGCGTCGCCATCGTCGAGCATTCGGTGAGCCCGTAGGTTTGCGGCCCAACGGGTCCTCTGATATCGATCGCACGGGAGGTCTGGTTGATCCACGCGCTGCTCCTCGTCGCGACCCTCGCAGCTGCGCCCCACGGGGGCGGGGAGATCGACGAGGCGCACCGGCTGGCGGTCCTCTCGATCCGCGAGTACAACGCCGGCGACTTCGAAGCCGCGCTGCGCGACGCGAAACGCGCCTACGAGCTGTCCGGGCTCACGGCCCTGCTGTTCAACCTCGGCCAGTGCCAGCGCGCGCTCGGACACTGGAAGGAGGCGGAGTTCGCCTACAAGAACTACCTGCGGGAGCACAAGGACGCTCGCAACCGAAAGGACGTCCTCGATCTGATCGCCGAGATGGAGGCGAAGACCAGGAGCGCCGCGCCAGAAGCGCCGATCGTGCTCCCTTTGCCCGTGAGCCCGATGCCCCCCCCCGCTGCGACGCGGAGTCCGCCCCCCGATCAGGCATCGCCGGTGCCGGCCGCGGCGGTCACGGAGCAAGCTGCCGCGCCCCATCGAATCTCGCCCGCTACCTGGTGGCTCGGCGGAAGCGGGGTCGGGGCCGTGGTGGCCGGATCGGTGCTGGGCGTGCTCGCCAACGGCAACGACGGCAGCGCCACCAGGACAGGGGGGGGCGTCAATCACGACGTGACCGGCCCGAGCTACGTCACCGGCCAGTACGAGGGTCTGAGCGCCGACATCCTGTGGTCCGTCGGCGGCGCGCTCGTCGTCGCGGCGATCGTCGTCGCCTTCACGAGCCACTGAATGAAGCCCGTTTTCGCGCTCCTGCTCTGCTGCGCCGCCTGCGAGTTCAACCTCCCGGGCCCGAACGACGTCTTCCTCTGCCCCGGCGGCACCGGCGGCTGCGATCAGAACGGCAACCCGCTCCCCACCGGAACCGGCACTGCGAGCACCGGGGCCACCGGCGTGGCGTCGGGAACAACCTCGGCGGGAACGACGGGCGGCACGAGCAGCGGGGCCTCGACCGGTGCTTCGAGCGGCACCACGGGCGGCACGTCGAGCGGCACGGGGGGCAGCAGCGGGGCGACGGTCTGCCCGGCGAGGGACGGCGGGACGGTCTACGTGAGCGTGGAGGGCAGCGACGTGCGCGGCACCGGCGTGCCGTCGCCGACGAGCTGCGCCTACCGGACGCTCACGGAGGCCCTCTCGATCGCACAGGCTCCGTCCAGCGGCATCTCGGTCGTCGAGGTCATCGGAGGCACCAGCTCCAAGCCGATGCTCTTCGATTCCGATGGGGGCGAGCGTTTCCCACTCGTCATTCCCTCCAGCGTCTCGTTGACCACCGATCTGGAGCTGCAGGGCCATGCGGTCGCCTCACAGGCCGCGTACACCATCGCCCTCGACTCGACTCCCGTCGGTGATGCGGGCCCCCTCTCAATCGTGAACGCCGAGACGCAATCGGTGGGAGGAGGCGGCGCCCTGGCGGGCTTCACTTTGACCGACGACACCGGCCTGGCCGATGGCGTTCAATGCTCGGGCCCCTTCAGTGCGGCCGACTGCACGTTCGACCAGATCGATCAGCAGGTTCTCGGAGGTCCCGCCCTAGCGGGAATCGGATTCTCCGCGGTGAGCGGCTGTGCGGCATCGCTGGCCAACGTCACGATCAACGGCTTCAACAGCCAGGGCATGGAGATCTCAGGCGGCAGCTTCGTCGCCATCGACGGGGGCACCCTCTCGAACAACGGCCTGGCGAGCACGGGGAATTGCCATGGCGACGGCATCTACGTTGCCAACGGCACGCTCGACATGCAGAACGTCGCCGTCAACGCCAACAACTTGCACGGCCTCTCCGCCAGCAAGGGGACCATCACGGGAACGAACGTCTTCTTCGACGGCGGGGGCTTCTGCAACGTCGGGATCGCGATCGGAGAGTCTGGGAGCGGCAACTGCAACGAGGTTTCGACCGCCCGCGTGACCCTCACGAACATCGTCGTGGACAGCAATCTCGGCGACGGAGTCCACGTTTACGGCGGCACCGGCGGAAAACTCGATCTCCTGGGCTCGGTTCGGATCACGAACAACGGCGGGGACGGACTCAACCTCGCGGCCGGCAGCGTCTACCTCGACAACCCCACCGTGAGCGGAAACGGGTCGCTCGGCCTCTACAGCCCCTACGACGCGGGCGGAAGCCTGGCGGTCGACGGCGGGACCATCGGACCCGACAACCGAGAACTGGGCACCGTCAGCGAGGTTTCCATCAAGGGCAACGCGACCTTCAGGCTCCACGGCACCACGGTTCAGGACAATCCGAAGAGCGACGGAGTGTTCCTCGGCGGCAACGGCAGCTATGTGTTGAGCGGCTGCGACATCCATGGCAATTCCGGCAACGGCCTCGCCCTCGCCGGTGGCACGCTGGGCGAGTTCACCGGCAACCGCATCCACGGCAACGGCAAGAACCAGGTCAACGTGACCGGCGCGCAGGACGGCGGCGCCCCCTGGGACCTCAGCAGCGCAGACTGCGACGGCGGACAGAACGCGTTCTATTGCTACGCGGTTTCCGATGCCGGGCCCTACGTCGGCATCGAGGTTTCCGATGGCGGCTCCGTCGTCGCCAACGACGATTCCTGGGAGAACGCCTCACCGCACGCCAGCTCCGACTACGTCGGAGACGTGGTCGTGAGCGGTGGCGCCTGTGCCGCGATCACGACCTGTGACGGCGGCTAGTGCACGTGCGCTCTCTCCTCCTCTGCCTCGCCCTCTCGATCGCCGCCTGCTCCGGTCCGCCCTTCCAGGGAGCCCACGTCTGCGCCAGCGCCGGCGCCGGCCGCCATCTGTAACGGGGCGAAGCCCGGCGCGGCCAAGCGTCGACGGGTGGCAGCCGGCATCGAACGCTGCCGCGAGGCCGGTCGGCGAGAACACGTCTGAGCGCCTTGACCCGGACGCGATCGTTCCTCTAGCGTGCGATCGCATGAGACACGCGCTGATCGTCGTCGGCTGCTTCTCCTTGGCCGCCTGCTCCGGCACCGGCTCCGGCGGGCCGAAAGCTTGCGGGACCGCCAACGAGAGCTGCGTCACCAGCGCCGACTGCTGCGCCAACTACCTCTGCTCCGCCTCGCTGTGCCTCTTCGTCGGAGGCAACAACGGCAATGGGAACGGCAACGGGTCGAACGGCGCTGGCACCTCGACCGGCGGATGCGGGCTCTTCGGCTGCCACGGAAGCTCGGGAGGCGACGCGAGTTCGGGCGGCAACACCGCGGGGAACTCCACGGCGGGCGGGAACACCGGCGGCAGCGGCGCCGCGACCACTACCGGCGGCACGGGCGGTGCCTGCGGCGTCGTGGGGGACGGCTGCAGCCTGCTCGCGCCCTGCTGCAGCGGGCTCGACTGCTCGAGCGGCAGCTGCGTCGAGCCGAGCGGCACGAGCGGGGGCCTCTGCGGCGGCACTGCCTGCAACTTCGGCGAGGCCTGCGTGGGCGGGAACTGCGCGTGCGACAGTGACTGTACCAGCGCCAACGGCTACTCCTGCAACGGCGCCGACCGCTGCATCCAGGGCCAGTGCGTGCAGGGCGGCAGCGCGTGCACGCTGTACAGCGACTGCTGCAGCGGCGACTGCGCGCAGCAGGTGTGCTCCAGCTGCTCGGGCCAGGGCGGCAGCTGTCCCAACGGCAGCGGCTGCTGCGTGGGGCTCACCTGCTACGACGACGTCTGCGGCATCTGCCAGCAGGACGGCACTGCCTGCACGGGCCCGGCGCAGTGCTGCTCCGACATCTGCGACCAGGGCACCTGCGAAGCGTGCCACGACGACGGTACGAGCTGTGGCTCGAACACCGACTGCTGCAGCGGCCTATGCCAAAGCGGCACCTGCCAGATCTCGACGGCGGACCTCTGCGCGCCGTGCACCTCGGATTCCAACTGCAGTCCTGGGAACTATTGCGTCGCGTTTACCCCGGACTTCTGCGCCCCCGCCTGCTCCACGACCTGTCCGACGGGAATGGTCTGCATCGACGCTCCGGACACGAGTGGACTCGATCACCCGGTGTGCATACCGTCGTCCGAGGCGTGCACGTCGACCACGGGCGGAACCACGGGCGGCGGATCGACGGGTGGAAGCACGACGGGCGGCAAGGGCGGTACGACCGGAGGCAGCACCGGCTGCACCGAGACGACGATCGACACCACCGAGTTCGCTTCCTGCCCGGGAACGGCGTGCGGACCGGGCCTCTCGTGCGCCACCGACCCATGGTTCGGAGGCACCTACTGCGAGTACCCCTGCACGACCACCGCGAACTGCCCGGACACGTTGACGGTTTGCGTCTCGGGCACCTGCACGGAAAATGCCTGTGGCAGCGGCTCACCGTCCGGCGACAGCAACGTGAGCGTGGCCAACAACGCCAAGTGCAACGCGGAGGGGACGGGCGACGGCACGTGCTTCGCGTTCGTCGACCCAGACGCGGGCTACCTCGGCTCGGTGTGCATCCAGGGCGGCAGCGCCGCGGCGGGCGCCGCCTGCGGCGCGATCACGCGCTGCGGCGGCCAGACGACCACCCTGTGCGCAGCCGGCGAGGATTGTTTGAACGACGGCACCTCGAACGTCTGCTACACCACCTGCTCCTCGGCCGGCGCCGCGTGCAGCAACGGTCAAACGTGCGCGAACCTCGACGGCTACAACGACTACTGCCCCTGATCAGCTCGTTGTCAGGAACCTGAGGTCCGACCACCGGCGATCCTGCGGTCGCTGATCTGGTCGATCGGCGCGAAACGCCACCCACGCGCTCGACCCATCGCCAAACCTTTTCAAGCATCTACCTCGGCGCGAAGCCTGGCACGTTCCGTGAAGTGCCAACGCCTCTCAGGGTGCCTGCCAAGCGCCCCGAATCGGAGGCCAATCATGCGGAACAGCCATGCCCTCGCAAGGAGGATGCGCGCCCTCGCGCCGGTCCTCCTCGCCCTCGCGAGTTGCCCCAGCCTGCCCTCGATCTGTGGCAGCGCGGGTGCCGCCTGTGCTTCGGATGCCGACTGCTGCACCGGCAACCTCTGCGCCGCCGCGAGCTGCGCCGAGATCGCGTCAACCGTGGATGGAGGGGGAACCGGCAGCGAGGAACGAGGGACCAGCGGCGCGGGCAGCTCGAACGGCAGCGGTCTCTCCGTCGGCGGCTGTCAGAACATCCTGGGCTGCTTCGGTACCTCCGGGAGCGGCAGCTCCGGCGGCGGCCTGGCGTCGACGGGAGGCTCGACCGGCGGCTGCGCCGGCGGCTGTCAGCCCGAACCCGTCGGCTCCCCCTGCCAGGGCTACCTCGACTGCACCTCATGGGTGTGCGCGAGCGGTGTCTGCGCCTGCGGCTTCGGCCCCTGCACGACCGGCGCGGACTGCTGCGGGGGCGAATGCGCCGGCGGCGCGTGCGTGACCGTCGACGCCGGGGATTCCCTCGGCGACGCAGGCTCGCAGGAGATCGACGGCGGCCAGCCCGAGGATGCCGGATCGGTCGGCGACGCGGGTCCGCCCGCCCCGGACGGTGGCGGGGGCATCTCCGACGCCGGCGGGACGAACGACGGGGGATCGCCGATCGACTGCCCGTCGAGCATCGACCCCACGGAGTACGACGCTTGCCCGTCCACGACCTGCGGCGCCGGCCTCGCGTGCGTAGAGGACGCCATCTTCGCCACGACCGTCTGCGAGTATGGCTGCGTCACTACCTCGGACTGTCCGGACATTCTCTCGATCTGCTCCGCCGGCCAGTGCACCCTCAACGAGTGCACCGACTACGGCGGCACCTGCTCGGCTGACGGCTGGGAAGACGGCACCTGCGTGGCCGACCTCGTTCCGCTCCCCGACGGCGGCGCCGAGTTCGTGGGGTTCGGGCTGTGTCTGCAGGGCGGCTCGAGCCCGGGGAGCTGCGACGGGGCGACCGAACCATCCCGCTGCCCGAGCACCGCGCTCCTGTGCCCGGCGGGCTGGGCTTGCGACACGGCCTCCACCTGCCTGCAGCTGTGCCAGCCCGGCACGACCGGCGGCTGCCCCGGTGGCAAGAGCTGCGTGGTCATCGACGGCTACGACGGCGAGTGCCAGTGAAAGGCTGCGATCCGGCAAGGACCGCTGCGCCTCCGTTGACGGCCCCGTGGCCAGGCGATACTGGCAAGGGATGAAGGTCGCCCTCCCCGCCCTGCTGGTCCTCGCCGCGTGTTCCGGCCCGCCGCCGACCAAGAACACCCTCTGCGGCAGCGCCAACGCGAGCTGCACCCTGGCGACGGACTGCTGCAGCGGCTTCACCTGCATCGCGAGCGGTTGCGTGTTCATCGGTGGGAATGGCACGGCCGCGGGCGGATCCAGCACCGCCGGCGGCGACAGTGGCGGCATCTCGACGAGCTCGAGCGGTGGCCACGGCAACACGGGCGGCTTGATCGGCGGCGGCTCGTCGAACGGCAGCGGCGCCGGAAGCTCGACGGGCCACGTCATCGGCGGACAGAGCTCGGGCGGACAGGGCACGTCGGGCAACACGGGCACGACGGGGACTGCAGGCACCAGCACCGGCGGCGTCATCTCCACCACCGACCTGTGCGCGAGCTGCGCCAGCACCGCAAACTGCAACAGCGGCTACGACTGCGTCACCGACGAAAATGACGCCTCGTACTGCGCCCCCGACTGCTCCTCGGGGACCTGCCCGGCAGCCGCCCCCTGCAGCGGCGAGGCGGACGTCGCGAATCCCTTCAGCGAGGACCTCGTCTGCTACCCCGCTTCGGGGAGCTGTGGCGCGGGAACCTCGAGCGGCGGTACCACCGGCGGTGGCACCACGGGTGGCGGCTGCACCGAGACGTCGATCGACCCCACCGAGTTCGCGTCTTGCCCGACCACGGCCTGTGGTGCGGGCCTCGACTGCGTCACCGACCCGTTCATCCCCGACACCTACTGCGAGTACCCGTGCACCACCGCGGCCAACTGCCCCGATCCCCTCACCGCCTGCTTCTCCGGCACGTGCACCAACCCCATCTGCGCCCCCATCGACGAGCCGTGTGCCTTCGGCAGCGGCCGCGGAACCTGCTACGGCCTGCAGGCGGACGGCGGGTTCTGCGCGCCGGCCGGCAGCCTCGCGGTGGGCGCGACCTGTGGCTCCGCCACGACGTGCGGCGGGGCGAGCGAAGCCTGCGTCCAGGGATCGGTTTGCAGCTCCGCCGACGGCTTCACTTACGCCTGCTACGAGCTGTGCGTGCTCGGCAGCACCTGCTCGAACGGGAGCGCGTGCACCAGTCTCGACGATATCAACGGCTACTGCCCCTGAGGCTGGACCATTCCCTCTCTTCGAGGGGATGTCTCGCCTTTGCCTCGAAGAGAGTTCCCTCCGTGGCTTGCGACCGGTTGACGCCCCGCTTTCGAGGCGGTATTGCCGCAGTGCGGCAAAGCCAGCCGCGAGGAGGCTTTCATGGCGGCACCAAGACGCGTAGGCCGGCGAGTCGCAATCGTCGCCGGGCTCCGCACCCCCTTCTGCAAGTCCGGCACGGCGTACCGCGATCTCTCGGCCCTGGACCTCGGCCGCGCCGTGGTGGCGGAGCTGCTCGCGCGCACGGAGATCGACCCGAAGAGCATCGACGCGCTCACCTTCGGCTGCGTCGTGCCGTCGCTGCAAGCGCCCAACATCGCGCGCGAGGTGGCGCTCTCGGTCAACCTGCCCAAGAGCGTCGAGGCGTACAGCGAGAACCGCGCCTGCGCCACCTCCATCCAGACCTTCACCTCGGCGGCCGACGCCATCGCGCTCGGCCGCTCGGAGGTCGCCATCGCCGGCGGCGCCGAGAGCCTCTCGGACATCCCCATGAGCGTGAGCAAGCCGCTCGCCACGGCGCTGCTCGAAGCCTCCCGGGCCAAGCAGCTGCCCGGCAAGCTGCGGGCCTTCCGGGGCGTGAAGGGCAAGGACGTCCTGCCGGTGGCGCCGGCGCTCAAGGAGCCCACCACCGGCCTGTTGATGGGCGAGAGCGCCGAGAAGATGGCCAAGGAGAACGGCATCTCCCGCGAGGCGCAGGACGCGTTCGCGCACCGGAGCCACAGCCGCGCCGCGAAGGCGTGGGCCGAGGGCAAGTTCGACGGCGAGGTCATGCACCTCTCCGTACCGCCGCGCTACGCCGAGACCGTCGCCGCCGACAACATCGTGCGCAAGGACAGCGCGCTCGCGGGCTACGCCGGCCTGAAGCCCGTCTTCGACCGGCGCTACGGCACCATCACGGCCGGCAACTCGTCGCCGCTCACGGACGGCGCTTCTGCTCTGTTGCTCATGAGCGAAGAACGGGCCAAGGCCGAGGGACGCACGCCGCTCGGCTACCTGCGCAGCTGCGCCTACGCCGCGGTCGATCCGGGCTGGCAGCTCCTGCAGGCGCCGCCGTTCGCCGCGCCCGTCGCCCTCGATCGCGCCGGCGTCACGCTCGCCGACCTCGACCTCGTCGACATGCACGAAGCCTTCGCGGCCCAGGTGCTCTCGAACCTGCAGGCGTTCGCGAGCCAGAAGTTCGCGGAGGAGAAGCTGGGGCGGGCGAAGCCGCTCGGGGAAGTGCCCGACGACAAGCTCAACGTGAACGGCGGATCGATCGCCATCGGCCACCCCTTCGGCGCCACCGGTGCCCGCATGATCACCCAGACCCTGCGCGAGCTGGGCCGGCGCAACGGCAACCTCGCGCTCCTCACCGTCTGCGCCGCCGGCGGCATGGGCGCCGCCGTCGTCCTGGAAAGGAGCTGACCCGTGGCCACCGCGAAATCTTCGAGCGCCGAGAGCAAGGCCTACATCGCCTGCGAGGTGGGCCAGGACGGGGTCGCCACGCTGATCCTCGACTGCCCCGGGCCGGTGAACACCCTCTCGCAGCAGCTCAATAGCGAGATGGAGCAGCTCGCGCAGAAGCTCGAGGCCGACCCGGCCGTCCGCGCGATCCTGCTCACGTCGGGCAAGAAGGACGGCTTCATCGCCGGCGCCGACATCGACATGCTGCAGAAAGTGACGACGGCCGCGGAGGGCGCGTCCATGTCGCGGCACGGCAAGGAGCTGCTGGCGCGCATCGAGAAGTCGTCGAAGCCCTGGGTGGCTGCCATCCATGGCGCCTGCCTCGGCGGCGGTTGCGAGGTCGCGCTCGCCTGCCACTACCGCGTGGCCAGCGAAGAGAAGGTCACGCAGATCGGCTTGCCAGAGGTCCAGCTCGGCCTCCTGCCCGGCGCCGGCGGCACGCAGCGGCTGCCGCGCCTCATCGGCATCCAGGCGGCGCTCGACATCATCCTCGCCGGCAAGAGCGTCTCGGGCTCGAAGGCGCGCAAGCTCGGCCTGGTGGACGAGGTGGTGCCGCGGGCCATCCTCGGCCAGGTCTCGCTGGCGCGCGCGCGCGAGCTGGCGGCGGGGACGTTCAAGCCCGACCGCAACGGCCGACACGCCCTCGGCTCGCTGCGCAAGCCCGAAGAGATCGCGCGGCTCGCGCTCGAGGAGACGCCGGTGGGCCGGCGCGTGCTCTTCCGCGAGGCGAAGAAGCAGCTTCTTTCCAAGACCCATGGCAACTACCCGGCGCCCGAGAAGGCGCTCGCCGCGGTCAGAGCCGGCTACGAAGGCAGCGCGGCCGACGGCTACGAAGCCGAATCGCAGGGTTTCGGCGAGCTCACGGTGAGCCCGGAGGCCAAGGCGCTCATCTCGATCTTCTTCGCGCAGACCGCCCTGAAGAAGGACACCGGCGTCGACGACCCCAAGGTGAAGGGACGGCCGGTCTCGCGCGTGTCGATGCTGGGCGGTGGCCTCATGGGCGGCGGCATCGCCTACGTGACGGTCGACCGCGCCGGGCTCGCGGTGCGCCTCAAGGACAAGGACGACGCGGGCGTGGGCCGCGGCCTCGCCTACGTGCGCGGCATCCTCGACGAGTCGGTCGGGAAGCGCCGCAAGACCCGGCCCGAGGCCGATGCCGTGATGGCGCGCCTCACGGGCACGTCCAGCTACGAGGGCATGAAGGAGACCGACCTCTTCATCGAGGCGGTCTTCGAAGATCTGAAGATCAAGCAGCAGGTGCTGCGCGACGTGGAGGCGTTCTGCAAGGAGGGCGCGATCTTCGCCTCGAACACCAGCTCCCTGCCCATCGGCAAGATCGCGGAGGCCAGCAAGCGCCCGTCGCAGGTGGTCGGGATGCACTACTTCTCGCCCGTGCACAAGATGCCGCTCCTCGAGGTGATCCGGCAGCCGAAGACCTCCGACGAGACCGTCGCCACCGCGGTGGCGGTCGGCAAGAAGCAGGGCAAGACCGTCATCGTGGTGAACGACGGCGTGGGCTTCTACACGAGCCGGGTCCTCGCGCCGTACATCGGCGAGGCGGGCTTCATCCTCGAGGAAGGCGCCGCGGTGGACGACGTCGACCGAGCGCTGGTGCAGTTCGGCTTCCCGGTGGGCCCGTTGCAGCTCCTCGACGAGGTGGGCATCGACATCGCCGGGCACGTGGCCGGCATCATGCTCGACGCGTACGGCGCGCGCATGACGCCCCCGCCCGGCTTCGAGCGCCTCGCGAAGCAGGGGCGCGCCGGCCGCAAGAACAAGAAGGGCTTCTACCTGTACGACGGCGGCAGGAAGAAGCGCGTCGACGAGACCGTGTACGACGGCACGCCCGGAGGCCGGAAGCGGCAGAAGGTCGACGCCGAAGCCGTCGCCGAGCGGCTCGCGCTGCAGATGGCCAACGAGGCCGCGCTGTGCCTGCAAGAGCACGTCCTGCGTTCGCCGCGCGACGGCGACGTGGGCGCCGTCTTCGGCCTGGGCTTCCCGCCCTTCCGCGGCGGCCCCTTCCGCTGGATGGACTCGCTCGGGGTCGATCAGATCGTGCGAAGGATGGAAGGCTGGCGCGACAAGCTCGGCGCGCGCTTCGCCCCGGCGCCGATCCTGGTCGACATGGCCAAGAGCGGCAAGCGCTTCTACGCCGTCCCCTGAGTGAAAATAAGCGGGAGCTGCTAGAATCCGGACGTGCTCGAGCAGCTCGCCCAGTCGTTTCCGGCCCAGGCCGGGCAGATCCTCATCGTCCTCTTCCTGAGCTTCCTGCTCGGGCTCGAGCGCGAAGGGCACAAGGCCGAGGCAGCGCTGGCGTTCGGCGGCGTGCGGACTTTCCCCCTCATCGGCCTCACCGGTTACGCGCTCGCGCTCGTCTCCGGAGGCTCGCCCTGGCCCGTCGCGGCGGGGCTCCTCGTGGTGGGCGCGATGATGGCCGTCTCCTACCACCACAAGCTCCTGGTCGCGGAGCGGGAAGAACGCGGCGCCGGAGTCACCTCGGAGATCTCGGCGATCCTCATCTACGTGGTGGGCGCCGTGGTCGCCGCCGGCGAGCTCTGGGTCGCCTGCACGCTGGTGATCGCGGCGCTGCTGCTGCTCGAGCTGAAGGGGGCGCTGGAGCGGCTCTCGAAGCGAACCCCCCCGGCCGAGACCCTGACGTTCGCGCAGTTCCTGGTGCTGACGGTCGTGATCCTGCCCGTGGTACCGAACCGCGACTTCGGGTCCTTCAAGCTCAACCCCTTCAAGACCTGGCTCGTGGTGGTCGCGGTGACCGCGATCTCCTACGGCAGCTACGTCCTGCAGAAGCTCCTCAAGGAAAAGGGCGGCGTGCTCCTCACCGCGGTGCTCGGCGGTGCCTATTCGTCGACGCTGGCAACGGTCTCCCTCGCGAAGAAGGCCGGGGGCGCGGGACGTCCACATCTCTTCGCGGGCGGCATGCTCGTGGCCTCCGGGATGATGTACCTGCGCCTGGCGCTGCTGGTCACGCTCTTCAACGGCGATCTCTCACGCGCGCTCGCGCCGGCCTTCTGCGCTCTCGGCGCGGCGGCGCTGCTCGGCGGCTACCTCTGGTCCCGGCGCGCCGATGGCGGCGGCGCTCCGGTGCCTCGGGACGAGGCCAAGAACCCCCTCGAGCTGTCGGCCGCCTTCATGTTCGCGGCGATCTTCATCGCGATGGTGGTGATCACCCAGCTCGCGCTGCGCCACTTCGGGACGGGCGGTGTCTTCGGTCTGGCCGGAATCATGGGCGTCAGCGACGTGGACCCGTTCATCCTCAGCATCGCGCAGTCGGCCGGCTCCGCGACGCCCCTCGGGGTGGCCGGCGGCGCCATCGCCATCGCCGCGGCGAGCAACAACGTGGTCAAGGGGATCTACGCCCGCAGCTTCGGCGGCAAGGCCGCCGGCACCCAGGGGCTCGTGCTGCTCGCCTCGCTGGCCGTCCTCGGCCTGCTACCGCTGTTCTGGGCGCACTGAGCGCTGGGCCCCGCAGAACGTGGCCGGGTCCGGCCACGCCTCGGGCGCCTCCATGAAGGCCACGAGCGCCAGGTGGCGCAGGGCGGCGTGGCCGGTGACGAGGAGCGCGATCGACGAGCGCTCGCAGGCCGCGAGGCAGCGCACGCGCTGATCGTGCGGGAGCTTGCTGAAGGTGAGGCCGGCGCGCGCCAGGAGCGGCACCGCGTGCTCCAGGAGGTCGAGGAAGGCGCAGAGATCCCGCCGGTCGCGGCGCTGCAGCGCATAGAGACTGGCCTGCGCCCGCCGGACGACCGCGCCTCGATCGAACTGGCTGGCGAGCTGGCCGGGCACGCGCGGCACCAGCGCCTCCACGGCCGCGGTGAGGGCTCGTGCCCCCGAGCCGGACAGACCGGCTCCGGGTCTCAGCCGCGCGAGAGCACCCAGCACGGCGCTGGAAGCGAGGCCTCCACGAAGGAAGCCCGCGTTGCCGAACCGCCCGAGGGTCGAGGCAGCCACGTGATGAATTGTAGCCATCCCTCCGACATTGTCACGCAACGGTCACCTGGCCGTCGCGGGACATGCCGCGGCATGTCAGAGGGATTGCCTAACGTGCGCATCCATGCCGGGCGTGCTCGTCTTCGACATCGAGACCGTCCCCGATCCGGATCTGCTCGCCAACGAAACGGCGATGCGGCCGGAGCGTGAAGGCATTCCCAAGATCCCGTTCAATCAAGTGATCCTGGCGGGCGCCGCCACGCTGGCGGAGCTGCCGGACGACAGCTACCGCTTCGAGCGGCTCGAGATCCTCGGCGGGACGGAGGCCGACATCCTGGCGCGCTTCTGGAAGCTCGCCGAGGACAAGAAGCTCGTGAGCTTCAACGGCCGTTCCTTCGATCTGCCCGTGCTCGAGGCTCGCTCCCTGCGCCACGGCCTCGCCCTGCCCTGGTACTTCGCCACCGATTCCGTCCGGGAGGACAAGACCCGGCACCTGGACCTTCTCGACTTCCTCTCGAACGGCGAGCCGCGGAACCGCGCGCGGCTCGACGAGTACTGCAAGCTCGTCGGGCTCCCCGGCAAGATGGGCATCGACGGCGGCCAGGTCGCCTCGCTCTTCGCCCAGGCACGCTACGAGGAGCTGTCGGCCTACTGCGCGATGGACGTGCTGCAGACGCTGGGCCTGTTCCTGCGCGTGCAGCGGCTGCGGGGCGCGGTGGAGCCGACGGCCTTCGCGGAGACGCTGCGCGGCGTCCGGGCCGCCATCGAGCAGCGCGCGGCAGACGGCGCCGGCCTCGAGCGCGAGCGGCTCCAGGCGTTCCTGCGCCAGAGCGAGCCCTTCTGGGCAGCAGGCTGAGCCTCACTGGTCGTCGGCCGGCTTCGGGGCGTCGCCGCCCTCGGCGGGCTTCGGGGCGTGGTGCCCGTCGCTCTTCTTCCCGAACGTCAAGCTGCCCGTCAGGTGAATCGGCACCTTGGTGATCCCGAAGTCGGCCTCGCCGTCGAACTCGTAAGGCAGAGGGCCGCTCTCGGCCTGCTTCGTCACGTCGGCGCCGCCCTGATCGCGCTCGAGCTTGGCGTCGACCTCGTACTCGGAGATCTGCGAGGGCGGGAGCTTGTCGCCGGCGGTGGCGATGCCGTCGGCCACCTGCCGGCCAGCCAGCTTGGCCGTGTACGTGACGGACTTCACGTGCACCGGGAACGCGTTCTGGTTCTCGAGACCCAGGAAGAAGCTGATGCCCAGATCGCCGCCCTCGTAACGGGCCACCTCGGCGTCGTCCATCTTGGGCACGGGCAGCCGCGGCGCGCGCAACTCCCCGGCGCGCGAGAATGGCAGGTCCTTGGACTCCGCGCCTTCGGTCACGTGCAGCTGTCCCTTGAGCAGCAACGGGATCGGCTTGTCGTCCCCGCGCGACGCCCACGCACGCAGCGAGGCCTCGTCCTTGATCGGCTCGGCCGAGGCCGGAATGGTCACTTCGCCGGTGCCGCCTGGTGCGATCGTCTGACTCACGGACGGGTTGTCCGTCGCCGCCTGGGTCCCGTCGACCCACAGCTCGTCGCTGGCGCCGGTCACCGTCCACGTGTCCTGCGTGGGATTGGTGATCGAGAGCTTCGCCTCGACGGAGAAGCTCGTCAGCGTCTGGTCGGTGACGGTCAGGCGCTCGGCCTGCACGGCGTCGGAGGTATCCGGCGGCTTGGGCTGCGGCGCGCTCGCACAGGCGGCGAGCGCGGCGGACAGGGTGATGAACCTTCGCATCGGTGCCTCCTAGTGCGCGGCGCAGCCGCCATCGGCCGGCTTCACGTCCACGAGAGAGAAGTTGGCGAACACGCCGAGATCGTCCTGCGTGTACACGTCGACGAAGCCCACGTCGGGCGCGGCCCAGCGCCGCTCGGCGAACGATTCGCCGCCGTCGACCTGGCTGTCGGTCGTGGTGAATTGCAGCTCGAAGGCCGTGGGATACGAGCCCGCCGCGCAGCTGAAGGGCTGCTCCGACAGCACGTCGGTCTCCCAGCTCTCCTGACCGCTGCCGGACGGGCTGTCCTGGTAGCCGGTCGACGTGCTGAGGGAGGCGTTCGTGGTCGCGAGCGGCGCCTGCACGTACTCGATGGGCGTGGCGAAGTTGCGCGTGCGGAGCGTGCCGCCGGCCACGAAGTCCTGCTGCGTGAGCAGCGCGAGACCGCCGTCGAAGACGAGGTGATCGACTCGCGTCTCCTGGCCGTGGCGGTCGAGCTGCAGCGCCACCCCGGTCGCCTCGGAGGCGACGACGATGCCGAGGGTGGGCAGGCCGCCGTCCGTCTCCGAGTACTCGAAGCACTGGCCGGCGACGAAGCCGTAGTAGCCCTGCGCGGTGACCGGTGGCCCCGCGTCACCCGATCCGGACGAGCCGCAGGCCCCCAGTCCAAGCCCCAGGAAAAACGGAAGAAGCCTCTTCATGCGTCGACCGGTGTATGCCACCCGCCCACGGGGGTCAACGCTCGGCCGCCGATGAGGGCGCATCTGCTGCGTTGCTCGGTCGCTCCGGTCCTCGGCGTACAAATCGTACCCGACAGATCTCGTCGCTCGCCGCTGGCGGGCTCCTCGACCTGTCACCGGTCCTCGCTCGGTCGCGCCTTGCATCTGCACCCTCCTCGACGGCCTCGCTTCCTCGCGTCGATGGACCCCGCTGCCAATAATGGGCCCCATCGAAGATGGGATTGCTCGGTCGCTCCGGTCCGCGGCGAACAAGTCGTACGACGGATCGTCGCCCACCGCTGGCGGGCTCTGTCCCCGGTCCTCGATCGGTCTGCCACAGTTGGGCGCCTGGGCGGTCCCGGAGAGGCCTCTAGCGACTCCGCCGCACGCCTGCGGTAAAACCCGGGACCATGGCGCGACGGCACGCCGGGCGGCCGCAGCTCGGGCCCATTCTCAGACGCCTCGCGCGGGATGCCGCGGCGCGGCTGCCCGAGCTCGCGCACATCCGCGCGCCGCAGATCCTCTTCGTCGCCGGCGAGGCGCGGCGCGGCTCGCGCGCCACCATCCGGCCCCTCGGCGGCAAGGGCAAGCGGCGCCCCGAGGTCCACTTCCGCGGCCACCGCATCCTCTACCTGATCACGCTCCGGCCCCGTTTCTTCCGCGACTCCACGCCCGAGGCGCGCGTCGAGACGATCCTGCACGAGCTCTACCACGTGAGCACGCGCTTCGACGGCACGCTCCACCGCGGCCGCCGGCACTCGGCGCTGCCCGGCAAGCAGTTCTCGCGCCGCTTGAGGCCGCTGGTACGCCGCTACCTCGCGCAGATGCCCGCGGACCTCCATGACGCGCTCTCCCACGACGGCGAGATCCTGGTGCGGCAGTGGCTCGAGAAGCCGCCGGCCTCGGCCGGGCGCGGCGTGGCGCGCCGCCGCTACGACGACTCGCACCTCTTCATCGGCCCGGTGGAGATGATCACGCGCAAGCCGCGCCGGCGGCTTCACTAGCAGTCGGAGCCAGCGCGAGCGGCGGCACCTAGCCGGCCCGCTGCCGCACCCACTCGACCAGCGTGCGGACGCCCACCCCGGTACCGCCCTTGGGAACGTACCCGCGCTCCCGGTGCGAGAACGAGGGCCCGGCGATGTCGAGGTGCGCCCAGGGGGTCTTGCCGACGAATTCCCGGAGGAAGAGGGCCGCGGTGATGGCGCCGCCCCAGCGTTCGCCGGTGTTCTTCATGTCGGCGATGTCGCTCTTGAGCCCGTCGCGGAGCTGGTCGGTGAGCGGCAACCGCCACAGGTCCTCCCCGGCCGCGTGCGCGGCGGAGAGGAGCTCGCCGGCCAGGGGATCGTCCGGCGAGAAAAGCCCCGCGGTGTTCATCCCGAGCGCCACCATGCACGCGCCGGTGAGCGTCGCGAGGTCGACCAGCGCGGCGGGCTTCCAGTCGTTGGCCCAGGCGAGCACGTCGCCCAGGACCAGACGCCCCTCGGCGTCGGTGTTGGTGATCTCGACCGTCTTGCCCGCCCGCGAGACGAGCACGTCGCCGAGCTTGTAGGCGCGGCCGCCCGGCATGTTCTCGCAGGCGCCCATGAAGGCGTGGACCGGGAAAGGGGGCCGGAGTCCCGCGATGGCGCGCATCGCGCCCAGGGCCGCCGCGGCGCCGGCCATGTCCGTCTTCATGTCGAGCATGCCCTCGTTGGTCTTCAGCGAGAGGCCGCCCGAGTCGAAGGTGATCGCCTTGCCCACGATGCAGAACGGCGCGCGCCGGCCCGCGGCGCCGCGCGGCTCCCAGGCGAGGTGGATGAGGCGCGGCTCCTCCGCGCTCCCCTGTGCCACGCCGAGGAACATCCCCATGCGCAGCCGGCGGATCTCCGCGGGGCCGCGGACCTCGCAGCGCAGACCGTGCGCGCGCGCCATGCGCGACGCCTCGTCGGCCAGCTTGCGGGGCGTCATCACGCCCGCCGGCTCGTTCACGAGATCGCGCGCCCAGGCCACGGCGGCGGCGACGTCGGCGGCCTGCCCCACCTCCGCCGCGGCCTGTCGCGCGCCGGCCCGGGTCGCTTCGAGCAGCGTGAGGTGGTCGAGCGAGGCCCTCCGGCTGCTCTTCTTGGATCGGTAGCGATCGAAGCGGTAAGCGCCGAG
>Ga0335073_10001184_pt1 | contig 34708 bp, 35 predicted proteins | sample Lox_Sample_22_FD_207093 | JGI IMG/M metagenome (GOLD analysis project Ga0335073, IMG submission 207093) | Soil microbial communities from Loxahatchee National Wildlife Refuge, Florida, United States - Lox_Sample_2.2 | ecosystem: Environmental > Terrestrial > Soil > Wetlands | place: USA... | reverse complement strand
AGGGGGCTCGCGTCGCGGCGGTGGGTGAGCTGCACCGACCCTGTGTGGTCCCGCAGGACCACGAACTGCATTGCGCGCTGCAGTCGCAGGGTGGCGGCCCACCCTGCGATAGTGACGGTCTCGCCCACGTGGTCGCGCAGACGGGCGATAGGTACGCGGATCATCTCAGTCAGTCCTCCTGTGGGACCTCGCGGTGATCCCTTGGAGGTGCGGGCGAGAAGGGTGGACTCGCGGTGCCACCGCACCTTCACCGCCGGACTGGGTACCTGCGGCCTCGTTATTGCCCTGTTACGGGGGCAAGGCGGCGCTCAGGAGTGTCAGTCCGTCAACGCGCTGCTGATCAGGGTAGGCAGCGGCGCGCGGCGCGGCAAACGAAAATACCGGCACGGCGCTTCCTTAGGCCGTGGGCCATGCCGAATAATGTCGGCAACTATGAGCGAGATGCTGCCGCTGTTTCCGCTGAGCACGGTCCTGTTCCCTGGCATGCGCCTGCCGCTGCACATTTTCGAGCAGCGGTACCTGCAGCTCGTCCGCGACCTGCTCGAGCAGCCAGAACCGCGGCAGTTCGGCATCATCGCGATCAAGAAGGGGCGGGAGACCGGCGTAGCGGGCGTTGAGGCGCTGCACGAGGTCGGCTGCGTCGCGACGATGCGCCAGGCTGAGCCTCGCGACGACGGCCGTTTCGACCTGGCGACCGTGGGCGAGCAGCGGTTCCGGCTGCTGACGCTGGACCGGACGCAGCCCTACTTTCGCGGCGAGATCGAGCGGCTGCCAGAGGAGGCGGGCGACGCCGCGGCGGCGGCTTTTGCCGTGCAGCGCGCCCAGACGGCGTTCCGCCGCTACCTGAACGCGCTCGCGGACCGCGGCGGGGGAGTGATCAGCGTGGCCGACCTGCCGGACGAGCCGGTGCTGCTGTCGTACGTCATCGGCGCCGCGGTGATCATCGACCTGCCCGAGCGGCAGTCGCTGCTCGCCGCGCCCGACGCGCTGACCCGGCTGCGGGCCGAGCGGGGCCTGCTGGTCCGGGAGACCGGCATGCTGCGCGCCACCACGTCACGGCCGGCGCCCGACTTCAGCTACGAGCCGTACAGCCCGAACTGAACCGGGCGTGCACGGGTTACGGTTTGCGCGCCCAGAAAAGTGCGTGCCCGCCCGCGCCTTCAGGGACGAAATCCTCGGTCTCGATCTCCATACCGGCCTGCCGCAGCCAGGCGCGGTATGTCGCCGTGTCCTCATGCGTCCACCACATCGCCGCCGGGCCGCCGAGCCAGTTCTCGTCGACGCCGGTCCACGCCGCCGCCCCGGTTATCACCAGCAGCAACCCACCGGGGCGCAGCCAGGAGGCGGCGCGGGCGAGGAGCCGGGGCTGCTCGTCGAGCGGCATGTGGAAGAGCGCGTACAGGCAGACGATGGCGTCGAAGCTGGCCTCAGGGAAGTCGATGTCTGTCGCGTCCGCACGGATGAACGTCGCCGCGGGAACCAGGCGCCTGGCGCGCTCGATCTGCACGTCGGACAGGTCCACGCCGGTCACGGCGTGCCCGGCGGCGGCGAGCGCCCGCGTCACCGGGACACCGCAGCCACAGCCGACGTCCAGCACAGCCGCGTCGCGCGGGAGCCGTGCGGCCAGCTCAGCGATCCAGGGCGCGTACCTGCCTTCGTCGGCGTCGTCCGCGCGGTACAGGTAGGAGACCGCGTCGTACCCGCGGCGCACCAGGCCGGCTGGTTCGTGCCAACAGGAAAGATCGGTGTGCTCGTCGCCGGCGCTCACTCGGGGAGGCCGAGGATCCGCGCGGCGTTGTCATGCAGGAGGGCCTGGCTGGCGAGGCCGAGCTCGTCAAGGTCGGCCAGGCAGCGCTCTGGTGTGAAGAACGGGAAGTCGCTGCCCCACACGAACTGGCCGGACAGCCGTCCCTTGAGCTCGCGGACGACTTCGGCCGGGATCCGCCTGGGCGACCAGCCGGAGATGTCGATGTAGACGTTGGTCTTATGCAGCGCCATGGCGATCAGGTCCATGTGCCAGGGCCAGCCGAAATGCGCCGCCACGACCGTCAGCCGCGGGTGGGCCGCGGCCACCGAGTCCAGCTTGAGCGGGTGCGCGTAGTCGATCCTGATGCCCTGGCCGCCGGGCTGGCGGGCGCCGATCCCGCTCGTCCCGGTGTGGAACAGCGCGAGCAGGCCGTGCTCCTCGCAGGCCGCGAACACCGGCCAGTACCGCGGGTCGTCTGGGGCGAACGCCTGCAGCGAGGGGTGGAACTTGACCCCGCGTAGGCCGAGCGCGGCGATGTTGGCCACCTCGGCGACGGCCGCCTCGCCCTTGCGCGGATCCACCGAGCCGATCCCGGTGAAGGCATCCGGGTACTGCTCGCAGGCAGCGGCGACGGTTTCGTTGGGCACTCTGGGGCGGCCCGTCGCTGTCTCGGCGTCCCAGGCGAGCAGCACGGCCTTGGTGTCGAGCGCGCGGTACGTGTCGGCCAGCTCGCCGAGCGTCTGTCGCTCCACGGTCGAGCGGAAGTACGCCTCCGCCGCCTCGACATAGCCCGCCATGCTGCCGTCCAGCCAGTCGGGGGTCGGCAGGTGCACGTGGAAGTCAATGGCCCGCATTCACGTCATCGTAGGCTGTGGACGGGAGGCACGCGATGACGATGGACAGCGACGTCCTTGACGAGGGGCTGCGCAGGATCGCCACGACGGGCCCCGAGTTCAGCCGCGGCCTGTCCAATCATGCGCCGATGGCGGCCGAGGCTTTGGTCAGGCTCGGCCGCGCGGACACGGTCCACCCGTGGCTCGACGGGTACCTGCGGCGGCTGAACGACGCGCCGTGGCCCAGTGACCGGGTCACCGACCAGACCTGGCGGGACGCGCTCGGTAAGCCTGGGCGGGTGGCGGACTGGGAGGTGTACTTCCGCGACCAGATCGGCGGTCAGCCATGGCGGGACGTGCTGGTCGGCTGGTGGCCGCGGCTGCTGCCGGGCCTGGTGGCCGCGGGCACGCACGGCGTCATCCGCACCTGCCACGCGGCCCGCAGCCTGGCCGTCGCCGGCACTGCCGAGCGACGCGACGAGCTGGCCCGCGGCCTCGCGTACTGGGCGGCCAGCTACCGGGAACTGCCGGGCACGACGCGCACCGCGGGGCACCTGGATCTGACGGCCGCGATCGCCGGCCTGCCGGTCGCGGCCGGCCCGCCTGCCCCCGGCCTGATCACCGACGGACTGGCGGCCGGACTCGCCGCTGAACCGGGTTTTGACGCCGCGGCCGCCGCGCTGCGCCCGCCCGCGGACGTCGCCACGGACCTGCGCGACCTGGCAGGCGCGTTCGCCCGCGTCTTCCTGGCCTACGGCCGGGAAGCGCCGATCGCGCTGCTGCACGCGGTCACCGCGACGGTCGCCACGCGGTCGGTGCTCCCGCTGCTGCCCGACGAGCTCGCGCGCCCCACGTACGACGGGCTCTGGCGGGTCGGCGCCGCGCTGTACGCGGTGTACGCCGGGGGAGTGACGGCGGAGCCGCTGCCGGCGTCGGCGCCACCGTCCCAGGACACGGTCACCGAGCAGGCCGTCGCCACGGGCGACGAGCACGCGATCAAGCTGACCGAAGCCTGCCTGCGGCTGCACGCCGAGACATCCGACCCGCTGCTGCTGCACGCGGCCGCGCGGGCGAGCGAGCTCCTGGGTTGACCCGCGCGGTGGCGCCTAGGCGGCGTACCCCGCCGCCTTGAGCACCTCCATGCGCACGACCACGCGGACCGCGCCTGGTCGGTCCTCTCCCGGGTCCTTGCCGTCGTATTTCCAGGACAGCGAGGTGTCCACGAGCCGGCCGACATCCGGCGCCATCGACACCCGGCCGCGCAGCTCGACATAGTTCTCCGGGTCCGCGGAGTCGATCACGGTGACGCTGACGCGCGGGTCGCGGAGCATATTCCGGTGCTTGACGCGTCCGGCGACGGTCGAGAACAGCAGGTCGCCGCCGTCGCGGCCGACCCACATCACCGAGGTCTGGGGGCTGCCGTCCGGATTGACCGTCGCCAGGACGGCGTAATTCTTCCCGTCGATCAGGCGCAGCGCCGATTCGCTGAGAGGGATGCCCATGGGGGCACGGTAGCAGCGAGCTCACTGCCCGCCGACTAGGCTCCACGCCAGCAGGTATCGCAGCCATCGCAGCCAAGAGCGGAAGGTTTCATGACCTCAGCACGTGACCTGGCCGACCAGTTCCATCGGCGCTGGCTTGAAGAGAATCCGTTTACCGCCACCATGTATGGCATTCCCGGCTATGACGACCTGGTCCCGGACAACAGCGAGCAAGGGGAGCGAGCCTGGCGCGCGGAGGTTGGCCAGTTCCTTCGGGAGGCGGGGGAGATCACGCCAGGTCAGCTAGCGCCCGCGGACGCCGTCACGCTGGAATGCGTGAAGGAGGCGGCCGCCCAGGAGATGGGGAGCATCGACCTGGCGCGTTCGGAGTACACGGTCACCGCCATGCAGTACGCGGGCCCGGCGGCGTTCCTCGCGGTCGCCGCCAGGACGGTCCTGGTCGACGTCCCCGCCGCGGAGGCGTACCTGACCAGGCTGCGGCGCAGCGGCACCTGGCTCGACCAGCTCGGCGACCGGCTGCGGGCCGGAGCGGGCAAGGGACGTCTGCCGGTCGCACCGCTGACCGAACAGGCCATCGCCTGGGCCAAGCGCGTGCTGGACTCCCCGGACACCCACCCGGTGCTTGCCCCCCGGCCGCCGCAGGGCTGGGAGCGCGCCGACGCGTGGGACGCCGAACGCCGGGCGATCGCGGCGCGGGCGGTGAATCCCGCACTGGCGCGATGGGTCGACCTGGTCAGCGAGCTGCTCCCGCGCGCCCGGCCGTCCGAGCGCGCCGGCCTGGCTCACCTGCCAGGCGGCGAGGCCGATTACGCCCGCGCGATCCGCATCTACACGACCCGCCCGCACACCGCGGACCAACTGCACCAGACCGGCCTGGACCAGATCGCGGCGCTGGAGGCCAGGGCCCTGGCACTGGGCGCGGGCCTGGGGCTGTCCGGCCTCGGCGAAGTGTTCGCCGCGGTGCAGGACTCGGCGGGGAAGATTCCAGCGGAGGAGGCCATCAGCCGCGCGACGGCCGCGGTCAGGCGCGCGGAGGAGCGCGCGTCCGAGTTCTTCCCCGCCCCGCTGCCGCCGCCGTGCGTTGTCACGGCCATGCCGCAGGTCGTGGCGGTCAGCGGGACCGCGCCGCACTACACCCCGCCGCGGCTGGACGGCGGGCGGCCGGGGACGTTCTGGTTCAACACCATGCGACCCACCGCGGGCACCGGGTGGGACCTCGACGCGGTCGCTTTCCACGAAGCGGTGCCAGGGCATCACCTGCAGCTGTCCCGCCTGCAGTTGCTCGGCGACCTGCCCGCGCTGCAGCGACAGCGCAGCCTCGCCGTCTTCTCGGAAGGCTGGGGCCTGTACGCCGAGCAGCTGGCCGAGGAGACCGGGCTGTACGCCGACGACCGCCTCCTGCTCGGCTCGATCACCGCGTCGCTGATGCGGGCCGCCCGGCTCGTGGTCGACACCGGCCTGCACGCCTTCGGCTGGAGCCGGGAGCAGGCCCTGGATTACTTCGCCGCGCACGTGCCCATGCCCAGGGAGTTCCTGGCCAACGAGATCGACCGGTACGTGGTGATGCCCGGGCAGGCGCTGGCGTACCTGACCGGCAAGCTCGAGATCCTCCGGCTTCGCGACGAAGCACGCGAACGCCTTGGCCCGGCCTTCTCGCTGCCCGCGTTCCACGCCGCCGTCTTGGACCACGGGTCCCTCCCGATGCCGGCCCTGGCCCGCAGCATCGCCGGCTGGCTGGACAGCGCAAGCTGATGGGCAAGCCGCGGGATCTGGCCGCCGCACTCGACGAGCCTGCCGTCAGGTGCGCCTCGACCCGGTCAGGACTCGCCTCGTCGACAGCCTGGCTACGGGAGCCAGTCACTGTTCTGACATAGCGGACTGAGAAGATTCTCCTGGCAGGCGGAGGGTAGCGCGGGAGGGGGAGTGGGGAGGGAGATGACGAAGAGCACCGCGCGCGGGGCGCTGGAGCTTGGTGCCCTGGGAGTCGTGTTCGGCGACATCGGGACGAGCCCGCTCTACACGGTGCAGACGGTCTTCAGCCCGTCTGACCCGCACCCGGTCCGGGTGTCCTCGCAAAACGTCTTCGGTGTCATCTCGCTGATCTTCTGGTCAGTGGTGCTCATCGTCATGGTCACCTATGTGCTGCTTGTGATGCGCGCCGACAACGACGGTGAGGGCGGCATCATGGCCCTGATCACCTTGATCCGCCGGTTCAGCATGCCGAGCCGACGTCGCGTGGCGTTGGTGCTGGCCGCGCTCGGGGTGTTCGGCGCTTCGCTGTTCTTCGGTGACAGCATGATCACCCCGGCGATCTCCGTGCTGTCGGCGATCGAGGGTGTGCAAGTCGCGGCCCCGTCCCTCGCCGATCTGGTGCTCCCGCTCACCGCGGCGGTTCTCATCGGCCTGTTCGTGCTGCAGCGGCAGGGCACCCAAGCGGTTGGGCGGCTGTTCGGGCCTGTGATGGCGGTCTGGTTCGCGTCGATCGCCGCCTGGGGCATCGACGGTATCTCCGGCGACCCGGCGATCCTGAAGGCGCTGTCGCCCACGTACGCGGCGACATTCCTGTTCGGTCATTTCGGCACGGCGTTCTTCGCGATGGCGGCGGTGGTGCTGTCCGTCACCGGCGCTGAGGCTCTGTACGCGGACATGGGACACTTCGGCCGCGGGCCGATCACACGGGCGTGGATGTTCCTGGTGTTCCCCGCCTGCATCTTGAACTACATGGGACAGGGCGCCTTGGTCCTGACTCATCCCGCGAGCGCGATCGCCAACCCCTTCTACTTGCTGGTCCCCGGGTGGGCGCGGATCCCCATGATCGTCCTGGCCGCCGCCGCGACGGTCATCGCCTCGCAGGCCGTCATCTCCGGCGCCTTCTCGCTGACGTTCCAGGCCGCGCAGATCGGGTACCTCCCGCGCCTGCGCATCGCGCACACCTCGGACAAACGGATCGGCCAGATCTACGTCCCGTGGATCAACTGGGCCCTGATGATCGCGGTGATCACGCTCGTCTTCGCGTTCCGGACCTCCACCGCGCTCGCCTACGCGTACGGCGTGGCGGTCACCGGCACGATCACGATCACCACGCTGCTGTTCTTCTACATCGTTCGCGCGCAGTGGGGGAAACCGCTGTGGCTCGTCGCCCTCAGCGCAGCCCCGCTACTGGCGCTGGACCTGCTGTTCTTCGCCGCCAACCTCACCAAGCTGCAGCATGGCGGATGGCTGCCCGTGCTCATCGCCATCCTCGTCTTCACGGTGCTCACCACCTGGCAGAAAGGCCGGCAGCTCGTCACCCGCCAGCGCGTGCTCGACGAGGGACCGCTGCCCGAGTTCATCAACCAGCTGCATGCCAGGAAGCCGCCGCTGTACCGGGTGCCGGGCACCGCGATCTTCCTCAACCGTGGTAAGCAGACGGCGCCGCTGGCCATGCGCGCGAACGTCGAGCACAATCAGGTTTTGCACGAGAACGTCCTCATCCTGGACATCCAGACGCAGCCCGTGCCGCACGTGGCTGAGCGTGACCGGCTTGCGATCGACGACCTCGGCTACAAGGGCGACCGCATCTACCATGTCACCGCCCGCTTCGGCTACGCGGACACCCCCAACGTCCCCTCGCTCCTGCCGCTGATCCGCAAGGCAGCGGCGGAAGGCGCCGTGGACATCGAGAACATCTCCTACTTCCTGTCCACCATCGAAATACGCCGGGGGAACACGCCGGGCATGAGCCGCTGGCGCAAGCGGATTTTCGTCGCCACCGCCCGGCTCACGGCCGACGCGGCCGAGTACTTCCACTTGCCCCGTGAGCGCACCGTCATCATGGGGTCCCGCATCGAACTCTGACCACGACTGCCACGGCGGCGCGCCATGTGACTGGCCAGTAGCATTCGTTGCGTGGCAGACAGCTTCTACGTCCCGCTGGGGGACGGCCTGTGGTCGGCGACGGTGCACACGACCGGCCCGTGGGACGCCGGCGCGCAGCACGGCGGCCCGCCCAGCGCGCTGCTCGGCCGGGCCATGCAGCGCCGCGAGCCGCGCGAGGACATGATCATCGCGCGGTTCACCTGCGAGATCCTGTACGCGATCCCGGTCGGCGACATGAGGGTCGCGGCCCGGGTGGCGCGGCCTGGCCGCAGCGTCGAACTGCTCGAGGCCAGCGCGACCGCGAACGGCCGCGAGGTCGCGCGCGCCAGCGCCTGGCGGGTCCGCAAGACCGACGGCGCCCCTAGGGCATCCGCGCCGGCCGCTCCCGCCGGGCTGCCGGACGAGCAGCCCGCGACAGCGCACCCGGGCTGGGTGGACGGGTACCTGTCAGCCATCGACTGGCGCTGGGTGAGCGGCCACTTCAACACTGCTGGCCCGGCCACCGTCTGGTCCCGGATGCGCTACCCGCTTGTGCCGGACGAGGAGCCCAGCCCGCTGGAGCGCGTGCTCGTCATCGCCGACAGCGGCAGCGGCGCCGCACGCGAACTGGACTTCGCCCGCTGGCATTTCATCAACCCTGAACTCACCGTCCACCTGCACCGCGAGGCCGTTGGCGAGTGGATCTGCCTGGACGCGCGGACCGCCATCTCCGCTGGCGGCGCCGGGCTCGCCACCTCCGTGCTCTCCGACGTCGACGGCCCGGTAGGGGTGGGTGCCCAGTCTCTCCTCATCGCCCCGAGGCCGACGCCCAGCCGTCAGTAACCGTGGCGCACATTCATCAGCGAGCCCCAGCGGGCGCCTCGACGTCGTCGTACACGCGGGCCGCGGCCAGCAGCCCGTCGGGGCCGCGCTCGTAGACCCCGAGTCCGGCCTGGGGCGGCAGGTCATGGCTGCCCCACCGGACGCAGGTGTACTCCACCGCGCAGCGCACCCCGTCGTCGGTCAGCGCGCACTGCCGCAGGCCGATGCCACCGCCCGCGCTGAAGCAGCTGGCGAAAAACGAGCGGAGCTCGGCGCTACCACGGTGGACGGCGTGCGGGCCGATGGGCTCACGGTAGTACCCGTCCGGCGCGAAGGTGCTCACCAGCGCCTCAGCGTCACCCGCCGCCAGCGCGGCTTGGTACTGGCCGACGACATCACCGGGGAGCTCGTCGCCTGGCTCGAGGATGGGCGGCCGGATGTGCCGCCGTCCGTCGACTGGCAGCTGGCTGCAGTAGGTGCGGAACACCACCGACAGGTCGTCCGGGGATTCGGCCACGACCGCGACAGGCCACCGGAGCTCCTGCCCGTCGCCGCTCAGGTGCGCCAGCAGCTCCACCACGGACCGCCGGCCTACGGTTGTGGCCGCTACGGTCTCGATCCGCGCGTGCTGCCCGGCGAGCCACGACTCGTTCCGGCTGACGAACCGCCGCAACTGCCTGTGCCCGCGGACCTCGCCGGCGCGGGGATCATACACCACCACCTCACCAGGCCACACGTCCTCGAGGGCGTGGGTGTCACCGTGGTTCAGCGCGCTGAAGTACTGGGTGACCGGATCGGCCTGACCCGCGGCGCGAGTCTGGCTGCGCACCAACTCCACCGCGCTGACGAACTCAGGGAACCACGGCACCCCTCCATCCTCACCCCAGCGTCGGCTCCAGTGAAAGCCCGACACGCGAAACGACGAGATCATCGCACGTACGCTAGGAGAACAGGTCCGAACGAGTGACACCCAGGGAGCCAGCGCCATGACCGCCCCCTTTTGGCCGCAGGCCCCGGAATATGACGACGTCGTCGACCTCGACCGCTACCCGATCGCGGACCCGTCCAGCCCGGCGTGGCAGCAGCTCGTCCACGCATGCCAGGACCAGCTCCGCGACCAGGGAGTCGCCTCGCTGCCCGGGTTCTTGACCGCGGGGGCCGTCACCGCGATGCTCGCTCTCGCCGGCCAGCTTTCGCCGCTGGCGTGGGCGAGCGACCAGGCGCACACCATCTACTTCGAGCATCCCGACGGTGCCGCGGGTCCCGGTCACCCGCGCGCGCTCCTGCAGCACTCGGCCAAGAAGGCCATCGCGTTCGATCAGATCCCGGCCAGCGCGCCTATCCGTCGGCTGTACTCCTCCGATGACCTCACCCGGTTCATCGCCGCTGTCCTTGGCAAGCCCGTGCTCTACCGCAGCGCGGATCCGCTGGACGCCCTGGAGATCGCGATCTTCGAGCCGGGTGACGAACTCGGCTGGCACTTCGACAACAGCGAGTTCTCGGTCACGGTGATGTATCAGCAGTCCGACGCGGGTGGGCACTTCGACTACAGTCCCTGGCTGCGGACCGAACGCGACCAGAACTACCCCGGCGTCCAGCAGATCCTCCAGGGCGCGGCTGCCGGCGTCACCAGGTTGGCGAGCAGCCCAGGCACGCTCGCGGTATTCCGCGGCCAGCACGCGCTGCACCGGGTCACCCCAGTCACCGGAACACGGCCGCGGATCAACTCGGTCCTGACCTACGGAGAGCAGCCGGGCATGAAGCTCAGCGAGCTCACCCAGAAACTGTTCTACGGCCGCACTGCCTGACGGCTCACCGCGCCTGCTAGAGCGGGTGGGCCTGCCCGCCGTAGGCGTCCGCAAGCGAGCGGCCGACGAGCGCGGCGTCGCTGTCGCGCTGAGCGGCCGGGACCGCGGGCAGCAGGTCGTCCCAGATCGCCAGGCAGGTGCCGCGCAGCTGGGAGAACCCCTCAGGCCGCGCGAAAAAGAAGATGTGCAGGTGCGCGCCGCCGTCACCCCACCGTGAGACGTGGGCCCGCGCGACATGCGGCAGCGACTCGATCGCCCGCGCGATCCGCGCGATGAGCACCCCCATCTGCGCCGCCCGGTCATCGGGAAGGTCCGGCAGGTCGCAGTGGACGGTCGGCTCCAGCACCAGGATCAACGGGGCGCCTGAGGGGCCTAGGGGCGATAGCCGCCAGTGCTCATCGGACCAGACCGGCGTCAGGCTGTCCGCACTGGCCTCGCACGCCGGGCAGTCCTGGCCGTTCTCGCCCGCCCGCGCGGGCTCGGGGAGCACCGGGGCGGCCAGCGGGACCACCCGCAGTCCCGCCTGCTCGAAGGGGAACACCTGCCAGCCGGTCATCCGGGACAGCGGCAGCCGCCCCTGCCCGTCAGCGGCCCGCATCGCGTGCGCGTAGAACTCCTCCGGGGTCATCGGCATCACGCAAGGATAAGACCCGCAACCGCGCGATGATCCGCCGCACCAGCGCGGCGCGCTCGCCGAGCGGGCCCGCGGGAATGCGGGCACGGGCGAGCTCCAGCAGCGGAGAGGAGTGATCGTGGCCAGGTCGCGTGAAGCCGAGAGCAGGAAGGCTCGATCGGCGCGGGCCATGGCCAGCATACGTCGGGCGAGGGCACGCCGTCAGGCGGCCGCCATCCGCACCGGGCGCGTGCTGGAGATCATCCGTGCGGTGAAATCGGCCGTGTAGCGCTGCCACCAGGACGGGTCGAGCCGCGGCGCGCTCACCGGGGCCAGCGGCGCCGGGGTGGCGACGATCCGCTGGAAGATCGTGGCCGCGTCCGCATCGTCGAGGCGAACGGTCGCGGCCCAGGCCGCGATGTCATCGTCGAGGCTCATTGCTTCTCCCTGGGGAAATCATAGGTGTCGAGTGCCTCGGCGAGCGCGTGCCTGGCCATGGAGAGCCGGTAGCGCACCGTGCCCGCGGGCACGCCGAGCGCGGCGCCGATCTGGGCGCTCGTCATCTCGCCAGCCGCGGCCATGGTGAGGGTGACTCGCTCTTGTTCGGGAAGCCGCCTGATGGCCTCGCCGACGACCGCGACGCGTTCGGCGGCCAGAACCATGGCGCTAGCGGGCGGCGGCTGGCTCGCCGGCTCGCGGGCAAGGGCCGCGACCGTGCCGGCCAGCGCGAGCGACTGCCGGTGCGCGTCGACGGACAGGTTCCTCGCCACCGTGAAGACCCACGCCCGCTGCTGGTCATCGGGCATGCCCGACACGGATTCCATGTGCTGCCACACACGCAGGAACACGTCCTGCAGCAAGTCAGCGGCGGACTGGCGGTCCGCGGTCCGGCCGACGAGGTAGGCGTGCACCGCCACGCGGTGCGCCTCATAGAGGCGGCTGAACTCAGCTTCCCGGTCCATCGCTGGCCCGGATGCTCCCGAAAGTATCCGTGGTGAGCACCTGCAGCATGGCGACCACCCCGGGCGGCGCGACAGCGTCGCCGAACAGGACGATGCTGGCGATCTTGTCACGCACCATGGCCTCGGTGACGTCGTCGCCGATGACAAGCTCCCCGAATACGACCAGGCTGACCGGGTGGTCGAGCAGGCGGAAAAAGTCCGGGCCGAGGGTGACCTCAGAGTAGAACACCCGCATGTCGCCATCCGCGTACCACCCGGCCTGACCCTGCACCTGGATCCGCGGCTCGAGCGCGTCCCGGCTGCCCGCCGGGGCGGCGAGCTGGCCGGCGATGATCACGTACCGGTATCCCACGGTGGTGACCGCACCGGTCACCACGGATTGCCCGGCGACGATGAGGATGTCGTCAGGCCCGCCGACTGGGTTGGCCAGCATCGCCGCGGACAGCTTCACCTGGCCGCTGAGGACCTTGATCTCCATGCTCTCGGATGCCGGGTAGTAGCTGACGCTGCCCGTGCCGCCGGCGAGAGCCGGTCCAAGCAGCGGCTCGCTGCCGCGCGGTGCCATCACTGATCCGATCACGTAGATCCGTCGCGGCAGCGCGCCGGTGACCGGGGTCGTGACGATCAGCATCCCGACGATGACAAGCACGTCGTCGGGACCGCCGATGCCGTCGCCGCCGACGGCGAGCACCCCCGTGTGCACCCGCACGTTCGCCCCGGCTGGCACGTAGACGGTCGCGGCCACGCCCTCGGCAGGGATGGCCATGTACGCGGACGCCAGCGCGTCCGGCACGATGGCGAGCGCCACGCCCTCGATCCGGCTGATAGCGGCGAACTGCTCCGCCGACGTGAAGTGGCTGAAGTCCGCGACCGGCTGGTCGCGCACCACCGTGCCGTCCGTGACCTGTTCTTGCTGGTTCATGGCGTTCCGTTCACCTTCCCGACCGTTGGCCGCACCCGGGCGGCCGCCATCGTGAGCCAGCGCGCGGGCCGGATCGCCGGCTTGCGCGCGGCCCGCGCCGCCTGGGGTCCCCGCCGCGACGCGCGGCCGGCCTGCGCGGCCAGCTTGCCCCGTCCGGCGTCTCTCATGATCTCGTCACGGCGCTCGCGCGCCATCGTCAGCATGGAGTCGTTCATACCGGTTACTACGGACACCGGCCCGAAGTGTTGGGTCACTCGCACGCCTAAGTCCGCGGCGGAGCCGGCGATGCCCTCGAGGATCCGGTCGAGGACGAGCGTGGCGTCCCGGCGGGCCACCTCAGGGCTGGCGGCCCGGCCGATGAGCATGGCGGCTTCGTCCAGTGCCGCGACGAGCAGGTGAGCGAGGGCGTCCACAGGTCCTGGCTCGATGGATCCCTGGTCCATCGCCGCCTGGATCCCGGCCCGCAGCAGCCCCAGCCCGTGGCGGGCGTCCAGCTCGCGGAAGCTGGCCCACCCGAGGACCGACGGGGCGTCGGTCAGCAGGATCCGCCGCACGCCCTGCTCGGTGCACGCGTCCAGGAAGGCGCGGCACCCCGATCGCAGCCGCGACCAGGCGTCTGGCGTGTCGCGCGCCGCCAGGACGACCTGCCCGGTGACGGCCGCCGCGACCTGCTCACAGACGGCGCGGAACAGGTCGTCCTTGCCGGCGAAGTGGTGATAGAGCGCACCGCGGGTGACGTCCGCGCGGGCGCACACCTGCTCCATCGACACCGCCGCGTGCCCGTGCGCGGCGAACAGCTCAGCGGCGACGTCGATGAGCCGGGCTCGTGTCTCCTCGCCCTGCGCCGGGGTCGTCCGGTGCTGCGCGGAACCGCGCCTGCTCCCTGCCATGACGGTGACCTTACTCCTCAGCATCGCCAGGGTCATTGCCTACATACTGTCTGTATGTAATGATCGCCCCATGAGGCACATCGAGCTAACGAATGACGGCATGGTGTTTTCCGCGCTCGCGGCGGGCCCATCCGACGGCGACCTAGTCCTGCTGTTGCACGGCTTCCCGCAGACCGCGCGTGCCTGGTCCGCGCAGGTACAGGCACTCGGCGACGCGGGCTGGCACGCGGTGGCCCCGGACATCCGCGGTTTCGCCGCGGGCGCCCGCCCCGGTTCGGTGCCGGAGTACACGCAAGAGAAAGTGGCCGGTGACATCCTCGCGTTCGCCGCGCAGCTTGGCGCCACGAGCTTCCACCTCGCCGGGCATGACCTCGGCGGGATCATCGCCTGGGACGTGGCCTGCAGGCACCCGGCTCAGGTCCGTACAGTCGCCGCGGCCAGCACCCCGCACCTGGCGCCGTTCGCCGCGGCACTCGCCGCCGGGCAGGAGCAGCGGCTCCCGCCGTTCGGCCTGTTCCGCCAGCCCGGCGTAGCCGAGCACACGATGCTCGACCACGACGCCGCCGCGCTCCGCGCCGGGTACGTCGGCTTGGACACCCGCCGCATCGAGGAAGAGGTCAGCCACTTCAGCCAGCCGGGCGCGCTCACCGCCGCGCTGAACCACTTCCGCGCCTTCGACTTCGACGACTGGCTGGCGCTGCCCGACTCGACCGTGCCCACCGTGTTCGCCTGGGGCGCCGACGACCCGTACCTGGCCAGGTCGACAGCCCTGGCGACGCGCGGTCACGTCAAGGCGCCCTACACCGAGGCCGAACTGCCGGGCGTCGCGCACTGGCTACCCGAGCTGGCCCCAGCCGCCGTGACCGAGCTCCTGCTCACCCACCTGCAAGGCTGATCAGGCAATTATCCCGAACGAACCGTGGCGCCTCGGTGCAACCGGGTTATGCGCTAACGACGGGTTAAGCGGGCCGACGATGGACGCGCACTTGGCGTACTTATCGCATGGACATTCCGGACATATTAGGACAAGAAAACATCACAAAGTACGCTAAGTGGAGAGCAGGGGCTCGTGTGACTGGCGATGCCGACGCTGGACGGGGCGCGCGCTCGCGTCCGGCAGCGCGGCCAGACGGAACGCTCCCGTCAGCTTGGAAACGGGCCGAGGCTCTTGCGAGTCTTGGAAACGGGCCCAGGTTTCTTCGACTCGGGTAAGACGACCGCGGGCGCCGCTCCCGCCGAGGGGAGCGCGCGCCCGCGTACCGATGAATAGAGCGATCAGTGCTCGTGGATGATGACGCCGCGGATGTTGCGGCCGGCCATCATGTCCTCGTAGCCCCGGTTGACCTCGTCGAGCGCGTACCTGGTGGTGATGAGCTCGTCCAGCTTGATCTTGCCGGCCCGGTACAGCTCGAGCACCCGCGGGATGTCTTCGAACGGCGCCGACGTGCCGAACAGCGCGCCGTGGATCCGCTTCTCGAAGATGGTCAGGTCGAAGCCGGAGACGTGCACTGTCTTGTTGGCCGGGTTGCCGATGCTGGTGATGACGACGACGCCGCGCTTGCCGATGATGGCGACCGCGGCGGAGACGACCTCCTCGGTCGCCACCCCCACGGTGATCAGCGCCTGGTTCGCGCCGGCGCCGTAGGTGAGCTGCTGCACCAGTTCGTGCGCCTCTTCCGCGCTCGCCGCCGTGTGCGTGGCGCCGAACGCGAGAGCCGTCGTCCGCTTGAACTCGAGCGGGTCGACCGCGACGATGTGCCGCGCTCCGGCGAACGCGGCGCCCTGCACCGCGTTGATGCCGACGCCGCCGATGCCGTAGATGACCGTCGTGTCGCCGGGCCGGACCTCGCCCGCGTTCACCGCCGTACCGAAGCCCGTGGGCACGCCGCAGCCCACCAGCGCCACGACCTCGAGCGGCAGGTCGTCGTCCACTTTCATCGCCGAGGCCTCGGATACCACGCCGTACTGCGAGAACGTGCCCAGCAGGCACATCTGCCCGAAGTCCGTCGATCCCTCGTGGTAGCGGAAGGTTCCGTCGGGCAGGCAGTTGTCGTACAGGAACCGGCCCAGGTCGCACAGGTTGGTCTGGCCGCGCGAGCATGGCCGGCAGTGCCCGCACACAGGCAGCCACGAGACGGCCACGTGATCGCCGACGGCCAGCCTGGTGACACCCGGCCCCACCTTCTCCACGATCCCGGCGCCCTCGTGGCCGCCGACGATCGGGTACCTCACCGGGATGTCGCCGGTGCGCAGGTGATCGTCAGAATGACACAGACCCGACGCGACGAACCGGACGAGGACCTCGCCGGCCTTCGGCTCGTCGAGGTCGAGCTCGACGATCTCGAAGTCCTTTCCGACGTCCCTGAGCACCGCTGCTCGTGTCTTCATGAACATCCCTCCCGGGAGAGAACGCAGTTTGTGAGCCATCATCCGCCTCGCGAAATCGTGGGTCAATGTGGCCTTGCCCGCGTAAAGCGCGGGTTGATTGTGCCAGTGCCCAGGCAAGAGGCGCCTGTCCAGGGTTGTTGCGCGGCGCAACCAATGGTGGCTATCGTCGGGGAATGCTACCTTTCAGGTCATCGAACCGGCGGCTCGCCGCCGTGGTTGGCATAGCCCTCCTAGGACTGGCGGCCGCGAGCTGCAGCAGCTCGTCCTCGTCCTCGTCTTCCTCGTCGTCAGCCCCCGCGACGTCAGCCCCCGCCTCCTCGACGTCCAGCGCGGCTTCGCCGAGCGCCTCCCCGTCGTCGACCGCGCCGGCGAAGGTGTCGGGCACGGCGAACGTCGCGTACGCCTCGTCCCTGCAGTACCTCAACGAGAAGGTGGTGTCGCCGGCGTTCACCGCCGCGACCGGCGCCGGCTTCTCCGGCACGGGCAACGCCTCGGGCACGCTGTCCTCCGAGATCGCCGCCAACGAGATCAGCCCGAACGTGTTCGAGTCCGTCGGCAGCGACAACATCACGCCGCTCGAGCCGAAGTACACCAAGTGGTACGTCCAGTACGCTGGCACGTCGATCGTGCTCGCCTACAACCCGAAGAGCAAGTACGCCAGCGAGTTCAAGGCATACGCTGACGGCTCCAAGCCGCTGTCCAGCCTGTTCAGCACCCTGCTGCAGACGCCGGGCTTCAAGCTGGGCCGGACCGACCCGAACACCGACCCGCAGGGCCGCGACTTCATCTACATGCTTGAGCTCGCCCAGTCCTATTACCACCTGCCGTCGGACACGGTCGCCAAGATCCTCGGCACCTCGGACTTCGGCACCGCCAACTCCTCGCAGATCTACGCCGAATCCTCGCTTGACTCGACGCTGGAATCCGGCCAGCTCGACGCCTCGAGCGCGTTCGTCACCCAGGCGATCGAACTGCACCTGGACTACATCGCGCTGCCCGTCCAGATCAACCTGGGCAGCGCGGCGCTCGCGTCGACCTACCACAACGCGTCGGTTACGATCACCGGTAACCAGACCAAGCACGGCTCGCCCCAGGTCATCGACATCACGATCATCGGCACGCCGACCCCGGCCGCCGAGGCGTTCGTGGCCTACACGCTGTCCCCGGCGGGCCTGGCCCAGTACAAGCAGGGAGGGTTCACCTTGCTCACGCCGACGCTCACAGGCGACAAGAGCGACGTGCCCGCGCCCATCCTCAGTGAGCTGGGCACCTAGCCCGCACGCGGCTCTCGACCAACGGCGCGGCGCGTTCCCGAGGGGATCGCGCCGCGTCCGTTCGGTATCTGCTATCGCGAGCATCGCCGGGGCGGCGGTCATCTGGATCGCCCTCCTCGGCCCCGTGATCACCCTGATCACCCGGATGTCGCCCGGGGACATCTGGAGCGCGCTGACGGGGGCGGGGGACCTGCAGCCGCTGCTCACGTCGGTGCTGTCCGGCCTGTGCACGCTCGGCGTGCTCGTGCTGGCGTGCACGCCGCTGTCCTGGATGCTCGCCCGCGACCGGCTGCCGTTCCCGCGGGTGTGGGAGGCGGGGCTGCTGTGCGCGCTGTTGCTGCCGCCGCTGGTGATCGGGCTGCTGCTGGTGTTCATGGTCGGCCCGTACACGTGGGTCGGCGGGATACTCAACTGGATGCACCAGTCCGCGACGAACACGTTCCTCGCCCTCGTGATCGCCGAAGTCTACGAGTCGGCGCCGTACTACGTGCTCGGCGCGCAGGCGGCGTTCGCCGGCGTCGACACGCAGTACGAGCAGCAGGCGGGCCTCCTCGGCGACCGGCCTGGCCGGGTGTTCCGCCGCGTCACGCTGCCGCTGGCCGCGCCCGGCCTGGCGATGTCACTGGCCGTCGCGTGGGCGCGCGCGATCGGGGCGTTCGGCGCGGTCGTGATCATCGCCTACCACCCGTTCGGCATCCCGATGCAGATCTTCGTGACCCTGCAGGAGACCGGCCTGTACTCGGCGCTGCCGTACGCGCTGTTCCTGCTCGTGATCGCGCTGCCGCTGCCGCTTGCCGCCTACATCTGGAGCGCGCGTGCTGAGCGTCGACGTCGAGGTTGACCGCCGCGACTTCCCCGTCCGCGCGGCGCTCGAGGTGGCGCCGGGGGAGCGGGTGGCGCTGTTCGGCCCGTCGGGCGCGGGCAAGACGACAGTCCTTGAGGTGATCGCCGGCCTGGTCGCGCCGCGCCGGGGCGGGATCGAGCTGAACGGCCGCGTGCTGACGTCCACCACGGCGCCCGTGGTCGACGTCCCTGCGTGGCAGCGCCGGGTCGGGCTGCTGCGCCAGGACCCCGGCCTGTTCCCGCACCTGCCGGTGCGCGCGAACCTGCTGTACGCGCGGTCCTCCTCTGGCGCGGAACTGGCGGCGCTGGCCCGTGAGCTGGACATCGAGGAGCTGCTGTCCGCGATGCCCGCGCGGCTGTCCGGCGGCCAGCGGCACCGCGTGGCCCTCGGCCGCCTGCTGCTCGCGCACTGCGACACGCTGCTGCTCGACGAGCCCTTCGCGAGCCTGGACGCCGCACTCAGGCGCTCCCTCACCACTCTTGTCAAGCATCTTTCCTCCGAACGGTCCGTGCCGTCTGTCCTGGTCACCCATCAGCTGGCGGACGCGCAGGCCTTCGCCGACCGGCTCGTCGTGCTCGACAGGGGCCAGTTTCTGCAGACGGGCGCGCCGGACGAGGTGGTCCTGCGGCCGGCGTCCCGCCGCGTCGCCGAACTGGTCGGCTACCTCGGCTTCGTCCCCGCGGGCCCCAGCGCGCGGCCCGGTGCCGGGACCGCCGCCGGCGTGCACCCGGACCGCGTGGTCCCCGGCGCGGACGCCTCCCGCGGCTTCGTCGTCACGGGCACGGTGACCGCGGCCCGCCCCAGCGGCGCTGGCTGGGAAGCCGACGTCGTCGCAGGCGACGCGGCGTTCACCTGCCGCCTGCCGTCCCGGCCTGACCCGGGCCGGCTGTCGGTGACACTCCTGGACCCCCCGTACTTCGGCCAGGACGGAACACTGCTCGCCCCAGGCGAGCACATACGCGCTGGACACGGCTAGCATCGGACAGTGCCCGGATCCAGCTTCGCAGACGCCCGCGGCGATGGCGGCGAGCACGCCGCCGACGGCCCGCTGCACTTGATCGCGTCCTTCGCTCAGACGCTCAGCCCCGCCGCGGGCACCGATCTGCTTGACACCCGCGAGCGGGCGGCGGCCTGGCTCGCCGCCGCGGGGCTGCTGCCCGAAGGAACGGGGCTGAGCGGCTCAGAACACTCGGCGCTGCTGCGCCTGCGGGACTCGGTCGTGGATGTCCGCGCGGCCCGCGCCGACGGCCGGGAGGACGCTGAGGCGGCCGGCAGGCTGACCAGGGCTCTGGCCGACGGCCGCCTCGTGCTCACCGCCGGTCCCGCGGGCACGGTCGCGCTCGCCAGCGCCGCCCGTGCCAGCTACTCCGCCGCCGTCGCCGCGATCGCCGTCGCGATCGCCGACTCAGCGACCGCGGGCACCTGGTAACCAGGTCACTAGCCTTCGGCGGCCGAGAGGGTCAGTTCCGAGCTGTGGTACGCGGCGCGGACCGCCAGTTCGGGGGTGTACTTGGCGATGATCTGCCGGACGCGGCGCGCGGCCAGCGGGCCGAGCAGGTCATAGCAGGCGATGAACAGCTCGCGGGCCGCGGTGCGCGGCCAGGCGGGCGGCAGCAGCTCCGCGGGCAGGTCCGGGTCCATGGCGGGGAAGGCCCGCCACTCGTTCATCACCCGGGTGCGCGCCACCAGGGCGTCCATCGGCGAGATCTCGCCGGCGTTCGTCTGGTCGCGCAGCAGCCCGGCGAACGCGATGAACTCCTCGTACCGCTCCCGCAGCCGCTCCAGGTCCCAGGCGCGCGCCGGGATGTCGGTCATCCCGGCGCCAGGGACTGCGGTGGCACGGAACGCGGTCGCGGTGCTGATGCCGAGTTCCTTCAGCCGGGCCATGACCTCGTCCGCGTGGTTGCGCGGCGCCACCCACAGGCCGTCGTACAGCGGCGCGAAGCCGAGCCAGCGCAGCGCCTTGCGCAGCTCGTCGCGCGCCGCCCGGTTGTCCTCGGGGATCGAGAACGCCACCAGCGACCACATCCCGTCCCACGCCGCGCCGGCGGCGCCGAAGGAGAAGATGCGCCGGGCGCCGTCGTCGAGCACGTCGGCGGCGCGCGTGCTGAGCCGCACGAACGTCCGCCGCCCGCTGCGTGATGTCACCAGCAAGCCGTTGCGGGTCATCCGGGACAGCGCGGCGCGGGCGGCCGAGTCGCTGACGCCGAATTCGGCGAGCAGCGCGACGATCGCCGCCGATGGCAGGGGTTCGGTCCGCTGCCACCAGTAGTCGCCGAGCAGGGTGAGCAGCAGCCGGGGCGGCCGCTGCGCGACAGGGCCGGGCGAGGTCCACGGTTGCTGGGCGTCGCCGTCCTCCAGCTCGTCGAAATACGTCGAAAGGCTACTCACGGCAACCACGATAACTTCGGCGGCTCGACGCCGAGGAATCGGAAGCAGTTATGCCACAGGATGTCGTCGAGTTCGGAGTCCGAAAGCCCCATCGACCGCAGCGTCTTGGCGATCGGCTGCTCCCGGGTCATCGCCGGGAAGTCGGAGCCGACGAGGAGCCTGTCGGTGCCGAACATGTCGGCGAGGTACCTGATGGCGCGATGGTCGAAGACCAGCGAGTCGTAGTAGAACCGGCGGGCCAGTTCGATCGGCCCGTGCTCGGCGGCCCAGGGTTCGGCGCCAGGCCGCTGGTCGCGCGGGGGCGGCTCTTCCTCGTTCCAGGTCCGTCCCCAGAACCACTGGGCGCGGGTCAGCACGAGCGGGAACCCGCCGCCGGCGTGGCTGAAGGAAATGCGCAGCCCCGGGTACTTCTCCGCGACCCCGCCCGTGATGATCGCCGCGGCGCCGATCGTCGCCTCCGCGCCGACGCCGAACGTCGCGGTGGCCGGCCCGGGCAGCCGGTCGGAGGGGACAGGCATGCCGTGCACGAAGACGGCGCTGCCGAGCCGTTCCGCTTCGGCCCAGAAGCCGTCGAACTGCGGCTCGTGCAGCGACTTGCCGTTGACGTTGGAGGCGATCTCCACCCCGAGCAGGCCGGCCTTCGCCACCTCGGTCAGCTCGGCCGCGGCCATGTCCGGATCCTGCAAGGGCACCATGCCAAGGCCGTAGAACCGGGTCGGGAACGCGGCGACCAGCCCGGCGATGTACTCGTTGGTCACCCGGCACATGTCGCGGCCGACCTCGGCGCCGACCCGGTAGTTCAGGATCGCCGGGAACGGCGACAGCAGCTCCGCGTCAAGGCCGCTGGCGGCCGAGGCCGCGAGCCGCTGCTCCGCGTCGAACCACACCGCTTTCGCCGGGAACCGCATCGGACCGTTGACCAGGAACCGGCCGCCTTCGACATCGGGGTTCGGCTCCGTGGACGGCCACGACGCCGGGTCGCAGCCGGCCGGCGCGGGCCCGAAGTCAGCGGGGAAGATGTGCGCGTGCGAGTCGATCACAGACATTGTGCGTAACCCCTACCCTTCACAGGCCCGGCATGATCGCGACGTGGATGCCGTCTTCGCCGGGCACTTCGCCGGCCAGCAACTTGATCGCGTGCTCGACGTCCTCAAGGCCGAACTTGTGCGTCTGCATCCGCGCGAGCGGGAACTTGCCGCTCTCGATCAGCTTGATCGCGTCGGTGTAGGCGCGGGCGTCCACGCTGAAAGCGCCCTTGACGGTGAGCGCCTTGTTGATCAGCTTGTCGGTCACCAGCTCGACGTTCTTCTGGCCCTTGAGGCCGGCGAGCACGATCGTGCCGCCCCAGCGCACCGCCTCGATCGCGTCCCTGATCGGCTGGTGGGCCATCGGGGTCAGGTCGAGCACCACGTCGACGCCGTCCCCGTCGGTCAGCTCGCGAACCCGCTCGACCGTGTCCTCTTCCTCCACGTTGATCGCAACGTCGGCGCCGAAGTCCTTCGCAAGCTCCAGCTTCTTCGCGTCGCGGCTCAGCCCGGTGGCGATGATCGTGCCCGCGCCCACGTAGCGCGAGGCCAGGATGGCGGACAGGCCGCGCTGCCCTGCGCCGAGCACGAGCACGGAAGTCCCGAGCGCCACCCCGCCGTACTGCAGCGCCCACCGCACGCCGGCGCCGAGCGGGTTGTACATCACCGCGATCTCCGCGGGCAGGTCACTCCGCACCGGGTGCACGATCGAGTTCGGGTGCAGGTGCATGTACTCGGAGTAGCCGCCCCACAAGCCGAGGCCGCGCTCGGGCGGGTTGTAGCCGCCGTGGCTGCCGGCCCGGTTCTTGCACTGCATGTAGCGCCCGGCCAGGCACAGGTCGCAGGACCGGCAGGGGATGAGGATCTCCACCGCCACGCGGTCGCCGGGCTGCACGCCCCACCGGGCCGCGGTCGCGGGCGCGATCTCCTCGATGATGCCGAGCGGCTCGTGCCCCGGGATCATGGGCAGCCCGCGGGTGCCCATGGCGCCTTTGTACTGTTCCACGTCGCTGCCGCAGATGCCGCACGCCTCGACTCGCAGCAGCGCGCCGTCCTCGGGGCCGATCACCGGGCGGGGGAACTCCCGCATCTCCATCTGCCGCGGCCCGGTCTGCACGACGGCACGCACCATGTCAGCCATGAACTTAGCTCTCCTCGTCAATCTCGGTGATGTCAAGCGGTAGGGCCTCTTGGGCTCGACAACAGCGGTGGGCCTGGGGAGTTCAGTGCTGGTCATAACCAGCATCACGCGACCCACGGCTGACGATATATGACACTTGGCGCGACGGGAAGCGCGTGATATGAAAACTATTGTCACGACAGCCACGCCATTGCCTGGCGTGTGTGCGGACACAAAAACCTGCTGATAAGCCGAGCCGGAGGCCATATATGAAGACCCGTGCCGCGGTGCTGCGCAAGGGTGGCACGCCATGGGAGATCACCGAGCTAGAGCTGGACCCGCCCAAGGCCAACGAGGTGCTGATCCAGATGGAGGCCGCGGGCCTGTGCCACTCCGACGAGCACATCCGGGCCCGCGGGTTCGCGCGGCTCCCGCTGGTCGGCGGCCATGAGGGCGCCGGTGTCGTCGTCGAGGCCGGTCCTGGCGTCACCCGGGTGAAGGTGGGCGACCGGGTCTCGTGCTCCTATATCCCCGTGTGCGGAAAGTGCCGGTACTGCTCCACCGGCAAGCAGAACCTGTGCGACCAGGGCCTGAACGCCGCGATCGGCTGCCTGCCCGACAAGACGTTCCGGTTCCACCAAAACGGCGAGGACTTCGGCGGCATGTGCGTCGTCGGCTCGTTCGCCGAGTACGCGGTGATGAGCGAGTTCTCCTGCGTGAAGATCGAGGACTACGTGCCGATGACGCTGGCGGCGCTGGTGAGCTGCGGTGTCACGACAGGGTTCTGCTCGGCGGTCTACGCCGGCGACGTGCGGGTCGGCGACACCGTGGTGGTCTTCGGCACCGGCGGGGTGGGCATGAACGCGGTGCAGGGCGCCGCGTACGCGGGCGCCAAGTTCGTTTTCGCGATCGACCCGAACGAGTGGAAGCAGCAGCAGGCGCTGGACTTCGGCGCGACACACGCGTTCGGCGACCCGGTCAAGGCCAAGGAGGTCCTCATCGACCTCACCCGCGGCCAGCTCGCGGACAAGGTGATCTGCACGGTCGGCGAGATGGACAATGAGGTCGTCAAGGCCGCCGTCGACATGACCGGCAAGGCCGGCACGATCGTCATCACCGGCGTCGGGTATTACGACATGGTGCTTCCTGGCGGCATCCTCATCGGGTACCACAGGAGAATGCAGGGCTCGCTGTTCGGCGGGGCCAACCCGCTGTACGACATCCCGATGATCCTGAGCCTGTGGCACGAGGGCAAGATCAAGCTCAGCGAGCTGATCACGAAGGAGTACACGCTGGACGAAATTAATGAGGGCTATCAGGACCTTATGGATGGCAAGAACATCCGCGGCGTCATCCTCCACGAGCACCAGTCGTAGTCCACCAGCACTAAGGGAAGCACCATGCCGAACGCGATCCTCGACCCCACCGGAGCCACCAAGACAACGGCCAAGCCCGCGGCGCAGCGCGCGCCGCGCCCCGCGAGCCTGAAAGGCGCCCGGGTCGGCCTGCTCATCAACACCAAGCAGAACGCCGCCCCCTTCCTGCACGAGGTCGGCCGCCTGCTCGTCGAGAACTACGGCGTCGCCAGCGTGACGCACCGGACCAAGCTGAACTTCGCCGTGCCCGAGTCCGATGACGTGATCAAGGAGATGGCCGCCGAGGCCGACCTCATCGTCACAGGCGTCGGCGACTGCGGCTCCTGCAGCGCGGCGGCGGCCGCCGACGGCGTCGTGTTCGAGGCCGCAGGGGTCCCGGCCGCGGTGATCGTCACCGAGTCGTTCCGGGCCACCACCGAGGCGATGGCCGAACTGCGCGGGGCGCCCGGCTTCCCGTACGCCACCACGGCGCACCCGGTCGCCGTGCTCACGGAGGACCAGGTCAAGGAGCGCGCCGCCGGGGTCATGGACGCCGTGGTCGCGCTGCTGACCGAACCGGCCGACAAGCAAGCATGACCGAACCCGTGCCGCCCGATCCCGATGAGGCGCTGCGCGCGATCGAGTACTGCTACGAGCAGGGCTGGTCGGACGGCCTCCCGCTGGTGCCCGTGTCCAAGCCGTACGTGGACCAGTTCCTCGCCACGACATCACGCGATCCCGACGAGATCATCGGCTCCCTGGAGCAGGTCGGCCGTGACTGCACGGTCTACCTGGCCGCGGTCAACGCGGCGATGGCGGGCTGCAAGCCGGAGTACTTCCCCGTGGTCCTGGCCGCGTTCGAGGCGCTCATGCGCGAGCGCGCCGCGCGCGGCGGCGGCTTCCAGTCGACCAGCGGGCCCGCGCCGCTGATCGTCGTCAACGGGCCGATCAGGCACGAGCTCGGGTTCAACACCTCGGGCGGCGCGTTCGGCCCTGGATTCCGGCCGAACATGACGATCTCGCGCGCGATCGGCCTGATCGTGCGCAACGCGTTCGGCATCAGGGAGCACGTGCTCGGGCAGGCCACCCAGGGCGTGCCGGGCCGGTGGTCGATCTGCGTCGCGGAGAACGAGGAAGAGTCCCCGTGGGAGCCGCTCGCCGCGGACGCCGGCCTGCCCGGCGGGGTCAGCGCGGTGTCGGCCACGCTCACCCGCACGTGCGAGTTCATCGACAACCGCGCCACCGCGGTCGTGGAGGAAGTGCTGCGGGACTTCGCCGACACGATCGGCCGGCTCGGCCCGCAGATCTTCCCGCAGACCCCGGTCGCCCTGGTGCTGTGCCCGGAGCACGCGCAGCAGTTCGCGGGCGCCGGCTGGTCCAAGGCGGACGTCCAGAACTGGCTCATCGAGCACTCCGGCCGCACCGCCGGCGAGATGCGGCGGGCGGGCAAGGGGCACGTTTTGCGCTTCGGCAAGAGCGCCGACGCCGAACCGGTCGCCGACGAGGAGTTCCACCGCGTCCTGTCGCAGCCGCAGCAGATACCGGTCATCGTCGCCGGGGCCAAGAACGCGGGGATATCGATGGTGGCGCGCATCTTCGGGGAATGGTCGGGCATCGCTTCACCGGTGGGAGAAAAGATCAAATGAATTATTCCGAACGAACCGTGGCGCTTGCCCAGACCCTCGAGGCTGACGGCTACCACATGGCCATCGACGGTGATGACGCCCGCGTGTCAGTGGTCATCACCGCCGGGCCAGACGCGTGCGAGGACTGCCTGGTCCCCAAGGACCTGATGCGCGGCATCCTCAGCAACGCGCTCGGCGTGCCAGGGGAGGCCATCGAGATCACGTATCCCGTGGATTTGCCCGGTTACTCAGGCGGTACGCATTGACCACTCGCGTCGCGCTGATCACCGGGTGCGGCAAGCGTGACGGGATGGGCCGCGCCATCGCCAACACGCTCGCCGCGACCGGTGTGGCGGTCGCCGTCACCGACAAGCAGCTCGGCGGCGTGCTGAACCGCCGCCAGGAGATCGTCGGCGCCCCCGACGACGGCTGGGGCGTGGACTCGCTTGTCGGGGAGATCACGGCGGCCGGCGGGTCGGCGCTCGGCATGCTCGGTGACATCTCCGTCGAGGCTGACGCGCGCCGTCTCGTGGACGAGGCGGCCGCGTGGCAGGGCCGTCTCGACATCCTGGTGAACGGCGCGGCGGCCCCGCAGGGCCTCGACCGGCAGGACATCGAGGACGTCCCGATCGAGGTCTGGGACTTCGTCCTCGGCATCAACCTGCGCGGCACCTATCTCATGTCCCGGTTCGCGGTGCCCCACATGCGCGCCCAGCGCTGGGGCCGGATCATCAACATCTCGTCCCAGGCCGGCCAGGTGGCGGCGGCCAAGTCCACGGCCTACTCGGCGTCCAAGGCCGGCGTGCTCGGGTTCACCCGCGCGCTGTCCGCCGACGTGGCGCCGTGGGGGATCACGGTCAACGCCATCGCGCCCGGCATGGTCGCGACCAGCCGGTCGGTACTCAGCCTCGACCCGGCGCTCGACGTGGACGCGGAGGTGAAGCGGCGCGGGGCGATGCTAGCCGTCGGCCGTTCTGGGTACCCGGAGGACATCGCCGCCGCGGTCGCGTACCTGGCGTCGGAGGCGTCCGGCTATATGACCGGCCAGACGCTGGTCCTCGACGGCGGCGGTTCAGGCAGTATGTTCGCGAAGAAGCCGTCAGAGGACTCCCACGGGAAGGGATGAGATGTCGCCGAGGACAAGCCCGCCGTTTCGCGCTGACCATGTGGGGAGCCTGCTGCGGCCGCCCGAGCTGCGGCAGGCCCGCGACGACTACGCGGCCGGGACGATCACGGCGGGGCAGCTGCGGGCCGCCGAGGACGCGGCGATCCGCGGCGCGGTGGCCCTGCAGCAGGACGTCGGCCTGCGGTCGGTGACCGACGGCGAGTTCCGCCGTCACTCCTGGCACATGGACTTCATCTACCAGATCGGCGGCATCCAGAAGGTGCCCGGGCACCTGCTCTCGAAGTTCCGCAACGCGGACGGCACGATCGAGTTCACCCCGGACGCGATCCACGTGAGCCGCCGGGTCACGATGGACAAGACCATCTTCGGCGAGGACTTCGCGTTCCTGCGGTCGATCGCCGGGGAGCTTTCTTCCCCCGGGGGAACCCCCCCGGACCCCCTAGTACCCAAGCTGACGATCCCCGCGCCGTCCATGGTCCACTACCGCTCGGGCCTGTCCGCCGTGATCGACGAGTCCGTCTACCCTGACCCCGAGCAGTTCTGGACCGACGTGTCGGCCGCGTACGCGCAGGAGGTCCGGCGGCTCGGCGACCTGGGCTGCGCGTACCTGCAGATCGATGACACGTCGCTGGCGTACCTCAACGACCCGGCGCAGCGCGAGTACATCAGCGAGCGCGGCGAGGACGCCGAGCACATGCACTTGCGGTACATCAGCCTGATCAACGACGCGGTCAAGGACAAGCCGGCCGGGATGGCGATCGCGACGCACATGTGCCGGGGGAACTACCGGTCCTCGTGGGTCGCCTCCGGCGGATACGACTTCGTCGCCGAGGCGATGTTCAACGAGCTCGACGTGGACGGGTTCTTCCTCGAGTACGACGACGAGCGGTCCGGCGGGTTCGAGCCGCTGCGGTTCGTTCCCAAGGGCAAACACGTGGTGTTGGGCCTGGTCACCACCAAGCGGCCGGAACTCGAGACGAAAGACGCGCTCAAGCGCCGGATCGACGAGGCCGCCAAATACGTGCCGCTCGACCAGCTGTGCCTGTCGGGCCAGTGCGGCTTCTCCTCCACGGTAGAGGGCAACGCGCTGACGCTCGATGACGAGATCGCCAAGCTCCGCCTGATCGTCGAGACCGCTGGCGAAGTCTGGGGCTGAGCCCTGCTAGCCGGGGGGACGCTGCTAGTCCGCGGCCGACCCCGGCCCCACCAGCCGGGGCGGATTGGCGCTGAGCCACTCTGCGACGAACCTATTGGCGCTGAGCCACTCTGCGCTAATTGCCTACGCTGACAACGACAGGGTTGTTCACCCCAGGGGCCTCGCCTGCCACGCGCCAGGAACCGGGGCGGGCTGCGGCGAACGCCGCGCCTGTCGCGGCGACGGCGAGCAGGCCGGTGGCGAGGCTGAGCGCGGACACCGGGCTCACCGTGATCACGAGCCAGGCGCTCAGGACGGCGCCCGCGAGCATCGTGGCGATCACCTGCAGGCGCCGGACCAGGTCCGCGCGAGCCGCCAAGCGCGCTGGCGCCTGCGCAGGGCCGCCGTGCAGGAGGGCGCGGAAGTCGGCGGACAGGCCGGTCAGCGTCATCGTCAGCACCGTCGTGGTCATGTCAGGCACCGCGAGCTTGCGCGCGACCGCGTTCTGGATGCCAAGGGCGATCGCGAGCAGCGCGGCGAGCGCGTCGGTGGTGGCGGGCCCGAAAGCGCCGCCATGCAGCCCCAGCGTTCCGTGACTGACCCCTGGCCCTCCTGGGGCGGCCGCGACGATCAATGCGGCGGCAGCCAGGCCGACCTCGGCCATGACGCCGGCGCGCAACAGCGCCCCGCGGTCATGGCCTGTCCTGCCGATCAGCCAGCCGCCCGCCGCCGCGCCGGCCAGGAAGCCGGCCAGGGCGAACAAGGAGGCGCTGAGGGAAAAGCCAGGGGCGCCGACGGCGGCGAAACCGGCGAAGACCACGTTCCCCGTCATGTTGGCCACGAAGACCCGGCCAAGCGTCAGGATCGACACGGCGTCCACAATGCCTGTCACGGCGGTGAGCAGCAGCAACAGCGCGGGCAGCGGCCCGTGCCGGGGATCGGCGAACAGCGCGCGAGCAAGTCCGCCCAGGCCGGCGGGCATGCGGGACTGTGTGGTTATCGGTTCGGTTACCACTGTCTGCGGCGGCCCCGATTGCCGGGCGGTGCGGGTGCTTGTCACGATATCCTCCGGCGGTCATGCATCTACAGGTGGCCAACCCCCCGGAGGGCCTATGCGATGTCAGCAGGCTTATAGATATCCGTGATCGAACTAATCTCGATGGCTGCTCACCACACCGCGGCTTCCTTCGTAAATGCTGTGGTAGTCGGCTTTGTGGCATGACACAAGGCCGGAGCGTGGCCGGGCGTGCGGGGATACAACCAGGTACAGGAAGCAGCAGACCCGGAATGTACGCCCTTGCAGTGCCATCGACCGAGTGAGAGTATCCAAGACAAATCTTCAGACGCTCGACCGATCATTTGTCACATGCCAGCGTACGAATAATCACGAGTAGGTGAACGCCGTGAGTTTTCGGCTTATGTCAATGCGGACCGCCTGCATCGCTGGGGCGGCCGCACTAGTCGTTACCGCTGCCGCGTGCAGCAGTAGCAGTTCAAATTCCTCATCCAACGTCAGCCCGACCGGATCCCAGCTGTCGTCCCAGCCGACGCAGAAGACGGGCGGTTCGATCACCGTCCTCGAAAGCAACGGGTACTCCGGTTCGTGGTCCACCCTCGACCCGGCCCAGAACAAGGAAGGCGCCGCCACCCAGGACTACATGACCGCGATCTACGGGCAGCTCTTCGAGCTGGGCACCGGCGGGAAGATTGTGCCTGACCTGGCCACCGGCTACTCGTTCAGCCCCGACGCCAAGACCGTGACGATCACGCTGCGCCAGGGCGTGAAGTTCACCGACGGCACCCCGTTCAATGCGCAAGCGGTGTACACCAACTGGGAGCGGGACCTCGGGCCGATCGGTATCAAGAACGGCCTCAACCCGCCGTTCCTCATCAAGGAGCTGCCGGCGCCTAAGGGCAGTCCTCCCGGGACGCCAGAGCCGCCTGCCCCAGGAGCCATCCAGGTCACCGGGCCTTACACGATCGTCGTTCACCAGTCCGTGCCGAACGGCGCCTTCATCGACCAGCTCTTCGACTCGATCGCTACGTGGATCGCCTCGCCCACCGCTTTGGCGAAGGACCCGACGGGGTTCGGCCAGAACCCGGTCGGCGCCGGCCCGTTCGAGGTCGTGAGCAACGTTCCCAACAGCCAGCTCGTCGTCAAGAAGAACCCGGGCTACTGGGAAGCGGGTCACCCGCTCCTCGACCAGATCACCTTCAAGACGGTCGGCGGCGACGAGGCGGCCTATGAGGCGCTGCTGGCCAACGAGGGCCAGGTCTACGAGAACATGTCGACGACGGACCTGATCAACGAGTCCGCGTCGCACTTCGAGGTGGAGAACAACCTCGGCACGTCCCCGTACGACTTGCAGCTGAACACCTCGATCGCGCCGTTCAACAACCCCAAGGCGCGCCAGGCGATCTACGCGGCCACCAACTTCACCCCGATCCTGCAGCACCTCTTCGGCAGCCGGTACCCGGTCACGGAGAGCTTCACCGGTCCTGGCGGCATCTGCTACGAGCCGACCGTGCCCGGCTACCAGGGATATGACCCGACCCTGGCCAAGAAGCTGATCCAGGAGACGGGCCTGAACAAGGTGACGTTCCAGCTCGGCACGATCAGCATTCAGACCGCGCAGAACGCCATGGAGGCGCTGCGCACCGAATGGGAAGCCGTCGGGCTGCACGTAACCGTCCAGTCCTGGCCGCTGCAGGGGCTGATCGCGGCCTTCGAGGGCAAGAAGTGGCAGTCGATGGTCCAGACCGCGGGCGCGTATGACCCGGCCAGCGGCGTGGGCGTCGGGTTCCGCTTCAACTCCCAGTCGCCGTTCAGCGGCGTGCACGACCCGAAGCTCGACGCCTTGCTGCAGAACGCGGCGGGCAGCACGAGCCTGGCCACCCGCTGCAGTTACTACGACCAGGCGGCCGAGTACATCGCGAAGAACTACTACGGGCCGTTCTACTTCACGTTCTCCCCGGCGAACATCTCGGTCCATGGCGTCGGCGGACCAGGGCTGTCCACGCCGCTGGCCTCCGTCGCGGTCGTGCCGACGATCCCGTGGGAGGACGTGTACTACAACCCGGGATCCTGACGACCCGATCCTTCTTAGGAGGACATAAGAATCATGGCGCTGGTTCAGCAAATCCAGCTCCAGGGCGACTCCGGCGCGCGCGGTAGCGCGCGCCGGATCGCCGGCTCACCGGTCCTGCGGGTGGTGGGCCGGCGGTTGCTCTCCGCCATCCCGGTGCTCATCGGCGTCACTTTCCTGACCTTCGCGGTCATGAGCACGCTGCCCAACGACACCGCCCAAGCCATCCTCGGGCTGCAGGCAACCCCCGGACAGGTCGCCGCGCTCAACCACACGCTCGGCCTGGACCAGCCGTTCTGGCTGCAGTACTGGCACTGGCTGGTCAAGGTGCTGCACGGAAACCTCGGCACGACGCTCGAGGGTGGCAGCGTCAACCACGAACTGGCCGTCCACCTGCCGGCCACCCTTGAGCTGCTGGCATACGCACTGGTGGTCTCGCTGCTCCTGGCGATCATCATGGCGGTGCTCGCGGCGCGCAAGCCGAACGGCATCATGGACCGCATCAGCCTGGCGATTAGCATGCTCGGGCTGTCTACCGCGCCGTACGCGTTCGCGTTCCTGCTCATCGTCGTCTTCGCGGTCAAGCTGCCATGGTTCCCGGTCATCTCGACCAGCCTGGGCAGCACGCCCGTCTCGTGGTTCAAGGCGCTGACGCTGCCCGCCGCCGCGATCGGGTTCGGACTGTTCGCCATCTACACGCGGCTCCTGCGGGCCGATATCGTCGAGCAGATGCAGCGCGAGGACTACATAGTGACCGCCAAGGCTAAAGGGCTTGCGCCGTGGCGAGTCCTCATCAAGCACGCGCTGCGCAACTCGCTGTTCACCCTCATCACTGTCATCGGGCTGAACCTGGGCGGGCTAGTCGGGGCGGTGGCCATCATCGAGACCGTGTTCCAGGTGCCGGGCATCGGCAATGACCTGCTGACCGGCATCGGCAACCACGACCTGCCGCTCATCGAGGGAATCGTGCTGGTCTTCGCGCTCGTGACCGTGCTCGGCAACCTGCTCGCCGACCTGGCGTACGCGGTACTCGACCCAAGGATCCGGTATGGCAGTTCCACTTCCTGAAACGCTCGCGACCCCAGCCCCGCCGTCGCTGCCGTCCCTGGTCAGCTCCCGGCACTTGCGAGCGCAGCGGCTGGGCCGCACGCTCCGGTTCTGGGTGCCGGCCGGATTCCTGATCCTCATGCTCGGCATGTGCTTCCTGTGGCCGCTGGTCTATAAGCTGCCCTCGCCGACCAACGGGAACATCATCTATAACAACGAGGCGCCGTTCTCGCCAGGGCACTGGCTCGGTACCAACCAGCTCGGCGTCGACCAGTTTTCCCAGATCGTGTACGGCGGCCAGGTGGCGTTCGAGGTCTCCGCCGCGACCACGGCCATCGGCATGGTGATCGGCTGCACGATCGGGGTGGTCGCCGGCTATGCCGGCGGCTGGGTGGACGCGGTGCTCTCACGGGTGCTCGACGTCCTGATCGCGTTCCCCGCCCTGGTGCTGGCCCTGGTGATCGCCGAAGGGCTGGGCCCAAGCGAGATCCACGTGATCATCGCGCTGTCGGTGTTCGCCATCCCAGCGTTCGGGCGGGTCTCGCGCGGTGCCACGATCGTGGTGCGCGGGCTGCCGTTCATGACGGCCGCCCGGCTGGCCGGCACCCGCGGCTGGCGGATCATCGCGCGCCACGTCCTGCCGAACATCATGCCAGGCATCGTGACGTTCAGCCTGCTCGGCATCGGCATCGTGATCATCCTGGAGGGCGCGCTTGACTTCCTTGGCTACGGCATACCGCTGCCCAAGGCGAGCTGGGGCTCCATGATCGCGCAAGGTCAGCAGATTATGACGGCACAGCCGGAGTACGTGCTGATCCCATCGCTTTTCCTGCTGGTCACCGTGGTGTCGCTGAATATGCTCGGGGACGCGCTGCGCGAGCGGTGGGGAGTACGATGAGCGAGCCACTGCTGATGGTCGATGACCTGCGGGTCTCCTTCGCGATGGCGGGCCTGGAGGTGCGCGCCGTCGACGGAGTCAGCTTCTCGGTTGATCCCGGGCGCTCGCTCGCCATCATCGGCGAGTCCGGTTCGGGCAAGACAGTCTCCTGCCGGGCGCTGATGGGGCTGCTGCCGGCCGGCACGGCCATCCATGGGTCGGCCCGGCTGCGCGGCAGCGAGCTGATTGGCCTGTCCGACGCCGAGCTGCGCAAGCACCGCGGCTCGGACATGGCCATGGTGTTCCAGGACCCGGCCCGGTCGCTCAACCCCACGATGAAGGTCGGCGCGCAGATCTCCGAGGCCATCAAGACGCACCGCACGGTCGGCAAGTCCGAGGCGCAGGCACAGACGATCGAACTGCTGCGCCTCGTGCGCATCCCGGCGGCCGAACGGCGGTTCCAGGAGTACCCGCACCAGCTCTCCGGCGGGATGCGGCAGCGCGTGATGATCGCGATGGCGCTGGCGTGCCGGCCTAAGCTGCTGATCGCCGACGAGGCCACGACCGCGCTCGACGTGACCACCCAGGCACAGATCATGGAGCTGCTGCTCGACCTGCAGCAGGAGCTTGGCATGGCGCTGATCCTGATCAGCCACGACCTGGGCCTGGCCGCGTCCTACGCGGACGAGGTGGTCGTGATGTACGCGGGCAAGATCGTGGAGCAGGCGCCCGCCGCGCGGCTGTTCGGCCGCGACGGCGCCGTGCGGATGCGCTACACCCGCGCGCTGCTCGACGCGATCCCGCACTTGGAGCGCGCCGCGCACTCGTCGCTGCCTGTGGTGGGCGGCCGCCCGCCGGACCCGACCGTGCGGCTGTCCGGCTGCTCGTTCGCGCCACGCTGCGCGAGCGCGGCCGACGACTGCCGGGCGAAGGCGCCGGCGCTGGTCGAGCATGCGCCCAACCACCTGTGGGCATGCTGGCACCCCTGCGAGAACGGAGGCGCGGCGTGACCGCCGAACCGACCACACAGGATCCGCGCGCGGCGAAAGAGCCGCTGCTTTCCGCGCGCGACCTGGTCCAGGAGTTCGTGGTACGCGGGCGCGGCGGCGCCAAGGCCGGCGTCGTGCAGGCGGTGTCTGGCGTGTCGTTCGACATCCAGGCAGGGGAGACGCTCGGCATCGTCGGCGAAACCGGGTCCGGTAAGTCCACGCTGGCCCGGGCGATCCTGCAGGCACCGCGGCCAAGGTCTGGCTCGGTCGTATTCCGCGGCGCCGACCTGACCAGGCTGCGCGGCCGCGCGCTCCTGGAGGCACGCCGGCACATGCAGTTCGTGTTCCAGGACCCGTTCGGGTCGCTGGACCCGAAATGGCAGGTGCACAGCATCGTCGAGGAGCCGCTGCTCGCCTACCGCACCGGCGACAGGGCAGCGCGTCGCAAGCGGGTCGACGAGCTTCTCGACCTGGTAGGCCTCGACCCGGC